>OIXQ01000018.1_pt1 | contig 151058 bp, 124 predicted proteins | sample 1587791 | NCBI WGS metagenome assembly OIXQ01 (sample SAMN03283273) | human gut metagenome | biome: human-associated habitat; material: feces | host: Homo sapiens | place: Peru | collected 2012
CCATACATATAGTCTACCTGCCCATATATCAGCGTTTTTCTATCCTTCTCCCATTTTGCTACAGCCTGACGCGAAACACCACATTTTTCTGCGAATTGTTCCTGTGTCAAATTAAATTTTTGTCTCAAGTTTTGAATTTCTTGCTTTGCTTCTATGTTCATTTATTTTTCCTCCAACTAATAAAAGAGGTCTCCACACTCTGATACGCATCCAAAATTCCAGATATATTTCAGATGCATTTCATTCGTAAACCTCTTTTTTCAGCTATATTTCTTATATATTATTTTACCGATTTCTTCTAGTTGTGCTCAGGCACTACAGCATAGAACACCAGATCCTCATCACCATTGTTCTTCAGGCTATGGCTGTGTCCCGGTGGGCAATAATGGCAGTCGCCCGGATTGAGTATCTCCATGGTATCGTCATACTCCATGGTACCCACTCCTGATAAGATAAATATGATCTCGCTGTTGGTGTCATGTGTGTGAAGTCCTATAGAACTTCCGGCTGGAAGTGTTGCCCTCATGATCTTGTTGTAATTGCCTACGTGCATGCGTGGCTTGAATACGCCTTCGCCACCCTTAAAGTTCTGAATATTCTGCTCCTCAAGTGAATCGAATGATATCTTCATCTGTTGTCCTCCTTACGAAAAATACGAAAAAATCCTGCAGACGCATAAAATGCGCTCCGCGCGGCGTCTGCATCCTATGTCGTCAAGCTCACTACACTCTCCAGAAGTCTGTCACAGGCTTCCTCTATTATGTTCTCTTCTATACCCGAGTAATTGATAACCAGTGTGTGGCTGTCCTCCTGTTCTTTTCCGTGGCAGTACTGGCTAAGGCTGGATATGTTGATGCCTGCCGCGGCAGCCCTGTCCACCATCTCTTTATCTGTGTACGACGTGTCAACCTCCATAAGGAAATGAAGACCTGCATTCTCTTCCTTTATCGTTACCTGCGGATACAGCCTGTGGTTCCTGATACAACTGAGTATCCTGTCCCTGCTGTTCCTGTAAAACTTTCTCATCCTGTTGATGTGCTTTTCCAGATACCCCTCCTGGATAAATCTTGTGAGTGTATACTGATCAAAATTCGACACCGTACACGCGTAAAAGCTTAGTACATGATTATACCTTACCATGAGCGGTATTGGCAATACCATGTAGCTTATTCGTATAGTTGATGACAAACTTTTTGAAAATGTATTCATGTATATGACCTTATCTGAGGCATCTATACTCTGAAGTGCTGGGATTGGATTGCCCACCAGACGGAATTCACTATCATATTCATCCTCGATGATATATCTGCCCGGCTGCTTTGCCGCCCAGCCCAACAGCTCATATCTTCTGCTTGCCGGAGTGACAGTTCCCGTAGGAAAATGATGCGATGGCGATATATGCACCACATCAGCTCCGGATTTCTCTAGTGAATCTATGTTGACACCGCTCTCGTCCATGTCTATGTAACAGCATTTTACCTGATATGCATCGTATATGTGCTGTATCTTCTGGTATCCAGGATTCTCCACTCCGTATACGCTGTCCCTGCCGAGGAGCTGTATGATCAGACCATACAGATATTCCGTTCCCGCGCCGACTATGATCTGGTTCGGGCTTACAGACATCCCCCTGAACTGATAGAGATAATCCGCAATGGCTTTTCTGAGTTCAAATATACCACCAGATGGTGATCTCTTCATAAGCTTTTCCCGGTCATCCATCATCGTCTCCCTCATGAGCTTCGTCCATGTCGAAAATGGAAAGTTCTCACTGAGGGTAGAATTGTTCACAAAGTCGGCAAAGTACCTGTTCTGGTCAGGGGCTTCCACGTGTTCCCTGGTCACATGAGAATGCTCCGCCACATAATCTTTCGGGCGTATTCCAGACATGTATGAAACGTCCGGTCCATCTGAGATCGTGGTCTGCACAGAATCAGCTTTTGCAGCATACCCCCTTGTGCTATTCTTATATACACCAATATCATAGGATTTTCTCACTCCCACAACATCCGCATCCTCGGCCTTCACATCACACACATAGAACCCGCTCTTCGGCTTGGAATAAATATACCCCTCCGCCAGGAGCTGGCTATAGGCATTCTCCACTGTTACCACGCTCACATTCAGATGAGCTGCAAGTGTCCTCTTTGACGGCAGCTTCTCATGGGCTTTAAGATTTCCCATCAATATGTCATTTTTTATCTCTTTGTACAAATGCTCATAGAGGAAATCCATCCCTCTGTCGTCAAATGAATATGTAAGCATCCACTACTCTCCCAATACTATATCAACGATCTTCTGTGTGTCATGTATGACAAATGGTGCGCCAAGGCTCATGATGAACTCCTCGTCTCTGAATCCCCAGCCGACCATGATGACATCCGTTCCAGAATTTCTTGCTGTGGCAAGATCCACGTCAGAGTCACCTATATATACGACATCCTTCTTCTCAAGACCAAGCGTTCTGAGACACTCCTCCACCATGTCAGGTGCAGGCTTCTTGGCTATTCCGGATTTCTCCCCAAGTGCGAAATCAAACATCCCCGGGAAATAATCCACACACAGATCCTGAACAGCGAAATCCGCCTTGTTGGAAACGACCGCAGTCTTCACACCCGCTGCCCTGAGTTTTGCAATGGCATCATGTATTCCGTCATACGGTCTGGTCTTGATGGCACTGTGCTCTTTATAATAAGATGCAAATGTATCAAACACCTGATCTATCGTTGCCACATCAGTTCCCGCCGGCACAGCTCTCTCAATGAGCTTTCGTATGCCATTACCAACAAATCTTCTAACCTCATCTATAGTTCTCTCCGGAAATCCGTGATGAGCAAGCGCATAGTTGGTACTGTCCGTCAGGTCCTCCAAAGTATTAAGTATTGTTCCGTCCATATCAAATATCGCTGCCTTATATCTCATGTCGTACATCTCCTTGTCATATTTGTATTTATGCTTATTCCCATTATAATCTGTGAGTTAAGGTTGTCAATCAACAATGACGCCACAAAAAAATCCGGCGCAGGAGGGAGGTTCCTGCGCCGGACTTTTATATACAAATGAAAGTAATTATCTACCATATATTTATTCAATTGTTATATACTTTGACTTTGGCTCTTCGGGCTTCTTCTCAATCTTTGGAACTGTGAGCTTAAGAACACCATCCTCAAACTTAGCCTTGATATCCTCCTGTGTCAGCTCCTTGCCTACATAGAAGGTTCTGCTGCCTGAGCCACTGTAACGCTCCTTGCGGATATACTTTGTCTTCTTATCTTCCTCTGTGACTTCTCTCTTTGTAGAAGCGTTCACGATCAGGTATCCATCCTTGAGCTCTATCTTCACATTCTCTTTCTTAACTCCCGGAAGATTCATCTCAACTGTGTAGGCGTCCTCACTCTCGGCTACATCAGCCTGCATAAATCCATTCATCTGCGTCTGCTTTGGTGCTGCATATGTCCTCTCAGGATATCCAAAGAAATCATCTAAAAAGCTATCTCCAATAATACTAGGCATTAACATAAGTCATCTCTCCTTCCAATATCTATCCCATCTGCCTTTATCGCATCAGGTATATATATGTTAATAATTTCGTTTTCTTTTCAAAGGATCGCTTCAAGGCTTATCGTTAATTTCTATTTAGAAGCTCTTTCCTTTGACTGATTATGTTATACCACTTCTGTTAGCACTCGTCAATACCGAGTGCTAATAAATTTTGTGAAAAAATTGTGAAGTCCACTATATCAGGACTTCACACCCTCACACATAAAACACCTTTTCATCCTCAAGCCTGAGACACGCAAGTCTGGCGTTCTTTATTCCTATGTTTCTCATCCAGCATCCACAGTCAATGTCATAGAACAAAAAGTCCCGTTCCTCATCATACCTTCGAAATACCTGTCCATCGTTATACGCAAATTCTTCCTCTTTGGTCGTAGGAGTATGCCCCGCCACTACCATGCCGTGCATGATGCCACCATCTGTAAATCCATCACCCCTGGCATTCATATAGAACTCTTCCCTTGAGCTGTACCTGGCCTTAAGTTCCGGCGTGTCAAGCCTCCTGATGTATCCGGCATGAACTACTATGCATTTCCTGCCAGACACTTCCGTTTCATACATATACGGCATGCTCTTTATCCGGTCCGCCCATGTGCAAAGCTGTGAGAAAGTATACCCGGATTCTATCAGCTCATATACCGTCTCACATCGGTCAAACCTTACGCTGTCATCTTTTTTCGCAAGCTTTTTCATCGACCGGTACAGAGTTTTCGTGTCCTGCAGTCTATCCCTGTCGAGATCCATTTTATAGCTGATGATCCTCATCGCCTCTATATTCTGTGCAAAGTCCTCATCGTGATTGCCGCGCAGCAGAATGACATTTGGCGGGGCATTCATTATCCATTCCAGCACCTCGGCATTCTTTGGTCCCTTATCTATATAATCTCCCGCACATATCAGAGTGTCACTGTCCTCTAAATTTATCTTCTCAAGCATCCGGATCAGCTCGTCATAGCATCCGTGGATGTCCGATATTACATAACTGCCCATATCTATCCTCCAATATCATACTTCATATCGAACATATACTAGCCTTATTTCTGTAAATGTCAACACCATCTGAAAGTAAATTCTAAGTAAATGTCCCGTCAGACACAAATGCCATCCGGACTTTTTGTCAGGATGGCCGTGTAATTCTCTTTAATATTTTAGTTCAGTTACTTTTATCTGTTCTCTACTTCGATGCATACAAAGGATTTGCTTCCCTCGTATCCGTTCCGTAGACCTTCTTAAGTGCCTCAAATGCCTCCGATACAGCCTCCGGTATATCTACATGTGCAATAAAATCTTTCCCCATAGGGCCATAACCATCTGCATCGTCTGCAAGCCTCGGTATCTCACCCATGAGAAGATTTACATATCTTTCAACCGTCCAGATGCCATGCACCTGGCTGTCAAATTCCAATACTCCGGCATGCGAAACAGTTTTTACCGAATATGCAGCATAATTTATTATAACCAGATCATCCGGTGCATACTTCCTCAGCCCCGCATCCATGCGCCTCTGCATCGTAGCGTCCTGAGTCAGGATGATGCTTTTACATGGGATATTCTTATCCCGGATCATATCCAGAAGGTATGTTATGTTATTACCGCAATTTGTTGACTGAGTCTCCAGATAGTCGGCCTGCAGACCGTATACATGCGCAAGATATCGCTGGAACACCTCTGCTTCAGGAAGTCCCGCAGTCTCTATGTCCGGATATTCCGAGCGCACTCTCTGCCTGAGCGTCTCTGTTGTATGACCGGCGCCTCCAACAATGATATAATTTTTCGCAACTCCATCTTGCATCGCCTTTGCCAGAACGTCTCCGCCCTCAATTACGCTACCGCCAAAAAGCACCATGACATCTGCCTGTGTGAATCCGTATTTACGCTGAATGGCGTCTGCTGACAGACTCTCAACATCCCTCATGCCGCAAAAATTTCCAAGGATATTTATATTATTTTCTATGTTCATGAAGTCTGCCTCCTTCTTAGTGCACTTGTCAACCAAATGAAATTATGTTGCCTTATCAGCGCCTTGTATTTTGTCTTTCCTCAACTTTTCTTCTGTCTGAGATATACGAAACAAGTTTGCGATCAACTCCGTACTTCCCATATAGTCAAGTATTTTTTGCCCAACTTCTAACTGTTTTCTTGAATGGATATCGTCTACATCAAGTCCTCCATACAGACCCATATAACCTGCATTTTGGAAAAAAGCAAATTCTTCATTTGTTATTACTCCAGCATTATGAGCAGTCTCTGCCAACATCTGATTCCACTGCTTGATATCGCCCCAAACCACCAGTCTCCTATTATCCTCATCCAACTCATTAAAATGATCAGCGGCTTCCTGTCTGTATGTCTGTATTGCAAAATATGTCTGACCTAAAGCTATGACTTCCTTACGTGGATCTCCATTCTGTACTACCAAATAACATGCATATCGGGATAATTCGTAATCTCTTGTTGGTTTCGACGTAACTCCTGCTTCAACGATTTTGCTGACCTCAGCAAAATCGTCAGAAACCCTATGTCCACTATTCTCACATGCAATCATCGCTCTTTTTATTACCTTATTACCATAATAATTTTATCATAGTTACACCTTAAGCACTACTTGATTCCCGTATTTTTTATTATTTACGCCATATTTAGCAGTCTCAATTACTTTCCTACGTTTTTCCTGTACCATATAATTCTGACAAATACATACAAAGGAGATCAACTATGGACAACATGCAAACATTGATAAAAAACTATTTGGAATACTGTGGTAAACAGAAATGCCTTGATGAAAAAACTCTGAAAGCGTATAAGATCGATCTAAAGCAATTCTCAGACTATCTTTGCTCATCTGACATCACCAACGTTTCCACCAGTATATTGGAAAATTACATCGGTGAACTTCATAATAAATACAAGCCCAAGACCGTAAAACGTAAAATTGCATCTGCAAAAGCATTTTTTCACTATCTTGAATACAAGGAAATCCTGGATAGAAATCCGTTCAATAAACTGCAGATCAAATTTCGAGAGCCCGTAATATTGCCCAAGACCATTCCACTTCGCACCGTTGAAACAATTTTGTCCACCATTTATGAACAGCTTAATTGTGCCAAAACTATCTATCAAAGAAGGAATTCTCTGAGAGACGCAGCCGTTATTGAACTTTTATTTGCAACCGGCATGCGAATTTCTGAACTCTGTGCGCTGAAAGTCAACGATATCAACCTGTACGATGGAAGCATCCTTATATATGGCAAGGGTGATAAAGAGCGCCGACTTCAGATAGGAAATCCGTCTGTCATAAGTATACTGAACAAATATGAAGTTGATTTTCATTCCGAGATAATGAAGTGCAATCACTTCTTTGCAAATCAATCCGGTCGGTCACTGACCGATCAGACTGTCCGCAGAATGATAAATAAATATACCGCTCTTGCCGCAATCGATCTACACATAACTCCACATATGTTCAGACATACTTTTGCAACCAGTCTGCTGGAAGCTGATGTGGACATCCGCTATATTCAGGAAATGCTGGGGCACAGCTCCATCAACATCACTGAGATTTATACTCACGTTGCGTTGGCTAAACAGCGAAGTATTTTGGCAACTAAACATCCGAGAAATAATTTTAATATTTAGTTATGGGAGCAAAGCATATTATCTTTCGAGAAATATGCTTTGTTTTCATTTTGCGCCTTTAATCAACCTCGGCAACAGCGGTTATTTATACGGATAATCAGATATTATCTGTTGGTTTTGATAGAAATAAAGAATAATTCAAAATTATCTCAAATGAAGGGGGATAACTATGAATATTGGTATTGATATTGATGGCGTACTTTGCAGTGAAGACTTATTTCAATTAGTATATGGAACCAAATTTTGTTATCAAAATGATATAAACTGTCATATTTTATCATTTTTTTCTTCAGAAAGAAAGGACAGCTTATCATTGATGACAATCCTAAAATTTTACAAGAACTCTCACTATATTACCGTAATTGGATTTAGGGCACATTGTAATCTGCAATATTTTTTGCCAAACATTATAATGGTATCTTCCTGGAAAGAATTAGAGGGGAAAACTGAAAGATGAAAATAATCACATTTTATTTACCACAATTTCATGAAATAGAAGAAAATAACAAATGGTGGGGCAAAGGTTTTACAGAATGGACAAGTCTAAAAAATGCATCTGCTTTATTTGAAGGACACAATCAACCAAGAATTCCTCTTCATAAAAATTATTATAATTTGTTAGATGATAATGTGAAAATGTGGCAGGTAAATCTAGCCAATAAATATGGCGTTTATGGATTTTGTATTTATCATTACTGGTTCAATGGACATATGCTACTTGAAAAGCCACTGGAGCAATTTAAGGCAAATACAAAACTGAAAATTCACTATTGCATTTCATGGGCAAACGAATCATGGACGAATGCCTGGGTATCAGATAATGCAGAAACTCTAGTTGAACAGACGTATGGAAATCAAGACGAATGGACAGTTCATTTTCAATATCTGCTGCCATATTTTCTTGATGACAGATATATAAAAATTGATGGAAAACCATTATTTATTATATACCGCCCAGAATTAATTGATGATATCGTCCCGATGTTATCTTTATGGAATATATTAGCAAAAGAAAATGGGCTTCCAGGAATTGCTTTTACAAGTCAGCAAATGTATTTTGATATTAATAGCCCAGTTGGCAAGAAATATTTTTCCTATCAAATAGAATACCAGCCTGATTTGGCGAAAATAAAATTAAATTCTCCCAGAACTATCAAGAATGGTAAGAAAAATCTTTTACAAAGGGACTATGATGAAGTATGGGAAAAAATCATTCATTCCTCTCCCATTAGTGAAAAAAGTATTCCCGGCGCATTTGTAGATTGGGATAATACCCCTCGCCGCCACAATTCTGGAAGTTTATTTTTAGGAGTTACTCCTGAAAAATTCAAAAAATATTTAACATTGCAAATTAAACATGCAAAGGAAGATTATAAAAAAGATTTTCTATTTCTTTTTGCATGGAATGAATGGGCAGAAGGCGGTTATCTGGAACCTGATGAGAAATGGCAGTATCAATATCTTGAATCCATAAGGAAGGCTTTATTAGATTGTGGCGAATATCCCGAGGAGGACTTTCAATATGAGTAATAAGAAAAGAATTATCATTTTGGCTTTACTTGGAGATCCCATGGTTCCTGCTACGTCACGTGATGTACGTGCAGGTGGATTTAATACAGATGTAAAACAGTGGCTGGCAACTTTGTCAAAAAAAAATTATCCTGTCACGGTAATCACAAACACATCTTCATACTTCCAAAATAAGTTTCAGAGGATTTCTGAAAATATAACAATACATCGTATTCATTTAGAAGAAAGCAGTTTTAAAAATGCTTCTGCATTAATGGAACAGTACTCTTATGTTTATAATGCAATAAAAGAAATAATGGAACAGGAAAAAATTGAGCCAGTTTTCATTCATAGCTATTTTTGGTATTCTGGTTATTTGGCTATGGAATTGTCCGATTTTTACCATATTCCTTTTGTTCATACAATAATAGATTTAGCTGCATACAAAAAAATCGCGAAAGTTTCCTCTGATTATAGTATTCAGGAAGCATGCGAAAATAAAGTCTTCCCCAAAGCAGCTTGTATTATGGCAATTACAGAAGAAGAAAAAAGAATTTTTCTTGAAAATTATAATGTAGAAGAAAAACGTGTGATTGTTATTGGGCGGGAAGCCGAACAGAGTTTTCTTCATCCAGACCATAATACACAAGGGATAGCTAATATTTTGTCTGCTACCACAGATTCCTCAGAAAAAGCTGAAAATTCTTTAAAAAATACTTATCTTTCAAATAGTAACTGGTGGAATCAGGGAGCCTTTTTATACATGGGTCGTATAAAAGAATTAAAAGGTATTCCAGTTATAATAAAAGCATGGTATCAATTGTATCAACACTATAAAGAATACACACCGCCTCTTTGGATTGCAGGTGGAACACCAAATGCCATACAAGATATGAGAGAACTTATAGAAAAGGATATTTCAGAACTTTCTAAATTGGAAGAAAGCCTGAAAATTTGTTGGTGGGGATATCTGTCTCCTAAATCACTCAGTGCTCTTTTTTTGAAAACAGCTGTTCTAATTGCTCATTCTCGATATGAGGCAGGCGGTCTGGTTGTTATTGAAGCAATGAGCAGCGGGATTCCAGTAATTGCGACTCCAGTAGGGTTTGCCAAAGACTGTATCCGTAATTGGAAAAATGGTTTTCTTGTACCTTATCAGGATGTTAATATACTATCCCGAAGAATGGAACATTTTATTCTTCAGCCATTATTGTCACAGACACTTGGCAGCTATGCCCGAAAGACATATTATTATTACATACAAAAATGGAGTTGCTTTGAAAAACACTTGTCTGTTTATGAATACTATTGGAGTGGTGCAAAAGAATATTACGGAAATATGGAGGTTCCCAATCCGGCAATCAGTTTAGTTGAAAAAAGTGATTTTGAACGTGGAATGCTAAATACATATCCTTACCTGCTATCTGACCTTGAAAAAGAAAAAGTTACAGATATATGCAAAGAAACTGTTTCTGTCAACAATATTATCTTAAAAGATAAACTGTCAAACCACAGTAATATATGGTCAATTTCTTCTGAAGAAGAAAACTTTATTATAAAAAATGTGTATACATTAATCAACAAACATAAAATTTGGAATACTGCTTTAATCAATGAAGCCAATCCTTCACTTGAACGTATGCAGAAAATATTATATTCCGCTCGAAGTTTTTATACTATAAATTTGTTGGCATACAATGAAAAGCAATGTTATTGTTTCATGAAAGAATATCCGCTTGTTTCTATTAATGGACGCAGCGAAATGTTTCATGTAATGCAATTGATAAAAGAATTTAGCAATGACATGAAGCAATTATTAAGTTCTGACGAAAAGACGCATCTATCATGTAACCTTTATAAATGTAACCCTGTTACACCTTATGAAGTATTCCAGGAAATAGTGAATTTTTCTGATATGTTTCAGGCAGAATTTATACGCGAAATGCAACAATATATATCTGCATTGGTATCATACTTTAATACTAGCTACAATGAGCAATATGAAAAGGAACTGGTGATTCATTATGGAAAAAACGTTTCAGACCATATTGTGCAGACAGGTACTGAATATAAACTCTTACCATCAGACAGTATTTTTGAAGGTACACCTGGATATGATGCGGCAAATTTACTTATTGAATTTTGGTTCTATAAAGAAATTAAAGTACAGGAAAGCATTTATACAGACTTGCTAAAAAGTGCCTGTCTGTATAAAATTTCCACTAAAACTATCACATTATGGTGCATTTTAATTCTCATGACTAAAATGAAGCAAAATTTTGTTTTTTTATTAACTTTTAAAGAACCATATAAACACTTATTGGATATTTTAATTAATATCCTAATAGTATAAGTTTTTTATGTGAATAAGATGTCCTCTTCAATTTATCAGGAAGACGCCCGGTTCCACTTGCAAAATCTATTATTTGCGGAAGGGTTATTCCATCAAGTAAGTCGCATAGCAGTTCCGTGGCTTCTTTCTGATATTTTTCCTCTTTCTGATATTTTTTCAAATAACGAATCAATAATAAATGAGCTACATATAATTTTTCGAATTCAACTTCATGCAAATTTAAATTATTGGTTCGCTTTTTATATTTTTGAAAAATTTCTATACAGGTTTTTATTGTAGTAAGAGCTTTTTCTCGATTTTTGTATTCGAAATTTAGAGTTACATAATTAACTAAAATTGGCCAAAGGTAAGAAACATAATTATTATTCTGATAAATATTCATACTGTACTCAAAGTATTGTTTTGCCTTTGCTTCTTCATTTTGAATAAGATAGGCACATCCCAGGATATTGCCAATTCGTCCGGATTCGTTTTTTAATCCGGCACGCTCTGTTTCCTGTAAAAGTTTAAGAGAATAACTTACGGCTTTATCATAATCTTTTGAATACAACATATTATTTGCTAAATGGACTCTATTATGATATTTTTCCGGTATTGCCATATAAGGCTCAAGTTTTATATTATTTTCCAGATAAGCCATGGCTTTATCCGGTGCAGTAATGGATAATTTTTGATACATTGCAGAATTTAAAGTATAGTTCAAATCGTTTGCTAAAGGATATTCTGCAATTTTTTGTTCAAGGAAATGAATATATCCATTTAATCCTTCTTTCTCCTTTAATGCAATGGCATATTCTACCCATATATTTGTAATAACAGATTCTTCACAGTTTGCTCTGTTTTCAGATATGAATTTTTCTGCCTGCTTCATGTAATTTAGTTCTTTTTCAAATTCTCCAATTGTATGTACATATCTGCTAAGTATCATATAGGCCTGAAGTCTGATAAAATAATACCCTTCTATATCCACAAAGTCAAATTGATACAAATTTATTAAAGACTCCAGTTCATTGGTATAAGTTTGCAGTCCTTCATAGCACTTCTCTTTTAAGTAAAAACTTGTTTGTATCAGGTTTTCTAATATTTTTACTTTTAAAAAGATGCTATTCGTATCATATAAAAAATTTGACACATTTTCATAAGCCATTAAGCTGTATTGATAGCTGAGATAATATTGTCCTTTTTGATATAAATTAGTTGAAAAATCAAATGCAAATAAAGCAACCTGTAGATTGTCATTTAAAATCTCACTTATTTTAATACGCACTATCATTTCTATATCTGTACTTAAAGATATATGTTCTATTTCTTTCAGAACTTTACTTGCTAATTCCTGTAGATATGCATTTCCTATAAATTCCATTCTTTTTAGATAATCTAAATAAAAAATATGTTTTATTTTTATTTCATTAACTGTAGTAATAATCAGACCTGCTTTTACAATTTCGTCTAGTTCGTTTTTATTATATTCAGGAAAAATTTTCTTTACTAATTCCTCCGTAATTGAACCTTCAAATATAGATAAGACAGCTAATAACCCACTGTAAAAAGAATTTTCCATACATACAGATTTTACTGCCAATTGAATTAGTTGTATTTCATTATCAATATGTATTCTTTTTATGGTTTCTAATTGCAAGACATCAGGTATCCTCTTTAATATCTTCGTAATATTTAAATAAGTTACAAATGCTTCAATGAATAAAGGCAGAGAATTTGATTGTTTGCAAATATAATCTTTAACCGTATCATCAATGGTTCCTTCATTATAAAGTGCATCTATATACTCAAATGTTTCTGCTTTTTTTAATTTTTTTATTTCAAAAATACAGGTTGGATTCACTAAATTTTTAAATGAAAGCACATATTTTTCCCAAGTATTCTTCTCTATTACTCCATCTATATACGTGGATGTCCGTAACTCAATCACAAAACTGATATACGGAGTTAATTTTTCAATCATTTGAATTAAAAAATCCAACAGTTCAGATGTTGCGCTATTACAGTTTATGATGTTAACAATTCGAACATTTCGCTTGCTAAGTACCTCGTATAAGTCTGCTAGATATTGAATCAGGTAATGATTAAATATTTCTGCGTTTTCATTATATGCTTCCGTACTTTTCCCAAAAGCATCTATAACACTATTGGTTATTATGGCATCAACTGTATTCTCTCCGACGTAAGAAATTGCATCTTTAAAATTTTGACATTCCATCAAGTTTAAAAATTCAGAGGGTATATTCCATGTCTGTTCAATTAAATTCAAAAACAAGGTTCTTGGAGTTGGGCATATTTTTATATCAATTTGTATAATTGTGGTTCTGTTTTCAAGTTCTGCCATAAGCGTTCTTGAAAAAAAGGACTTTCCAACTCCCGCATCACCAGATATAATAATGTTTCTGTTTTGGTCAAACAAAGCATGTTTCGCAAGATTTAATTTTACTCTACGTTCTTCACCCAAAAGTTCACTAACGAAAGTCTTATTTTTTATATAATGTGATATTTCTGAAAAATCTGTCAATGTTGTTCCTTCTGTCCCTGATAAAGCCCCTTTCAAAAGATTATGCAATTCGCTGTCAATAATGTCATCGTTTTGTATTTGTTTTTTGAGCCAGTTGTCAATAGATTTTCCATCCAGCAATTTAATGGCAAGACCTGTTTTATAGCTATACAAAGAAAGCTGCTTTTTTGAATTTTCTGAAAGATGAAGATTTGTACCGATAATCAATGTATCTGCGTTAGTATTAATCGCTATAATAAGTGCCTTCGAAAAATCCTGCAAAGGTAAATCTTTTTGAATATCCCTTCTTAATTTTGCTTCAAATAATATCTTATATTCGACTGTTTTTTTTCTGTCAACGGGTATAATAAATACTCCATCATAACCGCCATCGTTTCTTTTTTCTGTGACTTCAGAAATAGAATTGCTATCATCTAGATTTAATGTATCTTTTATAATAGCATAAACCAGTTTTTCAAACTCTCGCCATACATCTTCTGTAATCTTACACATAAACGCTCCAATATTACTTATTTTTAAGTAGCCAATATTATTATAAAGGACAATTTAGAATTATTCTTTATTTCTATCAAAACCAACAGATAATATCTGATTATCCATCTATTTTTATAATTTCATTCTAGTATCTGCAATTATTTTGCTATACATATAACAAAGTATATCATATTTACAATCCAATGTCATTGTAATATATTGTTTTTATCTCTATACATCTTTATTTGTATATCGTTTTTCTATAAAAATATATTTTTCCATATGTAGCAAACAGTTTTAATGCATTGTTGTTTGTGCTATTGCATTTTATATGATAAAATTTATCTAGTTAGTATATTCTAACCTGACAGTTAGATTGGAGGTGTCAGTCCAGTCAAATGTAAAATCGGATGGGCTGATATATGGTTATGGGAGGTAAATGAGATGAAACGGGCATATTCAGTATCGAGCTATGCAAAGCTTTACGAAAAATACTGCAAAGAAAATCTTCCGTCCGATGCGGATGATATATTCAAAAAGTCTGATGAATATTACAGGGAATTCATGCGCAGAGACATGCCGGATCTCGGCAAGAATATGATGGCTGCCAATATGTATGACTGGTTTACCATCGTATCATTCTATGAGGCAAGCGGTCACAGGCTTGATGGCGAGGTTCTTCTCACCATAAAACGGGATGCCGCTGAAAAGATGAAATTCCTTGGGAAAATAGTGAATGGCAACAAAAGCAACTGGCCATATAAGTTATTTGAAAAAACCTATGTGAAGTTCAACAGGATGCAGAAGGAACACCAGGCAAAAGGCGAATGGATGGATAGTTGGAAGGTTGAGATCAACCCGGATGGAAGGACTGAAGGGTTCTGCTTCCATCTGATTGGATGTCCTATAGCGAAGCATGCAAAGGAGCACGGCTATGCGGACCTGCTCCCTTATCTGTGCAGGACTGACCACTACCTTGCGGAGGTCATGCACGCCCGCCTGATTCGTACACAGACCGAGGCTCTTGGCGGGGATTGCTGCGACTACTGGTACGTAGGCGACGAGAGTCCTGCACTGGAGCAGTATAAGGATCTTGAGAAAATATAACTATTCCCCTCCAAAGTAAAAAGCAAGCATCTGATTCTAATATAACGATGCTTGCTTTTTTATATTTATATACTAAACCAGTCAAGCACCTCAACCTGTTCCAGATTCTCGTCCGAATGCTCTATCTCCCTGGAATATCTGTAAGAGAGTTCTATGAGATCATCCATCGACAAAGTCTCACTATTTCTGAGCCACCTCGCCATGAGCAGCATATAGAGTTCAACCGCATGTCCCACGCATGCGTTCACCTTGCCGGATATATTGTCGTCATACACTGCGCCGAGAAGGTAGATCGATATGAAGTAGACTATGATCTGTTCAAGGAATATGTCCAATGTCATATGAGGGGCACACCCACCGTGATTTCTCCACCATGCATCAAACCTCTTCCTGTTGCCGGCAAAAGCTTCCTCACCCTGTCCAAACAAAAGCTCCTGCGACTCAATGAGCACATCCTCCCAGTCATCATACAAAAGTTCAAGATCTTCGATGAGAAACATAGCCTGTTTCTGAAGTAACATATACTCTTCATGTTCTCCGTGAATCTCCGGCTTATCCCGCTCCTCACACTCATCCCACATGACCAGATCACCCTCGTCATAGTGTCTCTGAGCCGACGCACCGATCTGAAGCACCCGCTCTATTCTGCTCCGGATGTTCACGTTTCTATCCTGAATGACATTCAGTATCTCCTCCCGAATATCCTCCAGATTGGAGTACAGGAAATAATCAAAGTCATCGAACACCTCGTCCTCGTCATCTTCCTCGGTCATAAATGTGACCTTGTCCGTGATGTTCATCAGTATACGTGCCACCTCTGGACACGAAAGTGATAACGATATCTCCCTCACATTCTCGAATTCCTCCGTGTGTCTCGGATATTCCCTGCATGTAGTGCAGAGACTGTCCTTGCCCATATGTATATACATATCACACAGCATGTCATCCCGCAGAAATGCACACTTTCCACTTCTGCCGTGCCTGAAAACGCCTTCTTTCCAGTTCACTTTTCGGTGAAGCTCCGGTCTGTAATCTCCATCATACTCCTGATACCTTTCAAGAGAATCGTCATCTATCACTATCTGCCATTTGCCGCAGCATGTGTCCGGGCATTTGTCCGCTATACAATTGAATTTCTTATAATAATCCGGGTATGTGTAAATCATATGTACTCCTTTATATATAATCATGCCATTATTCCATTCATCGGCTCTGCAGCACGATCACGAACTTGTTACCGTCCTTTTGGGGAATAACACTCAACATTCCACCCTGTTTTTCTATGATCTCCCTGGACAGATAAAGACCTATTCCAACACCATCCTTGTCACCGGAATTTCTTCCACGGTAAAATCTCTCAAATATATGTGTACGCTCATCCTCTCCTATTGGTTCATTCTCATCTGTCACACTGATTTCAACCGTGAGCCCTAGTTTTCTGACCGACAGGACTATCTCACTTCCAGTTTTCCCGTATTTTATCGCATTATCCAAAAGATTGAAACACGCTTCCGCAGTCCATCTTCTGTCATGCTGTATATCACATTTCACCTGTTCATCATATCTGATAGTTATACCGGCTTTTTTCGCACTCACATATACATCTTTCACTGCCTGCAGCACAGTGTCATTTATACTCTGGCTTTTCACATCGAGATTGATAAGTCCGCTTTCCAGTCTGGATACCTTTATCATACTTTCCGAGAGAAATGACAAGCGATCCACCGCCAGTTCAAGGACTTGCAAGTACCTAGTACGCTCATCGTCACTTATATCCGGATTTTTCAGAAAATCCGTGTACATCCTCAGGTTCGATATTGGCGTCTTCAGTTGATGGGAAAGGTCCGATACCAGCCCCTTTATATTCTCATGCTCCAGCCTCTCTCTGGAATTCTGAAGCTTCAGCGCATCGATTATCTTGTCAACCTTGCTCTGCAGCCTTGATACCAGCGAGTCATCATTTTCCGGAAATACCTGCTGCCGTTTCAGCTCAGAGAGATTGTCCAGAAGATCCGACATAGCTGCCACGACCTCCGAAATAAAGTCATCATCTGCCTTCTGCAGCAACTTTATGACAACAAACATAACTACACCACACGCCAGTGCACCTATGGCCGCAAGTATTTTTCCTGAACATACATACTCAAATACTGCTAAAAACACAAACAAAAGAAGTGAGCATACATACAGCATCCTCACTCTCTTCGTATATTTACCATAGTTTTCAATATATTTATCCATATTATCTCTGTTATCTACCTCTGCCTATGTCTCGCCAAATGTATATCCAATTCCAAACACCGTGATCACGTACTCCGGATTTCCGGCATCCTTTTCTATCTTCTGACGCAATCTTCTGATATGCACATTCAGCGTGTTCTCATCCACATAATTTTCATTGTCATCCCAAATCTTCTGTATGATCATATCCCTTGTGAGAACGCGTCCCTTATTTTTTATCAGCAGTTCCAGTATCCTGTATTCCGTAACGGACAGCTTTATCGGTTCATCCGATATGTACACCTGCATCCGTTCAAAGTCAACACTCATATCTCCATAATGAAAACGTTCGCGCTTTACCCCATCCGGTGCATTTTCACTTCTTCGAAGGACTGCCTCTATCCGCTGATACAGAAGTTCCACGGAAAACGGCTTCGCTATATAGTCATCGCAGCCGGCCAAAAACCCCTCTATCATATCAGCCTCCGTATCTCTTGCCGTGAGGAAGATGATCGGGACATTTGTACTTTTTCTCAGTTCTCTGCAATAGTCAAGGCCCCTTCCATCGGGAAGGTTTCTGTCAAGCAATATCAGATCGAAGCCATGTTCCAGGCAGCCATCCGCCTCCTTGCATGAGTACGCAGTTTCAACTTCGTATCCCATCTTTTCAAGGAATAGCTTTACACCTCCACATATGATCACATCATCCTCCACGACCAAAATACGTTTCATACTTTCTCCTATCAATTACATACTGATTCCATATCATTTTCACGACTCACGGTCTGCCCAATATCTATGATGCTTCTCTCAGCCGGCTTGTCACCGTATCTTTTGTCACAAGTCTGAACACCATCGCCGGAACCACAATGCATATAGCAAACAGAATGGCAGCGACTCCGGCAACAAGTGCATACGGATAATGAAATACTGCATAATCGGCTATATTCACACTTAGCCGGCCAGCTCCATACATCATAAGGCTTCCAAGTGTCACAATAAGTACTGTTGTTATAATACCATAAAACATGCCCTCGTACATAAGCATATTACGTATCTGCCTCTTTGTCATTCCAACGCTCTCAAGCACTGCCAGTTCCAGTTTTCTCGTATATACACCGGTGATCATGACATTGATATAATTCACCACTCCGATAAGTATCAATATGATCGACATTCCACCGCCTATCACCTCAAGCGACAGCATAGACTTCTTGAATTCCGAGCTCTCCACCGACTTGATATCACTCCCGGCTATGACTGGATTTTCCTTTACGATGCGCTGTACATATGGTGTCACTTCTGTTTCTTTTCCTTTCTCCGCATCCGCAATGATGCATGAGATCTCCGCATCCGGAAACAGATCATCCATTACCACATCACTCACAAATATCGCCTCCGGAGCTCCACCAAGTGTCCAATAATACCCAGCGGTGATTGCTGACTGCTCTGTCCTCATCATGGCTGCGCCGACTGTGATCTGTCTCTTCCTGCCCGCCTGGTCATTTACAAGTGTCAGAGTCTTATCCGTCATCCGCTCCGACGCTGATATGGAATCTACATAACCTATCAGACATACCTCTCCTTTTTCGAATGCATCTATATCAATCTTCTGTCTGGCAGTTTTGTTGTAGAGCTTTATCATATCTGAATTGACCGATATCAGCGGTGCCCCATACTGTGCCTCACTGTTGGTCGTTGTCTCATAAAATGTCGCAAGAGATTCCGGGTCATCCTCGGTCTCAATAAACGGTGCATAAAGTTCAGCATCAAATGGCAGTCTTACATTTGCACTTCTGTCCGCCTCTACAGTACCCATACCCGGAATGCTTCGCATCTGATCTGCGATGTCTGCCATGGTCGCCTGAGGCTTAGAGTTATCTGATTCTCCGTCGCCATATAGCACATAATCATTGTGAATATAGTGCTCTATATAACTGTCCGCATCCATGCATGATATAAATGTATTCACACACAGAAATGTAACTGAACCCATGAATATCGATGCGAACACAAGTATACTTCTCTTCTTTTCACGAAACACATTCCTCCATGCCATCTTCCAGGGTCTTCCTCCACTGGTGGATTTATATCTTGTTCCCGATATATTTCCAGCATATTTCATAGCATCGATTGCAGATATCTTCCCGGCATATTTTGCCGGTTTCCTTGCACTTATAAATACAGTTGCAAATGCAAATACCACGGAGAATACATATATTCCCGGATTGAAACTGACCGCCGATGAAAGTGCAGCTTCCCTGTCTATCGACAGCATGTTCATAGCAAGAGGAACAACACCAAATGACACCGCTGTTCCAAGGAGTACACCTATCGGAATTCCTATACAAGCCAGATATAGTGCCTGTTTTTTCACTATCTTCTGTATCTGGGACATCGTGGCTCCGATGGTCTTCAGCATTCCATAGAATCTTATATCCTTTGTAACAGATATATACATTACATTATATATAAGAAGATATCCACTAAGGAGTATCATAAGAGCTATAATGCCTATACTTATAGCTATAAAAACACGGTTTGAACCATTTTCAGACTGAACATCATATTTCACGTCAAACTTCTGGTCCTTCCTCAAAGTAACATTTTTCTCAAGTTCATCCTGGAGTTCATCGCCCTTGCCCTCCTTTGCGGAGATACTGACACGTCCATCTTTCTGCATATCTATTCCCTGGGAATCCACATATTTCTTTGACACCAGGCATACGCTGCTCTTGGCAAATCCTGTGTACCAGCCTGAGAGCACAAAATTTTTCCTCTCACCATTCATCACAAACGTAACATTCTGACCTACCTTTGGCGACGTGATACCCATATTGTCAAGTATCTGCTTTGTGAGCATTATCTCATTCTCATCCTTCGGATAACTGCCATTTATATCGGTTATGGCAGGTTTCAAATTCTCATTAAATTCCGTGTCATCATCATACTGAAGCAGATAACTGTACTTGCCTGATTCCGTGCTTACCGTCTGTGCATCGATCTGTATTCCCGCCGCAAGAAGTGACGGACAGGACTTTATATCATTTATCTGACCTTCAGATGGATGCTCCATATATATAGAAGATCTTGTTCCCTGAAGTCTGAGCTGCATCTGGTTAAGATTTTTTGCTATGGAAAATCCCAATGTAAATACAGCCGTGAACATGAATGTTGTGAGAACGATCGCCAGAATAACAATTACATTTCGCACTTTGTTCTGCTTTAACATGCGGTGATATATCCTGCTCACCGCCTCCTGGTTATTGTTTCTAAGCATCCTTCTCACCCCCATCTGGTACTCCTGCTGAGAAGATCCTGCCATCTTCGATCCGTATCATCTGGTCTGCCATGGTTGCTATCTCTTCATTATGAGTGATCATCACTATCGTCTGTGCAAACTCTTTACCAGTCAGCTTTAACAGTGCAATGACATCCATGCTGGTCTTGCTGTCCAGATTGCCTGTCGGTTCATCAGCCAATATGATAGAAGGTTTTGCTGCCAGCGCTCTGGCTATCGCAACCCTCTGCTGCTGGTCTCCTGACAACTGGTTAGGCATGGAAAATTTCTTTTCCGATAAGCCGAGCACATCCATAATTTTATCTACATACGCAGTGTCTATCTTCGTTCCATCCAGCTCGATCGGAAGCACTATATTCTCATACACATTTAATATTGGCACCAGATTGTAATTCTGGAAGACAAATCCTATCTTTCGTCTTCTGAATATAGTAAGTGCCTCATCGTCCATTTCAAAAATAGCTTTGCCGTCCAGTACGACATCCCCCGATGTTGGCCTGTCGAGACCTCCTAAGAGATTTAGAAGTGTTGACTTTCCACTTCCTGAACTGCCTATGATAGATACAAATTTTCCCTCTTCAATATCAAGTGACACATCTGTAAGCGCATGCACGACATTGTCCCCTGTTCCGTATGTCTTTGTAAGATTGTGGGTTGATAATATATTCATGATACCTCTTCCTTTTCATTTCTTTTTCATTTCTTTTTCATTTTCTGTCATTTCTTTATCTGATCTATTTGCCGTCTGATCTATTTGATGATTTTATTCTAACATCCACATCTTACAATCTTATTACGTTTAATATTAAGATTTAGTGGTCACTGCTTACATTATCAATAATCGAGTAGGCGGCAGTAATTAACCGCCGTCCTCTCACAGCACCGTACGCCAGACTGTCAAACAATTCAAATAAATGGTATTATTAAAGTGCAAGATATTGAATCTAGAAGGATAGATTATGGCATATATTGTTGGAATTGATAGAAACCAGACAAGAATGGTTACTTCATCATTAGATGATCTTATAGATGAAAATAATTCGGTACGTGTAATATTTGTCCGCTATGCAATTGAATTTCTTATAATAATCCGGATATGTATAAATCATATGACATCTCCTTAGGGAACTTCTGCTAGTATTTTTAACACAAGTTTCATAAAGCATCAATTCCCTAAGCAGATTTTTTAGAATTTTTTCTGATATTAACAAGAACCATCACGCACCAGCCAGATAGTAACAGTGCGGATATTGCGCTGCGCTGCCTGTACATATTCAGCTGCTGCCCACATCTGTGATAAAATATCTCCAGCACATCCTTGTCAGAATACAATCTTCGCTCATGTATAGCCTCAAGTTCATCTGAGGCATCACTCCAGAAATCAAAATCTGACCATTTTGACGGCAGATTTATGTCCGGCAGAATATCCAGATAATCCGAGGCATAGTAAAAGCTGCTGCCATAACCATGATGAACGGCAGCCTCCTCGGCATATTCCCCTCTGTAATTTTCATCTGATATATCGAGCACCATGCCATCTATAATTTTACTGTCGGCAAACTCCCAGTCACCGCCATGCCCCTGCTCTGCCTGAACGATCATGAAACTTTCCTCCGAGTCAATGACAGAACGGATGACATACTCTTTTTCAAACACGGTCACGACGGAACCGGTGGTATGGCGACTTCCAAACAGTGTATACGAAAGCTCCCCGCTTATGATACATCCAGCTGCATCATTTCTTCTCAGAGCTCCAGCTCCCCAAAACATATCCTCCACCGCAAAATCAACCACAACTATATCTGACTGCACCTTTTTATATACAGCATCTCCGCCAACCGTCTCGCCCGGATATATCCTGTACGTGCCCTTCACATAATCCTCATCCTTCATTCTGGTGTACATGGTCTGCCCTGTGGTGACAAATGCATAATTTCTGTCGACACCATACCCGCCACTCATATATATTTCATTTACTACATTCCATATAAACAGCCACAACAACGCAATTCCGACAAATATACCGATCACAAATTTTCTCATACAAAGCCATCTATTTTTCACGTACAGTATCACCAGCTTCCACTTTCTTGTCAGAACTTACAATGATCTTATCATCACCGGTGAATGGGCTCTTCTTAAGACCGGCATCATAATTATTTGTATCCCCGACGGTCACGTATACCTTTTCTGCAACATACTCCGTCCCCAGAAGAGTATCCTTCGGTCTCTCGACAAGCACGTATGAACCAGACACATCAGCGTGTATTGCTGACACGGAAACTACAGATCCGTACTTTTCAGACTGATGTGAGATCTCTGCCAGCACGCTGTCCCCCACATCGAATGTATCGCCCGGAACAACAGCCTCCACTATATAGCCTTGACCATTTTCAACATTACTGTACACTGCAGATACCTCGGTATTCACACCGCTGTCATCCATCTGGACTGTAACTTTATCCCCCTTTTCTATGTACCGTCTCTGCTCCTCAGTCACTGACATTTTTATGGTGTAGCTGTCCGACTTCTCTGTTATCACAAAAGCTGCCTCTTCAGTAGTCTTATTTCCGATTCCAACTCTGGACTCCGATATGAGCCCATTAAGCTCCGAACAGACAACACCATTGTCATCCATGAGTTTCCCCAGATATGAGATCTGTTCATCCACCACGGCGATCTTGTCATCCATAACCGCCATCTCGTCTCCCCATGTGTACCAGTATTGTTCCTTCAGTTTTTTCTGTTCGAGCTTCTTCTCAAGATACTCAGATCTGACAGCGGCCACATCCACCCTCATAAGGGGATCTCCCTGCTCTATCTTTTTCCCGGCACTCACATATATCTCCTGAGCCAAAAGTCCTGGATAGACGTACACCGGCGTCTTCTTGTCTCCATCTATCACCACATCCTGCAAAATCTCCGTGGATACCGTCCCAGACACCGCATATTCCGTCTCGACCCTCGGTGTCAGGACACTGCTCGCAAATCTCGACATAAATGTGCCGGCAATAACCACCGCCATAAATATTCCAACAGCCTTTACCCCGCATTCTGCCCATAGCTTTGTTTCAAATCGCTTTCCTGAAAATCGCCTCATAACTCTTCTCCTGTTTTTCTCCTACAACCAGCCTTCATCAATCCTCGGCAGAGCCTATGGATATTCCCTCCGCCAGAATTACCCTGCCTACATAGAACACGATCAGTGAGGGAACACAGCTGAACAAGGCAAATGTAAACGCTCTCCCCGCGCTTCCCTCGGTCACATTTGGCAGATATACAGACAGCGGCCACAGATATTTGTCCTTGAGGAATACAACCGGCTGCTCCACGACATTCCAATATTCAAGGAATCCCAATATCACCGCCGCTATGATCCCCCTCTTTGCTATGGGAACAGCCATATATATAAATATCCTGAAGCTGCCAGCACCGTCCAGCCTCGCCGCCTCAACCACAGAATCAGGAACCTGCTCAAAGGCACTGTACATAATGAATATCGGAAATGTTGAGAACATCAGTGGCAAAATGATAGCCCAATGGGTATTTATCATGTTGAGACTGTTTAGCACTATGTACTGTGACAGCATCGTCACCTGAAATGGAAGTATCATGCAGAACATATACAGGCCAAATATCAGCTTTGCCCACCTGCTGCCGCTCCGGGACAATCCCCATGCCGCCGGCACAGCGAACACAAGCTGTCCGGCTATTACCACCCCGACAATCTTCACCGAGTTCCAGAAAAGCACATAGTATTCCGGAGTGTCAAACAGCAGCTCCACGATATTTTGAAATGTCGGATAAAGCGGTATCATATGCCACGCAGTGTATCCAGCTCCGCCGTCAGTTCCCGAAAACAATAACTGCCCAAGCTCTGTCTCACCCATAAATGCACCACTTACCAGAAACAATAACGGAAGCACCGCAAATACCGCACCAATTATGGCGAACACCTTCAATAACAAATGTATCCCCTCTGCCATATATCTCATTTGCCCCCACGTCCTCTCTGGAAAATTTTTCTGTTATACTTCGCCGAGATCCCATGCCAGTCGATCAGACATAAGGCACGTATGGCAAGTATGATCCCGAAAAATACAACAGCCGTCATAACCGCTCCCGCTGTGAGCTTGCTGATCTCCAGCTTCTCAAACCAGTTGTTAAATGTGTGCTGTATCTGGTATATACTCATATCGGGATAACTACCCGTCATCAGATACTGCTCCCTGAATATTTTGAGGGAGTTCACCACTGACAACATGGCTACGATAAAAAAAGATCTCTTCATATTCGGAAGTGTGATCCTGAATATCTGTGTAAATCTTCCGGCTCCGTCAACCCGGGCAGCATCATACACAGTCTCCGGTATCGCTGACAACCCAGACATCCAGATTAGCATGTTGTATCCTGTATTCTTAAATATAAATGTACCTACAAAAAGCCAGAAGACAGCCTTTCCCGAAAGGAGATCGGCGAATAATATCTTCCATACCACTGCCAACGAATTTGACGGTATGGCAAGTGGAATGAGAAATGCAAACCTGACTATGTTGCTTTTCATTCCGTATACCTCTATCGCAACTATCAGCGATATCACCATGAGCAGTGGAACACTCACCAGTTCAAACCTCAGGGAATTGCCCGCCGCCAGTCTGAATGCCGTATTGCTCCAGACGGCTCTGTAGTTCTGCAGTCCTGCAAATCCGCCCTGCCCCGCATGACGAAAGGATGATATGAATACATCCATCAGCGGAATTACCACGAAGATCAGGACACCCACAAAGCCCGGAATCACAAATCCAACCGTTTCATTTGTTCTTCTGCTAACCAATTTATTCACTCAGATACACCCCTAAAAGTTTATCGATGGAATCTACTATACTGTCCAGACTCTCACCATTTTCAAGATAGTCTGCAGCGTTATCCCTTATCACACTGCGGACCCTCGCGTCAGGATTTGACGGAGTATCCAGCTCTCTAAGTTTTCTTATATACTCATCAAGATACTCTTCCTTACGCCAATACGACCAGTCCATGTAATCACTTCCGCCCAGCGTGATCTTTCCGCCCGGAGTTCCCATGGACTGTGCCTCTCTGTTCCATTCCCGCACGCCCTCCATATTTACCGGATTGCCACAATCAACTCCGTAATATATTTTCTGTACATCCGTGCTGAACAAAGCCTTCATAAAACTGACCGCATTGTCCAGGCTCTTTGAACCGGCATTTACCGCTATGACTGTGTTTGGCACAAATACTTTCCCACTGTCATTTCCCCATATTTCGTATGCGTAATCTGTGTTTTCTCCGCTCTCGCCTGCTCCCACCCCATAGTCCTCTTTTATACTATAAAAACGCCAGGACTCTCCCATAGTTTTCATATTCACAAATGCTGACTTTCTGCCAGACCATGATCTGTTAAACAGCGGACTCATATATTCACTGTTTATGGCTCTTTTTACCTGATCGCTGTAGCTTCCCCACTCGGCAGTCCACTCATCGATCTGATCCTGGGTCGTCCGCTCCATTTCCGTGTCATACAGAAGCTTTAAGTCCTCCAGAAATTTTCTGAGCATCTCAGCATCGTAATTTCCATCACTATCCACAATCTCCGATGCATATACCGGATACAGCGTATCGAAATAGCACTCCCAGTAATAGAATGACAAGTCATTTCCATATTCCGGTCTGTCCTGACTGCTTATATATGCTGCAAGCGACCGGGCATCCGTCACGTTCTTGACCTCATTCTCCGGTCCGATAATGGCAGTAAATGTCTCCATAGCCGGAATTGCGTATATCGAACCATCACTATTTCTGTATGCATTTAACACATTTTCCAGGCAATCTGGATTTTCCTGCAGTATATCGTCATACACCTTGGACAATTCCATGAGAACTCCGGTATCCTCATAGCTTCCAACATTCAGCCCATCCATGATGATGACATCTGGTCCCTCACCTGCCAGGAGCTGTGTATTGAGCGCACTTATGGCATCGCTCTCAGATATTCCATTCTCGTCATCCACGCCCCACACATACTTCACAGTCATATCCGAATGGTATGCCTCATACCACGAGATCAAGGTTTCATAGCTCTCCGCATAATAGAGCGAATATAGTGTGACCGTCTTATCATCCGCCTCCTCATCTACCACGGTTGATACATAGCTTGAATCAGATGAATACACCACCACATTCTTTCTTCCGCTCCTGTCACCAGCTATCGCAACAAATGTATCGCTGCTTTCAACCACATAGTCGTACTCGATATTCGAATCCCTGAATGTCGCAAGTCTTATCCCCAGCCTATCCTCCAGCTTATACTCATATAACCCTGTGCTCAGCATGAGATACAGTGAGTCAGTAGCGTCATCATACTTCATGACATTTCTGCAGCTCACCGCATCCATCCCCTTGCCGCTGAATGTCTCGGCAAGCCCATCCGCCATTCCCTCATCAAATGACGTGGTGGTCTCAGCCTCACTTCCATCGGATATGTCATATGACAACAGACTTCTCTCTGTTAAAACCATAAGCCGATCTCCCGCCACACATATATCTGTGTAATCCATATTTTTGATGGCAAATCTCTCTTCGCCGTCCATGGAAAAGCACCTTATCTCACCGCCCGGGCAGCCTGAGATATAGCCGGAACCGTCAGCAAGCAGTCTGACAGCTGTCACATTTCCCTCAATGCCCTCGGATAACTGTCTGACTTCTCCATTCCCTGTTATTAAGGCGATCCTGCTCTCTATGTCACCATCTCCTGTGACACTGCTCAAAGCTATATAGACACTCCCATCCCCATCAACATATGCTGCCGATATCTTCTCATCCGCTGATATTATAGAATCTAAGTCAAGCTTTTCCTCCCGGGGCTCACCATCAAGTGATGTGAGCGTCATCTTTACAGCATCCCCGTCAGGATTTTCTCCTATGCATACATAGCCATCATGAGTCTTTCCAAATCCATACACCTCCGCCACATCTAACTGTGCCTTCTGGTATTCAGACATTCCCTTCACATTTTCTTCATTTTCTGATGTACCAGCGCAGCCACAACACATTATTATGACGGCGGCAAGCAGTAAAAATATATTTATACGTCTCATAATTACCTCCTTTTCCCAATTGGTATTCTCCCTCTTCCCAGGTCTTCATATACAGATTGTAGCATCCACAGTCTCATGGATTATCTAAAAAACATCTAAATTGAGTATACCGCTTTCAAACGCTCCTCAAATGAATTACTATAAAGTAGGAATGAACTACGAACTACATATGGTCTACATTCCATATCACAATAACGAAAAGGGGATATGTATGAATCTGCTTCTTGTAGAGGATGACCTCAATCTTGGGAAAATACTGAAAAGGCAAATGGAAGATCACGGAATAACCGTGACACTGTGTACAACCGGAAAGCAGGGTACGGAGCTCATATATTCCGGTGCGGACATCGACATCATGGTGCTTGACTGGATGCTCCCCGACATGTCCGGCCTGGACATTCTGAACCAATTATATTTTGACAGAATATCAATACCCGTGATAATGCTCACAGCCCTCGGAACACTTGAGAACAAAACTGCAGCATTTTCCCGTGGCGCCGATGATTACATCGTCAAACCCTTTGAATTTGACGAGCTGTTGGCCCGTGTAAATGCACTATACCGAAGATCTCACCAGATTCATACATTTGACTATTCATATGGGGATGTCACTTATCTGATTGACAGCCGGACACTTCAATGTGGTGACCAGTCGGTGCGGCTCACCAACAGGGAATCCCAGCTATTTGAACTGTTGCTGAGATCAGCAGGAAAGATCGTCAGTCAGGACGAGATCATAGAATCCATATGGGGACTGACCTCAAATGTGGGAAATGGAAATATACTGAATTACATTTATTTTCTGAGAAACAGACTTAAGACAATCCATAGCCATCTTGTGATAAAGGCAGTATACGGCAATGGATATATGCTCGTCTGTGGAGAGGGGGACACATCTACATGATAGCGCAGCTGAAAAAAAGACTTTCCACATTTCTGTCCTCCGTCATTGCGGTCATTCTGGCCGCCATGTCCATACTGCTGCTCCACACTGTGATAAAGGAGTACACAAACAGCACTCATGTATCGTACTCAAGGGATGTAAATCTTTTATACTCATATCTCGAACAGGTGAGCATCCTGGACATTCCGATTCTAACCGAATACAGCGAGAAAAATCTCAATATAGATGTGCTGCGAAACAGCAACACAGTCATGTCGACAAACAGCTTTGCAGAGAGTGCAGCAGTTCTGGAAGCTGCCTCTCCATACTCTCAGCCTATGTACTGGGATGATTATTACAATGCGGTAAATCAAGGGGAAACCAACAGAAGATTTTATACTGTCAGGTATAATCATATAGACTACTGGAACAGCTACAGCATCATAAATATAGGTGGCACTTTCTATACCATACACACAGTATTCAACAATGCTGTATTATCCGCATACAAGACAAAGATAATTATTTTATTTCTGCTCATAACTTCCGCCGCGATCATACTTCTGTCCATCTTCTCATGCATTTTCACGGGCAGGATACTTGTCCCTGTAAATAAGGCATATCAGAAGCAGGATATGTTCATAGCTGTGGCGTCCCATGAGCTGAAAACACCTATAACCATCATCAAATCATGCCTCAACGGACTATCCGGCAGTAAGCCGAACGAGACTGACAATGATTATATTTTAACAGCCCAGAGGGAATGTGACAGGATGACTGATATGGTGAACAATCTTCTGACATTTGCCGATATCAAGAAGTCTGGCAGAGATAATTTTGATGAGGTTCACCCGGAAGATATAATAATAGATTGTTATGATCGCTTTGAACCCATTGCCATTCAGAAAAATGTAGATCTGGTTGTGTCCATACCGGACGACCCGCTGCCGCTTTTCTCCATGGACAGGGACAGAATGCTCCAGTGCATGTCAATTCTGGTCGACAACGCCATATCGTGTACCTCCAAAGGGGTCATATCTATGTCAGTATCTATGAGAGACCAGAGATTGTGTTACCAGATATCTGATACGGGTGATGGGATAAGCGATGAGGACAAGCCTCACATATTTGAGACATTTTACTCAGGGCGCAATGATCACCGGACCCATTTCGGTCTTGGTCTCAGCATTGCCAAAAGTATAGCAGATCTACACAGTGCCGACCTCACCGTATGTGACAACATACCACATGGAAGCATATTTACACTTACCTTTAAACTGTAATTCCATTCTCGACTTGTACTCACACATATAAAAATACCCTCCTTACTGGTTGTCCAGTAAAGAGGGTACATATCATTTCAGTCTCGTAATGCTGGAATATTCTTGTTATGATGTCAGCACCTGTTCCATTACCTGCAGCACACCGCGCTCCTCATTGGATGGGGCGCGGAATCTTGCAAATTTCTCCATGCCAGGCTGCGCATTTGCCACGATATAGCTGTAATATACCGTCTTAAGCATCTCCGCATCATTGAAGTTGTCTCCAAATGCCATCATCTCACTGGTATCAACATCAAGGAGTTCTCCGATCTTTCGCATAGCCATGCCCTTGTCAACACCTTTGTTCATGATGTCTATCCATTCTCTTCCGCCCACAGTGACTGAGAAGTTATCGCCAAAACGAGGCGTATAGATCTCTTTGTACTTCACGGCAGCATCCCCATCAGGAGCAAATATCGTAAACTTATTGGCCTCGACATCAAGGCTCCTCATATCGTCGACAAATGTGAGATTGCTTAAGAATGCACGGAAAAACTTCGCATATTTCTCGTATTTCTTCAGGACATATGCTCCGGATAGAGCACACAGTACGGCAACACCATCCGTCTCGTCCTCCACAAATCGTATCATCTTCTGGTACTCTTCCACATCCATCAGACTCTTATATATGACCTCACCGCAGTTTGATATGGCAGCACCATTATCGCCGATAACCACAAGCTTATCCATCTTGTCTCCAAACATGTTTCTCAGGGTGTACATAGGTCTCCCGCTGGCTACAACAAATCTGATTCCTTTCTCATCCAGCCTGTCAATGTAGTCAAAAAAGCCATCCGGGAGTTTTCCATTCTCCATAAGCAGTGTGTGATCCATGTCGGATGCTATTAATTTTACGTTCTTCATGTCTTCTCTTCCTTATATATTCTCTAATGTTATATTCTCTGGTGTTATATTTTCTGTGTCTATTAGGTAATATTATATATTAACCGTGCTTCTGCCAGCTTATCCTTTGCCATGCGTCCTATTTAAATAAAAGCACACTATTATTCTCTAAATCATACTCTCTGGTATAACCGTCATCATCGTACAGCATATAACTGCTGTTCTTGTAGCCGATCAGCTGCATTGTAGTCTTGTCAATATCAGCAACGCACTCCGCCGCAGCAACGATCGGTATACATTTGCCACTTCTTACAAAAAGGATAACTTCATTCAAAGGTACCTCAACAAAGTGATGTCCTGCAGGCATCTCCGTCTGCGTGGCGCTGCCATCTGCCGTAAATCTTACAAGCATCATATCCTCTGGCAGATACACATATCTTCCGATGGCATTCTGCGTGTAAACCGGTGCGATCATGATCTCATTTCCAAGCATGAGCTGATCCTCAACATGGGCCGCAATCCTGTCATCCGGATATTCAAATGCCAGAGGCTTGAACATCATGTCGTCCGTCAAGGCCGCCTTCATGTACTCGCTGTATATATATGGAAGCAACCGGTAACGGACACCGATCACATTCCTGAAATCCTCTATATGCTCAAACTGATAGCACTCCTGATCTCTTGTACCCTCACAAGAATGGTCGCGCATGAGCGGAGTGAACACGCCGAGTGCGAGCCATCTGAGAAGAAGGTCTCTGGATGTGTCGCATCCAAATCCACCGAGATCCGCGCCCGTATACAGGAAACCGCACATATTCATGGACGGAAGCATCTTGATGTTGAGCAGGATGTGTGACCACCATGATTTATTATCGCCCATCCAGACGCCGCCATAACGATGCATCCCTATATAAGACGATCTGGAGAACAGAAGTCGTCTCTCATCCGGTGAGATCTCGCGAAGCGCCTCGCCTGCTGCCCTTGTCATGTTATATCCAAAGAGGTTGTGGACCTTGTCGTGACGCACCATCTCCCCATCCACATTGTGATACATAGATGCGTAATCCTTCGGATTGTTGGCGACACCTGCTGCCATACCCGAGATGCCCCAGACATCGTCCACAGTCTCGTCCTTATCAATGAATTCCTTCATCGCTTCCTTCAGCTCGCTCACACCCTCCGGGGTGAAGAAGATCGCCGGCTCATTCATGTCATTCCAGAAGCCCTCTATACCTGCATCCGTGAGGATCTTGTATTTTGCACCGAACCATCGTCTCGCCTCAGGGTTCAGCACATCAGGGAAATGTGTATATCCAGGCCATACCGCTGCAACGAAATCACTTCCATCTGCCCTCTTGCAGAAGTAGTTATTTGCCACGCCCTCCTCATACACATCGTAACCTTCCTCGATCTTTACACCTGCATCGATGATCGGAATAAGGCGGATATTATCCTTTTTCAGATTCTCCACATACTCTGAAAAATCGCCAAAGTCGTCATTTATGGTGAAATCCTTATAGCTGTCCATGTAATCTATATCCATGTAGACCATATCGATCGGGATGTGGTTCTCCCTGTATTTTCTCGCCACCATCTCAAAGTCCTCTGGTGTCTTGTATCCCCAGCGGCTCTGTCCAAATCCAAATGCGAACTTTGGCGGTATATAACTTCTCCCGATCATCTTCCTGAACTGCTTTGTGATATCATATGGGCTGTCACCTGTTATCACATAGATATCCAGATCTGCGCTGTCGCAGAAAATGTGCAGCTCATCGCACTTCGTATATCCCACATCAAATGTGATCGTGGATGGATAGTCAAAATACAGGCCAAATGTCTGCGCACCCGAAACTATAATAAAGTTGTGTGATGCATACAGTGAGTATACATCCTCGTGATGATGCGGAATGTCTGTGTTGTTGCTTATGTACTTGTAGCCCCTCTTGTTGATTCCTCTGTTCGCCTCGCCGAGACCGTATACTATATCATCGTCCTCAAGACCAAATGTATACGAAAATCCGGCTGTTAAGTCTATATTGCCGTGATCTGGCTGTCCTTTTTCTGCTGCGATATCTACCACTACTGATTCTGTCTGAAATGGCTTTCCATATGTATACTTCTTTATCATGCTGTCACCTCTATTTATATTTATAGCAGACCCGGCTTTGCCGGCATCCTCTATGCATCTCTCTTTTTTCTTCTATATCTCTTTTTCTTCTTCCTTACCGTCTTGCCGCGCTTTGCCGCCTGTGCCTTTCTGAATTCCTGTATCTGCTCGATCATGGCGGCATAATCCCTCTCGAACAGGATCTCACTTATCTCATGATGCACGATCTCCGCCGGAAGTCTGTCAACTATGAGGGTTCTCACAAAATTCTTACTCTTACCCTTATACATCGGAAGGCTGTAGGTCTCCTGAATATGTGCAAGCTCAGGTCTCCACAGTATTCGGATGGTGCGGAGAATATCCGCTTTTGGATTGGGCTGCATCTCTCGCACTACATAGAAGTCTATCTTATGCGTCACTTTATCAGATGGATCAGTTGTGCCTCCACCAGTTGCTTTGCCACCCATATTCACATCCGCATTTTCGCCTGCATCTGGCTTGCTGCCTGTATCATATTCTTCAACAGATATGATTCCCCAGTAGTCCGGCACATGCTCAGCCACATGGCTTGCATGTGTACTTCCCACCACCACGATATTCTGGTCAAAATACAGATCATAGTCTGCTACCTGTCTCTCAAGCCGTGTGTATGTATCTGCATCGCTTTTTATCTCGATTCCCACTATCTTGTCTGGAATGACCATCACCACATCCGCACGGGAGTTTCCAACGGTCTTCTCCTCAAGAATACGCACCTTGCCGTACCGCTCCTCAAGGAAATCAAACAGGGGTTCACGTATATCTTTGTCTAGTAACATGTTTACCTCTAAATCTTTGCCCTGGTTTACATAAACCAGTTAATCATTTTCAGATATTTGTCCTGTCTTCCTCACATAAAACATTTATTACGATCATCGTTATATTACATAAAAAAGCAGCATAAAATCAATTGTTTTAAGTAGCTTACATATGTAATTTTGTGTTATATACAAAATCAGGGCGGTAAGCCTTGTAAATGAGCTTACTGCCCTGATTTTTATAAACATATATCATCAGCCTTTGTTCACAAGTTCTGTGAACTTCTTAAGTGCTTCCTGTGCCTCTGGTGAAATGTTCCTTGGAACTGCTATTCTCACGGTCACATAGTGATCTCCATGGGTATTGCCGCCCCTCGCCTGAACACCCTTGCCACGAAGCCTTATCTTGCTTCCCGACTGAGTACCCGGTGCTATCTTACACTTCACATCGCCGAACATGGTGTGGACCAATATCTCTCCACCAAGAACTGCCGTGTCAAATGGTACAAGAGCCGTGGTATATATATCCAGACCCTTTCTCTCATAACCTGCCTTGTCTCTTACATTGACCTTCAGCAGCATATCTCCGGGCTGCCCCTTGCCGGTTCCGGGATATCCCTTGCCAGCCAGTCTTATCACACCGCCGTTGTCTATGCCTGCTGGTATGTGAACAGTGAACTGGGAGCTTCCTCCACGTCCATCATTGAACGACAAAGTCTTGTCACAGCCGTATACTGCGTCATCAAAATCTACCGTAACGCTTGCCTCCATGTCTCTGCCCCGCGCATTGAAGCTTCCCTGACCGAATCCGCCAAATCCGCCTCTCTGCGAACGGCCACCGCCGCCAAAGAACGAGCCAAATATATCGCCAAACATATCTCCGAAGTCTCCACCCTCAAAGTGGAAGCCTCCGCCTCCGAATGGATCTCCACCGGCAGCTCCGCCGGAGCCATCGAATGCAGCCATTCCAAACTGATCATACATCTTCCTCTTCTCGGCGTCAGACAGTACCGCGTAGGCCTCAGAGGCCTCCTTAAACTTCTCCGCAGCCGACGCATCGCCAGGATTTGTGTCCGGGTGGTATTTCTTCGCCAGGGTTCTATATGCTCTTTTTATCTCAGCGTCTGTGGCTGTCTTTGAAACGCCGAGAACTTCATAATAATCTCTTTTTGAAGCCATGATTCCTACCTCCCGATAAGCCTATGTATAGTGTAACACTATCTGTCAAGTGATTCCATATTTTTAGCATTAAAATGCACACATAATATCGAGGGAATTTTAGGCAATTTTTTAACTAATAATCCTTTGCTGTCGGTTTCCTTGTTTGCCGCCATATTACATCACATTTGTAACATCCTGTTTTTATCTTTTTGAAATAGTTAATGCTATTTCGATACAAATTTTTATCTTTTTCGTCTTTATTTCCATAAAAGCTACAATAAATTCAGTTATTTTATCTTTTGCTCGTTATTTTTCAAAAAGGCGAAAATTTTATGCACTTTTCTCTCAAGAAACACTAAAAAAAGCACCCCCGCCGATGATCTCATCAGTGGAGATGCCTTCGTATGGCTAATATTATTTATGTTATATACAGAGTGCGCTACTCCCTTGCAACACATTCTGTATAACATTCGTTTTTCTTATTCTATCCTACTGCTTTACGTTGAAAGCTTTGATTCCAGGGTATACAGCTGAGTCGCCAAGCTGCTCTTCGATTCTGAGGAGCTGGTTGTACTTTGCAACTCTCTCTGATCTTGAAGGAGCACCTGTCTTGATCTGGCATGTGTTGAGTGCTACTGCGAGATCTGCGATAGTTGTATCCGCTGTCTCACCTGATCTGTGTGATGATATTGCTGTGTATCCAGCCTTATGAGCCATCTTGATAGCCTCAAGTGTCTCTGATACTGAGCCGATCTGGTTGAGCTTGATAAGGATACAGTTTGCGCATCCCATCTCGATACCCTTTGCAAGTCTCTCTGTATTTGTAACAAACAGGTCATCACCGACAAGCTGGACCTTGTCGCCAAGTCTTGCTGTGAGCTTCTGCCAGCCTTCCCAATCCTCCTCATCGAGACCATCCTCGATTGAGATGATAGGATACTTCTCAACAAGCTTTGCCCAGTGCTCGATGAGCTGCTCTGCTGTATACTCTGTTCCAGCCTTTGGAAGCTTGTACCAGCCCTTGCCCTTCTCGCTCTTCCACTCTGATGAAGCAGCGTCCATAGCGATCTTGAAGTCCTTACCTGGCTCATATCCAGCCTTCTTTACAGCCTCGAGAATTGTCTCGATAGCCTCCTCGTCAGACTTGAGTGCCGGGGCAAATCCCCCCTCATCACCTACTGATGTAGCAAGGCCTCTCTCTTTGAGGATTCCTGCAAGTGCGTGGAATACCTCTGCACACCATCTCAGACACTCCTTGAATGATGGAGCGCCAACCGGCATGATCATGAACTCCTGAACATCAAGTCCTGATGACAGAGCATGACATCCACCGTTTACGATGTTCATCATTGGAACTGGAAGCTTGTTTCCTGAGATTCCACCGAGGAATCTGTAAAGAGGAATGTCAAGTGAGATTGAAGCTGCTCTTGCTGTTGCGATTGAAACTGCAAGAACAGCATTTGCTCCAAGGTTTGACTTGTCCTTTGTTCCATCTGCCTTGATCATTGCTGCATCTACTGCATATATATCAGACGCATCCATTCCTGTAAGTACGTCATTGATTGTTGTATTTATATTCTCTACTGCCTTCTGGACACCCTTGCCAAGGTATCTTGACTTATCTCCATCACGAAGCTCAAGTGCCTCAAACTCACCTGTGGAAGCTCCACTTGGTGCTGCACCACGACCTACTGTTCCATCTGCCAGATACACCTCTGCCTCAACTGTTGGATTTCCTCTTGAATCAAGGATCTCTCTTCCTATTACCTTTTCGATCTCAAGATAATTCATCATTTTTATATTTCTCCTTTCTTGTATCGCGCGAGTATAACCCCTGCTGTCCCTCCGATTCAGCAGTTTACAGAGGGTACAGGAGCTCACATGATCTACGATGTTAGTTTAAACTAACTTGCATTTAAAATCAACATAAGTAATTGCTCACATTTTATCATTTAGCATTTTTTGTCATTATCCGAGTGCCACATCCAGCACCATCATAAGAGCGAAGCCCACCGCCGCACCGATGGTTCCTATATTGGTATGCTCGCCCGCCTGAGACTCAGGTATCAACTCCTCTATAACCACATAGAGCATGGCTCCCGCCGCAAATGCAAGGAAATACGGAAGAAGTGGTGTGACCTGAACAGCCAACAGTGCCGTAAGGAAACCTCCGACCGGCTCCACAGCTCCAGACAGCATTCCATACAGAAATGCCTTCTTCTTGCTCATGCCCTCGCCAACAAGCGGCATGGACACAATTGCGCCCTCCGGGAAGTTCTGTATAGCGATTCCTATGGACAGTGCAAATGCACCTGTGATGGATACGCCCATATTGCCCATGGCTGCGCCGGCGTACACAACGCCCACTGCCATGCCCTCGGGGATATTGTGGAGCGTGACTGCGAATATCATCATGGTCGTCTTCTGAAGCTTTGACCTGACGCCCTCCGGTTTGTCACTTTCCAGATGAAGGTGAGGTATCACCGTGTCAAGGACAAGCAGGAATATGATTCCAAGAGCAAATCCGATAAGTGCCGGCAGCCACTCTATCTTGCCCTGTGCCTCCGCCATGTCTATGGACGGAATGAGCAGTGACCATATGGACGCAGCGATCATGACCCCCGCCGCAAACCCGAGCAGAGCCTTCTCCACAAGCGGAGAGATCTTATCTTTCATAAGGAAAACCATGGCCGCTCCCAGTGTTGTTCCGGCAAATGGTATAAATAATGTTATGAACTCTGACATTTCATCACCTCTTTATAATATGTATTCTGTCTATACTATATTCGTATAACCTCTTAATTAGTTCGTCTTTCTTTTTAAATTGCGACTACAATTTAATTGAGCAGGCTCACTTTGTCAACACAAGTTTTTGCATATGATAGAAGTTATCATTACCGGGTCAAAATGCTTCGCATTTCGACAATTTAAGTGCTATAATACCTGAGGTTATGCTATAATAGGCATGGTTATACCAGCTTGGATATATTTGTATGCAAATGGAGATAAATATGAAGAGAACTGAACGAATGATCTGAGTATTTTTTTATTTGACATAATTATTTATAGAAAGCATAATAAGTGATACATTTAGTCGTGCGGATAATAGTCCGTACAAATACAATAAAAGACACATTCCAAGGGGAAAAGTATGAAAGAAAATTTACAATTTACAGCTTTATTGGATATTTTAAGCAGGCAGGATCTTATAACTGAATATTCGGAGGATTGCAAAGACATCACTCCTTCCCATATAACCATCAATTCCAAGGATGTGGTCCCAGGTACATTCTTCGTGTGCAAGGGTGCCTCATTCAAGGAGGATTACCTGAAATCAGCCATCGCACAGGGCGCCATCGTATATTTGTCACAGCAAAAGTACGACGATGTGGACATTCCTTATATTATTGTAAATGATATAAGAAAGGCCATGGCTCTTGCTGCCAGATGGTTCTTCGGCAATCCAGGTGATAACATGACCAAGGTCGGAATCACAGGAACAAAGGGAAAGACCACAGTTACATTTGTCATGAAGGATATACTGGACAAATACACCGACAACAGATGCTCAGCATTCTCAACCCATGAGATTGATGTTGGAACAAAGGTTTTTGAGACCACTCTCACCACACCTGAGCCTATTGAACTCCAGACATACTTCGACATGGCTGTAGATGAAGGCTGTACACACTGTATAATGGAAGTTTCTTCCCAGGCCATGAAGATGAACCGTATCTACGGAGAGCACTACAAGGTCGGAGTATTTACCAATATCGACTACGATCACATCAGTCCGACTGAGCACGCATCCATGGAAGACTATCTCGGATGCAAGGTATCCTTCCTGAAGCAGTGTGACAACGTTGTGCTCTACAGTGACACAAGATATTTTGAGACTATATATAATGAAGTAAGGGACAAACACGTTGTTGTATACGGAAGCAAGGAGTCCGTGGAAAAACTCATGTCAAGGGACGATGATTTCTTCGAGAAGGATACTGAATTTGCCAGCATCCACAATGAGGATCTCACAGACCACAACAGCTACTTTGAGCTTATATACGGAGGTGAGAACAGAGCATACAACACCAACCTGATCGGTGATTACAATGTTGAGAATATTGTTGCCGCCATCATCTCCTCTCTTCTCATCGGCATTCCAAATGATCAGATCAGAAGCAGCATCAGAGACGTATATGTTCCAGGCCGACTTCAGGTATATCACTGGAAGGATCGTACATTTATGATCGACTACGCCCACAACTATATAAGTATGTACAGACTGTATGAGATGGTTAAAAAGACCATGAAACCAAAGTCTATCACTGTAGTGTTCGGCTGCGGCGGTGAGCGTTACAAAAAGCGCCGTGAGGATATGGGTAGACTTGCTGAGCAGTATGCCGACAAGGTTGTTCTCACCATGGAGGATCCGGGCTTTGAGTCCTGTGAGGAGATCTGCAAGGAGATCAAGCAGTACATCACAAAGCCTTGCTATATAATCGTTGACAGAGAGCAGGCTCTCACAAGAGCACTTGACGAGGCTCAGCCTGGTGAGCTTGTCATCACGACAGGAAAGGGTATCGAGAGCACCCAGAGAATCAACGGAACTTTTGTGCAGTGCCACTCTGATGCGCAGGTTATTGAGCATTGGCTTACCGAGCATCCGGAGGAGTAGAAGACGGACGGTAATTGGTCTGTTCCGTTTACAGGTATTGAAAAGGCTGGTCACTATATCTGTATTCCCATCACGTTCGACTGCTGTCGCTTCAGAATTTTCCATTTGCACTCGCTTACGACCGCGATAAGAGCGTTGCGGTCTTCAGCTCGGCAGGAAAATCCTGAAGCTCGGCAGTCTTCACTACCGATGGGAATACAGATATAGTGACCAGCCTTTAATATAGTTTGTAGACGGAGCAGACCAATTACCTGTGTTCCAACAAAATATTAGATACACATCTCTTCTATTATATTTTTTGATGTAGCTTAAGAGATGATTACCTATGTTTTGGCTAAACATTAGTGTAGCTGCTACGAAATATATAATTATTAAAGAAATATTTTCAAAGGTAAACTGCAGGTTTATTGTTTTTCTTGCGGTTCAGTTTATAATGAATAATAGAAACGGGGCGAAAGCGCTGTTATGCAGGTGACAGGAGTTGCCTATCAGTCTGACGTAAACTTAATAGTCGTAGCAGGCTGTAAAGTGATGATGCGTGTGATGTTCCGAGAAACAGTGCACGACTGAGCTTTATAAGGGTTGTTTGTTTACCAAAACTCGGATAGGCAGCGATGCCGAAAGAAAACATTCAGGGAGTTCTACTAAGTAGGGCTCCTTTTTTATCTGTTATCTTCCATAACTCTCTCCCTCATCTCCGGATCAAATTCACCTTTGCGGATCATGGCTATCTCCCTTTTGAACGGCTCATAGCTTTTTTTGCTGTTTTCCGGGGCTTTGATGTATGGGGATTCCAGGATCTTTGGGACTTCCATGAAGTCTGGGTGGTTCATGATGTACATGAGCGGTTCAAAACCTATCTTGCCAAACCCAAAGTTCTCGTGTCTGTCCTTAGCCGCTCCCGGCTCGTTCTTGCTGTCGTTCATGTGAAACACGGCTATCTGATCTTTGCCGATGAGTCTTTCGAACTTCTCCACGACTCCATCGAAATCATGTATGATGTCATAGCCCGCATCGCTGGTATGGCAGGTGTCAAAGCACACACGAAGCTTGTCATTATGACTCACTCCATCATAGATTCGCGCAAGCTCCTCAAAGTTTCTTCCAATCTCACTGCCCTTTCCCGCCATGGTCTCCAGAGCTATGTGGCATGCGGTGTCCGCGGTCAGGACTTCATTCAGGCCCTTTACTATGCTTGCAATTCCCTTGTCCACGCCCTCTCCTACATGTGAGCCCGGATGAAGGACTATGGTCTGTGAGCCCATAGCTGTCGCCCTGTCAATCTCCTTTGCGAGGAATTCCACTGCGATTTCATAAGTCGCAGGATTTACTGTATTTGCAAGATTGATTATATACGGCGCATGGACCACGAACTCCTCCATGCCGTGCTGCTCCATAAGTTCATGTGCCTCCTGTATCTTAAGCTCCGATATATCCTTGCGTCTTGTATTCTGTGGTGCGCCGGTGTAAAGCATAAATGTATTTGCGCCAAATGCTACAGCATCCTTCACTGAGCCGAGCATCATATCCTTGCCCGACATACCCACATGACATCCTAATTTCAACATAATTTATCTCCATTCATTCTAAACTGTTTTCAGTTTACCCTATCCTCACCGACTGCACAATACGCTCCTGCTACAAACTACACAATACGCTGCCGCTGCAATCAATAAATAGTTTTTTCTAATTTTACCATATATTATGTGGACTGTTCGCAAATCATTTGGTAAACTAAACACCAGAAACCAACTTATAGTATACACTTGGGAGAAAACCGCTATGCAATTAAAAAATGTACTAATCGTCGTAGACGACATTGAACGATCAAAAAAATTTTACAAAGATATCTTCGGGCTTGAGGTTATCTTGGACAACGAGGGAAATGTGATCCTGACGGGAGGGCTGGTCCTTCAGGATGCAACTATTTGGGCTGAATTCATTGAAAATCTTGTAATTCCACATAACAATGCTTCGGAGTTATATTTTGAAGAAAATAATATTGAGGAGTTTGCACAAAAACTTGATGATTCGCCATACGACATTGAATATGTCAATCGTCTCATGACTCATTCATGGGGACAAAAAGTCATCAGATTCTATGATCCTGATGGCAATCTTATCGAGGTTGGAACGCCATAATTTTTCCTATATCCATTCCCTCTATTTCATGTTACAATTAATGACATATTACCCAAATGGAGGACAAATTTTTATGAGTAACACAGGAAGAACCTGTAAGGTTCACTACACAGGAACATTCAACGATGGAACAAAGTTCGATTCTTCATATGACAGAGGCGAACCTATCGAGTTCGTATGCGGTGCGGGACAGATGATCCCTGGATTTGATCAGGCTGTTGAGGGAATGAACGTTGGCGATATCATCGATGTACATCTTCGTCCTGAGGATGCATATGGAATGCCTGATCCGGAGGCTATCATCAAGGCTCCTCTTGCAGATATGCCTGGCGCTGAGAATCTTGAGGTCGGCAATCAGGTATACCTTGCCAATTCCATGGGACAGCAGTTCCTTGTAAAGGTCATTGAAAAAGATGATGAATCCATCACATTTGACGCAAATCATGAGATGGCCGGCAAGGAGCTCAACTTCAAGATAGAGCTTGTGTCAGTGGACTAGTTTTTTGAACAGGAGCCGTCAGCTTGACGACTTACATAAGCGTCGATTCAGATTGTACAAGGAGGCGGGGATCGTGAACATTTACATAGACGAATCAGGTTCTATCAATAAATATGCTACAAACGATCAGTATTTCGTGGTGTCTATGATCCATGTCCTCGATTCTGTCGCCCTTGAGCGTGCTTACAAGAGATTTATTTCTTCCAACTATGAGATGCTTCTTGATCTGGACAGTGACAAGGTCGATGACATGACCGGCAAGATCACCAAGCACGGCGGGAGAATGTTCCGGGACGGCAAATTCCGTGAACTAAAAGGCGCACAGTTTGACAGAGACATGAAACATATATTTGTAGATTACTTCTCCAGGAAGCACCACTTTGACGTATACTATATCATGATGAAGAATGAAAGTCTGCCGAACCGCTTCTTCGACAACATCTCCAGAACATTCAACTTCTCCATCAAATCTGCCCTGCTCTACTTCATACAGAATGGATATCTGCCTGACGAGGACTGCTTTCTGCAGCTTGACGAGAGGAATGAGCGGGTGGAGAACAAATCATTTCTTGAAAATTACCTGAACACCGAGCTTTCACTGTCAGGTCAGGTCGCGGGGAATTTCTCAGTGAGCTACTTCGATTCAGCCTGCAACAAGTTTGTACAGATCGCAGATGTATTCTCCAATCTATTCTATTCACATCTGCAGACTGGACACTATACTGAGGAGCTGGATCTTATGAAAGAGCTGGGGATACTTAAAGGAGTTTATGAACTGACATAATCAAAAAGGGATTGAACCTTGCGATCTGTATCGCGGTTTCAATCCCTTTTTTGAAATATTATTAAAATACCAATTGCCTCCGAGCGATGCTCACACAGAACACTTACATAGATAAACGCACTATCGAAGGACTTACTGTTGGTACTTATATATTATCACATTTTCATTTTAAAAACAATAAATCCATAATATTTTTCAAGATATTTACCTCATTCAAGACTAGAAATCGTCAGTAACACCCATTATGCATAATTCACCAATTAATACAAAATCAATCTGGCTAATGTTTTCTTCCACGTCCGCGTCCAAACGCCAGATATCCTATAAAGAGCACAAACAATGCTGCAACTCCCATCCAGATGCACAGCAGCTTTGTTCCCTTCGGTGCAAATGTGTCGTAGTATCCCTTGAAATAGATAACCACGATTATAAGCGGTAGCACATATGACATGTACTTTCTGAGGAACTGCGGGAACGGCTTACCGATACCGGTGTCCGCCTCAGCGACAAAGTTTTCAAATCCCCATCCATTCTTTCTTGTACAGAATAGGACAAAAAGTAATGATCCGAGTGGGAGGATATTTCCCGATACGAGGAAATCTTCCAGATCCATGATATTTGTACCCTCTCCCATCGGAGTGATTCCTGAGAGCACATTGAATCCAAGCACAGCCGGCAGGGAGAGCACTGATATCCCGATCAGATTTATAATAAGTGACTTCTTTCTCTTCCATCCAAACATATCTATACTTATCGATATGATATTCTCGAACACCGCTATGACCGTGGACAGCGCCGCAAATGACATGAATATGAAGAACAATATTCCCCACACTCTTCCGCCCGGCATGTGATTGAACACATTTGGCAGAGTCATGAACAGAAGTGATGGTCCCTTGTCAGGGCTGATCCCGTACGCAAAGCATGCTGGCAATATGATGACTCCGGCCATAAGCGCCACAAATGTATCAAGGTACATAACACTCTTCGCCTCGCCGGACAATTTTCTCTCCTTGCCTATATAGCTTCCGAATATCTCCATGGAACCCATACCTACACTGAGTGTAAAGAATGCCTGGGTCATGGCGTCAAATAAAACATTGCCCCAGCCTCTTGCATTTGCACGCTCAATGCTTGGGACGAGATAGAACTTAAGCCCCTCCTCGTTGCCTGAGAGCATGAGTGAGTTCACCGCCATGACTATCATCAGGACGATGAGTGCAAGCATCATTACCTTTGTCACTCTCTCCACTCCGTTCTGAAGTCCCAGTGAACATATACCTATGCAGCACACGATGACCGCAAGTGTGATCGCAACCATAAGTCCCGGTGATGCAAGCATTCCTGTAAATTTATCTTCTATTGCTTCTACTGATCCACCATGAAGCTGTCCTGCGCCCATGACGTACACATAGTATACCATCCAGCCCGCTACCATAGTATAGAACATCATAAGCAGATAGTTGCCGGCATAGGCATACCAGCTGAATTTATGCCAGTTGCCGCCCTTCGGCGCAAGCTCCTTAAGTGCTGAACCAACGCTCTTGCCACTTCCTCTGCCTAACGCAAACTCGCAGGTAAGGATAGGATATCCCAGGAGCAGCAGACACAGCAGATATATCACGATAAATATCGCTCCACCATTCTGCCCGCATATATACGGGAACTTCCATACATTTCCAAGACCTATGGCACATCCCGCCGACACAAGGATGAACCCAAGTCTGGAGGCGAACTTTTCTCTGTCGCCGTTGTTATTATCTTTACTCATACACTTCTCTTTGCAGATGTCTGTAAAAATGACACCTGCCTCCTTCTCTTCTATATTATAAGGATTATCGGGCTTACACTATGTGTAGATTTTCAAAACCTGATACACCCTTTATCTGTGTCAAGCATCTACTTCAAGCCATTACATTATGTATTTTTTCCATCTCTGCTGACACATACCCTGTGATTGTAACATACATTACAGCATTTGTGTGTGTAAACTTTTACAGTTTAAAGCAAAATTTTTCCCGTATTTGAACCAGATAAAATACAGATAATTTGTATGTTTGCTATGCGTTTTCAACGAGTATATTTTCCTGCAAAATAAATCTACTAATTTACATATAAAGGATTACATTTTTCCATATTATATTTTATTATAATAAGTAGAATGTTCTTAATACTATTAAGATCGTTCTCCGTATTTTGAGGCAAATTTCTGTGTGGGATTGCAGTACCTTACCTTATTTCATAAGTTTTCGCAGAAAACTTGTGATGTAGCATCAGCCCTCGCCGCAGGCGACTTTGCATGGCTGATGTTCCTTATAAACCACCAGCGCATGGCTGCAAGTGCGCTGCTCATATTATGGAGGAAGGAATAGTAACGCATGCGCCGCGCGAAGTGTATTTATATGCGCATGCTGCATTTTTTTAAAGGAGGACATTTATTATGGCTACATGGCTTAAAGACGCAATTTTTTATGAGATATACCCACAGAGCTTCTACGATACCAACGGTGACGGAATCGGTGATTTCAACGGAATCGCTGCAAAACTTGACTATATAAAGTCTCTTGGATGCAACGCTATCTGGATGAATCCTTGCTTTGATTCACCATTTTCCGATGCAGGCTACGATGTAAGGGATTACAAGAAGGTTGCCGAGAGATACGGAACAATGGAGGACATAGAGAACCTCTTCGCTGAGGCTCACAAGAGGGACATGCACATTCTTCTCGACCTGGTTCCAGGCCACACATCTGAGGAGCATGCATGGTTTACCGAGAGCAAGAAAACCGAGGCAAATGAGTACACAGACAGATATATGTGGACTGACGGATGGCTCTGCGGCGGTGCAGGTCTCAACTACATCGCAGGCGAGACACCTAGAAATGCAGCCTACATCGTCAACTTCTTCAAGTGCCAGCCGGCTCTCAACTATGGCGTTCTGAACCCAACTGAGAGATGGCACAAGAGCATGTACGATCCTGCATGTATCGCAACAAGAGAGGCTATGAAGGATGTATGCCGTTTCTGGCTCGACAAGGGCTGCGATGGCTTCCGTGTCGACATGGCAGATTCTCTTGTAAAGCATGACGATGCGAACAAGAGCGGAACAGTTGCCGTATGGCAGGACATTCTCGGCGATATACACGCTGAGTACCCTGAGTCAGCATTTGTATCTGAGTGGGGAAAGGCTGAACAGTCAATCAAGGCCGGCTTCGACATGGACTTCTATCTCGACTGGATGGGCAACGGATATAACTCTCTGGTAAGAGATTACGAAGCTCACCTGAATGCATTTGCATCTCTTCCAGAGTCACTTGACGACAGCACGGAGAACAACAGCTTCTTCAAGGCTGACAGCAAGGGAACATGTGACCACTTCATTGATGAATACATGGGAAGATATGAGCAGATAAAGAACAAGGGCGCCATCGCCCTCATCACAGGAAATCACGACACTACACGTATCAGCTACGGACTCTCTGAGGATGAGTTAAAGCTTGCCTACGCATTCTTCCTGACAATGCCAGGCAATCCATTCATCTACTACGGCGATGAGATCGCCATGAGATTCAGAAGCATGGCAAGCAAGGAGGGCGGTTTCACAAGAACAGGTTCAAGAACTCCTATGCAGTGGACAAACGGCACCAACATGGGCTTCTCATCAGCTCCTGCCGACAAGCTCTATCTGCCGGTCGATCCTGCAGAAAATGCAGCAAATGTTGAGGCTGCCGAGGCTGACCAGAACTCACTGCTCAATACAGTGAAGGCCCTCACTTCCCTCAGACATTCACAGGCCGATCTGCTTGATAAGAGCAACCTTGAGATCATCAGCAGAAAGCCACTTGTATATAAGAGAGGAAATCTGCTCCTTGCAGTGAATCCTAAGAATACAGACACCCAGTCAAGGAAGCTTGCTGAGCTGACAGGTGACGCAAAGGTTATCTATTCTATAGCAATAAACGGCACACAGCCAGGTATCGCTGACGGAGTTATCACTCTTCCGGCACAGAGCTTTGTGGTGATTAGCTGCTAATTTTGAGCAACATATAATAACTCAATAACCATATAAAAAGGTCATTACATAATATGGCAATCATACACAACGGAGATTTCATTTTCCATGTGGGTTGCTCATATTATTTAATGGCCTCTTTTTATCTTCTTCCCTGTGGTCATCCCACCCAACTTGTGGTAATATTTAATGGATTATATGCTCATGTGCCACGACAGAATAAGTGCACATGACATACAGGGTTATAAAGGAGAACAAAACTATGAACATGCAGGAAGCTACAAGCATCATGAAAGCTGACAGCTACAAAATGGCTGCACTTTCAGAGGATACACGAAACAATATACTGGCACATGTAAAGGACGCGCTCATCGCACATAAGGATGAGATATTTGCGGCAAATGCAAAGGATATGTCTGCTGCCGAGGAGAACGGGATTGCAGCATCAGTCAAGAAGAGACTGAAGTTCGACGAGCACAAGCTCGCTGACGTGACAAATGGAATCGATGAGCTCATAAAGCTCCCTGACCCGGTTGGACAGATCCAGCTCAAGAGAGAGCTTGACGAGGGGCTGGTCCTTCAGAGAGTCTCCTGCCCTATCGGTGTCATCGGAATCATATTCGAGGCAAGACCGGATGCGCTGGTCCAGATATCATCATTGTGCATCAAGAGCGGCAACTGCGCAGTACTCAAGGGTGGCAAGGAAACTGCCAATACCAACAAGGCCCTCTTCGATGTGATCTACAGCACAGCCGTTGCAAAGGGAGCACCTGAGGGCTGCATGCTCCAGGCAAGCCAGCACAACGAGATCGACGAGCTTCTGTCCTGCAACAAGTCTGTTGACCTGCTCATACCTAGGGGCTCAAATGCATTTGTGCAGTACATCATGAACAACACCAAGATCCCTGTCATGGGACACGCAGACGGAATCTGCCACACATACATAGACAAGGATGCAGATATAGAGAAGGCTATCCCTATCATCATAGATGCAAAAACACAGTACACCGCTGCCTGCAACGCAACGGAGACACTTCTCATCCACAGGGATGTGGCAGATGAAATGCTTCCAGTCATGGCTAAAGCTCTCAGGGAGCATGGTGTAAAGCTACGCGGAACCGCAGAGGCAGCGGAGATCATCAAACGGGCATACACAGCTGACGGTCAGACCAACGGTTCACATACGAATGCCGCAACTGACAGCCCGAACGTTTTTGAGATCATGGGAGACAACGACTTTAACACTGAATATCTTGACTTGATCCTCTCAGTCAAGATCGTGAACGATGTACAGGAGGCGATCTCCCACATCAATCATTTTGGTTCACATCACACCGACTGTATCGTGACTGAAAATGCCAACACTGCTGCCCTCTTCATGCAGCTTGTCGATTCAGCGGGAGTATACCAGAACTGCTCCACAAGATTTGCCGATGGCTTCAGATACGGATTTGGCGCAGAGGTAGGAATCAGCACAAGCAAGATCCATGCAAGGGGTCCTGTCGGACTCGAGGGACTTGTAACCTACAAATACAAGCTTTATGGACACGGACAGATAGTTGATGACTATGCAACCGGAAAGAAGCAGTTCCATTTTAAAGACCTGTAGAATAATGAACGATCGTCAGCGGGGGACTCCTTTATGTAATTTAGTCCTCGCTGATGTATTTACTATATAAATAGGATTTGTATAATTATGAAAACAATACTGAAAATATTTAAAAACGACCTGATCGGTATCAAAAAAAGCATACTCACAATAGTTCTAGCCGTTGGACTGTGCATACTGCCTGCGCTGTATGCATGGTTCAACATATTTGCAAACTGGGATCCATATGCCAATACCGGCAATATCAATATCGCCGTCGTCAACCTGGACAAGGGCTACACAGACGCTGACGGCAACGAAATGAACATGGGCCAGTCCGTGGCTGATAAACTGAAAAGCCAGACCAGCATCGGATGGGTATTCCCGGATTCTGAAAAGTCCGCCATCGACGGTGTAAAATCAGGCACCTACTATGCCGCCGTCGTCATTGACGAAGATTTCTCCTACAACATGTTCAATGCCCTGACGGACAACTTCGTAAATCCAAGCTTCACCTACTATGAAAATGAAAAGAAAAATGCCGTAGCACCTAAGATAACCGACACTGCAGTCTCAACACTCAAGACAAGTATCAACGAGACCTACGTCAAGGCGATATCACAGAAGCTTATCACTGCCATTGACGACTCTGACACGGATCTGTCGAAGGATCTCAAGGGAACGGATTTCATCACAGCACTCAAAACCGTCGATGACAATCTCGCCGGATATCAGAAAACCATAGATTCCATAATCAAGGCAAATAACAAACTCAAGACCAGCACAAAGCTCAAGGACGCGACCGACAAGAGCAGCAAGCTTCTGTCCGATGCAGGTTCTGCCATTGATTCAAGCATATCTGACATAGACTCAGTCGGCTCAACCTACTACACGGTCAGGAATTCACTTCAGGATCAGATAGACAGCATCGCCCAGGACATACAGAGTCTGAAAAGTTCAGCAAAGCTTATCCATATGAAGGATGACGCCGAGAACATATCCACCGATCTTGAGAATATCAAGGCAGATGCAGACAAACTTCAGCAGAAGATCGATGCAGTCGACGAATATATCAAATCTCTTGACATAAGCAACACGAATGAGGTTTCAGATGCCCTCAACAAACTTGACAAACTGAAAACAGAGGTTAAGAAAATTTCCTCTCTCACCGCTGACACCATAGATAGTCTGGATATGTCTGCGATCACAAATGCAGAAAATGCCGTATCAGATAAGCTCGACCAGATCATCGACTCTGTCTCAGACATAGATGACACATTTACCAGCCAGGTCATTCCTGACATGGACAACATAATCCTGAACATCAAAAATGCACTGAAAAACGCTCAGGATCTATTAAATACCCTGAATTCTACCATAAACAGTGCAAGCTCTGTATTTGACAATTATAAGGTTACCATTGCATCAATGAACACCAGTCTCTCAGATCTCTCTGATCTCATAAGCGGCATCAGGGACAAGATCCAGACCGCCACAGACGAGATAAACAAGGCCGCTGACAGCGAGGTGACCGACATGATCATCGCCTTCCTCAACGGAGACTCAGAGGCGCTGGCGTCATTCCTGTCAAAGCCTGTTGCTGTCGAGGAGCATTACTACTACAGCATTGCCAACTACGGCTCGTCCATGGCACCATTTTATTCAGTGCTTGCCATCTGGGTCGGAATGACAATTCTCGTCTCCCTCATGAAGGTGCATGTGAAGGATGCGGACTATCTGAAGGCTGCCAGACCACACCAGTTGTTCTTTGGAAGATACCTCATTTTCTTCCTGCTGTCTCAGCTTCAGGTTCTGGTCATAGTGCTTGGAGATCTGTTCCTGCTGAAGATACAGTGTCTGCACCCATTTGCACTCTGGGCAACTGCGGCACTCACAGGGCTGACATTTTCAATATTGATATATTCACTCACCATATCATTTGGCGACATAGGCAAGGCCCTCGCTGTCGTGATCATGGTGCTGCAGATAGCGGGAAGCGGTGGAACCTACCCTATAGAGGCTCTTCCAAACTTTTTCAGACAGGTGTACATATTCTTCCCATTCCCATATGCGATAAATGCAATGCGCGAGTGTATTGGCGGAATGTATCATGCAGACTTGTTCAAATACCTGCTTGAATTGTCAATATTCATTGTGGTTGCACTGGTCATAGGACTTATAATCAGAAAACCTTTTATCCATATCATGCACTTCATCGAGAAACGTATGGAAGATACGGATATGATGTAATGCAAATAAGGAGGAACACCCATGAACGAAGATACAAATTCAAATACAACCAGCACCGAGCCATCTGACATAATGTCCCAGGTGCTTGCATTCAGAGACAATGCCCATGCAGAAAATGTAAAAAAACTGAAGGCGGGCATTAAGTATATATTCACTGTTCCGGCATGCTTTCTTATCCTGCTCTTTCTGACCGGCAGCTCCAAGATCATATTTCTTGTTCTGTGGATCGCCAGCCTGTTCATAATTGCAGCGTATCTGATACATGTGGAATACTCAGATTACAAGATACAGGAGATGGTTAACTCGCTTCAGGATGCGGAAGATAATATTGACGGTCTCATCGACATCAACAGCATATATACAAAAGTCGCCGCCCCTAAGAAGAAGCTGGACGACATAATAACAAATGTAAAAACAGACATTCAGACACAGATCACCGCCGTGCAGGACAAGGTGGCTGAGATGGCTGAGGCTGTGCAGAATGATCAGAGTGTGTCTGTGCAATCTGATGAGCAAAACGAGACAGTTCAGACAGATGAACATGGCGACTCGGTTCAGACGGATGAACAGGATGAAGCCACAGAAAACACAGAAGCTGACAAGGAGGAATTATCATGAAAAACATTTGGCGTGTATACATATCTGATCTGCGCAGGATCACCACAAATGTTGTCGCACTGTCCATAGTCATGGGTCTGTGCATAATCCCTTCCCTGTATGCGTGGTTCAACATCCTGTCAAACTGGGATCCGTATGGAGAGTCCGCCACCTCACTCATGAAGATCTCCGTCTACTCCGAGGATGAGGGAATCGAGATGAGCGGAATAAATCTGACCATCGGAGACATGGTGATCGAAAGTCTTGAAAACAACAACACTATCGACTGGACATTTGCCGATAATAAAGATGAGGCACTTGAACTCATCGCCAGCGGGGAATGTTATGCCGGAATAATCATACCAAAGGACTTCACGGCGAACATGCTCAGCATACTAAATGGCAACATCGTCAATCCCAATATCGAATACTACGAGAACAGCAAGAAGAACGCCATTGCCACCAAGATAACCGGTAAGGTCAAGACGACCGTCCAAAACGAGATAAACACAAAGATCATAAGCACGCTGACCGAGGTATTTGCAAATGCCGGAGATTTCATTTCCGGAAATAACATAGACGGTTCAGACCTCGTTGCCGGTCTTGAGAGCAAACTGGAACAGATCTCATCCACGCTGGACAATTACGTCTATATGCTGAATACATTTTCACTGCTCACAGAGTCTGCATCAGATGCCATCGATACCACTCAGCTTCTGTTTCCAAGCATAGACAGCATGGCACAGAGCGGCTCAAGCAGTCTTGGAAATCTGAGTGACAGCGCAGGCATAAGCAGCGACGTTGCAGACACCTCGATATCACTGCTGAACACAGGTCTCGACATGATCTCTGACAGACTTACAGAGCTTGGTAAAACCGTGGACAGCCTCTCAAGAACCCACGATATCGGATCAGTGTCAATCGAAACTGACCTCAATGGTTCCCTTGGCACCAATGTTCTGGACACCATAAACCGATTGATAGAAGCCCAGTCACCTATAGTATCGGATGCCAAACTTCAGTTTGAAAATCTGAACGAAGACTTAGCAAAGCTTGTATCCGACACAAGCCTGTCGGACGAAGAATTTGCATCACTGAAAAAAGCGGTATCGTCCGACATAAAGAAGTGTACAAATGACATTGCTTCAGTGAAGGATCTCATAAATAACGAACTTTCGCCTGAACTGAAATCTTCGTTAGAGAATATCCAGTCATCTCTGGCGCAGGCACAGACCGTGCTGGCAAATGTTCCGGGAAACTTCAACGATATCAGCAAGTCCCTGACCGAGTATCAGGACATTCTGAAGGACGGAACCTCAGACATCGCGGGAACGATCAAATGTCTGAAGGATCTCAAAGAAAGCATAGACAAGATCAAGGCCGACATACAGACGATCACGTCTAACAGCAGCTACCAGGATTTCATAAATGCCATCAAGGACGATCCACAGGTGTTAGTGAATTTCATCTCATCACCGGTACAGATGAACACAGTTGCTGTATACGAGATATCCAACTACGGATCAGCCATGGCACCATTCTACACGGTCCTGGCACTGTGGGTCGGTGCTCTCATACTTGTGGCACTCATACACGTTAAGGTCAAGGACAATGAAGAGCTTGAGGGCGTGAAGCCTTACCAGAAGTTCTTCGGAAGATATCTTAACTTCTTCGTCATCGGACAGGTCCAGACAATCATAACCGTTATGGGCGATCTGTTCTACGTGGGAATACAGTGCAAGCATCCGATAGCATTTGCACTGGCCGCCATAATGACGAGCTTTGTATTTACATTCCTGATCTACTCTCTCACCGTGGCATTTGGCAATATCGGTGAGGCCATCGCCGTGATCATCATGGTCATTCAGGTTGCGGGAGCAGGTGGAACCTTCCCTGTGGAAGTGCTCCCATCAGTGTACCAGTACCTGTACAAATTCATGCCGTTCTCATACTGCATGAACGCCCTCAGGGAATGTGTCGCCGGAATGTATCAGCACACCTACGGCAAATGTCTTGCCACCCTGCTGATATATGTTGCGATCTCAGCGGTCATCGGACTGCTGCTCGCCAAGCCTTGCGCAAAGCTTCTTGACAAGCTGGAGCACAGCAAGGAGAAATCCGGATTATTTATATAGTTAACGACTCAGGTAATTACTGTTTTTGACTGTTGCAATTTACGCCCATCTGCACTGTGTAATTTCACTGACAGGACTGTATCCGTATGAAGCTGTGGTTGTGAGGATATAATATGTGATTGACAGCGTTATTTAACTCCACATTCGGGTGATATGTCACCTCCCTAGGATTTTCTTATTTTGAGATAATTTGCTCGTCATTAGCACAAAATTATCGCTATAACAATTATTGGCATGAAAAAAGGATAAAATTCCCTTGTTCTGTCCCCAATATCACTTTTCAGGACATTCAGTGAGAATTTTATCCTTTTTGCACATGTAATCATGCTAAAAGTTATAATATTTCTTACTTAAAGAGATTGTCGTTCTCAAAATAGTCAATCTTCATCGCACGGCGCACATCTGCAAGTGTCTCTGCTGCCTTTGCTCTGGCAACCTCGCTGCCACTCTTTAAGATGTCATATACATCCTGTGGTCTCTTCTCCCACATCTGACGGCGCTCTCTGATAGGCGCAAGCTCAGCCTGAAGAACATTGTTCAGGAACTTCTTGACCTTTACATCACCGAGGCCACCTCTGGTGTAGTGCTCCTTGAGCTCATCCATACCACTGTAGTCTGGAAGGAACTCCTCAAAGTACTCTGGCTTGCTGAATGCATCAAGATATGTAAATACTGAATTGCCCTCGATCTGACCAGGATCCTCTACACGGATGTGGTTTGGATCTGTGTACATGGACATAACCTTCTTCTTGATATCTGCAGGATCCTCTGACAGGTAGATACAGTTTCCAAGTGACTTACTCATCTTGGCCTTACCATCTGTACCTGGAAGTCTGAGACATGCCTCATTGTCAGGAAGAACGATCTTCGGATCCACAAGAGTCTCTCCGTATACTGAATTGAACTTGTGAACGATCTCCTTACACTGCTCGATCATAGGCATCTGATCCTCTCCAACCGGAACCTCTGTAGCCTTAAACGCTGTTATGTCTGCAGCCTGGCTGATAGGATAACAGAAGAATCCAACAGGGATACTTGCCTCGAAGTTTCTCATCTTGATCTCTGCCTTAACGGTAGGATTTCTCTGGACTCTTGCCACTGTTACAAGGTTCATATAGTAGAATGTGAGCTCTGTGAGCTCTGGCACCATTGACTGGATGAATATAGTAGACTTCTCAGGATCTATGCCACAGGCAAGATAATCCAAAGCAACCTGCATAATATTCTGTCTGACCTTCTCAGGATGCTCTGCGTTGTCTGTAAGCGCCTGCGCATCAGCCACCATGATGTAAATCTCATCATACTTTCCTGAATTCTGAAGATCGACTCTTCTCTTAAGTGATCCTACATAATGTCCCACATGAAGACGGCCCGTAGGACGGTCGCCTGTTAATATTACCTGTTTCATAACCTTCTCCTTTATATTGTATCTTTTATACCTGTCATTTATATATCTTTTTATAATCAGTCAGCTTATTTTTTACCCACTGCCAGCCTCACCGATTACTCGGCCAGCAGCTTACTCAGCTCATACTGGAAGGAATCGATCTGATTGTTCTGTATATCAATTGCCTCTTTTATATCATAGTCTATAAGTATATCGTTCTTGATAGCTATCATACGATTTGCCTTGTTCTTCTTGAGTACATCAACGGCATACGCACCCATGAGTGAGCCATACATCCTGTCCTTTGCCGTTGGCTGTCCGCCTCTCTGTATATAGCCAAGCACCGATACCCTCGACTCTATACCAGTCTTATCAAGAATCATCTGTGCAAGCTCTGGAGCATCTGTAACACCCTCGGCCACAACCACCAGATAGCTGTTCCTTCCGTCAGCATGCTTTGCCTTTATCGTATCTATGATACTGTCATAGTCACCATCCCATTTTTCAGGAATTATGATGGCATCAGCTGATGTCGCCATGCCTGCCCAGAGCGCTATATAGCCTCTCTTTCGTCCCATGACCTCCACGACGCTGCATCGTCCGTGGGAAACCGATGAATCTCTTATCCTGTCAATGGCCTCCATGGCTGTATTCGCCGCTGTGTCAAATCCCAGCGTATACTCAGAACATGCAACATCTCTGTCTATTGTTCCAGGGATGCAGATGGTATTGATACCCTCATTCTGAAATGCTATGGCTCCACGGAGTGTTCCATCCCCACCAATGGCAACAAGCGCATCTATATCGTGCTCTCTCAGATTCTTTGCCGCCTGCTCGCGGTATTCTTTCTGAAGGAATCTCTCGCTTCTGCTGGTGAAAAGTATCGTTCCACCCTGATTGTTTATGTTTCTGACGTCAGCCAGGCCGAGCGGCTGTGTCTCCCAGTCAATAAGTCCCTCGTATCCGCGAAATACTCCAACTACTTCAATTCCGCTGTTGATGGCTGATACAACCACCGCTCTTACAGCCGAATTCATGCCTGGGGCATCTCCTCCGCTGGTCAGGACTGCTATCTTTCGTATGTCACTCATTTGTATGTCCTCTAATTATTTTTATATTGAAGCTCCTGCTTCTTGGCAGTAACCCTTGTATCCTTCTCAACTGAGTTAGTGATAAATGTATTACCACCCACAACAACGTTGTCCTCGATGATAGTCTCGCCTCCAAGGATGGACGCGCCTGAATAGATGGTCACGTTGTCACCGATGGTTGGATGTCTCTTGGCTCCCTTGAGCTTCTGACCTCCCTGTGTAGAGAGTCCTCCAAGTGTCACGCCCTGATATATCTTCACATGCTCGCCGATAATAGTGGTCTCGCCAATGACGATTCCAGTACCGTGGTCGATAAAGAAATACTTGCCTATAGTTGCACCCGGATGAATATCTATTCCTGTCACGCTGTGGGCGTGCTCAGTCATGATCCTCGGTATCATCGGAACATCCAGCAGACACAGTTCATGTGCCATGCGGTATACAGAAATCGCATAAAGTCCAGGGTATGAAAGTATGACCTCATCCTTGCTTCCCGCAGCAGGATCCCCGTCAAATGCCGCCTGGATATCCGTCTCAAGATAGTCTCTTATCTGAGGTATCTTATCCATGAATTCATATGTTATATCCATCGCTTTATCCTCAAGCTCAGCATCTGTGAGTTCAGGAAACTTTTTGCAATACCTGAGAACTATCATGATCTGTTTCTTCAGATGGAATATTACATCCTCTATCACAACAGACATATTGTTCTTCAGACTGTATATCTTATACAGCTTGTCGCTGTAGTAACCCGGATACAGAATCTTCATGAGTTTGTCGATCACATCGATTATGGCTGTCTTATCCGGCTCGTTGCACAGATCCGTCTTATTGATGGCTCTGTCATCGCCGAAATCATCCAGTATCCTCTGCACGATTCCCTCAATTCTCTGTTTATCTGATCTATCCATTACTTATTCAGATCCTTTCTAATAATATCTCCAAATATCATCGGCGCTAACAAAATATGCCTTGATGATATCTTCATATTATAATATGTGCTTACGTCAATAAACACACAGCTATTCTAACAAATTATGCACGTTCATTCAATAGTGGGATTCGGCATGGCGATTTACATTAAACGCAGCATCACCATATAACTCACAGTCCCCAGCAGAATACTTAACAGCGTATTGTGCTTCCATTTGTACGTTCCGCCTGTCACCAGCACGCCGACAAGACTTGGTATTCCCGTAGCGACAGGTGCCGACACTGCCCCCTTCAGGCAGTATACTATGAGCACCGCCATGATGGTAGCCGGAAGTACCTTGCCAAGTTTCACCAGCATCTCCGGCATCTGTCTTTTTCCACCAAATATGACAAATGGAAGTGCCCTCAGTGCAAATGTTACTACCGCCGACACTGCAATTCCTATCAATATATATTTTGTATTCATGTTTTTTCCCTGTTCTTCCTACACTTCTTAAATCGTACTGTTTCAATTTTATCTGAGATTTATTTGCGCCTTGTATTCCACACCACAAGCACCGCTGACGCTATGATGAGTGACGGCAGAAGGAAATACTGCGGTCCAACAACCAGCAGACATACAACCGCTATCACAATTCCCGCAATCGCCGGGATATGGCTCTCCGCCTTCTCCCACTGGTCGATAAATATGATGACAAACAGTGCCGTCATGCAGAAGTCTATTCCCGTCATGTCAAATGGAATGATCTGCCCCAGGATTCCCCCGGCAACCGCACCGATCATCCAGTAACATCTCGACAGAAAAGCCACCCATAACATGATGCTCTGTTTCTCCTTACCGGTGTCCGGCAAGGTACAGTTCACGGCATATGTCTCATCCGTCATTGTATGTATCATATATAATTTCCGCTTTCCCATGCGGTTAAACTCATCCACAAATGTCAGTGCATAGAAGCTCTGCCTGCTGTTCATCAGAAATGCAGTGAGCGCCATGGTGAGTATGGATGCTCCGCTTGAAAGCAGCGTCACAAGCACAAACTGGTACGCTCCTGTGTACACCGTCATGCTGACCAGCAATGCATAATACCATTTGAATCCGGCATTCTCCATCATAATTCCGTATGCCATGCTGACGAAGAGATAACTGCACATGATCGGGATTGATTTGACAAATGCTTTTCTGAATATATTTCCCACGATTTTTCCTCCAACAAAACAATCGTGGTTATCCTAGTATTTTTATAGGATAACCACGACTATTCTAACATACTAAATGTTTGATGGGCAATAGCTCAATTTGTAGCTCAAATTCTCCGTTTTGTATACTTTTCTAAAGCTTTCATTAAATCTCATTCAAGTCTCTTGAATTCCCAGCCGCTCTCATGTATTCTCGGTGACATACATCTTTTATAAAACTGTAATCCTAATAGGGAAATTGACATTTCTTTTGTATATGTTATAATCATAGTCAATCGGAGACTCCTGCCGTTAAGTGGAATACGAAAAGCGTTAGTTCTACCGAGGTGGAACTACAATTATTGGCTATGTGCATTATGCACATAGCCTTTTTTATTTATTAGTAAGCCCTCAATTAGGCAAAGATAACAGGCACTTTATTGGCATCATTGTTATGGTTAATGGTAGAATGTATGCCATTCCGATAACAAGACATGACGGCAAGCCTCAGAAAAGGAAAACACTACATAACAACGCTGGTTATACAAAAGTCATTACCGAAACCGGACGTTTTGTAAGCGGAATAAATTTTATTGATATGATTCCTGTTACAGAAAAACAACTTTTACCAATGGATGATTATTCTATAAGGAAAAATGACTCTCGTTTGGAGAAAAATAGAAAACGAGACTTAAAATTTATATCTGATTATGTAAATGACGAGGATCACTCTAGAGAAATAGCGAATAAAGCAATAACATTATATAACCAGTATATTAGCAATGAACCTTTCAAAATAAGAAAGTATTGTTTACCATTTAACGAATTAGAAATAGTATGTGATAAATACAACAAAGTCACGACCTAATCTGCACTGATATCCCCGGATTCCCGGACAGATACCACTCAGCATCAACGTCGTGACTTTATTTGTATTATATCTTCAATTTATCTAAACCGCTTCTCGCTGTCCCTTCACAGCCCCTCTGTATATAAACGCCGCGCACACAGCCGTTATAAGCTCTGCTACCCAGAACGCATTCCACACACCGGCAGGTCCAAATCCACACTGTCTTGAAAGAATCCACGCTACAGGGATTATGACAACCACATATCTGAGCAGGGATATGAGCAGGGACGGAGTTCCCTTTCCCAATCCCTCAAGTGCTCCCGATGCAGTTACCGACACGGCCGACACTACAAATCCGGCACATATGATGCGCAGTGCTGTTCCGCCTGCATTTATTGTAGACACATTCTCTGTGAACATGCCTATAAGGCTTTCTGGGATGAGCAGGCATACAACTGTTCCAGCCAGCAAGATTCCAACATTTAATGCAAGCGTTATGGTGAATATCTTCTTCACTCTTGCATGTTCTCCGGCACCATAGTTATATCCTATGATAGGACGCATTCCCTGAATGATTCCATTTGCCGGCATATACAGGAAGGTCTGTAGCTTGTAGTACACGCCCAGGATCATGACATAAGTTGCCGAATACATGCTGAGTATGGCGTTGAGTGCGCTTGTGAGCAGAGACGGCAGTGCCATATTGAGTATGGCAGGTATACCTATAGCATAAAGTTTCTTCACCATCAGACCGCCCTCATGCAAATGCCTTATGCCAAACTTCACATTTATCGGTCTTCCAAAATACACAATAAAATAAATGATCAGTGTAAACACCTGTCCCAGGCCAGTTGCCAGTGCAGCGCCTTCTATACCCAGTTCAGGAAATGGTCCCACACCAAATATCAGCAGCGGATCAAGCACTATATTCACAATGCAGCCGCCCATCAGTCCAACCATTGTAACTATCATACGTCCAACCGACTGGAACACCTTCTCAAATGCAAGGTCAACCGAAATGATTATAGAAAATCCAAATACTATGTCTGCATAACGGCAGCCAAGGTCAAGGACGTCTCCACTTGCCTTAAAGGCTCTGAGAAACGATGGAATGATGGCAATACACACGACTGTCATCACTATTCCCTGTATAACAGCAAGAAACATCCCCCAACTAGCTGCACGATCTGCCCGCTCATTGTCCTTGGCTCCAAGATATATGGCTATCACCGCGTTTATTCCAACACCAAATCCAATCGCCACAGCATTTACAAAATTCTGCAGTGGAAATACATACGAAAGTGCTGTCATCGCATCTTCACTTATCTTCGCCACAAAGAAACTGTCAACTATATTGTACAAAGCATTCACCATCATCGATATAACCATAGGCAGTGCCATGGACATCAAAAGTGGGAACACCGGCTTTTCTTTCATAAAACTCTCGTTCATAAAACCTCCAAATATATTTTCATCCAGATTATACCATCCCCCGCCGTCTCCAGATGGCATAAATAAAGCCCCACAACCGTAAGGTTGTGGGGCGAAAAGATGACTTGATCCGGAAAAATCCACCAACTTGTTTTCGTTTGAATTATTATGCGTAATTATATACTTCAACCAACATATATGTCAAGATCCTGTACGACCACAAAGTAACCTCTGTCACCATCCTCGTCCACCGGGATAACATGTATAATACTTGCACCCCCATGGTTGTTTGCACAGCTGACTGACAAAACCCCTCTGCGAAGGTTCTCTGTCTGATATCCCGTATTACCGCCTGTGTAACTCTCCATTCGTTCACGGCTGAGGAAATCTCTGACTATTTTTCTTGACCGATCCGACTCAAACTGGCCGCTTATCAATTCAACCACTTCATCGCAGCTATTTGCACAAGATATAGCATTCTGCAACTCGGAATCACCTTTGATAACACGGTATTTATCGTTCTCATAATTAACATATATAATATCGGTATACATATATGCGATTCTTGCCTCTACCCTGGATTGAGCCTTTTTTATATCAGACTCTATCTTGTCAAGTACTGTCACTCTGTCCGTACCGTCTCTGCTGATGCTGTGGATCACGCTGGCATTCTTGCCCTTCTTCTTAGCTTCATACAGCGCAGTGTCCGCGACACTCATACACTCATCTGTGCCGAATCCGGAGCCATGGATCTGACATATACCAGCACTGCAATGGACATTCTGCCCTTTCTCCATTGCCTTGCGCTGAAGCTTTCTGGCAAGTCTTCTCATCTTTGACTCCAGGACAGATATATCTGATAAGCCCTTATGGAGCACTACATACTCGTCTCCACCATACCTGCAGGCAACGTCCTCTTCATAGCAGTCACTCCGGAGAAGCTTTGCTACCTTCTCAATCCAGTAATCACCAACTGCGTGACCATATGTATCATTTACACTCTTGAAATCATCTATATCCACAAATACAAGAGAAGCACTGTCTTCGTCAGTCATGTTATCTATATACTCTCTTATCCTCTGCATTCCGGCCGTCTTGTTGTACATGCCGGTCAGAAGATCATGCTCAGCCTCATACTTTGTGCGCTCAACCTCCTGTCTGGATCTCGCAAGTGATCTGTCCATCTCGACCATATCAACTGCAAACATGATCTGTGTAGAAGCAACCACAGATATTGTCTGAAATGAAATTCCATAATAGAATATAACAACAACTGTAGATATACACGGCAGGATAAAATACAAAACACTTGACCAGAAAACTCTTTTTTCCAGTCTTTTTTTATACTGCAAAAGTATCGAAAAGCTTAGAACAAGTCCTGCTGCAGCAATAAGCTGCGCCAACAGATAACCGCTGCTCCTGTGATAGAAGTTGCTGTCATCTATATAATAGAACAGCTTGTCACTGAACTGGGATATGATGAGCAGAACTATCCCGACAGCACTCATCACTTCCACGCCCCTTGCTCTCGCCGGCATCTTCGTCTCTCCTCTGTTGAGAATGACAAGAAGATAAAATGTAAACAAAGTCATATATAAATAATTGATAAAGAACACAGCAAAATTGCTTATCTTCAGCATGTAATATGCTGTCTGCCCTGCTCTTCCCTGATAATACCATGACAGCATGTCTGCAGCCAGCAGGATGATACATGCAGCCTCCATACACAGGCTCACACTCTTTTTATCTCTATTATTAGTCTTCTGAAGGAATATAACCGCAAATGCAAACAGACAGATCAATATTCCCCACATTTCAAATGCTATATTAAATACAGCAATCCTATCCACTAACTATGCGCCCCCTTATACATCCTGGCGATTCATCGTGACAATTGTACAATTTGATTTGTGCAACTTTTTCAAAATTTACAAGTTTACATGAGAATCATTCTATCTATCATGCTTTCATTTGTCAATTGCAAGATAACACATATTTATGGAATTTTGTCGCCACCGGGGACATATATGTCCTGCTGTCATGAACAACATAATAAAGCCTGTCAACCGGCTGGTGTTTTATATTAAGGACCTTCACATCAAGCCTTTTGAGCATATCCATGTAAGGAACAACCGCTATTCCAAACCCTGCTGCCACAAGTCCGGCTATGACCTCATCCTCCTCCGTTTCGCATGCTATCTCAGGAGCTTTGCCAAGTCCTTCAAACATCTCATCCACCAGACTTCTCATTCCAGATCCCTTCGAAAAATATACATGTTTATATCCGAGTGTATCCTCAAGTGTCACCGAATCTCTGTCTGCCAAAGGATGGCCTGACGGTGCTATGACAACAAGATCCTGTCTGCCGACAGGAATGGCAGAAAATCCCATCGTCTCTGGCGGTCTCGAACAGAAAACCATGTCATATTTTCGGGCTGCAAGATCATCAAGCAGCTGTCCTGTAGTTCCTGTGTTAAATGTAAACGACACATTTCTGTTTTCATCCTTCTTCAGGTATTCTGCTGCCAGACGCGGTACAAATTCCATTCCAAGAGGTCTTATGAGACCAAGCCGTATCACACCATCCCCGGCAGCCTCTTTTTGTATGGACTCTACCCCCGCATCAAGCGTGCCAAGCGAATACTCTGCACACGCAAGGAATTCTCTGCCAAATGCAGTGAGCTCCGTATTGCGCCCATTCTTTTCAAATAGCATTACTCCAAGTTCTTCCTCCAGCTGGGATATTGCGTGACTGAGACTTGGCTGCGTTATATTCAGATTTCTGGCCGCATTTGTGTAATGCTGAACATGGGCCAGTTCAACAAAATATCTAATATATGACAGGTTCATGTATAACTCCCCCTTTTCATTATTTATATATGATCCTATTTATATTTTAATACAATCCGAATATTTTTTATAGACAAAATCTATCAAACCATAAAAACTATTTATTTGTTATGTGGTGTTGTCGGTGCTACAATCAAAAACCGCAGGGGTATAATTATGAAGTCTTAGACACTTAAAGCTCTCCAGATATTGGGGAAATCAAGGGATATGTTATAAAACACATTATATAAAGAAATGAGGAAAAGCAAAAATGAATACTCAACCAGGAAATTCACATCTGCATAACGTGTGGGGCGAGATCGCCCTGATAACAGCAGTCACCATCAACAGCTTCGGAGTGGTTCTCATGCTCTATTCTGCAGCGGGAATATCGGCAATATCCAGCGTGCCATACGCATTTTCGCTGGTTCTTCCAAGACTGACTCTCGGAACCTGGACATACATATTTCAGGGCGTACTTATTCTCACACTCATGATCATGAGAAGAAAATTTGTTCCCCAGTATCTGTGCAGCTTCATAGTTGGTTTCGTATTTGGCAAGATGCTGGATATCCATGAGATGTGGATCGGGGCTTTGCCAACTGCCCTCCCATGGAGAATCCTTTACTTTGTGATAAGTTACATTTTGATATGCATCGGAATCGCACTGTCCAACAGATGTGGACTTCCGATCATCCCGACAGACCTTTTCCCAAGGGAGCTGTCTGAGATAATATCGGCAAAATATTCCAAGGTTAAGATTTCATTTGATGTGATCTGCCTTGCAACGACAGCTGCCATGACAGGTTTTATCCTCGGTCATATCTACGGTCTGGGAATCGGCACAGTCCTCGCCGCATTCACCATGGGCAAGGGAATCGCCATAGTTGGAAATGTCATGGACAAACACATCGCCATCGCGCCATACATAACCGAGCACATCAAGCACCACGGCAACCATAGCGCCCAGTATGCAGGTCGCTAAGAACAAATTCAACACAAAAAAGAACCGCCTGAGAGAATCACCTTCAAAGTACAGATTTTCTCAGCGGCTCTTTTTAATTTCATAAGGAGGGACCCACGCAAGTGGGAGGAATCCTTGTGAAGTACGCAGACGCCGCGCAGAGCGCATTTAAATGCGTCTGCTCCACTTCTACATATCCCCACGACCAGGCACGCAGATAAAAAATAACCATATATATGCCAGTCGGTAGTGAAGGCGCCCTTGGTTCGATCAGTTACCTGCTAAGGCGAAGCAAACAACGCCCTTATCGTTTGCGTAGCCGCATGCATATGTAACTGGTCGAACCAAGGGAAGCCGAACGTGACTGCATATATATGGTTATTTCTTTATCTGTGTGCCGTCCGTCAATTATGCATTTGCCAGCTGACGTCCAAGCTCCTTACACTCCTCAAGGCCTTCTGCGTCAGGTGTCTCATGGCACATAAGTCCGGCTCCACCTACGAGTTCTGCGCCTGCTGACTGCATTCTCGCCTCCCAGTCGCGCATCCACTCGCCATCTCCCCAGCCGTATGAACCGAAGAGCGCGATCTTCTTGCCTGCTGCAAATCCCTCTACCTCAGCAACAAACGGCTCCATCTCAGCCTCCTCAAGAACCTCAGCTCCCATAGCCGGGCATCCAAGTGCAAATACCGGCTCATCCTTGAGTGCATCTGGTGTAATGCTGCTTACAAATACTACCTCTGCTTCCTTTCCGGCCTCTCTCACGCCGTCTGCGATAGCCTCTGCCATCATCTGTGTATTTCCGCCCTGTGTCCAGAATACGATATTAATTTTGCTCATGTTGATCCTCCTTATGAAATTATATGTAAAAGGTGTCCTACCCTATACATCCTTGTAAACTTTGTTTATCTACATCTTTCCATATACTTCTACGCCGCGTTTCTGCTCGCCGTGTACATCCCCATGATGTCTCTCATATGAAGTCCATTTGAAAGGAACTGGATAAGTCTCTCTTCCGCACATTCAAATATATGAAATATTCTCCGCTTTGATTCAGCATCCTCATATACCTTCCAGTAACCGGAGCAAAGTGCATTTCTTCCGTTCTGCCGAATAAAACCTTCCACATCCTCTGGCGGATATCCCAGCAGCAAACCCATCTCGTGTGGAAACCACTCCTTGCCAAGAGCTCCATCGCCACAAGCCTGATCTGTCTGTGCCGGTTGTTTCGAAGTGAATCTTCCTCTACTCTTTAAGTACTGCTGATATTTTTCACGAAACGCCGCAAGTATCTCAGGTAGATCCATGTCCTCATATCCCAACTCAGACATAAGTCTTTGCACATCGTCCCTTTGGACAAATGCCCTGAGTTTTGCCGCATTGTAGATAAATACATTTACCCTGCCACAGGTTGCTCCCAGTGTGTACATACATATATCACTGTCCTTCAGTATCTCCACCATCTGACGATATCCGCTGAGTTCTATGTTCAGAAGATTTGACACCTTGACGCCCGTTATCACCGGTGCACACTGAAGTGCCATCTGAAGTTCCACATCACCGAGCTCCATGCCCTTCATGATCTCCCATGTATTTTCACTCATACAAAACCTCCTTGTGACAAATAGGCTTGGTTAGTCTCATCTAACCCTAGTGAAAATACTACAGGATTCCTCCCCGGACGTCAATAACCCGGAGTGAGACATTTTCTCACTCCGGGTTATCTTGTTGATTAAAAATTTACATTTATAAATTCTGCTTTATCATAGTCCTGCGTAGCTCTTTATTTCCGCCTGTTACCATATTGAGCAGCCGCCACACACCATATGCACAGATCCCACACACTGCCACAGGTACAAGGAGCACTACTATGACTCCTGTGCAGACTCCTGTAAACAGGTATCTAAAACATTTCATCACATCACCATTCCTCATATCTACTGCCATCTTAATGCATTCCTCTCATTACATTATAAGCTGATCTTCTTAGACAGCAGTGTCGCACTTCCTATATAACTGCCGATCATGCAAATAACATAGAGAATAAGCTGCGGTATGTTCTTATACATCGCGTCAAGCATAGTCTCCACCTGCACGTTCTTCCCAAGGTGCGGAAGCTTGTATGCTATGTAGCTCACCAGCGCATAAAGAGCCACAAAAAGTATAAAGCTGACAACGCCCTTTATCTTCTTGTTTTGAAGTACTGTTGAAGACAGTGACACTGCAAGGTACGCTATGGTGATCATTGTATAGAATTGAATAAGTGCTACTACTATGAACCCTACAACATTTGCAATGACACTTCCTATTGACACTCCTCTTGTTCCCAGAATCTCATCCAGCACAAACTCAGCGCTAGCTACACCGCCGTTATGTGCCTTGAGCAGGTTATAATCAACAACTATAAGCAACCCAAGAAAGGCTACGAGTGTCACGCCGGTGAGCAGGATTGAAAGCAGCTTTGCACCGATAATCTTGTAATTTGAGATCGGCGTCATAAACACCATATACCCAGTCTTGTTCTTCAGATCCTGACTGTAGATTATCACACCATATATCAGAACGAACATAAACGAAGCAAAGCCCCCCAGCACAAGGAAGGTGATACCAAGTCCAGCTAGCAGATCTTTTTTTGCAAATATTCCAATCACGAACAGCAATTCTGCTGCCGCAAGAGCCGTTATAACCACCAGAAGTGGAAATACTCCACGTCTGTATTCATATTTCATCATCTTTAACATAATATATATATCTCCTTCATCAACAAATTTTACTATCCAGTATGAACTTCGTTCACACTAGGAATCGGTTCCTCCTAGGCATATATTTCCTTATACATATCAACTATCGACTTGCCCCTGTTCACTCGCAGCTCCTCTGCATCTCCCTGAAGTACACAGGTGCCATTCTTGATAAAGAATGCGTGATCCACGATTCTCTCAAGCTCATCCACAAGGTGGCTGGACATGAGTACGGCCGTGTCATCCGATATATTCCGGACAATCGTGCTGATGATCTTCTCCCTAGCTATAATGTCAATTCCGTTTAGTGGCTCATCCAGCATGACTATCCTGCTGTCTCTGGACAGAGTAACCGCTATCTTGAGCTTTGCAAGCATTCCTGAAGACATGCTCTTCGCCTTCTGATCGGGATTCAGCTCCATCTCAGCAAGCAGTCCCATGTATTTGTCATAGTCAAAGTCATCAAAGAAATCTTTGTAATACTTTCCTATGTCTTTACAGTTCATATATCCGAAGAAGAATGCCTCCGTTGGCATATATGCTATGTCTTTCTTGGATCTGTATGTCATAGGCACTCCATCTATTGTGATAGTTCCTGAATCAGGCTTGACCAGACCGGCTATGATCTTCATAAGTGTTGATTTTCCACTTCCATTCGGACCGAGCAGCGCATATATGTGTCCCGGCTCAATCTCCAGTGACAGGTCGGATATGGCTGTGGTCGTAATATATTTCTTAACCAGATGTTCGCATTTTAACATTGTATCATTTCCCTTCTTTTTTATTCCTTCTTATTTCCTTCTTGTTTCTTTCCTTTTTATTTACTTCCCAAAGTGTTCTTTTAGCAGCTCAAGGATCTCATCCTGTGAAAATCCCATACCGGTGAGCTGTTCGTCAAAGCTCTGTATAATTTCTTCTGTTCTCTCCTTTTTCAAGTCGTCTATGACCTTGTCATCCTCCGTCACAAATGTTCCTATTCCACGTCTGGTATAGGACAACCCCATAGACTCCATCTCACTGTAAATCCTCGCTGCAGTATTCGGATTTATCTGGTATTCTATGGCAAGTTCTCTTGATGACGGAAGCTTAGACCCCAAAGGCAGTGTGCCCGCTATTATCTTCTGCTTTATATCCTCTATTACCTGAAGATATATGGGGATATTCGTCTTAAATTCCATCACACACCTCCTCCTTGTATGTTGTCTAGCTTTTCTGCACCGCTGTACTAGTTGAATAGTACACTAGTATTATAGTGTTGTCAACTGCTTTCCCCTAAAAAGATAAAAAATTATCCGTAAAACACATTATTCTGTGTCCTACGGATAATTTTTTAGAATTTTTTCTTTTTTATGGCTTTTTCATCTAGTTGGAGATAATTTTGTATCTTTTCCCTGGTTATCCCAACAGCCACTAGAGAATTCATACAAATTAAATTTCTAACAAGCCCTCAGCACCAGTGCTTGCAGCTCGCACACATTCATATAAAGCTTCTCAACTCTGTCCGCAAATGTCCTTGTGGAGAATTTGTCCGCCGATAGCACTGCATTCTGTCTGAGCTGCTGCCTTGAAGCCACACTCATGTCAAGCCACTTCACCAGCGCATTTTCGAATGTTTCTTCATCAGTAAATTCCCAGCCATTCTTTCCCGGATCCACCACACCTGCAAGACACGGATCCTCTCTGCACAGAAGAGGGATTCCGGCTGCCAGAGCCTCCACATATGTAAGCCCCTGAGTCTCGCTTGTGGATGCACTTACGAAAAAGTCACCTGCCTGATAATACTCAGCCACCTTATCCGGCTCGATCATGCCTGTAAATATCACGCTGTCTGAAATCCCAAGCTCTTTTACCTGCGACTCTATCTCTGCCCTGTATGGTCCGTCTCCTACTATCATGAGGGTTGTACCGTACCTGCGCACTCTCTTCTGGCATCTGAGTATCTCAAGGATATTCTTCTCCTTCGCGAGTCTGCCAACATAGAGAAGAATCGTCTGGTCATCACTGAGTCCGTACTGCTCTCTGATCCTGTGTCTGCTGTCCGTTCCTATATATTTTCCAAATTTATCCATGTCGATTCCAGATGGGATCACCTCAACAGGACATAACACATCATACTTTTCAAGCACATCCTCTATCTTCCTGCTTGGTGCTATCATGGCATCGACCCTCGATGATAACATCCTGGTAAGTTTCTGCACAACTTTGCGTCCCCACGCTGCATTTGGCGAAAAGTAATGAGTGTAATCCTCGTATATCGTGTGGTATGTGTGCACTATCGGCGCATTTGTCTCATCTGCTATCTTCTTCGCCATGAAGAAGGTTGAGAACTCGCATTGGGAATGTATGACATCTGGTTTCCATTCTATGAGTTTGTCTATGACCGCCTTGATAACAGGCATCTTAAGCCTCGCCTCCGGATAAATCTTTCCGGCACCTACTGACGCCGCATATATCACATCTCCAACTATATATGTGTGGTGATTTCTCGAGAGTGTAAGTACCTTTACCTCATGTCCTCTTTTCTTAAGTTCATTTGACAGATTGACAACCGATGTCACAACTCCATTTATAACAGGTTCATACCAGTCCGTAGTAATAAGTATCTTCATGATCTATCGTCTCCTTCTATTTCAGGCGGCTTTCATTCTGTCCATCACCACCTGCACCTTATCCTCATATCAACTACTTTCTGGTTATTACTCTGCCATACATATATAAATTTCCACTGTAACAAATCTAAATATTATATAAATTGTATCTATGGGCACCCCAAAATGGATATATGGCCACCCAAAAATGAATAATTATCTGCCATTGATAGATTTTCTGTTTCATAAAAGAGTTTTTCGTATATTGCGAGGATATTTTGCCATGAAAATTTTCTGGCATTTTATTTAGAAAACTTCTTGAAATTTTTTCAGAATATTCTTATACTATTATGGCAGTGTTGATAAACACAATCGGTGCGTGGCTCAGCTTGGTAGAGCGCTTCGTTCGGGACGAAGAGGTCGTGGGTTCGAATCCCGTCGCACCGATTTTTTTATGCACAAAAACTTCTGCATTTCCAGCTAAAATATCACATCTGATCTTTTATCCGCATCAGTCTTAAAATACTCAACCATATTGTGTCCCGTGATGGCAGCAACCACCGATGAAGGAAACTGACTACACAGATTGTTATAGTTTGTCACACCTGCATTGTACAGTCTTCTTGCCGCCTGGATGTGCTCCTCCGCATTTGTACAGCTGTTCTGAAGAACCTCTATATTCTTGCCCGCCGCCAATTCCGGATATGCCTCCACAACTGCATTTATCTGAGCCGAGGCGTTTTTCATGAGTTTCTCTACCCCGGTCTTCTCATCAGGTGTCATGCCTTTTCTGAGTTTTATCGCTGTTATCAGATTCTCGCTCTCATACGACATATACGACTTTACCATCGCATACTGTTTTGTGAGCAGATCATATCTCTTTGCGAGAGCAATATCCACATCCGAATCCAGCTCTCTCACCTTATTTGCCGCTGCTTTCAGTGCATTTGCGGTCTTTATCACATACGATAAAAATATCAAAACTATTACCACCAACACGCCCAATACAAACACGCCTTTGCTAAATAATATTGTAAACATACATTTTCCTCCGTGTACTTTTGCTCATTTTCGCAATTTCTCTTCTATAGTAACAGAGCCGCATCCAGCGTCTCCTGCAGCATGCGCAGGTATTTGTCCAGATAAGCCTCCACATCACTCATACTTTTTATATTTTTCTCCTCGTCAAATACCATGTATTTATCACTCCTGCTTATACACATGTACAATCTGTCCCCATCGAATGTCACATGGAGAGCCGCCTTCTCCTTTGGATAAAGTGCCGCCAGCTTCTCCATAACATCCGGGGTAAGCATATAAAATATATTCTCCTCATCATTGCAGTTTATAGTGAACAGCAGATTAAAGTTCTCGTTTTCTGTCTTTTCTATTCTTCCCTCTGCGCCACGCCCCGGACCACACTTCAATATATTCTTCATCGCCAGTTCAGAGTTTCCCATGGCTCCCAACAAAGCTGATGAAGTCTTTCTATATGGAATCTCAACAACAAGCCCGCCAAATAACTTGTCTATCTTTTTCTCTCTGTCACCATCGCTGTCCTCGTAATAATACTCGTGCTCCATGTACTCATAACTGCACCGGAAATGAACACCTCTGTATGTTCCCTCCACCATGTCACGACCGGTAACCGGCAAAGGCTGTCCATCCAGTGTAAACGGTCTGCCACCGAAACAGTTCAGTCTCCTCATCTGTTCATCAGGGAGTCCTCCCTGATGTCTGTATACGCTGTCCTCCCCATAACGTCTCCTGATAATCTGTGGGATCAGCTCCGTGTAAATCACACCGGAATTTGGAATATCCACCTTTTTCTTTTTACTCTTACTCACCCATCTAAATATAAGGAAGATAACTACCCCGTATACGATCACCAGTCCGCCGGGATTTTTTGGATCTGTTCCAACACCAGTTCCCGCACTGCCTGACGATATGCTGTCCATACTGCCAAATATCTGCTCTACCCTTTCAAATATCCGCTCAGTTATACTCATGCCGTCTATCAGCCCGGCCTCGTTAAGTACCGTGAACGCCATGATCGCCACTACTATGGTTATGAGCACTATTCGTATCCTGAGCCATTTTGCCCTTCTCTTCGCATCCGCCTGATCACTCTTTCTCTGAAAATCACCGGGCAGCCCTTCATTCTCGTATCTTGATATCACATCCTCTGACCGGGCATTCTGTCTGGCTTCCCCGTAGAGCCTCTCCTCTATCTCCCGGTGCCACATGGCATCAAGTGCTTCCCATCTCAGCTTTATCTGCTCATTTGTCATCCCTTGCTCCCGCATCTCTTTCTCTCTTTGACTGCGGTATATTCTGGAATACATGTTGGGCGCTCCAGCATCCGGTCCAAGATACATTCGGTCTCTCTCATCTATCGGCAGATCGGCATATGCATCTCCAGGCATAAGCGTCCCATCCGCATAGTTCCTGACATGATACTCAGCTGATTCATTTGCAAATTCAAGTGCACGAGCCACCCTGTCCCCGTGTTCCTTTTTCATCCGTTATTTCTCCTTTATCCCCGTCCAGATCAACTGTCATTTGATTTACTATAAAACATTTTCACACCCGCCCACTATCTGCGGCGTGTAAAATTTTAGTCAAATGCGTGCAAAACGGCACTTATCTGCTCAATATAACCGGCGACTCCGCATCCCACAAATGAAGGCGGGGACGGAGGGGACAGGTACCTCCGTCCCCATCTCCGTCTCCATTTTTTCTCAGGACGACTCTATCTGAGCAGCGAAAGTTTTTTATACACTTGAATGTTATTTCACAGATATACATTAGCAAATTTGAGTATAAAACTTCTGTTCACTGTCCATACTCTACTTAGAAGGGAATCCACAGACTGACAGCAATTATCTCCGCAATACAGTCACCAGGCATTCCCCAGATAGTTTCATATTTCAGGAGGTATACAGTACATGTCAAATATGTTTTGTTTTCAGTGTCAGCAGACAGCGGGAGGTTCCGCCTGTGTCAATACCGGAGTGTGCGGCAAGCAGCCATCCACATCAAATCTACAGGATGAGCTTGTGTGTGAGCTTATAAGACTTGCAGAACTCTCAAAAAAGGAGAATAAACACAGCACAGTCGCCGACAGGCTTATCATAGATGGTCTTTTCACCACTCTGACAAATGTCAACTTTGACGACAACGCAATAAAAGAATTTATGGGAAGGGTCAGGAACGAGCAGAACAAGATCAGTAAATCCGAAGCAGAAAAGATACAGGTGGTCGACCTCTGGGATGGTGACACAGATATCGTGTCTCTTCGTTCCACCCTGCTGTTTGGACTCAAGGGTATGGCGGCATACGCCCATCACGCCATGAATCTCGGATACACAGATAATGAGGTTCTGAAGTGGTTCTACAAAGGACTCTGCGAGGTGAACATGGAGCACAGCGTCACAGAATGGATAGAACTCATCATGGAATTTGGCCAGGTCAATTTCAAATGCATGGAGCTGCTTGACAAAGCCAACACCGAAACATTTGGCAATCCTGTGCCTGCGAGAGTGAATGTCGACATCAAAAAAGGGCCATTTATCGTGGTCTCCGGTCACGACCTGAACGACCTGTCACAGCTCCTTGAGCAGACTGAAAAGACAGGGGTAAATGTATATACCCACTGCGAGATGCTGCCTGCACACGGCTATCCGGAGCTCAACAAATACCATCACCTGGCGGGCAACTTCGGAACGGCATGGCAGAGCCAGCAGACGGAATTTGAAAATATTCCCGCACCGGTGCTTTTTACCACCAACTGTCTCATGCCGCCAAGGCCGAGCTACAAAGACAGGATCTACACCACATCGGTTGTTGGCTATGATGGCATGATACACATCTCCGGCACAAGAGCCGGCAAAAAGGATTTCACTCCGATCATAAAACATGCCCAGAAGCTCGGCGGCTACGAACACGACAGAAGCATGAGCGGCATAAACGGCGGTCATATGTTGACAACAGGCTTTGGCCACAGCGCGGTTCTGTCACAGGCTGGCAAGATCATAGACGCCATCAAGGCAGGACATATAAAGCACATTTTCCTTGTTGGAGGCTGTGACGGCGCACATCCGGGACGCAACTATTACACCGAATTTGTAAAGCAGACTCCGATGGACACCCTTGTTCTAACACTCGCCTGTGGCAAGTATCGTTTTAATGATCTCGACCTCGGCGAAATTGACGGGATTCCAAGAATACTCGACATGGGACAGTGCAACGATTCCTACAGCGCGATCAAAGTCGCCCTGGCTCTGGCAGATGCATTTCATTGCAGCATAAACGACCTTCCACTCACACTTGTCCTGTCATGGTACGAGCAGAAAGCCGTATGCATCCTCCTCACCCTGCTGTCGCTGGGCGTGCGCAACATGTATATCGGACCGACACTTCCGGCATTCATGTCTGAGACCGTGGTGAAATATCTGGTGGAGAATTATAAGCTAAACCCGATCACTGCTCCTGAACAGGATATGGATGCTATCCTTAAACGATAAAAATACGTTCAATGATTTTTGGGGACGGAGGTGCCTGTCCCCTCCGTCCCCATGTTGTTGCATCAGTGAAAGATGTCATTTATACTGTCCGCCATGTCTGCATTAATTCCAATAACCCGTGAACCAAGACTTTCCGGAATCACAGCTTGATCGAGATTTAACCTGATAAGCGTTATGTTCTCGTGTTCTCGTGTCAGCTTCTCGAAAGGAAAGCGGATTATTGTTGGGGTGTTAAAACCTACCCCCAGTTCAAGAAGTACAAGTTTGCTGTCCATAGCATTTGTGACAAACTCACTAAAATTCCGCTCCGCCTCATACCAGGCGCTGTCCTGAACAAAATAACCATCCTTGCGGAGGTTCATGTCCATTGAGCCTCCACAGACAGGGCAGCGTGGAACCATATATGTTGGGATCTTGCAATCTCTTCTTGCCTGATCCATTTGCAGAAATATATCAGTGGCATCGTATGTCTTGTCATGGCAGGCTTGCGCGCACTGTATATGAAAGTAATCGCCCTGGGTGCAGAATATCTTTTCCTGCGGCAATCCTGCTTTCACAAACTGACCGTCCGCATTTGTGCTCAACACAAATACATCTTTGCCGTAAAGTCCGTCAAGAAGCTTTCTGTGAAGCGGTGTGACATCCAGTTTTATCCCGCCCAGCACAGCCTGCTTTGACCAATATCCCCAATAGCTCTCTTCATCAGGATAGGGGTAGAAGCCCGCACTGTACATATCCTGCATATATGGGCCATTTCCATATTTCCGCTGAAACTCACCAAAGTTCTTCTCAAAGAAATCACCGCCATACTGAGCGCCAGCAGCCGCACTCATACCAGCACCAGCACCTATGAGCACGCAGTCCGCATCGGCTATAGCCTGTGCTGCCTGCTGAATCTGCATTTCATACGGGGTGCTCTGATATACGTAATCTCTGGCGGGAGTTCCGCAGAGGAATGACTCAAATGTTATCCTTCTTTTTAATAGGCCTGTATCTCTCATATTTTCACCTTCTTATCCAGCAGCTTTCTGTATATCATCTCGTCCTCTTCCTTAAACACATTGAATACCACCTTTATCCTGCTGCCTGTCTCCCGCCTGTATGCTTTGACAGTCTCCACAGCTATCTCGGCAGCCCTCTCATTTGGGAACATAAATACACCAGTGGATATGCAGCAAAATGCTATAGAATCTGCGTCGTTTTCGTCAGCAACTTCAAGGCAGCTTCTATAGCAGGACGCCAATAATCGTTCATGTTCTACTGTAAGCTTGCCCTGCACTATCGGTCCAACAGTGTGAATGACATATTTGCACGGAAGATTGTAAGCCGGTGTTATCTTCGCCTGACCTGTCGCTTCTTCATGCCCCTGCTCACGCATGATCTCGCCGCATTTGTTCCTTAGCTGTATCCCCGCAAATGTGTGGATGCAGTTGTCGATACAATAGTGGCATGGCACATAACATCCGGTCATACCGCTGTTTGCAGCGTTTACTATGGAGGAAACTGCAAGCCTTGTTATATCTCCACGCCACACGTATGTGTCCTTCTGAATCTCTGGGATGTCACAAAGCTCCACTATGCCTTTCTCATCATTTACATGTGTCAGGTATTCATCCTGTATCCTCAGAAATTCATCGTCAATATCTCCCGGCATCCTGACATTCATAAGTGAACGGAGTAGTCTGCGCTGCTCCTCGCTGCCATACGGTATCTGCGCACTGACACAGTCGCCACGTTCTTCCAATAGCCTCTTTATCAAATATATTCTTCTCTCATTCTGGTTCATTTCTTTCCTCCTATCTATCCCCATAGGGTCAGGCCCCTTCTGTGACCGCCCCCTTCTGTGACCGGCACCTTCTTTATTCAAGCCCCGCAACAAGACTGTACTGGCAATCCCCGATCTGGCCTTCCGGCAGATTGCACTGGTGTCTTTGCCTGTAGACAAGCTGTGCCACAAAATCTGTCGCCGGGTTTTTCAGTATCTCCGCCGGCGTGTCATACTGTTCAACATCACCTTTGTTCATGACGAGCACCTTCGTTCCAAGCAGGAGCGTCTCCGATATATCATGTGTCACGAACATGATAGTTATCTTCGTCTCCTCATGTATTCTCTTGATCTCCTGCTGAAGCTGATCCCTCGTTATCTCATCAACTGCGCCGAACGGCTCATCCATCAACAGTATGTCCGGTGATGCCGCAAGTGCTCTGGCAATGCCAACTCTCTGCTGCTGTCCGCCGGACAGTTCGCCCGGATATCTGTTCTTTATCTCCTCATCAAGTCCCACTATCTTCATCCATTTTGATACGGCGTTCCTCGTCTTAGCCCTGTCCTTTTTATTTAGAAGATTTGGCACATAGGATATGTTCTCCTCCACTGTCATATGAGGAAAAAGCACGCTTCCCTGTATAGAATAGCCAATACTTCTGCGAAGCTCAATAAGATCTTTGTCCCTGATATTCTCGCCGTCTATAAGTATATCCCCATCTGTGGCGTCGATAAGACCATTTATCATTTTGAGCGCTGTCGTCTTGCCACAGCTTGACGAACCCACTATAGTTACAAATTCTCCCTGCTCAACTGTGAGGTTGAGATTTCCTATGACCGCCTTATCTCCATACGACTTTTTTACGTTTCTAAACTCAATAGCAGTATTCATTATTGGTACCTCCAACCTATTTTAAAAGTCCCTTGCCGGACAAAAACTCCTCCGCAACATCCCTAGGCTCTCTGCCTTTAGTCTCAACATCATAATTCATCTGCGCCATGTCGCTGTCGGTTATTGTTCCTGACAGTTCATCCAGCACATCCTTTATCCCCGGATGACTTTCAACGACCTCGTTTCTGACAACATTTCCGCACATGTATGACGGGTAGAAATTCTTGTCATCCACCAGCACCGTCACATCCGATGCCGCAAGCTGTCCATCTGTTGTAAATATATTCATAACGTCGATCTTGCCCTGATTGATTGCCTGATATTTGAGTCCAATGTCCATATCCATCGTCTTTTTAAAATTGAATCCATATTCGCTGCAGAGTGCATCATACCCATCCTCACGCTCGAAGAAATCATACTCAGCGCCGAAGATAAGCTTGTCCGATACCGCTCTCAGATCCGAATATGTCTTGATGTTATATTTGTCAGCAATCTCCTTGCGTACCACCAGACCATAGGTGTTGTTGAATCCGTACATGCCCACCCAGCTCATTCCAAGTGAATCTTCGTACTCACTCTCAAGCTCCGTGAACATGTCCTCAGTGTACAGTCCATCCTTTTTCAGCACCATGTTCCATGCAGTACCCGTGTACTCAGGGTAAATGTCAAATTCACCGCTCTCCATAGCAGGCTGGATATTTGAAGTTCCGCCACCCACGCCCTGGGTTATCTCCACATCAAGATCCGTGTCCTGTTCGATCAGAATATCCAGCATCTCGCCGAGTATGTACTGCTCCGTCATCGGCTTGGTTGCGATATGTATGGTTTCCTTTTTATCCTTTGGCACCACCTGAATCAGAACAAGTATCAGAACAAGTGCCACGCATACCGCTGCCATTATCCTGTTTGACTTCTTTGCCTTAACGCTCCTCTTTGAAAGGCGCCTCTCCACAAATCCCAGAACAAAATCAAATGCCAGTGCAAGCAGCGCAATGAGCAAACTTCCTACCATCGTCATGGCTGTGTTATTTGTCGTGATACCTCTGTAGATCGCCACGCCAAGTCCACCGGCGCCGATGAATGATGCTATACCGGCAAGCGCTATCGTCATTGTCACCATGTTCCTGATTCCAGAGATTATGACCGGCATCGCGAGTGGAAGCTTGACTTTGAATAAGATCTGCGTTCTTGTGCTTCCCATGCCCTTCGCCGCCTCGAGAATGTTCTCATCCACATTTGTCAGACCTGTGTTGGTGTTTCTGACCATCGGCAGCAATGCATATACGGTCAGAGCAATGACCGCCGTCGCATTTCCCACACCAGAAAACGGTATGAGGAATCCCAACATGGATATGGACGGAATCGTGTACAGGAAGTTTATCACTCCGAGCGTCGGCTTTGACGCCTTCTGATATTCACTTATCAGTATTCCAACACCACCGCCAATTACTATAGCTATTACTATTGCCAACAATGATATCTCTATATGCTCCACAAGAAGATCCAGGAAAAATCCTTTCTTCTCAAGCAGCAATGTCCACATTTCTTTTAACATGTTATATCCTCCTTAAACTTTATCCTGTGGATTCGGTTTCTATTACAATTTCCTCACCGCATTTACCGGACACTCCTCAAAGCACAATCCGCAGTGCAGACAGTGTGTCTGATTTATCACAAAATCCTTAATGCACTTCTGTGGGCAGATCCGCTCACATTTCCCGCACTGGATACATTTGTCGGTTATCTCGTATCCCTTGAAAGTCTTTTCACTTTTCCCCAGCGCAAATGTCTCTCTGACTATCGGCTCCCTGCCAAGATCAAAGAATTCCACCTCCCCATTGTCGATACAGAACGGCTCAAGCACATATCTGCTGTCATCCGGGTACACACTGTTCATAGATGGATTATCCGCAAATATCCTGTCTATCCACTTTTTCTGGTCATCCAGCCTGCGCGCCTTTCCGCTCAGCCTTATCATCTGATATTCTCTGTTCATGCCCGTCACCGCAACATTTCCATCACTCATGAGCTGCGCGTAAAAATCCTTGCCCCTTGCTGTGCAGAAATAAACTTTCTCACCTTCCACCAGCATTATGTCTATTATCCTTATCTGCGGCATGCCCTTGTCATCAACCGTGGCAAAGGACACATCCTTTATCTCCCTGAGTATCTGCAGGCATCTCTCTGCGTTCATCGCTTTACCTCCTCGTCTTTTTCTTATCTATTGAGCACTATTCTATAAGAGGTTTTCTATAAAAAAAAGTACGCACAATATTGTGGCGTAGTTACCTGAAGGTTACTATTGTGGGAAATCAACGCAAAACCGAAAGAAGGACATAAAAAATGACCACACCTCATACGAAGTATGGTCATCTAATAAACCGTTATATTACTCATTATATCCTTTTCCAGCAAATCGCCCAACCAAGCGATCCTGATGTGATTCAGGCAATTGTTCAAGCAATTTTACCGCATCCCATATCCTATCCGTTTGTCCCTTTGCATTCTCTGGGGACATCTTCTCAAGCGCTATATACGCATATATGTCATCGATATCACGAAAGGCTCTGGGATATAACATTACGCTGTATTTATCCATAGTATTTTTTGTTCAACCTTTCTATAGCACCGTCTACTGATATCGGTTCAGCCCCATCCTCTACTTCTTTTTCAGCTTCATATATTGCCTGATCGATCCTGTTGATCTGTGCAAATTTTTCATACAGCTCTGCACTCATTACAACTAAATCACTATATCCATTTTTTGTAATAAAAATAGGCTCCTGTTTCTTATGAGCTAATTCTGAAATCTCACTTGTATTTCGCAAATCTCTAATTGGCATAATAGTTGGCATGATCAACACCTCTCTTTCTTGTGTCATTATTGTAGCATAATTATGCTACACTGTAAATATATGATCTTATGTCAACTGTCACCCCAATATGCGCATTCACATTATAAAACTGGTATCTTTATAGCATGTATGGTACAATACGCCTATAAGTAACCAAAAGAAACCATTGTATTTTATCGAGAGGTAATTATCATGAACGACAAATTAAAAGAATTGCCGGCATGCCCGGTTGAGACGACATTAAGTCTTATCGGCGACAAATGGAAAGTTCTGATCCTGAGAGATCTGATAACCGGCACAAAGAGATTTGGAGAACTAAAAAAATCCATCGGAACTGTTTCGCAAAAAGTTCTCACCGCGCAGCTCCGTGACATGGAGGAAAATGGACTTGTCCACAGAGAGGTGTATGCGGAGGTTCCTCCCAGAGTGGAATACTCACTGACTGAACTCGGCCAGAGTCTCCAGCCTGTGCTTGATGCAATGAGAAACTGGGGCGAAGATTATAAAAGCAAGAATGCCTGAAAACAACTCTGTTATATATACAGCAAGGGCTGACTACTCTGTTTAGAGCAGTCAGCCCAATTATTGTCAGCCGACAATTTCGTCTAATTCCCGCTTAACGTTCTCAAGTTCCTTCCTGTAATCTGCCAGATGTCTCTTCTCCTGCTTTATCCTATAAACATAATTGCTGGTATCCCGGGAAGTTCCTTTCTCCTCCTGGCGACAGTGAACGTACATAGGAATCTCTTTTGCGGCACGCCTTATCACATAGGCTATGAACGAAACCACCACAGCCCCAACAATGATAAACAAATACGTCTGTGCAACAAACCTATTCCTTCATTTAACTTTTCCTGTGATACCGACAAATGCATATGTCTTCCTCCTTATTTCTTGAATATCAATCTCACTTCCACTCCCCCATCCCAGTTATCCATCTCACAGTCAAATCCATGTCTGTCCATGATGGTCTTCACAATCGAGAGCCCAAGCCCGGTGCCCTTGTGTCCGTGACGGCTATTGTCCCCCTTGACAAATGGCTTCCACACATCTTCCAGCGTGTCCTTATCAAGTGGTTCGCTGGAATTGACAAATGACACTTCTTTGTCAGAGAGCTCCACCTCGATATGTCCGCCGTCGGTAACATACTTCACAGCATTGTCCATGATATTCTTTATCGCCTGATTCATAAGTTCCTCGTCTGCATGTACTGTGCAGGCACCATTTACCTCAATGGATACATTCTTCTCTTTTATCCTCTCGGCATACTCCTCTGCCACTGAATTTACAATAGCAGTGATATCCACATCAGTCTTATGAAGCTTAGTGTTCACATCCTCAGCCTTTGCCATATCTAGAATCGATGCTATCTGGGTATTCATCTGGTGAACTTCATTGATTATGTTATCCGTGTAATGCCTGTTCTTCTCCGGATTGGTTCCATCCCGCAGGTTCTCTGCATTGAGCTGGATAACCGCAAGAGGGCTCTTCAGATCGTGCGCCATGGCATTTGACGTGGTACGCCTGTACTGCTCCATGTCATATGCAGATTTGTATGATCTGTACAATACATAGGCTATTGCAAGTGAGATAAGGGTACTCAGAAGTGCTATACCTATCCATGTGGCAATTATCAGTTTTCCAAATGCAGACTTTATAAGATTAGTGTGATAATCCATCACCAGATAATAACTATTTCCAATAGCTACCACATCGGTGTTGTGCTTTCCCTGATCACAATTCCTACTGACTCTTAATGAACTTCCAACACCGGAGTCCTCCAGATCTGCCACAAGAGTCTCTATATTTCCTTCATAATCCATATTACAGGAAGCTGCTCCCGAACCGATAAGACTGCTATTATAAAAATGGTATCCTTTGCTTGTGTCAAGCTTCACATAACCATCGGGAATCTCTGTTACTGTGACACTCTTCTCATCATATTCGCCATAGTCCATTTGGGTCTCATGAGTTCCTATAACCTTAACGCCATCACCGTAGTCATAGTAACTGTATTTACTTATCCAGAAACTGGTTCCCTTTACATATATCTCTTCTATCCTGGATAAAGCAGGCAAACCATCGGCACTTCCGTATCTTGGAGCCTCCGCCATCATCTTCTGATAATCCTCATATGTACATGACAATCTAAACTTTTTATTGTTATCATCTGTGACAACAAAAAACATACGGTAGTCATGCCCGGCAACCAATGTCAAAGTGCCATCTGAGTCCTTATAGTACAGACTTGCAGCAGCACCGCCATCCACTGCAATCGCACTTAGCATTTCGCACATATATTCAACATCACTGGTGAATTTGTTATCCGCAGTCTCAAAATCATAATTGATCCTATCCACATAGGCTCCTGCCAGTGCATCTTGATATTCTGTAACTGCTTCATTTACATTTGACCTGATTCGTTCCTCAGCACTCGCTACACCGTTGTCTACACTAGTATTATATATAGATACCAACAGATAGGTCACGATCCCTCCCAGCAATGCTGCCACCAATATAAACGGCACAAATATTCTCAGAAAAAATGAGCCATAATTTTGTTTTTTCCCATATAATACATTTTTTATTTTCTTCATATTTGAGTAACTCCTTTCCCATCAATCCATCCTGTATCCCTTTGCAAATACTGTCTTGATCTTTTTACCCGACTCTCCAAGTGCCTGTCGAAGCTTCTTGATGTGATTATCAACTACCCTGTCGCTGCCCTCATAATCATAGCCCCACAGCCTGACCAGAAGGTCATCCCTTGTGATAAGCATTCCTCTGTGCTCCATAAAGTACTTCAGCATGGCATATTCCTTCGGTGCAAGCCTTACCTCGTTCCCGGCGGCAAATACCTGAAGCCTGTCCGGATAGATCACGATGTCATATGCCTCTATGCTGCTCTTCTTCTCCCACAGCCCCTTGCTTCTTCTGAGGAATGACATGATCTTTGCAGAAAGCTCCGCCATGGAAAACGGCTTCACCACATAGTCATCACAGCCTATGTCATAGCCATACAACCTGTCCTCCTCCCTGCCCCTTGCAGTCAGGAAAATGACAGGCACATAACTCTTTGCCCTGATGGCTCTGCATATCTCAAATCCATCTGCCCCCGGAAGCATGACGTCCAGCAGCACCAGATCGTATTCGTTCTCATACACAAGCTCCAGTGCCTTGTCTCCATCATCAGCCCAGGTAAAACAGGTCTCATATTCTGCTTCCCCGCCGTTCATATAGTCCATTATCCCCTCTGCTATCTTCTGCTCGTCCTCAACAAGTAATATGCTATACTTCATATTTCCTCCCCGTGGCAGCTTTGATTCTGTATACCTCGCAGCGCCGTGCCACTCTATGTAAATCATCGATATCTAAGATTCTGAACACAGTATACTCCAAACTTATATCCTTTTTGTATCCTTTTGAGAGATTTGTTGCAGCTGTTCATTTTCACTGTATATCCCGTTCCGCTCAAAGGGTACACAAAATTTTCTCCATATAAGCAAAAAAAGACAAAAAGTTCCAAGAAATAGAAATCTTGTAACTTTTCGTCTTTTTTATTATTAAAACGATACAATTTTGTGTTCAAACAAGCTTCAAAAAGCCAGAAAGATAAAAACACCGTGTTATATCAATATATCCCAATGTCTGACAAACGTCTAAATACCTGAATATTCAAATATCTAGTTGTTGGATACCGTTCCCTCGGATTGCTGTGCCTCCAGCGACACAGTCTCTCCGGACATATACTTCACATAATCCAGATAGTCATTATTCCAATCCGCATACTTTTCTGAATGTCTCTTATCCTTAAAAGAATAATTCTCTGAAATGTATTTTCCAAGATAGGCGCTTACCTTCTCTGCGCCCTTACAGTTGAGATGTCTTCCGCCATCCCTCGTGTCGGTGCTCCAGTCGATCGCATAATCACCCTTGAGCGTATTCATATCGACAAAATCAATATTCTTGGCCTTAGCATACTTAACCATGGCATTGTGTCTTGCATAATTCCATGACTTCGCCGTCGGAGTCTCCATGAACATGATCTTGATTCCGTTATCTTTACATTTGTCTATAAGCTTATCCAGCAACACCTTTGATACCTCTGGTATGTCCTCAACAGCCTTGGTTGTTACCATCTTGCTCTGACCTGTGAAAGGTTTGATCTCCATGCTGAGATACTGTCCTCTGGAGGCTGATCTGTAGGTATAATCCTTGGCACCGAACATGTCTGAAACACTCATGCTCTTCCATCTGTTGTGGTACTGTGCAAGAGGCAGATACTTATACGCCATATTCTTCAGATTGTTCTCCACCTTTTTCAATGTCGTCTTGCCTGTCCATAGCATATTCACATCGAACACCACCAGCTTTGGCTTCTGACATGTGAGCACCTCATCCAGAAGATTGGATGCCCCGGTCACATTCTGGAATCCCTCAGCCGCCACATATGTTGGAATTCCATATTTGTTCCATATATACATCGGAGAACATGCACTGTAGGCATTGCTGTCTCCAAGCACCAGTACGTCTATCGAATTCTTCGGTTCTCCATAGAAGCCCCTTGCATTCGAGTTGGTTATTCCGCTTCCCGGATCACTCCGCTTCGGAGTAAACGCAGCTCCCAGCACTCCCATGATCATCACGGCCACCAGGGCAAATGCTATGGATTTTATTATATTACGTCCACTTTTCTTCATAGATAAATCACCTCTAAAACTGTGCATATATAAATCCAGCCACCTCATAGCCCTTGCCATATGCTCCGAGTATGATCACTCCAAACAGCAGCACATAGTAAACTGCCCATCTGAGGGCTATATTCTTCGTGGCAAGCTCTGCTCTTATCTGGTGTCCCTTCTCCTTGTAAAGTCCAACCAGGAACAGAATGAGCGCGCCCACTGCCAGCACTGCAAAATCTGCCATGTCAAGCTTCATTCCAAGCAGAGTTCCATTTGTCAAATCCGCAAATGTAAATCCCCTGAACATGGACACAAACATGTGTCCAAATGCTGTCAGATCATCAGCCCTGAACATGAGCATTCCAACATTCACAAAAATGAAGGTCCTGACAACCTGGAGTAGTCTGTATACCTTTCCCTGACGGTCAACATGCATTTTTCCATACAGCTTCTTGAAAAGAGGCTCCATGAGAAGTCCGATTATCATGATCGCCCAGTAATAAAGACCATACATGACGTACTTCCAGCTTGCGCCGTGCCAAATACCCGTTCCAAACCACACTATGAACATCGCTATAGACATAGGAACAAATGTAGCGAAGAAAGTATTCATATGTTCCCTGGTCTTCTTACTCAGCTTCACAAATGGCTTGGACAGTGAAACTGAATAGAACACATAGTCCTTGAACCATGCACCGAGAGTCATGTGCCACCTTCTCCAGAACTCACTGACCGTCTTTGATATAAACGGCTGATTGAAGTTCTCTGAGAGTCCTATTCCGAACATCTGGGCACTTCCCCTTACTATATCCATACAGCCTGAGAATTCCGCATAGAGCTGTAATGTATAGAGCAGCATTCCCACTACTACCGGAAGTCCTGTGTAGCTTGCGTAATTGTCAAATATCTGGTTCACATACATATTTGCGCGATCTGCAATAACTATCTTCTTGAAGAAGCCCCACAGTATAAGCTGGAGTCCCATGGTCATGTTCTCATAGCTGAACCTGTGCCCCTCATACATCTGCTCTCCAACAAGATCGAACCTGGCTATTGGTCCCTCAACAATGTGCGGGAAAAATGCAAGGAAAAGTGCAACCTTGCCAAACTTGTCCGATGCCCTGTATTTGCCTCTGTACACGTCCACTATGTAACTCACCGCAGACAGTGTGTAGAACGAGATTCCAAGCGGCATCATCCTCTGATACATCGGATTCTCTACATTTATGTGTATGAGTCCAAGCACATCTGTAAATACCTGTCCAAGGAATACCGAATATTTCAGGAATACCAGGATTCCTACATTCACAAGCACCACGCATACGCACACGCACTTTTTCTGCCATCCGATAAGTGCCTTGTACTCTTTTTTGTTTTCCTTTGGCAGAGCTTTCCTTGCCATGCTGCAGCCATCATCTATCTTGTTTATCAGCAGGCCGCCCACATATATGGTCAGCGACCCGAACAGGATAAATATGATATATCTGCCTGAATTGATAAAATAAAACAGATAGCTGAATGCCAGCAGCACCTTCCATCTGTGCTTCAGCGGCACTATATTGTACACTATAAACGCTCCGAGCAATATAAATACCAGATACGATATCGACGTATATGACATAGTTCTCACTCCTCCAGTATTTTTTGACGGCAGTCAGTCTCCGCCATCTTCCAATATCTATATCTGCTCTTACTCGTCTTCAAGTCTCTGGATCATATCGTATATGGTATGAACTGTCTTGAAGTTCTCCGGTGTGATATCAACAGGAGAAATGTCTACGTCAAACTCGTCGCTGAGCTGAAGCACCAGCGTAACCATCGTGATGGAATCCAGCACGCCATGTCCAATAAGATCTGTCTCGTTCTCATAATCAACTCCAGGTTTTACCTCATTTAAAATCTTTAATAATTCTTCCATAATCTCATATCTCCTTATCAATAAAAATGTCACACATGCTGCGCGTATTCCGCCTTCAGTCTCTTCCTGTCTATCTTGCCATTTGCATTGTGGGGCATGCTTGTCACCCTGACAAAACGATTCGGCTCCATGTAGTGTGGAACCCTCTCCTTGAACGCCTTAAGCAGCTCCGTCTCATCCTTCTTTTTGCCCTCATATATGAACAGTATCTTATCTGCTGCATCATCATATATGCAGGCATAGCTTCTTATACCGTCTATAGCTCCTGCTGCCGCCTCGATCTCGCCGAGCTCTATGCGATAACCCATGTGCTTTATCTGATAGTCCTTACGGCACACATAGACCAGCTCGCCGTATCTGTTGTACTTCACCAGATCACCGGTCTTGTACACCAGTTCTGGATAGTTCGGATTCAGCGGATTCTGGACAAATGCCTCCCTCGTCTTCTCCGCATTTCCGAAGTAGCCCAGCGCCACAAATGAACCTCTGGCGTAGAGCTCACCTTCACGGCTGAAGCCCGTCTCAGGATCGATCTCCGGTGACACCTCCCTGCCGTTCTCATCAAGAACAAACACATCACAGTTGTTGCACGCACGTCCCATCGGAAGCGGCTCATCATCGGCAAATTCTCTGTCCACCACGTAATATGTACATATGTCGGTCGTCTCTGTTGGGCCGAACAGATTTGCATACATGGCATCCGGAAGATTCTGTATCCAGTAATTCAGCGGCTTTGTCGGCATCACCTCTCCGGCAAACAGCACCTTCTTCAGCTCGGGAAGCTCGGCGTACTGGAACAGCTTGTAATTTGCAACGATCTGCAGCGCCGATGGCACCCAGTATATCGTGTTGATCCTGTATGTATTCATGAATTCCATCAGCTTCATAGGGAAGGTGAAATACGCCTTCGGTATGATGTACAGCGTGGCACCATTTTTAAGAGTGCTGTAGAGATCTGACACCGACATGCTGAAGTAGAACGGTGTCTGGCTTCCGAATATCGTACTCTCATCTATTCCAAATGCCTCCGTGTACCAGTAGGTGTAGGATATCACATTCCTGTGTGATACCACAGCGCCCTTTGGAACTCCGGTCGAGCCTGATGTGAAAAGCGCATACACGGGATCCGTGTCTATCGCCCTGCTTCTGACCGCATCCAACACCGACTGATCAGCGTCTTCGTCCAGCTCGTCAAGATTTAATATCCTAAATACCTCTTTGTTCTCGCCTTCCTGTCCCTGGCATCCATCTTCATCCACGCCATTTCTGGAAAGCTCCAGTGCCTTCTCCATATGCCCGATGTCAGTCACGACTGCAACCGGATTCAGCGTTCCGAGTATCGACTCGGCTCTGGACGCCGGCATCTCCGCATCCAGTACCACATAGAAGTTTCCACTGTATACAACTCCCATGTACGCCGCCACGCTCTCCGGCTTCTTATCCAGCAGCACAGCCACAGGCTTATTTCTCACACCGCCGGTCTTCTCATATATCCACGCACCGATCTGCCTGGAAAGCCTCTCCATCTGACCATATGTGAGTCCGCCTTCCTCATCTGCAACTGCCAGCTTGTCTGGATATTTTAAAGCCGAATTCTCTATAAATTCCAATATATTCTTCAATATTTACCACCTCGTTTAACCACCTTTTTCTTTCTTCCAAAATCGAATAGATTATATGCCAAGCCTTTCTCCCAGTTCAACTTAATATACATTCAACAGACTTAATTATAAGTAAGAGTTATTACAATATGGTTACGCTTCCTCAATCCATCGGTATAATCCGCACTGCAACTCTTCACTACACCTGCTGATTATAGCCGCCATCCCTTTAAGGTTCAATGAGGCAAATCTTTAAGATATCTTTAAGTAAAACAAAAAACAGCGGAAGACATGTCCATCCACTGACATATCTGTCATACCTCTTCTCATCACTCAGTCTCCGCACAAAGTATCTGACTTCAACCACCGTAACCACCAGTACGCATACAAGAACGATGCCCAGCAGAATATGGTGTATATATGTATTTTCTGCTGGCACCGACATTCTTCACAGTCACAAGATTGCCCCTGTCAGCCTGTGCAGGATTGGCCTCTGTATATGTGGAATACTGGTCAACCGGCATAAATCCTTTATCAGACAGCCAGAACATCATTCGGGCATACTGTCTATCACGATCTCACCGCAATAAAAACTGCTCTTGCGTCGCATCTTCAATGCCAACCCTATCATCCCAACAGTGAAAAAAAGCTGTTAAGTCCGGTAGTTTCATTCTCCCCTATAACATTGAGGAACAACAGCGGCAAAATGAGCGTGACCTGAAGGAGTTGCAACACTACCAGAAGGAAATTGACACCTATCTAGGGAAAAAGCATGAGGATTTTTAGTCCTCATGCTTATCAGTAAAGATTTTATAGGAAGATCATCCATATTCTCATTTCGTAAACTCTACGGAGTAATAATATATATAATCATTCTCTGTATTTAGATTATCTCCGGAAATATCCTGTATCGGTAACATACTTAATCCATTTTTACCATAAACCAAAGCCGCTAACCCCTGCTCTGTTCCAAAATCTATCGGACATGTATGGTTTATGCTTGTCGCCGATCTTCCATAATATTTCCGATCTTCAACATCATTTAAAATTGGATTTTCTGTTGTGTATTTCGTATAGTTATCTGCCACAATTAGACTTGCAGAAAATTTTTCAAAATTAGGAACAACCACTATCATTCCAGTTTCGGTAGATTCTGTACCATTAAAAGATATTTCTGCAATTTTCTCATGCGATACTCTTTTTCCGGATTGATATTCAGACAAGTAAACAAAAAGGCATTTATAGTTATCCTTTGTCTTATACCGAAACATCATTACCCCATCTGCTCCAGACATCAGTTCCGCAGTTTTCATTTCCGCACTATCCGGCGATACTTCTTCTATGAAATTTCGGGGTTGTCTCATCTTCTTACACGCTATAACAGCGATTACAGTGATAAGTCCTGTCAGAATAATACAAAGTGCTACAATGATTCGTCGCAGAAATTTCTGTTTATTCTTTCCTTCCTTTGACACCTGCAATAGTGTTTCATCAGACTTTTCTCTTACACTATCTTCGCTGATATCTTCACCGGCTAAAAATTCATTGACGCTGATTTCCAATATTTCACACAGTTCCATATATACTGAAACGTCTGGAAGGCAAATTCCACGTTCCCATTTTGAAACAGACTTATCACTCTTCCCGAGCTTATCTGCAAGCTGTCTCTGTGTCAGCCCAGCTCTTTTTCTTTTTTCTGCGATATATCTTCCAATCTTAGCAATATCCATAGGTCATTCCTCCTTTCATCATGCCAATCTTATCTTATCACAGCAAAAAAGTACACCTCTCAAAGGTAGAATTGCCACATTTAATGCTTATATCCAATCACAGCCACAACTTTTCCATTCTCTGCCTCTATGTATGATAGTCACGATATTATATCTGTACGGCTTGTATTTCTGTATTCGCTCGGTGTAACTTTGTATCGTTCCTTAAATACCCGATTGAATGTTCTCTGACTTTCAAATCCGCTATCATAGCATATATTTGTAATGGCATCATTGGTATTTTCCAAGCGATGGCAAGCATAATTTAGTCTTGCATCATTCAGATATTGATTGAAATTACGATGAAATGTTTTGGAGAATGTTCGTGATAAAACATACTTGCTCACTCCCAAATCTCTTGCCATATCATCTAACGAGAAATTCTTTCTAAAATTACCAGACACGTACGATACTGCCTGATAGACAAGATCTTTACTTCCCACATCTCCTTTCTCGACCAGTTTCAGCTTTCCAATGCATCTTGCAATCAAAATCTGCAGGTATGCCTGTATAACTGCTATATCCATGTGGTCTGTATCTAAGATGGCATTAATTGCCCGGTATACTTCCGGCTCCACCATTTCTGCCTTTATGATTGGGTAATCCGGTGCCATCGTCTGTATAATATCAGCATATTTTCCAATCGCAAATGGTGGAGAAATAATGTAAACCGCCTTATTCACTCCCGAAGAGAAAACCTGATAATGATGGATAATATCAGGAAATATAAAACCAATATCTCCCTTTTCCATGTGGTATAACTCTTGTCCAACTCCCAGCTCCAGTGTTCCATTTGTCACACATACGATCTCCAATGAATTATGTAAATGCGGAGCAACATGCTTCGATTTTCTTTTTAAAGCTAATATTTCTTCTTTTGTATCAACAAATGATAAATGCATTGGTTACGCCCCCTTTGCAAGATTTGTCTACTTTTTCTTTCGATTTGGCAGGCAATCACATTGTATTTATTCTATAATCAGCTTGTAAATAAGGAAAGGAGGTACGCATTATGAACAAGTTTAAGAATTATATGAACAACCTTTTAGTATTCTACGCTGATTACTTTGAACATGTATATCATGCATAAAATACTAAAAGGACTACTTTGTGAAAACTGAATACCTAGCTTGCAGACCATTTCACAAAAATGAAATGGTCCTTTTTATAAATTATCAATATGAATGCAGGATATCCAGACTTCTTTGTCATCCCCGCCTTTATAATATCTCTAGGATCCTTCTCAATACGATCTACACGGATGTTATTTGTTATCTGGCTGAACTGATAATAAAACTGAGTTGCATGTTTAGGTGAATTTTCATATTTTTCGGCAAATTTTCTGCGAACAGTTGACGGAGCTGGTGTCAAAACTCCCATAATCTTTGTATCAAAGAGATCTCTCTGCGCAATCGTATCATCTTTTATGACTCCATTTGCAATAGCATATGCAATCATATCCTCTAAGATCAGATGCAGCCAAAACCTCACCATGCTGATGATCAGTATGGTTTGTCTTTGTCCACATAAATATCAGTCAATACATCATCACACATTCTCCCGTTAATCGTCTCTATTATTGTCTTCGCCTTCAAAATATACACCTTCTTGCACAAAAAGCATTGCCTTTCTCGAATGTTCAATTAGACAATGCTTTTCATTACATATAAACCTTAATACTCTGTTGCGTCTGTTACTTCATCAGACTTAATTCCCTTTTCAGCTTTCAATTTTTCATTTGCAGCTTCCACGTTCATTCTGGAAAGAACAATCATAATTAACACATCAAGGATCAATGGCAACCATAAATACATAAACTGCATCATATCAAGTGCTGACTGCGGCTGTGTTGCATTTGTTCCGACATAACCACTAAGCTCTAATAACCAGCCACATACTGCAGTTCCGATTCCTCCACCAATCTTTACACCCAGTGATGTACAAGAATACATAGTTCCGTCAATTCTCTTTCCCTGTGTCAGATAAGTATACTCTGAACAAGAAGCAATCACTGCGTTCATATCTCCCTGCCATGGGCCCTGTCCAAGTGCTGCAAGGGCTGTAAATGCCAGCATAAGAGGAATACTTCCCATATATCCTGCTACAACAACCAACGCTCTACCAATAACGGCAATGATATATCCTCTGAGATTCAGCTTGTACATACCATTCCACTTGCCAACGAGTGTCGGAGTAAAGATAAGAGCTATAATAAGCGGGATATTCACCGCCCAGGCGAACTGACCAAAAAGATTCTTGTCCTTCAATACCCATGTCATGTAGTAGATACCAGCACCGATCATGGCACTATAAAGCTGCTGTAAAATATATGTTCCACAGATCATCATATAATACTTGTTCTTTACAAGAAGCTTAAATGCCTGAACCAGTCCATACTTTTCTTCATCTCCTTTTACTTCTCCATCGTTAAGCTCCTCCTCCGGAAGCTCTTTTACGGAGAGCGCTGAGATTGTATTTACAATCAGACCGATAATTGCATAGATGATTGCTACCGTTCTCCATGCTGCTGCATCTCCACCGCAGTAATCAACAAATTTTACGGTTACAGACTGGATCAAAAGGCTTGTAGAAAATGCGAAGATGAAACGATAAGATCCCATCTGCACACGCTCTTTACTGTTCTTCGTAATCAAAGAAGTAAGTGCAGAATACGCAATATTATTTGCTGTATAGAACACACCATTTAACAATGTATATGCAATAAAGAACCATGCATATTTTGCTGTATTTCCCCAGCTTGTAGGAACCGCAAAACAAAATACCAGTGTAATCGCACATCCAATGTAGCCGTAAAGCATCCACGGTTTCGCCTTACCCATCTTGCTGTGTGTCTTGTCAATCATCGAGCCAAAGAAAATGTCTGTAAATCCGTCAAACAGTTTGGAAACTGCGATCAACGTACCTACTATACCTGCTGCAAGTCCGACTGAATCCGTCAGATAAATCATCACAAAGGACGTTAAAAATGCATATACTACATTTCCTGCTATATCGCCGGATCCGTATCCGACTTTGTTATACCATTTTAAATACTTTTTTTCTTCCATAGAATCACTCCTCATCTTAATCATGTTTAGAATTTCATGTGTCAAACAGTCTGATGCCTATATTATTCTAAATGCTTTTACTTTTGTTCTCTTGTATCCCGAATATCCCCGTATGTCCGGACTTATACGTCGATATTCGGGAAACGAGTTATATCATTATCCTTTCACATACGGAACCAGTGTAAACCGGAACCGGAATAATCTATCATCAAATCTGTATGCTTCTAACACGTCTGGTCCGCAGCTGTTAGAGCCTATTCCATTCTGTGCATAATCAAGACAGAATACCGTACTGTCCGATTCTATCAATTCATAGTTATGTGCCTTTTCTTCCAGCTCCTCCTGTGTATAGAAGGACGCATTGAATGAAAATGTATCTTCCTCTGCAACGGCAGTGATACCGTACTGGCTGTTGCCAAGCTCCACATAATCGCAGTCGTAGTGACTTCCGTTTTCCTGTGGGCGGATATAGTCCTCATGCATATCGGAAACCTTCAGACGATACAATCCGTGGCTTGCTGCTCTATGCTTGTCCCGGTAGCTTTCCTGCGGTCCCATACCGAAGAACCCTGCATCTGTAAGCTTCTTATCTAAGAACATCCGCACACCAAATCTTGGAAGATCCGGGAACTCCTCATCCTTTTTCACTGCGATATCCGCTCCAATTCTTCCGGCTGCGTCAATCGTCCAAGTGATTGTCACATCCATAATTTTCTGCACGGTTGCTGCCACGACCGAAGCCTGACTTGTCACAGTTACTCCGTGCTTTCCCTGAATCACCTCTGACTTGTATGCTCTTGTATAGGCTTCGTTGTAGTGGGCTTTCTTCCACTCTGCCTTGATATACATATCGTTATCCGTCGGTGCTCTCCAGATGTTCAGTTCCATCGGATGATTCATATATTCTCTGCCTGCAAATGTCAGGCTGTCAAAAAGTGCTGTCCGCTTGTTGACCGTATAGGAGAAATCCCGTCCCTTTATGATGATCTCTGTATCATTTTCCTGTACCTGAATACCGATATTCGGCACTTCCTTTGTAAGCCAGCTTACTGCCTGCTGATTCTTTGCACCCTTACTGCTTACATCTATCTCATCAAAGCCTAAGACATACGCCTTGGAAAGAAGCGGGATGTCCTTCTTCAGCTTATAGAACAGCTTCAGATATACCTTCCCATTCTCCGGAATTGAAAGCTTTAAAGTTGTGCTTCCATCACAATGCGGTAAAATGGATACTTCGGAAAGCTTCCCCTTCCCGATTACAAGCCCATCCTGTGACAGCTCATAGGTAATCTCTGCATAATCCTTCAGATCATCAAAATCCATATAGTTGTGAAGCACTAATTCTCCACTTGCTGCATCATACGATACTACTCTTGCCGGGCGATATACATTCTTGTACTCCAAAAGTCCGGTGTGTATCCTTCTGTCCGGATATACCAGACCATCCATACAGAAGTTGCTGTCATGGATTACTTCTCCATGATCGCCGCCATAGGCATAGATCGTCTTGCCATTTTCGGCTACACCATGGGCGATTGCATGATCGCACCACTCCCATACGAAACCACCGCACATCTTATCCTCTGCCTGTATCATCTGGAAATAATCTTCAAAATCTCCGGGACCATTTCCCATACTGTGGCAGTATTCCACCAGAAGAAATGGTTTGCTGCCATCCTTTTCCAAATATTCCTCTATCTCAGTAAGTGCCGGATACATACGGCTGTATAAGTCAAGATTCCCGTAATCATAGGTTACATCGTAATTGCGGTATCTGGCACTCTCATACTGCGTGATACGTTCCGGGTCAAATCCCTTTGTCCATGCCAGTGCCTTCTCAAAGTTGCAGCCATAAGCGCTTTCATTTCCCATAGACCACATCACGATACAAAACCGGTTCTTGTCACGCTCCACCATCAGCTTCACACGGTCAACAATCGCAGCTTCCCATACCGGATCATCTGCTATCTTCTCATTCCAACGCTTAAAGCGGTTGTAATCCGTATCCTCTTTTCGATACAGCATAAATGGTCCGTGTGCTTCGATATCTGCCTCGTCAATCACCATAAATCCATAGCGGTCGCACATTTCATAGAAAAATGGTGCATTTGGATAATGGCTGGAACGAATGGCATTGAAGTTGTGCTGCTTCATCAGGGTAAGGTCTGTCTTGATCTGCTCCATGCTAATTGTAAATCCGGTGACCGGATCGGAGTCATGGCGGTTCACACCACGGAATTTAATCTTCTGTCCATTTAAGTAGATTACCTGATTCTTGATCTCGATCTTGCGGAGTGCTATATGGTCTACGATTACCTCCTGCTCCGTCTCCAGAATAATCGTATACAGATACGGATTCTCTGTATTCCAGAGTGTATAATCTACAATCTCAAAAGTCGCTTCTCCACTCTCGGAAATAACACCCTCGGAAACAACTGCTCCATTCTTATCCTCGAGCTTTACCCGAACCTCTGTCGGCTCGTAAAATGCTGCTGTAAGATTTATCCTTGCAATGTCTGAATCTAATTGTGTTGTAATGCGATAATCACGGATTCCCTTTTCCGGACGTTTTAAAATATACACATCACGGAAGATTCCGCTCATACGGAACTTGTCCTGATCTTCAAGGTACGAACCGTCGCACCACTTCATCACAAGCACGGAAATCCGGTTCTCTCCTTCCCGCAATACGTCTGTCACATCAAACTCACTGGTCATGTGGCTCACTTGACTGTAGCCTACATAGGTGCCGTTTAACCATACATAAAAGCAGCTATCCACACCTTCAAAGTTAAGATATGCCTTTGGTGCTGCAGCATCCTTTGCATAGTCAAAGGTATGCACATAAGCTCCACATGGAATATCCTGTGGCACATATGGCGGATCAAACGGAAATGGGTAACGGATATTTGTGTATTGGTGTGTATCATAACCTGCCATCTGCCATACACTCGGAACTTTGATCTCATCAAAGCCCTCAACCGAATAACCATCCTCATAAAAGGCATCCTTCATATCATAGATGCTGTCAAAATACTGAAACTTCCATGTACCATTCAATAGCTGCATTCTGTCTGACAGCTCTCTGTGCTCTACCAGGTCATCCATCCGCTTGGAAGCCGGCATGTAATAAGCTCTCGCCGGCATCGTATTGTCATGTAATACACTTAAGTCCTCATAGTAACGTGGCACGATCATAAATAATCCTCCTTCATTCATACAGTTTATACACTTTTTTGTTGCTTGTAACCCTGCAAACAGTTTTCTCCTTACTGTCTGCTTTTTTTCCTTCTCGCTTTTGTTAGATTTATATTACCTTAATTCATTTCTTATGTCTATAAACTAGAATGGACAAAATATGCACAAAATGATACAATAATCCCATCAAGCAGAAAAGTGGACGAAGAAATCGTGATTATTGTATCGAGTGAAAGGAGTGCTGCCCTATGTACATGAACACCGGTTATTTGAACCATTCACATATGGATTTTAAGGATAAAAGCCGACCACTGATTGTCGGTAGCTGCGGAATCTATCGTTTGTCTGAGCACCCAAAGATGCCAACCTATCGCCCAAGAGGACGTGTTGATTTTCAGATTATATATATTGCAGCCGGATGCGGACATTTTCATTTTGATACTGTTGATAACGAAACAATTGTTCCCGCTGGTAACATTGTCATATTCCGTCCAAAAGAGCTTCAGAAATATGAATACTATGGGGAAGATAAGACAGAAGTCTACTGGATTCATTTTACTGGAAGTGATGTAAAAAATATCCTAAGAAAATATGGTTTCCCAGATAACGAGAGAATATTCCCGGTTGGTACATCCATGGAATATGAGCGTATATTTAAGAGAATTATTATAGAATTACAACGTTGTCAGGATAACTACGAAGAAATGCTCACATTATTGCTCCGTCATCTTCTGATCATATTCCAACGTGAGCTTACCAGAGAGCAAGTTTTAAAAAATGAATATCTCGACCACGAGATGGATACCGCCATGACATATTTTAACGAAAATTATAACCGTGATATCAATATAGAAGAGTATGCGACATCCAAGGGGATGAGCGTCAGTTGGTTCATACGAAGCTTCAAGAAGTTCACGGGTTCTACTCCTATGCAGTTTATTGTTGCGCTCCGTGTCAACAACGCACAGGTCTTGCTTGAGACAACCAACTATTCCATCAATGAAATATCTAAGATTGTAGGCTACGATAACCAGCTCTATTTCAGCCGATTATTTCATAAGCTGAAGGGATTTTCTCCGAGGGAATATCGGAAAACCAGAAAGTCGGAAATATAAAACTAAAGCCCATCTATAATAGGAATAACTACTATTATGGAGCTGTTGGTTCTGTAGGCATGATAAGTTTCTTATTTTTCTCATTATGTATGGGACTTTCCTCCGGCATAGGCGTAATCGTTTCTAACTGTTTTGGTGCAAAAAAGAAGAAGAAGTGAAAACTGCGATTGCTAACTCCATATATGTGATGAGTGGAGGGTGCAGACATTTTCTTGGACTATATAAGTGACCAATCCAAGTCTATGTCTGTACTCTATAGGACTCAAATATCCTAAGGCTCCTTTCGAAGCCCTATAGTAGTCCAGAATTTTGTCCGCACCCTCATCAATCCCGCAGACAGGTTTCTGAACTAACCAGCTACTGATTTTTTACATTTTCTCCATCCGATAAAATGCGCCTTTTTTCTCTAGCAATTCTTCGTAAGAGCCACATTCCAGAACATTTCCTTTTTCAATCACAGCAATCCGGTCAGCATTGCGAATGGTAGACAGACGGTGGGCTACGATCAGTGTGGTACGTCCTTTCACAAGTTTCTGGATTGAATCCTGAATCTTCTTTTCAGAGATGCTGTCAAGCGCAGAAGTTGCCTCATCCAGAATCAGGATCTTCGGATTCCGTAAAAATGCACGGGCAATGGAGATGCGCTGCCGTTGTCCGCCGGAAAGATTTTCCCCATGTTCTGTGATCATCGTGTCCAGACCATCAGGCAGTTTCTGGACAACTTCTTCCAGGTTGGCTGCACGTATGACATTCCATAACTGTTCCTCGGAGATAGATTCAGATCCATAGGTGATATTCTCGCGGAGAGTTCCGGTGAAGAGAATGGACTGTTGTGGAACGACGGCAATCTGCTTTCGGTAGCTGTGCAGATCCAGTTCCATCAGGTCATTTCCATCAACCAATACCTGTCCGCTGTCAGCTTTCAGGAAACCGATGGCAAGATTGAGGATTGTTGTTTTTCCAGAGCCGGAACCACCGGCAAAGGCAACTGTTTCCCCCGGCTGAATCTTGAAGTTCAGATGACTTAATACCGGTTTTTCATTGCCTTTATAAGTAAAAGATACATCCTGAAATGTAATCTCACCTTTCAGATCAACTACTTTTTTCTTCCTACAGTTGTCCTCAATATCATTTGCACAAAGCACATCACCAATCGATTCAACGGATTCCAGGCCTTTCGCAATGATTGGCAGCAAAGTCACAATACTTGCAATCTGAGCGACGATGCTGGAAAAATAAGTCTGGTATAAGGTGATATCTCCGACACCGATGATTCCTTTCCATGCAATGTAGGCTGTAAATGCAAGACAGAATACCTGAAAGATCTGAAATGCAACCCAGCTGATTGAAGAAAAGTATGTCTGAATCATATCAAGCTGAAGCCCTTTTTCAGCAACTTTACGAAGCTGTTCACTCATTTTACGGGCTTCCTGATCTTCCAGAGCGTGAGCTTTAGTTACAGGAATCATTTCAACCATTTCCATTACTTTTGCAGAAGTTTCTTCCATTTCTTTACGGAAAGCACGGTTATGGTTTTTGATTTTTCCTTTAAAACCAACAATGATCAAAACAGAAACCGGTATCGTGCAGAGGAAGAAAAGAAATACGATCCGACTTTTGAAGATGACCACTCCGAAGGATACACCAATGTTCAGAATGATAGTCAAAAGAGAGATAAAAATCTGAGATGCAAGATTTTGTATCTGTTCTACATCTCGCATGATCTTCGACTGAAGCCTTCCGGACTGCATTTCCTTGTGATAGGTAATCGACAATTGCTGAAGCTTGCAGACTAGGGCTTCTCGCAGTTCTTTCTCTACTGTTCGTACCGTTTTAGCATAGAGCCAGGTATGGATGTAGTTGGTTGGTATGTTCTGTACCAGAAATGCAATCATAAGGATGGTATTCAGAATCAGAATTTTGGTAATATTCCCGTTGTGGTCTGTCACTGCATTGATAATATTAGCTGTGACGATTGGAAGAACCCAGGTTGGGGAATGCTTGATAATGAAAAAGAAAATGGAACCAACCAGCGCGCCATAGTGTCCCTTGAAAAGAGAAAGAAGCGTGCGCAGGTTATTTTTTCTGTTCCGGCTGAAGATGTGCATCATGGCAGCTTCTTCCTGCCAGAGATCCTGTTCTGAAGTTTGTTGTATGTTATTTTCTTGTGTCTCTCCCATAGTAGTCTTTAATAACCTCCTGTATCGGTTTGTTGCAGATTTCGTAGCTGGTATCTCTTGATGCAATACTTCTGGACGGAAGAACCGGAGCCCATTCCCACATGGCAAAACCATTGACCCATGAGCGCTTTGCACAGGCCTCAAACATAGCACGATACCAGTCTGGCTGTTCCTCCAGACGTAAATCTCCCTGAATTGCCCAGTTGTTAGGCACCAGTGAGGATCCTTTTCTGGACATGCATCCTGCTTCGGCGAAGAAGAATGGTTTCTTGAATTTCTGAACGACTTTTTCAATACGGTCAAGTTCCTGTTCCCACTGATCAATAGGATAATATCCGCTGGAAGAAATCATGTCGACACAGTCCCACCAGGTTACATTTTCTTCCTGATATTTATCGGTATTATAGGAAACAGGTCCGTGGTAATAGTTTCGGATCGCAGCGATTACGTTTCTCCATTCTTCACTGCGGTGTTCCGTCATTACCATCTCACATCCTGCAATAAAAAGATCACATTGTTCGGCTTCTGCAATTTTGGCATAGTGTGTCTGGAATTCTGTGTAAGAGGCAAACCAGTTTTCCCATTTCGGTTCACATGGAACATCTTTTTCAAAGAAACTGATGTAAGCACGCCAGACACCATTTTTACAATTAACGGTAGGTTTCAAGGCAACACGGATGCGCTTGCTTTTTGCATAGCGGATCATATTGATTAATTCTTCATCTGAGAATGTGGCACTGGAAGTGTAACAGATCTCTTCTGAGTGTGCGTGGTCCTGTAGCCCTACAGGAGCAAGGATTACGAAATCAGCAGCAGTGTGTTCTATCATATAATCAAAACTGTCACGGGCAGTCTGTGTAGAAAGAGAACCACGTTTGTGAAATGGGGCAAATGTAATTCCTTTAATATATCCAAGTTGATTTTGAATTTTCATTTTGGTAAAAACCTCCTGTCTTTCGAATTATATAGCTTCTATTTTCTGCTGGAAGTATATCATGTAGAAAAAAGATATGATATAATGAATCTATTACAAAATTGTAAAAATCTATGATGGAGATAATCTGTGAAACCTTATTTTGAATGTTTAGACAAATTAAACAAACCATATGAAGCCTTTTTATTTGATGCACAGACATCTGAGATGTTCCCAATTCTTCCACATTGGCATTATTTTGTGGAGATTCTTTACATGGTGGAGGGAAAGGCGTATGTAGAGGCAGGAGAAGAGAATTATGTATTGGAACCGGGAGATCTGATCGTATTTTATCCACAGATGGCTCATGCAATTTATTCAACAGGACAGCTTCCAATCCGTTACTATGTCCTGAAATTTGATCCGGCACATCTGAATATATCCGGTTCGTCACTTCCATCGATTTCGAGTCTGATCGCCATGGCCGCAGTGGAGCAGAAGCTATCGGTTTATTTTTCGAAAGAGAAATTTAATCAGGAAAAAATGAAGCAGCTGATTCAGGGATCAGTGAAGACGTTAGAAGAAAAGCAATTTGGTTATGACATTATTATGCATTCGAATTATTGTCTTCTTATGGCAGAAATTCTTCGTGTCTGGAAGCAGGAAGGCTTTCAGATAAAAAAAAGGAAAAAGGAAACTGTATTAAGCGAAAAATTTACAGAGGTATCTGAGTACATTTCACAGCACTACCAGGAAGATCTCTCGGTGGCGGAGCTGGCAGAAAAATTTCATATGAGTTATTCGTATTTTGCCGCAATATTCAAGGAGTACTATGGACAGACCTGCAAGGAGATGATTCTCACGGTAAGACTGCAAAAAGCGGAGGACTTATTGCAATTCACAGATTTTGACCTAACTTATATCAGCCAGGAGACAGGATTTTGTGACTGCAGCCATTTTATCAAGGCGTTTAAACAGAAGTATGGAGTGACACCGAGGAAGTATAGGATGAAGGAGAAAAGTTTTGATTTTGTATCACGGAAGTAAAGAAATTGCAGAGGGATTATTACCTTCGTTTGCACCAAGATATACCTTAATATTCATATTTTCCCTCTTTTCAAAAATGGGCAATCCCGATTGGAATTGCCCATTCATCGTACTAATCATGCAATTTTTTCTTACTTACACCGATTTCTGCATCAAATGATGTAATTTTGATGTAAATCGCTGTTTTTCATTTTTATCAAATGAAGTATGTCCCGTCTATTTGGTAAAACGGTACATCTTTACATCACGTCGACTGACGTATCCGTGTGTTTTTCGCCTTATGTCGGTGTTCGCAAGCGCACACCGCCGCAAGGCTCAGTTTTCTCATCTTAATAGAGCTTCGCACCTGCAGGAATATGGTTGTCAACCATCAGAAGGTGAAGCTTCTCCTCGCCCTCTTCCTCATGGATAGCTGAAAGAAGCATACCGCATGAATCGATTCCCATCATCTTTCTAGGTGGAAGGTTTGTTATTGCAATAAGTGTCTTGCCGACTAACTCCTCTGGCTCATAGAATGCATGGATTCCTGAGAGGATGGTTCTGTCTGTGCCTGTGCCGTCATCCAGTGTGAACTGAAGGAGCTTCTTGCTCTTTGGCACTGCTGAACATTCCTTAACCTTTACCGCTCTGAAGTCTGATCTTGAAAATGTCTCGAAATCAACCTCATCAGCAAAAAGTGGCTCTATATCTACCTTGGAAAAATCGATCTTCTCGTTTGGTGTGAAGAATCCGTTGTTGTCACCGGCTGTCTCAGATACTGAATCAGAATCTGAACCACCCTCACTCTTCATAGTCGGGAACAGAAGAACATCTCTGATCGCCTGTGAATCTGTAAGGAGCATAACCAGTCTGTCTATACCATAACCGATACCGCCTGTTGGAGGCATACCGATCTCAAGCGCATTGAGGAAATCCTCATCTGTGTGCTCAGCCTCGTCATCTCCGGCTGCGGCATTCGCATCCTGAGCGGCAAATCTCTCACGCTGATCGATAGGATCGTTCAGCTCTGAGTAAGCGTTACACATCTCCCATGTGTTGATGAAGAGCTCGAAACGCTCAACCTTTGTAGGGTCTGAAGGCTTCTTCTTCGTAAGTGGTGAGATCTCGATCGGATGATCCATGATGAATGTAGGCTGGATCAGCTTCTCCTCACAGAACTCCTCGAAGAACAGGTTCACGATGTCGCCCTTCTTGTGGCGCTCCTCGTACTCTACGTGATGCTCGTCAGCGATCTTCTTCGCCTCAGCGTCATCAGCAACCTGGTCAAAATCAACACCTGTATATTTCTTGATAGCGTCAACCATAGTCAGACGCTCAAATGGCTTGCCAAAGTCGATCTCGATTCCGTTGTATGAGATCTTGGTGCTTCCACATACCTTCTCTGCGAGGTAACGGAACATGGACTCTGTGAGCTCCATCATACCATAGTAATCTGTGTATGCCTGGTACAGCTCCATCAGAGTGAACTCAGGGTTGTGACGTGTGTCAACACCCTCGTTACGGAATACTCGTCCGATCTCGTATACTCTCTCAAGACCGCCGACGATAAGTCTCTTCAGGTAGAGCTCAAGTGATATACGGAGCTTTACATCCTCATTGAGTGCATTGTAATGTGTCTCAAATGGTCTGGCTGCGGCACCACCGGCATTGCTGACCAGCATAGGTGTCTCAACCTCCATGAAGTCACGTCCTGCCAGGAAGTTACGGATCTCCTTTAATATCTGTGATCTCTTGATAAATACTTCCTTGCTGTCCTGGTTCATGATGAGATCCACATATCTCTGACGATATCTCATATCTGTATCTGTCAGTCCGTGGAACTTCTCAGGAAGGATCTGGAGTGACTTAGAGAGAAGTGTGATCTCCTCTGCATGTATGGATATCTCACCAGTCTTTGTTCTGAATGCATATCCCTTAACTCCATATATATCACCGATATCTGACTTCTTGAAGTCAGCGTATGACTCCTCACCGATCTGATCTCTTGCAACATACACCTGAATGTTGCCCTTAAGATCCTGAATGTTACAGAAAGAAGCCTTACCCATGACACGCTTGAACATCATACGTCCTGCGATGCTCACATTGATAGGTGAAGCATCCATGATGGCTCTTCTCTCATTGTAATCGTTGTTTAAAACTTCTCTCTTCTCTGCCTCTTCAAGGTCCTCAACTGAAGGTGTCTGTCTACCAGCCAGAAGCTCTGCCTCATGTGCTGTGTACATCTCCTTCACATCTGCACTGTGCTGCTGCACATCATACTTTGTTATGACAAATGGATCCTTGCCTGCCGCCTGAAGGTCTGCCAGCTTCTCGCGGCGCACCATCTGCAGCTTATTAAGATCCTGATCTTTTCCCTTGTTATTCTGCTCTGCCATCTTCTCTTACAGCTCCTGTCTCTTAATATCAAGTACCCTGTACTTAAACTCTCCGTCCGGTGCCTCCACCATAACCTCTTCGCCAACCTTTGCACCCTTGAGTGCCATTCCAACAGGTGACTCATCTGAGATCTTGTTGTTCATGATATCTGCCTGTGATGAACCAACGATATCGTACTCGATCTCCTCATCGAACTCGTAGTCATATACAACTACCTTACATCCGATACCTACAACTCCTGTATCGACCTCATCCTCGTCGACTACTTCTATATTCTTGAGCATGGCCTCGAGCTGCTCGATTCTTGCCTCGATGTCTCTCTGCTCGTCCTTGGCTGCATCGTACTCTGCATTCTCTGACAGATCTCCCTGTTCTCTGGCCTCTTTGATCTTAGCTGCGATCTCTCTACGTTTATTAACCTTCAGATCCTGAAGCTCTTCCTCTATCTTCTTGAGACCTGAATAAGTAACCACATTCTTCTTCTCTGCCATTGCCGCACATACCTCCTAAATATCATAAATTATTGACTCCACAGCTCCGCATTCCGCATACTATGGTATAAAAAAATGCGGAAGATGGGACTTGAACCCACACGGTATTGCTACCACAGGCACCTGAAGCCTGCGCGTCTGCCAATTCCGCCACTTCCGCATGTTCACAACGAACGTTAATATAATATACTGTTTGCCCTGGTATGTCAACCACTTTTTTTGCATTTCCGCAAGCATTTTCCCATAAAAAAGGGAAACCATATATACCGCATTTTCATGCATGTATATATGGTTTCCCGCAATTATATCTACCGCTTATTATTACTTAACAATGCGCAATTACTTTTTGCTCTTGGCACTGGCGATCTTGGAGTATGCTGACTGAGCAGCTAATCCACCGTCGTTAACTGCCACTGCAGCGACCTTGTAATAGTATGTCTTGCCCTTTGCCGCTTTCTTATCTGTAAAGCTGCATGATGATGTTGTACCGATCTTGGTATACTTACCACTCTTCTTGGTTGCGCGATATACTACGTAGTTCTTCGCTCCTGTCACGCTACTCCACTTTACTGTGATCTTCTTGGCTCCGGTGTTAGATGCCCCCGACATCTTTGGTGTACCTACAGCATGTGTATACACTGCCTTATACTGCTTTGCAGCTTCATAGTCAATGCTGCAGTTAACCCCGCTGACATTTGTCGATGGCTGTATAAAATATGTATACTCAAGCTTGGTCGTGAGCTTGCGGTCACTGAAGTTTGTTGACTTTGTCTGTCCCAGCCACTGGGTTGTGCCAAGAACAGGGTTCATTCTGTATACTGTGTAAGAATCTGCACCAGGCACCGCTGACCATGTAACTCTGACCTCGGATGTGGACTTTCTCACAGCCTTTACATTCTTAGCAAGAGGGATATAGTTGACGCTGACGGATGTCATCTCGCCCTGCTTCTTACCCTTGTATGGCACTACGTATGCAGAATAATATTTAATACCCTTACTGCTGCTGCCTGTATTCTTGAACTTGTATGTATTTCTAGCTGCAGATTTGATCACTGCAACCTGCACAAGCTTATTTGTGTAGTTATTTCTCGCAAATATCTTGTAACCTGAAGCTCCCCAGACTCTGTTCCACTTGAGATTGGTGTATATCGTCAGGTTTTTCTTGTCTTTGCTTGCAGATACTGTGGATGAGACAGCCTCGAGCTCTCTCACGCTCTCTGTGTATCCGGTCTGGAGCCATTTGTATGTCACGTTCTCACAAATGACCTTTCCGCCTGAAACACTCTGGCTCTTAAGCTTGAATGAATACTCAGCGTCAGATGCAAGTCCCTTGATGGTGCATGATGTTCCCTTTGTCGCAACAGCTCTCTTATATCTGTCTCCCGATATATCGGATCTCATATACCAGACTTCATACATATTTGCTCCGGCTGCCTTATCCCATGTGAGCTTTACTGAGCTCTTTGTGTTCTGAACCGCTGTGAGCTCTGTGGTACCCATGAGTATCTTTACGCCGCGAACCTCGCTTGCAGTTCCCTTTGAAACCACTCTGGTAGAGGCATCATAATACTTTGGAACAACCTTGTAGTAGTATGTCTTTCCAGCCTTAACTGTTGTATCTGTATACTCCGGTGTGTATATCGTCTTTATCTTCTTAAAGCCCTTTGTCTTTGAAGTTGAACGGTACAGATCGAACTGGTTGGCAGTGCCGTAATCGCTTACCGTTATATCAGCACCCTTTGCGCCTCTCTCAACTGAGAGCCCCGCTGTTCCGACCTTGTAATCCACCTTTGCCACGGACGATGTAGCCACTACCTTGGATGTCTTATTGTATTCGTCGGTTCCGGTTACAACCTTTGCCATATAGTAATAGGTATTTCCAGCTTTGACGTTATAATCATAATACCATACACCGGAAGTTCCGTAACTGTAGCCGGAGTTTGACTCAATCTTCGTGAAGCCGCCTGACGGCTTTGTGGATCTGTACACCTCATACCAGATATCATTCTGTGTATGACTTTCAAATGGGAACGATACAGATATTCCACCTAATTTTCTATATCCGGTATCACCTATGGAATATAATGCATATCCTGAAGGTTTATCACTGCTGCTGAACTTAGGTGCTGCAAAATATCTCTTTCCTGACTCCTGTGACACTGTCTGTCCATTGTCATCCCTGACTACCAGCTTAAACTGATACGTCGCACCGGCAACTCCTCTGAACTCCGTATCCACATACCATCTTCCGTCATATTCATCCCCTGTCCATGATCTGTACTCTGCTCCATTCACATAGAGAATGGCCTCTGTTCCATATCCCGCGGCGCTTATATGTACTGAGCCGCTGCTTACAGTATCCTCGTCTCCTACATTGAAATACGATATGGATACTTCTCCGGCAAATGCCACCTCAGCCTGAGCGGACTGTACATCTGCACTGCCGTCTGCCGCCATTGCTGGCAACGCCTCGCCAAACACCATGGCTGAAGCAAGCGCCACGCATAAAGCTTTCTTTATCAATCTATTCTTCATAGTTTACCCCTTTTCATCTATTTGCGGATCTTTATTCCCTTTGCATGTGATGCAACTGACTTGACTGTCTTTCCTCCATCATTAACTGTTGAAGCCACAACCTTGTAGTAATAGGTCGTTCCCTTCTTGAGCTTCTTGTTCATGTATGAAAGCTTTGTAGCTCCAGTCTTGCCGACCAGCTTGTATGTTCCATTCTTTCTGGTTGAGCGATATACATAGTATCTGGTTGCATTTGTAACCTTCTTCCATGTTACAGTCGCTGTTCCCTTGGAACCGTTTACAACCTTTGTTATGGCTGGTGATGCAAGCTTGTGTGTATAGTCACTGACATACATATCATATCCGCTGCTGAATCCAAAGTCTGTGCCTACAACAACAGAGTATGTATACTTCATTCCGTCTGTCACGTTCACATCCGTGAAGTTGGTCGCCTTTGTGACTCCTATGTACTGACGTACACCGAGCTCTGTAGTTCTGTATACATAGTATTCCCTTGCACCGCTTACAGCAGACCATGTTATCTTGGTCGATGTCGCGCTCTTCTTTACAGCCTTAACACGCTTTGCACTTGGCATCTCTGAATTCCACAGAGTGTTATCCTCACCTCTTGCCTTTCCCTTATATGGTCTCACATATATCTGGGAGTATTTGCGCTCCTTGCCCTTGGCACTTGTGTTTGTAAATGTATATGATGTCTTTCTTCCCGATGTTATCTTCTTGATAGTCTCTATCTTGCCTGTACTGCTGTTGAGGCCTGATATAACATATCCTGATGCGCCCCAGTCTCTGTACCATGTGAGAGAATATCTTACAGACAGGACATCCTTCTTGCCGTTCAGTGATGAAGATACAGCTCCCGCAGTCAGATCCTGGACTCTCTTGGTGTAACCCATGGTCCTCTCAGATGTATCTGTCGTCTCATATCTCACGGCAGCTCCTGATTTCTTGACTGTCCTTATCATCACCTTGTATGTTCCGTTCGGATCAAGCTTTGTAAGGGTGCATGAGTTTTTCTTGGTGACCACCATACGCTTGTATGCATCACCGGTTATATCGGTTCTCTTTGCCCATACCTCGTATGATACGTCTGCGGTATTGTCCGCAGCCCATGTACACTTCAGTGATCTGTTGCCTGTCTGTATAAGGCTAGGTGCACCTGCTGCATTCATGATAAACTTTACGCCGACAACATCAGATGTCTTTCCTGTTGTTATCTTTCGTGTCTGTGAGTCGTAATACTTTGGCACTACCTTGTAGTAGTATACCGTTCCACTCTTGACCGCTGTGTCCGTGAAATCAGCAGAATATATAGTCTTTATCTTTCTGTAGCCCTTGCTCTTGTTTGTTGAGCGGTACACATCGTACTGATTTGCAAAATTGCTGGTCATCCACAGGAATACTCCCGGCTTACTTATCTTTTCTGATACATTCATGCTTGAAGCATAGAGCTGATCCACCTCTGGAATGCCCACCTTTACTGAAGCTGTCTTACTTGTAGCTATGACCTTGCTCGTCTTCACATACTGATCTGAACCGCTCACGATCCTGAATCTGTAATAATATGTAGTTCCGATCTTCGCAGTGCTGTCAAGATATGCAAGTCTTGACGTGTAAGATTCACTTCCCGTTGCGATCGTGGTAAATGGCCCGCCTGACTTGGTCGCTCTCTGAACCTCATACTTGACCTCATCTGAATGCCAGCTATTAAGGTATACGCTGACAGACACATCGTCAGGTTTAACATAGCCTGTGCTTCCGATTGTGTATCCGACACTGACGCTAGGATCACCAACAAAGCTCACCTTGTCAGTTTTGACCGGTGAAATCTTCTGTACAGTCACCTCTCCATTTGAATCGTAAGCTCTGACCTCTGCGTTGTAGGTGGAATCAAGCAGCGCCGGGATCTCACAGTTAATACTAAAGGACTGCTGGTCCTCTCCGTTGTACTGTTCCCCGCACTTTACTCCGTTGACCCAGACCTCAACTCTGTAAGCCTGGCCGCTTGCGTTGATCGTTATGGTCCTTGAGTTCTTATAAGCTCCCGCATACCATATGCTGACATTGGCTGCCGCCACATCAGCCTGTTCCTCCGCCGCCACTGTGGCAGCAGTTCTTCCGTCTGCCGCATTTTCCACACTGGCTGCCATAGCCGTGCCCGCCTCACCGAGCATCATGGCTGAAGCCAGAGCAATGCACAGACATTTTCTCGCAATGTTCTTTCTCATAATATCCCCTTTCCTTTTCTATCTTTAAAATAAAGACATGTTCTCTTTTATTTTAAATCCCCAGAGTCCCTTAGTCAATGTGGATAAACCACAGATTCATTTGTCTATAGACGACAATAGAGACCGGGCATAAAACCTCGGTCTCTATCAGCTTATCCATATTCAAATATATCGCGTGCAGCTTACTCCTCTGTGGCTGCCTCAGATGCATCTGTTGCAGTTGCCTCCACCTGAACTGATCTGTTCATGAGATAGTCAAGCACGTTCTCCTCTGTGGCATAGAACATCAGGTCTGACTCTGAGTAATACTTGTCCACGTCTGAGTCATTCTCCAGATTGTTCTTGTCCATAACCTTCTGTCTGTACGCCTTTATGTCTGCGTTATCGGCGATGAGGTCATTGTCCATTGCTATGCATGACACAACGATCTTCTCCTTCATGACGTTCTCAACTGTGGTGTGAAGGTACTCAAGGAATGATGCCTCGTCCTCATATCCATAGAAATACTTCATATATGTCTCGAAGTCGATTCCGTAGTTGTCTGCGGCACTTCTCACATTTGACACCATGGACTGAACGTAGGAAGCTACCTCTTCCTCAGGATACTTGTCAAATGTAACCTTCTCCTCAACAGCCTTGAGAACAGAAGCTCTGTCTGTCTCGTCTGCGGAATCGTCCTTGTCCTTCTGAAGATCTTCCTTCAGATGTGCTGTGTAGTCATCGGTTGTTGTGTACTCACCATCAGTAGCCTTCTTGACAAGTGCGTCTGTGTACTCAGGCACCGTGGTAACTGATATATAATTGATCGTAACCTTGTACTCTGCTGTAAGTCCGGCAACTGTCGTGTCGCTGTAATCATCAGGATATGTCACTGTGATCGTCTTGACATCACCCGGCTTGCTTCCTATGAGCTGATCGTCACTGCCATCACCAAGAGTGTTATTGCCCATGGTCAGTGTGTAATCTGTCTTGCTGTCCTTCTCTGTTCCTGAGACAGTCTCAACATAGTCCACATTGATCTTGTCGCCATCTGCCACTGTGCTGGTCTTATCCTCTGTAGTCTTAGAATTGTCACTGCAAAAACTGCTTATCGCACTGTTTACATCGTCCTCGGACACCTCTCTCGATGCCGGAACATATTCAATATCAGTGTATGCCGCCTTGTCTATGGTCGCACACTTTGAAAACTTCTTAAACTGGCTCTTTGTGTCATTGCTGCCACAGCCTGTCATCAGGCCTGCGCACATGACTGCCACCATTCCTGCTGCAAATATCTTCTTTGCTCTCATATCTTTCTCCGTACCCCTTTACTTACTCTTCAGCCTGCTCTGCGTCAGCCGCCTCTGTTGACTCTGTGTTCTCTGCAGCCTCAGTTGTTGCTCCAGTTGTCGCCTTTGCATTGTCCATAAGGAAGTTCATGACCTTCTCAGCCAGAGCGTTATACTTTATCTCTATATCTGTAAGATTCTGTCTGAGTGCAGACTCATCAACGCTGTTCTTCTCGGCATAGTTTGACAGGTACTTGTCAGCCTCATCATCTGTAATGCTGATGTTCTCCTTCTTGGCAATGGCACATACTACCATTCTCTCCTTCTGTGACTCCTCACATACCTGCTGAACATACTGCTCAAATGTATCTACATCATCATATCTATAATAATAGTAAAGATAGGTCTCATACTCCATTCCATTTGACTCTGCCTGGGCCTTGATGGATGAAATGATATTGTCAGCATTCGCCTGAACATCCTTGGCTGATATATTCTCTATTGTGGTGTTGTTTATAACAGCAACCATGACCTCATTCTGTGCGCTTGCAAGGGCTGAATCCTCCTTGTCCTGCTTGAGCTGCTCACGTACAGCGGCCTCATACTCTGCTGTTGTCTTGTATGAAGTATTGTTTGCCACCAGCTCATCGTTGTATGTCGCAGGCTTGTTCACCTTGATATAGTTGAGTGTAGTCTCAAACTTGGCAGCCTTGCCGTTTAACTCAGTCTTATCCTGACTATAGTTCTCAGGGAATGTAACGTCTACTGTAAATGTCTCGCCCGGCTTATGGCCTATGATCTGATCCTCAAAGTTATCTATGAATGAACCTGAACCCAGCAGAAGATCATATCCGCTTCCGTTGGTGTTACCGCCTTCAAACTCCTCACCGTCAACGGTTCCGACGAAATCAATATTTACGGTGTCTCCGCTCTTCGCCACACTCGTTGTGTCCTTGTCATATGTGGCAAGTCCGCTCACAAATGAATCTACCTTGGCCTGAACCTCATCGTCTGTGACATCCGTATTCTTCGCCTCGTACTCCATGCCCTTGTACTCACCGAGTGTTACATCGGCTGCGTACTGGTCTATCATATCTTCTATAGAAGCAAATTCTTCTGATGTATTGTCAGCACTCTCTGTAGCATCAGAAGATGTTGCCTTACTCGCTGTATTATCCAGCTTTCCACTCGTACCATTACTGTCGCCACAGCCTGTCATAAATGACATGGACAGAGCGAGTGCAAGAACAACTGCACATCCCTTATTAAATTTTCGCATAATCATACCTCTTTTACTTTTTATTAGAAGTGTAACCATCTTCATGATAAACTTCAACGAGTAAACTTATACCATATTTTCCTGTAAAAATAAAGCAATTTGGAATAATTCATAGAATTCTCACAAATGATTTCACATTCCTATAACAGGCAGTTTTACATCTGTTTTTGTGATGTATTTTATCTACCCCACATTAATCAAAGGCAAATCCACAATATGTTGTGTCCACATATTTTTTATTTTTCTATATTTTGTATTTTTTGCAAATCTCCTGTAGACAAACAAAATGGGGAATGATATAATCAACCATGTTGAGACATCAGTGTGAGATTTGCGACGAGGCACCTTATTTGTCGCTAATTTTTTTGCGGCTTTTTCAGCCCATATACTATATATTGATGTCTCCTATATAGCAGTATACAATATTTAGGGGGCGTACTTTTTTTAACGCCCATTCACATCACACACAGGGAGAATGGGAAATGCAAGTTATCAAGAGAGACGGTCGTGCTGTTACTTACGACCGAAGCAAGATCATATTGGCTATCCAGAAGGCTAACTCGGAGGTTGAGCCTTGTGAGAAGATCTCTGACGAGAAGATCGAGGAGATCGTCGGAAGCATCGAAGCCAAGAACAGAAAGAGAATGCTCGTTGAAGATATCCAGGATATCATCGAGCAGGGGCTGATGGCCGACGGCAAGTTTGTCCTTGCCAAGACCTACATTATATACAGATACAGCCGTGAGCTTATCAGAAAGGCAAATACGACTGATGATTCTATCCTCAGTCTTATCCAGAACAGGAATAAGGATGTCATGGAGGAGAATTCCAACAAGAATGCCACCGTTGCATCCACACAGCGTGATCTTATCGCAGGAGAGGTATCAAAGGATCTTACCAAGAGAATGCTCCTTCCTGAGAAGATCTCCAAGGCTCATGAGGAGGGCGCCATCCACTTCCACGACGCAGATTATTTCCTCCAGCCTATATTCAACTGCTGCCTTATCAACATTGGGGACATGCTTGACAACGGCACAGTCATGAACGGCAAGCTCATAGAGAGCCCGAAGAGCTTCCAAGTGGCATGTACCATCGTGACTCAGATCATCGCATCTGTCGCATCCAGCCAGTACGGCGGACAGTCAGTCGATGTCCGTCACCTTGGAAAGTACCTCAGAAAGAGCTACAACAAATATAAAAAGAGATACACCGAAGAATTCGGCGACAAGATAGATCCTGACACACTTGAGAAGCTCATCACAGAGAGACTCAAGGACGAGCTGAAGTCAGGAGTCCAGACTATCCAGTATCAGATAAATACTCTGATGACCACCAACGGCCAGTCTCCATTTGTCACTCTCTTCCTCAACCTCAGAGAGGACGACGAGTACATCAAGGAGAATGCCATGATCATCGAGGAGATCCTCAGACAGAGACTTGAGGGAATCAAGAACGAGGCAGGGGTGTATGTTACACCGGCATTCCCTAAGCTCATATATGTCCTTGACGAGCACAACTGTCTCAAGGGCGGTGAGTACGACTACATCACAGAGCTCGCCATCAAGTGTTCTGCAAAGAGAATGTACCCTGATTACATATCAGCCAAGAAGATGCGTGAGAACTACGAGGGAAATGTATTCTCATGTATGGGATGCCGTTCATTCCTCTCCCCATGGAAGGATGAGAACGGAGAATATAAATGGGAAGGCCGTTTCAACCAGGGAGTTGTCAGCCTGAACCTTCCACAGATAGCTATACTTGCCAAGGGAGACGACGACAAGTTCTGGAGTCTTCTGGACGAGAGACTGCAGCTCTGCTACGACGCTCTCATGTGCCGCCACAGAGCCCTCGAGGGTGTTACCTCAGACGTCAGCCCAGTCCACTGGCAGTACGGTGCCATCGCCAGACTTAAGAAGGGCGAGGTCATCGATCCACTGCTCCACAACGGCTACTCAACCATATCACTGGGATACATCGGTGTATATGAGACCACCAAGCTCATGCGTGGTGTGAGCCACACAGATCCTGTTGGCGAGGAATTTGCACTGAAGCTTATGCACAAGCTCCGCGCAGCCTGCGACAAATGGAAGGCAGATACGGGACTTGGCTTCGGACTCTACGGAACTCCGGCAGAGAGCCTTTGCTACAGATTTGCACGTATCGACAAAGAGCGTTTCGGAACCATAAAGGATGTCACAGACAAGGGCTACTACACCAACTCTTACCACGTTGATGTCCGTGAGAAGATCGATGCATTCAGCAAGTTCAGATTTGAGAGCCAGTTCCAGACCATATCATCAGGTGGTGCCATCTCATATGTTGAGATACCAAACATGCGCAACAACCTGGACGCTCTGGCAGAGGTCGTAAGATATATATACGACAACATACAGTATGCTGAGTTCAACACCAAATCTGACTACTGTCATGTATGTGGATACGATGGTGAGATCCTCATCAACGATGACGGAGAATGGGAATGTCCACAGTGTGGCAACAAGGATCACAACAAGATGAATGTTACCAGAAGAACCTGCGGTTATCTGGGCGAGAACTTCTGGAACGTGGGCAAGACCAAAGAGATAAAGGCAAGAGTGCTTCATCTATAATCTTTTATAGAAAAACACTTGATATATTCAGGCAACTGATATAAAATAACAGTATGCATTAATAATTTCAATTGTATGGTCTGCATGTCGTAGAGGGCAACGCAGGCCATACTTTTGTTTTAAGATAAATTTTGAAGGGATCATATTATGAATTACGCAGATATCAAACTATTTGATGTGGCAAACGGAACCGGCGTCAGAGTGTCTGTATTTGTATCCGGCTGCACACACCACTGCAAGAACTGTTTCAACCCTGACACATGGGATTTCGGCTATGGCAAGCCATTCACGGATGTGGAGATCAACCACATAATAGATAGTTGCAAGGAGGACTATATAGCAGGGCTCTCACTGCTCGGCGGCGAACCTATGGAATATGTGAACCAGCAGGGGCTTCTTCCTCTGGCAAGAAAGTTCAAGGAGACCTACCCTGACAAGACCATCTGGTGCTACACCGGTTATACATTTGAGACCGATCTCTTAGACCGCATGTGTAATGAATGGGAGTATACAAAAGAACTTCTCTCCTACATTGACGTCCTTGTGGACGGAGAATTCATAGACGAACAGAAGGATCTGTCACTGAGATTCAAGGGCTCAAGGAACCAGCGTATCATAGATGTACCAAAGTCCTTGAAGACAGGCACCACAGTCCTGTGGGATGAAAGCGGAAAGTATTTTAAATAAAAGAAAAGCGGCCTGGCACACCATTAAAATGATGATGCCCGGCCGCTTTTTTGTTACTTTCCTGTTGAACCGAATCCGCCGACTCCTCTGACTGTATCGCTGAGCACGTCCACCTGATGGAATGCTCCAACGATATAAGGAGCGATCACAAGCTGTGCTATTCTCTCCTCAGGCTCAACCGTCTGTGCCTGGGTTCCGTGATTGTGGAGTGCAACCATGATTTCCCCTCTGTAATCCGCATCTACAACTCCAACCTTATTGGCCGGTGCAAGCCCCTTCTTGGATGCCAGACCGCTTCTCGCATACACAAGTCCTGCAAATCCCTCAGGTATCTCCATGGCTATACCCGTGTGAACCATCACAGTCTGCCCCGGCTCTATCGTCACCGCCTCATCAAGGCACGCATACAGATCTGCACCCGCTGCGTATTCAGAACCGTATGTCGGTATGACTGCCTTTTCATCCAGCTTCTTAATATTGATATCGTATACTGTTGCCATCTTTCTTCTCCTCTTATTCGTCAAATTTTATCTTGTTGTACACATCCATATCCACCCTCTTACTGTATGAATATCCGCTGTCCAGCTCATCTATCCAGTCCTTCATAAGGTTGTCATAGTATTCCGCATCAGCGGCATCCGTGAGCTTCTTCTTGTTCTCGGCCGTGGCCTTCTCATCCGTAATGCTTATCATCTGGAATATATGGTAACCATACTCAGTCTCCACCACCGTGGATATCTGACCATCCGACATGCTGTACAGTATGTCCAGCGTATCCTGGCCATAGGTGCTCAATATATCATCCCTGCTCATCGTATGTGTTCCCGCATACTTAAGCTCCTTTGCGCTTCCAAGGAATGATATATCCATATCTGTGCCATCCGAGGCTTCCACTATGGATTCATATGCCGCATCCGCCTTTTTCTTCTGCGCATCTATCTTGTCCTGTGAGTACAGGGTGATATTTCCATAATTGTCCTCCGAGTAGCACTCAAAGAACATGTCATAAAATGTACTCATCCTGGCCTGCTCATCGGATATCTCCGTGGAGCTCTGCTTCATCACATAATCATATATCTTGTCTGCCAGTGCGCTCTCACGCAAAACTCTCTTCACCGTATCGAGTTCAAGTCCAACCTCTGCGATCTGGGCATCAGTCAATATGTCATAGAACTCCTGCGCCGCCGTATCCTGATCCTTCTGCTCGCTTGCAGTCAGGCTTATGCCGTACTCCCCGGATTTGGTTATAAGAGTCTTGGTCTTTATGAGCTTTGATATCGCCTGACGCCTTGCTGCATCCACGGCATCCATCTCCAGACCATCATCAGTCACTATGCTCTGTTTCCACACGTCACTGCCATACTTTGATTCGTACTCCTCCTTCACAGTCTGGGCATAAATATACACCTCGTCTATCTCTATGTTCTGCCCGTTGTATCTGAGAACTACCTCCTTGCCAGTCTCCTCAGTGGCATCACTGCCACATCCAGTCACGGCAAATGCACATATGAGCGCCAGCAGCACACACAACCATCTCTTCAACTGAACCGCACCTCCTTATCTTTGTATTCTCCTGTCTGTATATTTCTAACTCACTATCTATGCTTTGTTATCCACACTGTCTTCTTCACTGTGGGCCATTATCAACATCTGGGACATATCCGCCACGACAAATTCCGCCTTTCTGAGAAGATCATTTTTCTCCTCCCGTCCAAGCTTCAATATAAACTCAGGCTTTGCCCCCATGACAAATTTCATCCTGCCTGAATAACTCTTAACGAGCTCATCTATCCCATCTACATTTATGTCAGCCCTGTTGTACATGACAAATCTCAGATCTCCATCCTTGTACCATATACGGGTTATGAAGCAGACATTTGCATTTGCCCTTAACAGTGCCACATCAAGAAGATTCATTGTCTCGTCAGGGATGTCGCCAAATCTGTCAATGAGCTCATCCACTATGTCATTGTACTCATCCTCATTCATGATGAGGGATATTCTCTTACAAAGCTCCAGCTTGACAAAGTCGTTTTTGACGTACGTCTCAGGGATGAACGAATCCACCGGAAGGTCTATCTCCGTCTCGTATTCCTGGAAAACCTTCTCGCCGCGGAGCTCCCTGACCGCATCATTAAGCATCTTGCAGTAAAGGTCATAGCCCACGACCTCATAGTTGCCCGACTGGCTCTCGCCCAGGACGCTTCCCGCACCTCTGATGTTGAGATCCGCCTTGGACACCTTGACTCCCGAGCCGAGATCCGTATATTCTTTTATCGCTCTAAGTCTCTTCTCAGCGACCTCAGATATCATCTTGTTGCGCCTGTAGAACATAAATGCAAATGCACTTCTGTCCGAGCGACCAACTCTTCCGCGTAACTGGTAGAGCTGTGCCAGACCAAACATGTTAGCATCGTGTATGATTATGGTATTTGCATTCGGTATATCAAGTCCGGTCTCTATGATGGTCGTGCACACAAGCACGTCTATCTCCTTTTTGTTGAACCGGTACATGATGTCCTCCAGCGTGCGGCCATCCATCTGTCCATGGGCAAACTCTACATTTGCATATGGCACGAGGCTTCTCACATCATCCGCAAATCTCTCTATGCCTTCGACCCTGTTGTACACATAGTATACCTGACCATGCCTTGCAAGCTCTCTGGCAATCGCCTCCCTGGCAAGCTCCCTGTCATATTCCATGACATAGGTCTGTATCGGCCTCCTGTCCACCGGAGGCTCCTCAAGCAGGCTCATGTCTCTGATTCCAACAAGACTCATATGGAGTGTTCTCGGGATAGGCGTCGCCGTCAGTGTCAGAACATCCACATTGGTCTTCATCTCTTTTATCTTCTCTTTGTGATTTACACCGAATCTCTGTTCCTCATCTATTATGAGAAGTCCCAGATTCTTGAACTCCACATCCTTTGAGAGCAGCCTGTGGGTTCCTATGACTATGTCCACCTTGCCCTCTTTCAGCTCTCTGAGTGTAGATTTTATCTCCTTCTGGGTACAGAATCTGCACAGCAGCCTCACCGTCACCGGATAATCCTTCATTCGCTCTGTGAACGTCTCATAATGCTGCTCGGCAAGGATCGTGGTAGGCACAAGATACGCAACCTGTTTGCTGTCACCGACAGCCTTGAACGCAGCCCGGATCGCCACCTCAGTCTTGCCAAATCCAACGTCTCCGCACACCAGTCTGTCCATGATCTTATGGCTCTCCATGTCCGCCTTGACATCCTCTATGGCCTTTAACTGATCGTCAGTCTCAGTATAAGGAAATGTCTCCTCGAACTCCTTCTGCCACTCGGAATCAGGAGAATAGGCAAAGCCTTCCCTCGCCTGTCTCTCTGAGTACAGCTTTACAAGATGCTGAGCCACCTCGCTGACATGGCCCTTAACCTTGTTTCTTACCTTCTGCCACTCACTGCCACCGAGTCTGTTGATCTTCGGGGCTCGGCTCTCCTTGCTCCTGTACTTCTGTATCCTGTCCGTCTCGGAAGCCAGGACATATAATTTGCCGCCCTCTGCATACTCGATGACCAGATAGTCCTTCAAAGCGCCGTCGACCTCTATCTTCTCAAGCCCACGATAGATTCCTATTCCGTACTTCTCATGGACCACATAATCGCCCACGCTCACATCCGAGAAGGACTTTACTATCTCCCCGGCACGCGGCAGCTTCTTCCTCGAAGCCTGCGAATGTGATGTCTTGCTGGAGAACACATCTCCCTCACTGACCACGATGAGCTTCATCTCCGGTATCATAAAACCGGCTCTGAGCCTTCCCGGCATGACCGCCATCTCTCTGGCAGCCAGAGCCTTGTCCGGGTCGTTCAGGTAATGACATATGACGTCATTGTCCATGAGGTTATCGACCATTCTCTTCGCACCGACCGATGATGGCGATACGAACAGGACGCTGTATTTGTCCTTCTTCCATTTCTTGATATCAGTAACCAGCGCATCAAAATTGTTCCTGTAGCTGTGAACCTCCCTGCTCTCGATCTCCATGCGGTGAGCATACTTTACACGGTCATCCTCACCCACAAATGAGTCAAAGCCCACAACCTTGTAGCGTCTGCATTTTTCCAGAACATCATCATAAGTGAACAGAACCTTCATCTGCCCCGGGAGGATATATCCCCCATCCAGCCTGTGTGTCAGGCTGCTAAGAAAACTCTTCTCACTGCCATCCGCCTTCTCCGTGACCTTCTTCGTCTCATCTATGAAAATGTACGCATCCTCCGGCAGGCAGTCCACCAGAGACACCGTGTCACTGTAGAAATAATCAACATAGCTGTCCACTCCGTATATCGCACTGAACTCCGTGAGCTGTTCCTTCAGCGTGGCTATCTCGCCCTTTATCCTGGCATACGCCTCCGTCTGAAATGAATCCTTAAGCTTCTTCGCATACGGCTTCAGCTCTGCCTCCAGCCTGTGTATACCTCTGTCGATCCTCTCCTTTGAAAGCACCATCTCTCCCGCGGGATAAATTACAAGTTCATCCACATTCTCTATGGATCTCTGGCTCTCCGCATCAAATGTCTTGATGGTATCGACTTCATCGTCCCACATGTCTATTCTGTATGGACATTCCTCAGTCAGCGGAAATATGTCCACGATACCGCCTCGTATGGCAAATTGTCCCGGCTCCTCCACACTGTCAGTTTTTTCATAACCAAGGTCCACCAGCTTGCCCTTGAGCTCATCCAGATCAAGAGACTGTGCCGCATGGATATTTATCACGTATTTTTTCATATAGGACAGTGCAGGTATCTTGTCATACATTGCATCTACCGTGGCTATGATCGTACATGGTTCTCCCGTTGCCAGACGCCGAAGGACCTCCATGCGCCGTCTGGTTATGGCATTGCCATGAACATCTGCACTGAAGAACAGAATATCCTTTGCAGGATACATATATACATCCCTTCCGTAGAACTTCATATCGCTGTACAGCTCCTCCGCACGCCTGTCGTTATATGTCAGTATCAGGCGCACCGATGCGTCATCACCGAAGCCCTGCATCATGAATACTCTGTCCGTGCCCTCGCCCGTCGTACCTGTCACATTGACAAATCCATCTCCGGATGCAAGCCACTCCTTCAACTCTGTATATATATTCAGTTTTTCAAATGGCTCACCAAGTACACGTATCATTCTCCATCACGCTCAATTAAACTTATTCATAGCTGCAACTGCGCCATCCGCCAGTATGGTCTCCACCGCGTCGCAGGCATTACCGCAGCTCTCTCTTATATTCGCCAGATCTTCCTTTCCAAATCTCGACAGCACATAATCAGCCAGATCCATGTGATCCGGCTTTTTGCCAACACCCACTCTGATCCTGACAAATTCCTGGCTGCCAACGTGCTGTATGATATTCTTCATACCGTTATGACCGCCGGCGCTTCCCTTCTGTCTGATCCTGAGCTTGCCGACGTCAAGATCTATGTCATCGTACACGACTATCAGATCTTCAACTGTGCATTTGTAGAAGTCCATTATCGCCCTTACGCTCTCTCCGCTGAGATTCATAAATGTCTGAGGCATGGCGAGTATGACCTTCTCTCCGTCTATTATACCCTTTCCTATAAGTGCCTTATGCTTTGCAGTGTCTATCCTTATATTATGTCTCTCTGCCAGCTCATCCAGAACCGCAAATCCTACATTGTGTCTTGTTCCGGCATATTTCGCACCGGGATTGCCAAGTCCAACTATGATCTTCATTTGGTCTCTCCATTTTCCTCCACCCAGGTGGATCGTTCTATTGTTATCTGTTCTCCATGATCTTCTCAGCATCTGCAAGCTGCTCCAGGGTGTTGACTCCTCTTATCTGGTCAGCATCGTCCATCGGAACAGCGGAAGCCGGAAGCCCCATTTTCTTTATTATCTCTATCGCATCCGGAAGATAATACTCTCCCTGGGCGTTGTCATTTGATATCTGTGACAGTGCGTCCTGAAGTGCTGCGCAGTCAAATATATACATGCCCGAGTTAACTTCCTTCACAGCCTGCTCCGCCTCGTCAGCATCCTTCTGCTCCACGATCTTTGCCAGGCTGTCACCGTCCCTTATGATCCTTCCATATCCAAATGGATCATCAAGCATCGCCGATATTACAGTTACACCATTCCCGCTCTCCTTGTGGAAATCAAGTGCTTTTCTGAGTGTATCCCCTGTCACAAGCGGTGTATCTCCACAGAGTATGATCACATCCCCATCACGTCCAATAAAATCTGCAGCACACTTTACCGCATGGCCTGTTCCGAGCTGCTCCTCCTGAAGCGCATAGTCAACCTTCACATCGTTGACACTGGCAGCTATGGCTGACTTCACCTCGTCTGCCTTGTATCCAACGATCACACACACCTCGTCTGCACCCGCCTGGCGCGCCGCTTCTATAGAATAATATACCATCGGTTTTCCCATCACCTGATGAACTACCTTTGGCTTATCTGACTTCATTCTTGTTCCCTTGCCTGCCGCAAGTATAACTGATTTTACCATTATTATATCCTCCATATTCTATCTGGATCTGAACAGATACATTCTACTTTATACTATATTTTTTTACAAGACCATATAAAAAGAGCCAATGCTATCAGCTTGGTGACTTACGCCTCTAGCACTGGCTCTGAATGTCTATTTGAGACTGGTATTACTCTTCCAAAGATTCCTGATACTTTGAAAGAATCATACTCTGCAGACGCTCTCTTGTAGCTGTATTGATCGGATGAGCGATATCTCTATATTCTCCATCCGCTGCCTTTCTACTCGGCATCGCGATGAACATGCCCTTCTCACCCTCGATGATCTTGATGTCATGCACAACAAACTCGTCATCGATCGTAATAGAAACAACCGCCTTCATCTTGCCTTCCTTCTCAACACTTCTGATCCTGATATCAGTTATCTGCATCTGAATTACCCCCTTAACCCTGACACACATTGCGATCCCACACGCAACTGTCATTTGTACTACTTATACCGTATGCATCCTACAACGCATATCTGAAATCCTTCTCCACTATTACCTTGATGTCCTCAGGTGTTCCCTGATGTACTGTGTTCGCACGGAGTGTATCCCTGCTCTCCACGATACAATTCTCGATGATGGAATTATCACCGATGTTGACATCGTTAAGTATGATCGAGTTCCTGATCACACAGTTATTTCCAATGTATACCTTCTTGAATATAACTGAGTTCTCAACTGTTCCGTTGATGATACAACCGCTTGCTATCAAGCTGTTATTTACCACCGCATCTGCATTGTACTTTGCTGGTGGGAGATCATCCACTCTTGAGTAGATATCCGGATGCTGTCTGAAGAAGAAGTCTCTTACGTCCTTCTTGAGGAAATCCATATTAGCTCTGTAATATGACTCCTTTGTTCCTATGTTTCTCCAGTAGCTGTCCATCTTGTATCCGTAAATTCTCTTGACACCCTTATATCTCACGAGAATATCTCTTACGAAATCATTTCTTCCCTCGTTGGCACATGTCTCAAGGAGTTCGATGAGCTGTCTTCTTCTTATGACATATACACCTATGGAAACCGTGTTGGTTCCTGCCACAAGAGGCTTCTCCTCGAAGTCTATGATCCTGCCATCCTCGTTCATCTTGATAACACCAAATCTGTTGATGTCATCCTCGCCCGGTGCCATATCCTTGCATACAACCGTGATATCTGCACCATTGCTTATATGCTCCTCAAGAACCTTGTTGTAGTCGAGCTTGTAGATACCGTCTCCTGAAGCGATAACTACATATGGCTCATGGCTCTCCTTGAGGAACTTGATATTCTGATAAAGTGCATCTGCTGTTCCCTTGTACCAGTAGCTGTTAGCTGCTGTGATGGTAGGTGTGAAGATGAACAGACCTCCCTGCTTTCTTCCGAAATCCCACCACTTGCTTGAGTTCAGATGCTCATTCAGTGATCTTGTGTTGTACTGTGTGAATACCGCTACCTTCTGAATATGAGAATTGGTCATATTGGAAAGTGCGAAATCAATTGCTCTGTAGCTTCCTGTGATAGGCATGGCTGCAACGGCTCTCTTTGCTGAAAGATCTCCCAGCTTATTGCTGTTACCACCTGCCAGAATAATTCCTAATGCTCTCATGTCTACTCACCTGCCTTTATAATACTACCGCCACTCGGGAGTGTTCCGTCCGGATAATCCGAAGGATCTGTGTCACCGAATATTGCAGTGTTCTTACCTATTGTTACGCCCTCAGGTATAACTGAGTTCTCACCTATAGTAACAAGGCCAAATGCGTAGATATTAGGCTTCATCTCATTGACAGCTTCCTCACCAACTCCAAGCTTGGCATTTGCACCAACCTTGACATTCTCGGCAATGATTCCCTTTTCAACATAGGCACCAGCTTCGATCGTAACCCCATTCATTATAATCGAATCCTTAACGACCGCGCCCTCTCCTATGGTTACACAGGAGCCTATAACTGAATTCTCAACGGTTCCGTATATCTCGGTTCCCTCTCCGATGATACACTTGGATACCTTTGCCGCTTCATCTATGTACTGAGGTGGTATGGCGTCTGTCTTCGTATATATCTTCCAGAATTCCTCATACAGATTGAACTCAGGAACTATGTCGACAAGCTCCATGTTGGCCTCCCAGTATGAACCGAGAGTTCCTACATCCTTCCAGTATCCCTTGAAATCGTATGCACATATCTTGTTGCCGTTCTCATGGCAGTATGGAATGATATGCTTACCGAAATCGCATCCCGGCTGATCCTTCATGGTAACAAGTGCCTCGCGGAGGATCTTCCAGTTGAATATGTATATACCCATGGAAGCCTTGTTGCTTCTTGGGTTCTCCGGCTTCTCCTCAAACTCTGAGATGATGCCGTCATCATTCGTTATAACTACTCCGAATCTGCTTGCCTCCTCCCATGGAACCTGGTATGTGGCAAGTGTCACATCCGCATTCATGGACTTGTGATAGTCAAGCATGTGTTCATAATCCATCTTGTAGATATGATCACCGGAAAGTATGAGAACATAGTCTGGATTGTAATAATCTATGAACTCTATGTTCTGGTAGATAGCGTTGGCAGTACCTGTGTACCACTCGCTGTTGTTGCTCTTCTCGTATGGTGGAAGCACTGTGACACCACCAATGTTTCTATCGAGATCCCAAGGAATACCGATTCCGATATGCTGGTTAAGTCTGAGTGGTCTGTACTGTGTAAGTACACCTACTGTGTCAATCCCCGAATTGATACAGTTGCTCAGTGGGAAATCGATTATCTTGTATTTGCCGCCAAATGCTACCGCTGGCTTGGCAAGCTTGGATGTAAGAACCCCAAGACGACTGCCCTGTCCGCCAGCAAGGAGCATAGCGATCATTTCTTTTTTAATCATGTAAGTCACCTCTCCATGCAAAATTATAAAGACATTATACCATCCTTTTTATAATAATCAAAGTTTTTTATGCATTTTCACAAAAAAAATGCGCATTTTTCGATTTTTTTAAACATTTTTTACTCAGGGTATATATGACAAATGATGTATTTTGTCAGTATCAGGCGGTATTTTTTAGTTATTACTTACTTACACTCAATTATATTCTCATATTTTTCTTATATATTATGTAATTTTCATTTTGCAAACGGATATCTTTTTCATATAATGACTATATCGGAAGAAAATCATACAAAATACAAATGAGGTGTTGAATATATGTCAGAGATATTAGTAAAAGAATACCGTGGAAATATTGTTGAGAATGCACACCGCGGTTCCATCGCAGTTGTGTCATCCACAGGAGATACAATCGCCTACCTTGGCGACATAGAGAAACAGACTTTCATGCGTTCCGCAAGCAAGCCTATACAGGTGCTGCCTACACTGCTGTCAGGACTTCACAAAAGGTTCAACCTCACCGACGAGGATGTTGCCATGTTTAACTCTTCCCACTGGGGAAGCAACCATCATATATTTGTGCTGGAGGAGATCTCGCGCAAGACAGGATTGAATCCCGATGACATGATCATGAAGCCATGCGCTTCCACATCAGCTTCAGCGCTGGCGGCAAAGCTCAACGACAGGTCAAAGCTCCACCCGAGGCAGGGACAGAGCAAACTTCAGCACTGCTGCTCGGGAAAACATTTCAGCCTTATGTTGCTCCAGAGAGAGCTCACCGGTAAGCCGGACGGCTATCAGCTCAAGGATTCCCCTGTACAGCAGCAGATAATCAATTTCATATCCATGCTCAGCCAGACCCCTACATTCAAGATCGGGCTCGGCATAGACGGCTGTGGAGTTCCGGTATTTGCACTGCCACTTAGAAGCATCGCCATGTCCTACGCAAAGCTCATGGATCCATTCAGCCTGTCAAACGAACTCCGGGAGACTATAGACTACAACTTCTCATGCATCCACAAATATCCTGAGAAGATCAACGATTACGGAACACCTTCATATTATATCAACCAGAATCCTGACCTCATAATGAAGGACGGCTCCAGGGGTGTTATCTGTATGGCGATAAAGAGCATGAAGCTCGGTATCGCAGTAAAGCTTGAGGACGGATGGACGGATGAATATCAGGGAATGATAATCGCAAACATACTCGAACAGCTCAAGTACGAAGACACTGAACTCATCGAGAAGCTGAAAAACTGCTACACGACCAAGCTGTTCAACGACTGTGGCATTGAAGTGGGTCACTCAGAGGTCGACTTCAAGCTCGATATAGATCCTACATTTTTTGAGAAGCCTGAGGAGTATGTCGACTCCGATCCTGAATTTGGCGACACAGAATCAGATGAAAAATATGCCCCTGATCTTGACAGCGCATTTGCTGATGAATACGATCCTGATCTTGACAGCGCATTTGCTGATGACAACGATGAAGATACATCCATCCATGCTGAACCGATCGTCACAGACGCTCTGGACGATGATACTGACGATGAGCAGGAAGAAAAAGACAGCAGCTTTGAGATAGATCTTTTCGGTGACGGCAATATGGTGGATGCCGCCCCTGAGCGCACACCAGAGGAGGCAAGAGAGCTTCGCAACAAGAAGTCCATCCTCGGAATGACTGTTGTAAAGCCTTCGGCCAACAAGACATTTATCAGCAATCCTCGCGTGGATCCTATAAGCGTAAACTCACATACAGTTGAGGCGCAGCCGGACACACCTGAATCTGACCAGAAAGACAATTCAGCGATTCCTGAATTTATAAAGAAAGAAATAAAATCTGCAAATATCATTTCACAGAAAAAGAAAGACTGACAGAGCAGATAAGATACAGGCTCTTGGCATTGCCTGCATATACAAAAAGGCCGGTACACATACACCGCATACAATATGCGTTTATGTGTACCGGTCTTTTGCATTTCCCCATCACAGACTTTTCAGGCTGTCCTTACAGGATGGACATATCCCGATGAATTCCAGGTTGTGTGACAGTATGACGAAATCGCTGTCCGCCTCCACGCCCATCTGTGTGATGGAATCCTGATATGGAAGCTCACTGTCAAATATCCTGTCACATACCTTACATCGTATGTGATAGTGATTCTCCGTATTGCCATCAAAATGTTCCATCTTGTCTCCGGAATACACATTCATGACAATTCCCTCTTCAACCGCATCAGAGAGCACTCTGTACACAGTTGATTTGCCTATCTTATATCCTCTCTTTTCCAGTTCATCTATCAGACTCTGGACTGTAGGATGAGTCTTGAGCTCCTTTATAACAGAGTATATGACCTGTTTCTGCCATGTGTTACGCTTCTCACTCATTGTATAGTCCTCCTTCTGGTATTTATCATTTTCTATTAGGAACAGTTCTCTATAAGAGTAAGATAACACATTTCAGATATTATTTCCACTATTTTTACAATGTACTATGTTCCAGAGCCCCAATTCTATATATACATCTGCTTGTGATCATATATATCACTGTCTGGTGAATGTATATAACCTCAGCCCATGCTCCGTCCAGAGAGCTGTCTGGTCGTTGTAGCCAGTTCCTGCAAAGTTTGGAGCAAGATTCACCCCCATACGATTGAACACCGCACCGGCCGCTTGCACGTACTCCTTCTCGCCCTGAAGCCTGACTACCTTGTCTATCGCACTCTGGGCCAGCGAATCCGGCTTCACATGCACAGGTGTAACAGTGTTGATGAGATCTCCCATGAGTTTTACGCTGTACTGCAGGTTTCTGCCCTCCATGACATAGACTGAAGTCTCATCAAGCCCCTTAGTCCGCATATGCTTGTAAGTATAATTCGGTATCACCTGGCCCTCATAATAGCAGGACACTGCCTCTGAGCCATCCTGCGCCACCGTCATAAACTGGTACACATTTCTCTTTAGATCTGACACCATGCTATTCTCGATCCTGTGATATTCACCGAACTGAAGTGTGCGCCTGTGTCTCTTGTAGAACTCCACCTGTTCCTTTATGGCCTCCAGATCTTTCTTCTTCATATCGCACAGGTTGCATTCATAGCCCAGCACGCCAAATGCCGCCACTCCGAATCTCGTCTCAAGCGGGGTGCCCCTGAGTGTCTGGTGATTCGGGCATCCGGACACGTGACTGCTGACTACCGACATAGGGTAGCCATAGCTGTAACCCGTCTGTATCTCAATCCTCTCCCTGGCATCCGTGTCATCACTCGCCCATATCTGCGGCATGTAACACAGTATACCGAGATCGAATCTGTTTCCCCCGGCGGCACATCCCTCAAACAATATCTCAGGGAAACGCTCCGTGAGTCTTCCCATGATGTCGTAGAGTCCAAGCACATACCTGTGTCCAAATTCACTCTGCCTGTCAGGCGGCAGCGTCTGACTGTAGCGGTCAGACATGATCCTGTTCATATCCCACTTCACATACGAGATATTGGCAGATGAGAACACATTTGCCATGGCTTCCACTATGTGGTCTCTCACATCCTTGTTGGTGAGATCCAGAAGCATCTGATGACGCCCCTCGGCGTGGCTCTGTCCCGGAACTCTGACCGCCCACTCCGGGTGTGACCTGTAGAGATCACTGTCCTCGTTCACCATCTCCGGCTCTACCCATATTCCAAAGTCCAGTCCAAGTGCATTTATCTTGTCCGCAAGCTGCTTCACTCCGCCCGGAAGCTTGCTGCGGTTCTCCTGCCAGTCTCCAAGGGAGGATGTGTCATTGTTCCTGTGTCCGAACCAGCCGTCATCCATGACGAACAGCTCTATGCCGCACTTCTTTGCCTCTTTTGCAAGCTTCAGCAGCTTCTTCTCATTTATATCAAAGTATGCGGCCTCCCAGCTATTCAGCAGAACAGGCCTCTCCCGGTCCGCCCAGTGGCCTCTGACTATATGTCTTCTGACAAATGCATGCATATGACTGCTGACACCGCCAAATCCTGAATCTGAATATGTCATGACCGCCTCCGGCGACTGGAATGACTGTCCCGGCTCAAGCGCAAATGAAAATCCTTCTGGATTGATGCCGCTGAGTATACGCATACGTCCATATGAATTCTGTTCACAGCTCTCCATATGGTCTCCTGAATATATGAGATTGAAGCCGTAACACTCACCGTGTTCCTCTGAACTGCCGTGCTCCGCAACCATGAAGAACGGATTGGCCCTGCTGCCGGAGGTTCCGGTGGACGATGAGACAGACACTCTTCCCTGCCTTACAGGGTGCACCGATCTGTGCATTTCCCTCGCCCAGGCTCCTCCGAAATGTATCATGTCATATTCCTGATACATTCTCATATCAAGCTGCATGGACATGAGTCTGTCCACACGCTCCACGTCATCGCTTTCATTTGTCAGACAGGCACTTCTGGTTATCACGTCGCACTCATCCCATGTGACATATATTAGCTCAAGCTTCTGTCTGTAGAATTTGTCCCAGAGGGTTATGGTGAGCTGTGTTACCTCACCATATTCCACCGCGCACGGAAGTCCCTCAAGCTCATCCCTGCCGTTCTTTATCTCATAGGATTCGTACACAAAGTCGCAGGTCGTACTGCCATTTGCATGGGTCATACAGACAAATGGTTCGCTGACATCCCCCTTGCCGGTTGACGACAGTTCCTGCAGCAGACTTTCTAAGGTAAGTCCACCATCCAGCGCTATGGCATTGCCGGTCTCGAACAGGCTGCGGTCATGTGCCACATCCCAAAGCCCTACTGTATTCTGCTCTCCGCAGTCCAGACTCCTGCCACCGTAGCACAGGTGCTCAAGGTGTCCATCCGGGCGCACACACATAGCATACTGCGTCGACTTTGTCTCCAGTATGAATACCTGATGTTCTTCTATATATCTGATCATAGCGGTTCCTCCTATCTAATATGTATCGCCCCTCTCGCATAAGCGAGCGGGGCAGGTCGTCGGAACCGATTCCGAGTATGAACTTCGTTCATAGCGGTTCCTCCTATCTAAGCTTCGTCATGATCTCCTGCATCCGCTCCTCTGTCAGTTTGTATTTCCTGATGAAGAATACGAGTCCTATGATAAGAAGGACTATCGGAACGACTGTCATCATCATGGAAAGTCCCATGAGGGTTCCCGTGCTCTGCTCTATGACCTCCGACGTTCCATCGGCAGGCTGGATGAGGCCGACCCATTTGATGGCAAGTCCGGCAAAGAACACTGCAACTCCCGACGCAAGCTTCACGACAAATGTCTGCATAGAACATATGACACTCTCATCCCTCTGGCCATTCTTGTACTCTCCATAGTCTATGCTGTCTGCAAGGCACACAGTTATCAGCACGTTGAGAAGTCCGCTTCCCGCAAATACCAGAAGTCCCGGTATGAACAGGATGTACCAGCATGGTACTCCGCCCACTGTCATGCGGGTAACACCGGCAAAGCTGCAGGCAAGCAGCATCACATATCCGACAATCTCATATACTACTGAATGTACGAACAGCTTTCGCTTGGACATCTTTTTTCTAAAGAGCGGGAAAAGCATCATGGCAAGTATCTGCGCGCCACCGCCAAATGCGGAGAACAGCGCATATCCGCTCTCACTGCCTATGTCATATGTGAAGAAATATATGAGCAGATTGCTTGTTATATAGAGTGCAGAGTTTACGAGCACGATGGTGATGACCACAGCCAGAGCCTGGTCATTGGTCACGAGTGAATGGAACATCTCACCTATGCCATGGGACTCCACTACTGTGTCACCCTTCTCCTTTACATTTGCCACGCATATAGCCTCCGAGATGACGAACACCACTGCAACCAGAAGAGCCCACCACTTGAAGCCGATGCGGTAATCCGTGATCTTCAGCTTGTCCGCCGCCAGGGCTGCGCCGCTGATGGCCGGAACTACTATCATGGTAAGTACAGTAGGGATGGCAGACCCCACGCCCGCGCAGGATCTTGCAAGTGCAGACAGATTCTCCCTCTCCTTGCCCGGCTCAGTGATGGCCGGGATCATGGACCAGTACGGAATGTCCATCAGCGTGTATGTGATTCCCCACAGGAAATATGTCACTGTCAGGAACACCTTCATACCACCAGCACCCATGCTCTCCGGCACGGCGAACATAGCATAGAGAACCACCGCGTTCAGCACAGTTCCCGAGAATATCCACGGTCTGAATCTTCCCCATCTGCTTCTGGTCTTTGCCACCACGATGCCCATGATAGGATCGTTAAATGCATCAAACACCCTCGCCGCCATCAGCACTGTTCCTATAAACACCGAGCTGACGCCGAGTACCGAATTGTAATAGTACAATATATAGCTGGCTACCAGCATATACACCATGTCTTTTCCCACGGCACCTACTCCGTAGGCTATCTTTGTCCTTTTCTGAAGGCCGCCCGCAGGTGCGCCATTCTGTGTATTATCCTGTGAATTTTCTCCCATATATAACCTCCTTCAAGGCCTAGCCTTTTATATCAGCAAGCCTTGTCTCAAGCCATTTGTCAATATCGTCAAATACCTTATCCCTGCACAGCTCGTTCAGTATCTCGTGTCTGCAGTCCTCATACAGATAGCATGCCACATTGTGCGAAACTCTCTTGTGGTATAACTCGTAGAGCTTCATAACATCCCTGCCGTAATGTCCAACTGGATCCCTGTCACCGGACACAAACAGAACCGGCACATTCTTCGGTATCTTTGCTATGTTCCTGTCCTCCTGTATATAGTGGAGTGTATTGAACAGCGTCTCGTAGCCCTTCAGGGTAAATGAGAACTGGCACAGAGGATCATCCACATATGCGTCCACACGCTTCGGATCACGGCTCACCCAGTCCTTATTTGTCCTCTTTCTCACCTCGCCATCCACGATAGTTGTCTTCGGAATGCCCCTGTTGTACGTTCCAAATGCAAGCAGTTCCATAAGGGTACTCCTGTACCTCTCGCCGTGCTGGCTCTTCTCAAGCTCCAACACAAGTCTGCCGACCTGCAGCATATACTCCGGCATGCTTCCGGTTCCCATGCAGACAAAGCCGTCCACACTTGAGCCATCCGTGTAAGGTGATGGGTACTTTGGGTCCCAGCCGTAATCACTCATGTATCGTCTCGCCATGAATGAACCCATGGAGTGTCCCATCAGAAAGAACGGAACTCCCTTGTACGCCTTCTTCAGACTTCTCGTCACTCTGTGAAGATCCGCAACTATGGCCTTGCTCGCATCGTAGGCATTCATATATCCAAGCTCATCCATGTTTGCCGCCGTAAGGCCGTGTCCCAGATGATCATTTCCAGCCACCACAAAGCCCTTCGCAGCAAGATACCTTGCAAACTCATCGTATCTGTCTATCAGCTCTATCATTCCGTGGGATATCTGAAGTATCGCCCGAACTTCGCCCTGTGGCTCCCACACGATGACATGCAGCCTGTCCTTTCCATTTGATGATGGTATAAATGTCTCTTTCTTCTTTACCTTATACATAATGTAACCCTCCATTCTCAGTTCTTCATATCCATCGCCAGTTTTACGACCTCATACGCTCCGTCGTATATTCCGTCAACCTTGTTCCTCTTTATGTTCTCACACATATCTGTGAGTATACTGTCATCCTGCATGAACAGCTTCATCATCTGGAGAGTGTGCGGTATGTCACGGCACTCCAGTGTTCCGTCTCCGATCTCTGCAGAGTGTATAGCTCCCCACTGCTCGTGTCCGCCAACTCTCTTGATGAAAAGCTTTGGGACTGGATAAAAGGCCAGCTCAGACGGCTTCGTTATGAGTACATCACAGCTTCTCATAAGAAGGTTAGTGCAGTACACAGCCTCATATATATTCTCGTGGCAGAATGCGTGTATTCCGTACACCTCTTCCTTAAGAGCCTTATCCGCAAATGCTGTGGTGTCATCCCAGTCGTCGAAATGTGTCGTGACAAGGCTCTCCATGGCGGGTATCTCTCTCACCAGCTCTTCCCACACGTTCATGTAGTCGCCCACATTTACATACAGGACCATGTTACCCTTCTTCACGCTGGCAAGCGCCGTCCTGATAATAGCTGCAAATATATCCTTCTGTGCTCCGGCTCCTCCTATGGTGAGCAGGAAACGCATCGGTACGTTTTTCTTTCTTCTCTCTATTCTCCTGTCGCAGTCCTCCTCTATGGCTGCCACCAGCTCGTGATCTATATAGTGTCCAACGTATCTGATGGAATCACCGGGCATAGGCTTAAGCACCTCGTCGCCCTGCATGCCGTTCAAAGTTCTGTATCCAAGGTATGCCGATCTGGTCTGAACCGTGTGAAGGCTTCCCTCCGCAAGGTGGAGCGCCATAGGCCAGTTGTCAGGGATTGCATTCACCACATGTTTCATCCCTGCGTGGACTGCTGCCTGGGCAGGCCACACATGTGTCGCCACAAGCGGGATATCCTTCGGAACATTCCCGAATACGGGTGTCATGAGCTCCGCATTCATCTGATCTGAGGCATTGTATGACAGCTTCCTGAAGCCCTCATAATTCATAGGCTCCCACACCGCCTTGTTGAAAACCTTGCTCTTCCCAGAGATCCTGGATCCCAGGGAATAGAGCTTATTCTGTGCCTCGATAACCTTCCCTCCCGTGGTCTCACTATAGGAATTGAGATCCATCCAGTACGGCTTGTATCCCAGATGATTGGCCGCTGATGCTATCGCCATGGATATCCTGTAGTGTCCGAATCCCATCCTGATATTGCCAACTATGATTCCTTTGTCCCTGTCAAACGCCTCACGTTCACCGGCTTCCGCATCATCACTGACTCCGCCGTCGATCACAATATTTGAAACCCCAAGAGAATCCCCAATATACGGATTCTTCACAACTGCAAGAGGATAATCCACGTCACTGTCATCACCAAATCTCCTGACAAATCTCTCCTTGGAGTTCTCCGCCTTTTTGACGACCTGACCGCTCATCCTGTTGCCAAATATAACCTCAGATCTCTTGCCCATAGCACAACCTCCTGTCTTTAATATGTACCGCACTCCTACTCCTTACAGGATATACCATCCATAAGCACATCCAGTGTATACTGCACCGCCTCGTCAAATGTAAGTCCTGCATCTATCAGGACTGTAGTCTCCATGTATTTCTCAAGTGTGGCCTCGAACATTGTCTTGATGACCGGAATCGGAATGTCCCTTATAACACCCTCATCAATTCCGCGCCTCAGGAGCTCTATGGTATTATCCCACTGCTGCTCCATCATTACTCTCACCCTGGCAAATATTCGTGGATATGAATTCTCCAGCTGGTATATCTGCCTCCAGTCCAGTTCGCTGTAGCTGTCCGGCATGGCTATGAGTATCGCCTTTATCTTCTCCACAGTGGTCATGCTGTCGTCATCCATGACCGCCTGCTCACTTCTCTTGATCTGCTCATATATATATGTCGCCGTGTCAAAGAACAGCGATTCCTTGTCCCTGACGACCTGATATATGGTCTTCTTGCTCACGCCAAGGCGTCTGGCCATATCGTCCATGGTGAATTTGAACCCCTTCTCCCGGAACTCTTCTATGGTCGCCTCGTATATTCTAAGACGTAACTGCTGCTGTGTTTCTCCGTCCATAACACCCTCCTGTCCATCCGTGTCTGTCAGCTTCCTGTACATACTTCCCGCCCAGGAAACTCAGAAACTATTTTTAGTTTCTCCGTTTCCTTGATAGTAACACTTATTTGTGTGTTTTGCAACAATAAGAATATGTTATTTATGTTTTTGTGTAATTTTTGCACAATCTATACAAATTTTTATTATTGGCGAAGCGTAATTTTCAGAGTTCTGACATTCGCAGCCGCAATTCCGCCCAGGCGCGCATCCACCATATAGCAGCACTAAAAAACGGCATCTCCACTCAGGCGGAAATGCCGTATAGCACATCATATATTGTTCAGTTATAATCGCTGTTTTCCGTATAATATAGCTGTTATAATATTTCTTTCTCTGTGTCACTACTGTGGCTGAACCACATCAAGCACATACAGCTCATGGAGTGCCCTTGTACATGCGATATAATGCGCATGTCTTGTGACCATGCTGCCGTCGTAGGTTCCGTCCGTCATGACATACACCGCATCGAACTCCATTCCCTTTGCAAGGAACTTTGGAAGTACGACCACACCTCCCGCATAGACAACCGACTGATTGGTGATGAGCGTCACCTCGGTGTATTCCGAAAGCTGTTTGTACACTTCGTAGGCGTCTGCCTCGTCATTTGTCAGGATTGCTATGTTGTCGTAGGCGTCCATGTCTCCGTAGCTCAGCTTGTCATTTATGAACTCCACAGCTTCATCCAGTGACTCACACTGTATCTCCTCAGGCACCCTGCCGTGTCTCTCCACAGTGTTGCCACCTACGCCCTCTCCGCCAAGTATGCCGTTACAGAACTCCGTGATCTCCGCCGTGGATCTGTACGACGCGAACAGCTCCTTGAGCTCATAGCCGCCCTGTCCGTTTCTCTTTGCAAATATCTTCGTCAGAACATCCACAACAGTCTCCTCAGGATCATAGAAGAGCACCTGATACCTGTCGCCTAGGATAGTCTTCTTGCAGCCAAATACCCTGTCTATCACCGCATACTGAAATATATTGTAATCCTGCATCTCATCTATGACGAGGTGCTTGATATTGTTGTAGGAATGACAACCATAAAAGTATACCTGCAGATAGAGTATCGGAAGGATATCCTCATAGCATATCTTTCCGTATTCATCTCTGTACTCCGATATGCCTGGGTATTTCTCTTCCATCTCCGCCAGGAATCCAACATACAGCTCAACCAGATTCCTCTCTGCAAATAAATTTACCATCTGCTTCTGTATCTGCCTTGCCAGATTACGCTTCTTCTCGTCCGGGAACTCCTTCGGGGAATTATCCTCCACCCTGTCTACTATGAAATATGCTATGTTCTCGAATCTCTCATACACAGGTTTTCTTGCAAATCTTCCATTGAACATGGCGGCCATATCCTCGCCTGTATACTCCACCTTCTGATAGTGGAAATTTCTGAACTTTATACCTGACACATACCTGTCCAGATACTCATTGAAACTGTCGTAGAAAGAGATGGACGACTTGACCTTGATATTTCTCATCCTCTGGTTGTCCTGATCGCCGCTGTCTATAATGAACTCCGACTGATCCAGCTTGCTCTCATATTCCTCCTCTATGAAAAGAAGCTCCTCAAGCAGACTGTCAAATTCCTTCTCAGGCACACTGTTCTCCTCGAGCTCCGGGAGAACCTCTGATATATAATCGCCAAATATACTGTTTGGAGACAGTATCATGACATTGTCACTCTCAAGTGTCTTGTAGTTGTACAGCAGCCACGCCAGTCTGTGCATGGCTATGACCGTCTTACCGCTTCCGGCGCGGCCGTCCACTATAAGGTTATACGCCGTGCGGTTTCTTATGATCGCATCCTGCTCCTTCTGTATGGTAGCCACCACATTTTTCATCTTCACACCGCTGTTGCCTCCAAGAGCCTCAAGCAATATGGCGTCGTTGATGTTGGAGTCAGTATCCACCGCGTCTTTAAGTCTGCCATTTGACACCAGAAACTGTTTCTTCTCCACTATGTCTCCAGAAAACTCGTCATCTTCCATGTCATCCACATGGACATTGTAGGATGCCGGGCCCTTTTCATAAGCATAATACATAGAGGATACAGGTGCTCTCCAGTCGTACACAAGCTGCTGCCCATTCATATCTGACTGATAACCGCTCATTCCCACATATACAGGGAGATACTCTTCGTCATCTTTATATTTGAATACAAATTTGCCGAAGTACGGCACCTTCTTCTGGTGCTCATACACCTCCAGACGCTTTGCAGCTCTTCTGATGAATGCCTCATCATTGTTCACAGACTGCATGTTCTGCAGGAACTCCTCGTCATCCATATCCCCATGGCTGTCACGCATGTACTTCTTCTGTTCCTTTATATTGTCCCTCCCAAGCTCCATAGAGCCCTCAGTTATACTGATGCTGTAGTCGAGCTCCATCTCCACATTGTCAAAATAATCTTCTTCATCCTCCATCGTGGAGACTTTATATTCTTCCAAATCCTTATTTTCCGCCATCTTATCTGCCTTTCACTATTTTACCTTTACGCGCTGTACACTGCTCCAGCCGCCATAAATGGTCTTGCCGCCAACTCTTCTGTAGGTTCTCATCCTCACATAATAATATTTTCCTGAGGACAGGGAGCTTATCCTGCGTCCGAGCTTTGTGGACTTATTTATCGTTGCCACCTTATATCTGTCAAATTTCGACGTTGTACTGTACTGGATCTGATACCCGCTGACATATCTGACCTTATTCCAGGTTACATCCACCGTCTTTCTAGAATTTGATCTGACCGTTTTCGCTTTGCATCCCGGCATCCTGTACAACCTGACGCCAGCCATATCATATGAGCTCGCCACAGTGCTCCTGAACGCCTTTACGGTGTATGTGTAGCTCCTGTAATCTGTCACTTTCTTATCGACAAATGTGTGTGTGTCCGCTGACAGCACCTTGTACTGCTTCCATCCGTTCTGCCCCGGTGCCTTGCGGTATATTTTGTATCCACTCGCGCCCTTTACTTTGTTCCAGGATACCTTCACACCGGAATATGCATTCTTCACGTTATACTTTGGCTGGGTAAGTCTGGTAAGCGCCTTTGTAGCCGCCGACTGTCCCTCGGCCGTGCCGTTCACGCCCTTAACCGCATATCTGTATCTGATTCCAGCCGCCGCAGTCTTGTCAGTGTATGTTCTGACTCCTGAACCTTTTATCTCAGCTATACATTTGTATGCGCTTGTCGCAGTTTTCCTGTATATCTTATACCCACTTGCATTATCCGCCGAAGTCCACGACAGTCTCAGTCCATCCTTCGCATTTCCAATATTTTCCACCACACAGGTTCCAACCTTTGTCTCCGGATGTTTTCCGCCAAATGTATTAGCAAAATAATCCGCCATGTATGGACAACCGTAACCGTAGTATTTATCCTTTCCCGCTGTTCCCAGATCCACGGAATATGATATCAGTCTGCTCTTCAACTGACTACTGTCAAGCTCCGGCTCCGCCAGCTTCACGTAGGCCGCCGCCGCTGATATATGCGGAGCCGCCATGGATGTTCCTGAAGTGGAAAACCCATGATTTGTTCCGGTCTTCCACGCCGATGTTATTTTCGTTCCGGGAGCGGAAAAATCTACAGCATTTCCATAGTAAGAATAGCTATCGTCAAATTTCACCGCATCCGTCGATATCCTGTCGGCAGTATCCTCTGTTCCAACCTTCTGCATCAGAGCCGACACAGTTATCACATCGCTGCTGTCGGCCGGATATGACACACCATCCACATCGCTGATCTCCCAGTTGTTCACAGCACTATTCGTATTGCCTGCTGCCACACACATGATGACGCCATCTTCTTTTGCACTCTTTAACAATTCGTCAAGCATCGACCTGGTGTTATCACTTGCATTTTTACCATAGAAGCAGAAGCTCATATTGATCACGTCCGCGCCGCTGTCAAGAGCAGCCATGATTCCCTGCTGTACCGTTGACACCGTGGTTGCTCCCTGACTTGTGAAACATTTGATGATAGTGAGCTGTACATTGTCAGGTGTCGCATCCGCTATTATACCCGCCACATGACTTCCATGTCCCATGTTGTCTCCGTAGTCGCTCCGGTCTTCGCCCTCGCAGCAGTTCATACTTCCTTCCTCATTTATCCTGCCTTCAAACAGAGTATCCGAGGAATTAACTCCGGTATCTATGACCGCCACATTTACCTTAGCATCCAGCTTGTACTCTGACACCTCCGCCTTGAGCCTGTCCATTCCCATGTACCTCGTGCCCCAGCTTACAGCCTTATATGTCTCCGATGCGGCAAGCATGGCATCAACGTTCCGCTGTGCAGCATACGAATTTGAATCCAAATCTGAATCCGCCAGCACATCTTCCGAATATACTATCTGATCCAACATACATTTGTCAGGCTCGTACTCTTCCTGAAGCTTTTCGTATGCCTGTTTCGTAGCTTCCTCGGTATCGTAGCCAAGCACATAGTAATCATATTTGTCATAGCAGACGACTGTCGTTGCGCCATAGGTCTCCGGCACTTCGTCTGTATACAGTATGATCCTGTGAAGACTGTATATGTCGGCTGTGTCAGAATTTACCACATCAGCCTCGTCCATGGAATCTATAAGCTCTGGCACGCTGGTTACGTATTCTACACTTTCATCACTCTGCGTATTCTGTTCCGTCTGCCGGTTCTGACTCTCCTGCGCGTACACTCTGGTGTATGTGCCAGGCACTGCCAGCCCACCTGCAAGCAGCGCACAGGCAATCAGGTACGACCACCTTTTCCTTCTCACCTATATTCCTCCTATATATAAAAACAGCTCTTTAAATCCACATAGTTATTTTTAGTATAACATAAATGGGCCGCAGATGGTGAGTAATATCTGTAACCCCAAGCCTCCTCCGCACATATTTTATATCAGAGGTATATAAACCTCTGACAACACAATACGGAGGTAAAGTAATGGCAACATTCACTAATCAGGCAACTCTGTCCTACAATGGAGGATCCACCAATTCCAATATCATAACTGGAGAAATCATTGAAGTCCTCACAGTCTCCAAGACGGCTGTGGTGGACACCTACAGAACACCGGATAAGATCACTTATGTGATAAGTCTCATCAATTCGGGAACCACCACGCTCACAGGTCTGACTCTCACAGATAATCTGGGAGCATATGCAGTGGGAAATACAACAGTATATCCTCTCACATATATTCCGGATTCCATCAGATACTACACCAATGGAACTCTGGTAGCCGCTCCGGCTGTCGGTACCGCAGCTCCGCTGACACTCACTGGAATCTCCGTTCCGGCGGGCGGAAATGCTACTATTATATATGAGACAACAACAAATGAATTTACACCTAGAGGCAGTGAGGATTCCGTGACCAACACTGTTACAGTAACCGGTGCAGGACTTGCCAACGCAGTCACTGCAACTGAATCGGTTTCCCCTGTTGCAGCTCCCGATCTCGCCATCACAAAGTCTGTGAGTCCTAGCGTAGTTACAGAGAATGGTCAGATCACTTACACCTTCCTTATAGAGAACTACGGCAACACCGAGGCATCCGCAGGTGACAACGTCATCATCACAGATACCTTCAACCCGATTCTCACCGGAATCACTGTGACCTACAATGGAAATGCATGGACAGCACCGGACAGCTACACCTACAATGAAGCAACAGGCGAGTTCGCAACAGTTGCCGGACAGATCACTGTTCCAGCGGCAACATTCACACAGGATGCTGCCACAGGAGTCATCACCACAACACCGGGAACGGCAACAGTGACTGTCACTGGAACCATCTAGCTGGCATGAGCCTGTCTGGGGGCGACAACCTGGTGCTTGAATCCTCAGACTTGGCGGCTATAAGCTCGCTAACCTGACAGCTTGGGGAACATTTCCCACAAAATAGCAAAAAAAAGAAAATTTTGTGCTCAAACTCCCGGATCCCCCTGAAAAGATACACGACTTCTAATCTATGTATCCTTTTCAGGGATTCGGGGGATTTATAGCACAAAATTTTCTCTTTTTTTCAATATAATACCTAAACGCAGCTTGACGCATCACTCCACATTCTTGAGCGCCTCGTCCATCGGAATCCTCTTTATCCTCTTCATCTGCAACAGTGAGATCACCAGATAGCAGGCAAAGCTGAGCACGAACATGAGTGGGAATATCCATGGTGCCATGTAGATTGGCATCCAGCCGCTTAGCATATCTATCAGCATCGCCCTGTATATCACCTTGATCGACAGGTAACTGAGCAGTATATCAAGCAGCGTCACCACTGCAACCATGACAGTTGTGGATGACAGGTACAGCTTACTGATCTCCTTTGTGTCATATCCCAGTATCTTAACCATGGATATGGACACCGTGTTCTTCTCTACTATTAGTTTTGTGAGCAGATATACGAGGAGCATGAACATAACAAGTGAAAATACAACCACTATGTAGAACATACCTCCCATGGACTTGGTGAGCTGTCTGGACACCTTTATCATGTCATCCTTTGTGATCTCTGACACTACATGATCCTCTATATCGGTCAGCTTGTCATTCGAGAAATAGCCGGTGAAGTAATCCTCGTCCTTGTCAAATATTTCTCTGAAATCACCCTCTGTCACGAACACCGCAAGGGCTGCCGGATACACCACAGAACCCGTCACCTTGAGATCATATGTGTCATCAGTATAGCTCTCCTTGAGCTTAAGTTTGCCGCCATCAACTATCTCATATTTGTCTGCGTAGCTGTCAGATACCAGCACATCTCCGTCGTTCAGCTTAACCGGGAAATATTTACTGTCAGAGTGTATTCCATACACCATTATCTCATCATCTATATCTCCGGTTGTCCTTAGTGTCTTCACACAGTAGGTTTCCGCATTATTATTTGCCGTCTCCACCTGTGAATCCAGAACATACTGGTGGTCAGCTATCATATTATCCAGTATGTCATTCTGATAGTGCTTCAGCATAGGATTCAACATAAGACCGAACATCAGCAGAACCTGTGCGAAGTAAATTCCAATAAGCATGACCACATAGCCCGGAATGTTCTGAAGTATGACACGGGTCTTGAACCTTGTCATGAACTTCCAGTGAGGCAGCTTCACCGCCTTCTTTCTCTTTGATCTGCTGAGATCATGTCTCAGGAATCTCAGTGGGGAGAGCTTCAGTTTGCTGTTTACCACTAACAGGTTCACAACGATCATGATTATAAGAGGTATGACTGTTGTAAGCACAAATGCATCGGCATTCCAATACGTCACATACTTAGTGAGGGAATAGCTTGCATAGTAAAGCTGTGCCCCAATATCCTTGAACACCGAATAGCCCAGCACGTTTCCCACCGCTGATGCCACAAATGTAACTATGACAGGAAGTGATATGTAATGAATAAGCAATTCGCCCTTCGTATATCCTGAAGCCCTCAATGTTCCAATAACCGACGCTTCCTTTGTCAGAGTGTTGCTGATGGTTACCGCAAATATAAATGCAAGTATAACTATGACGATGTATTCAAACCATTTCATCATATTTGTATCACTGCCAATATCATCCCCTGCAAAGTTGATCGCCTGGTTCTGATACCTTGGAATGTAGGTCTCCACCGTAATGCCGTTCATGACCGCCTGTGTATACACAGTCTCAAGAAGGTCATCCGCCAGCTTTTTCTCATCATTCTCCTCATCCGGCATTCCATCATCGTACATCCATGAATACGACCAGGTCTTATTTTTCTCCGGAAGATCATCAAATTCCTCATTTGTCACAACGGCGATTCCAAATATCGTGGCATCGAACATGGTGTCATTGTTGTTCTGGAACATGGTGCTGTAGTCGGAGAGGGCCACAAATCCGCACACGCTGTATACCTTGTCACCCACTTTTATATCATCACCGATCTCTATATCGTTGTTCACCGCATACATTCTGTCAATGGCGATCTCATCAGTTCCTGCAGGGAATTCACCATCCATCAGGCACATTTTATTTACATCGTGTCTTGGTGCAAATATCCTCAGTGTCCTTACCCCACCATCTGCAGCGTCATTTTCAGAGTCTGATCCGATCTTACTCATAGGCAGTTCATAATACGACATATCATAGAGCTTCACGCCCTCATCCTCTATATTGCCCTTCATATTGTCTGACGCCTCATCCGACAGATCAAAATGTCCATCCTCCACGTTGTATTTGTCAAATGTATTGTCGTAGGTTTTCTTCATGCTCTCACCTGCAACCATGAAGCCCGACACCATTCCCGTCGTGATGACCATGAACAGGAATATGACTATATATTTTCCAAGCTCTTCCTTCAGTTCCTTTGGAATTCTTCTCCACAATGGATTTCTCATAACAGATCCCCTTTCCTATTGAACATCTACCCTGTCTGCCCAATTACCAGTCAAGCTCTACAGCGGATATCTTGTTCTCATTTACAATGTTGCGTCTTATCATGCCGTCCCTGAGCTTCACAGTCCGGTCCGCCATATTCTTGATGGCATCATTGTGGGTGACCATGATTATTGTGTTGCCATACTTCTGGTTCACATCCTCTATGAGCTTAAGTATCTCCTTGGAAGTGTTGTAGTCAAGGGCACCTGTCGGCTCATCGCAGAGAAGTATATCAGGATTCTTCACGATTGCCCTTCCAATTGAAGTCCTCTGCTGCTGTCCACCCGACAGCTGATTCGGGAGCTTATGTCTGTGCTCATAAAGCCCCAGAGTCTTTAACAGATCATCAACATCAAAAGGATTATCACTAAGGTATGCTCCAACCTCCACATTCTCCTTTACATTGAGATTAGGTATGAGATTATACATCTGGAATACATAACCGAGATGCTTTCTCCTGTATCTGGTCAGTGTCTTCTCATCCATATCCCCTGTCTTCTCTCCATTTATGGAGATATAACCGGAATCCGGGCTGTCGATTCCACCTATGATATTGAGCAGAGTTGACTTGCCAGACCCCGATGGGCCAAGCAGCACACAGAACTCGCCCTTTGCGACCTCAAAATCAATCCCTTTAAGTACCTCTGTTCGGTTCTCCCCTGAACCGAAGCTTTTCTTTATCCCACTGATCTTCAAAAAACTGTTGTCTCCCATGATTCTCTCCTTTTCCACATTTTATATTCTCCATAAACGCATTGCATAGCTCTCATGCCGTACGCCAATATTTAAACACATGATTATATGTTCATATATTTATTAACACATATGTAGGCTCTGTGTCAACTATGTTAGTGATAAATAATATCAAGTATTCTTTTATACACATTTACAGGAGCATTCAGGGATAGCCCAGAAAAAAAAGAGAAAACCACATTCACATCAGATTGATCTGCCTGCTGTTTTCTCTTTTTTACATCTGATACCACACATGTGGCGATCAGAATCTATATTCTCTTATCTCACAGTTCTTTATGCCAAATGCTGCGAATTCCTCATTTGTCATATCGTTGAAATACGACTGTACTATCCTCGATATTCCATTGTGGGCAACCAGAAGATATATCTTTCCGGATTTCTCCGACTCAGCCTTGAGCTCATCTAACAGATTGTACACCCTCTGGCACAGATGAACCATGGTCTCTCCGCCCTCATAGTGATCAAGGAAATGTGTCTTCGCCTTGGCGAATATCGCACCGTTTCTGGCTGTTCCCTCGTATTTGCCAAAGCACTGCTCGCGAAGCCTCTCCTCGGCTCTCATCGGAATGCCGGTTATCTCCGATATGTGCCTTGCTGTCTCTGAGGCACGCACCAAAGGCGAATACAGTATCTCATCTATATGATAATCTCCGTTCTTTATAATCTCACCAAGCTGCTCTGCCTGCTGGTGACCAAGCCCCGTAAGTTCGATATCCGTAGCTCCACATATCTTATTCTCCACATTCCACACAGTCTGGCCATGTCGTGTGAAGTACAGCCTTGGGCCTGAGTTCTCCAACTCTGATACTTCACGATCATCTGTTTTGTATTCCCCTATAGGTTCTCTCAACCCGAACCGCTCCACGAGTACCGCCTTTGCATCGTCATAGCCCTGATTGATCCTCTTCTCCACGCCCTCAGGTGAGAAGTCCAGCATGCCGTCTATCGCTCCGCCCAGAGGTATGGATGGGAATATATGTATCATCTCTGCATCATCGTATCTGTCGGTCTTCCTCTCATCGAGATGCACCACGACAAGTTTCCTGTAGCCCTCATCATAGAGAGGCTGTATGGGCACATTGTCTCCCCCAAGAAAGAATCCTCCATCGTAATACTTGGTCTTGTCTATCGTCTCCATAGGGAATATGACAGGTATGGCTGAAGAAGCAAGAAGTATGCGCTCTATCTCCTCCGGTTCCATACCTGACAACTGGAATCTCTCAGGGGTAGGCTTTCCCTCCACATTGAGACATGTGGCATAACAGCTCATATCACTGTTCGACACACCATCAAGCACTGGTGAATTCTCCAGTATGTCCATAAGTCCCTCTCTTGAGAAGAAGCCATCCTTTATCCTCATGCCTTTTGCCACAGCATCCAGTCCTATGCACTCTATTGCACTCTGTATGACTGGATTGTCTATGGTCGTGAGCTTCTCCTTGATGGACTCAAACCATTTGTTCCTGTTGTCCTCGTCTATATCCTTGTTGGACAGTATCCTGTCGTTGGTTATGTCGTACCACATCTGTGTAGCCTTATCCAGATCGCCGCAAGCGTACAGTGCCGCATTCAGTGCACCAACCGAGCTTCCCGATACCGCCTTTATATCGATCACATCTCTGTACTCCTCAAGAGCCTTCCACACTCCGATCTCATAGGAGCCACGGCCACCACCGCCACCGAGCACCAGACCGTATCCTTCCTTAACCGGCACATCTGGCTGCCCGTCATGACCGCCCAGTTCCGTGTAATGCATATCCTGAAGCTGCTGCCTCTTCTGTGATATGGTCTCCTCTATCGCCTTATGGAGCTCCTCTGCCTTACCCATTATCTCCTCGGTTTTTTCCTGAAGCTCCTGCATAACCTTTTCTTTATCCATATTCTGATCCCCCTTGCCGTCAAATATAAATCTATAATCGCTATCTTTATCTCATCAAATATATACCCGCAGGTTACAATTATATGTGTGTTCCATTTTAACATGTAAACAGCCATACTCTCAACCTTCTATGCCATTTACCCAATAAACATATTTCTTTAACATCCGCTACACAGAATGGACACAGTACAACGATATTATATAAACAAATCAATAAGGTAATTACCTTAAAACCTTCCTTTTTAACTTTAATATAAAAGACGGATATCACAAAACAATCGCCTGTTTCTGATATCCGTCTTTTGTTATCTGTCACTCTTCAGCGTGTACCACCATTTGCCCACCGCGCTTCCTATGATTATCACATATCCGATAATGCTCAGCACGTCAGGCATCTGATCCAGGAATACAAATCCCAGTATCGCTGCAAATATCACCTGACTGTAGTCAAATACCGATATCTCCTTTGCAGGAGCCTTCTGGTACGCTGCGGTTATGCTGAACTGACCACCGGCAGCCGCAAGTCCTGCGCAGAGCAGGCATACCGTCTGCTGCCATGTCATCGGTGCGTGATCCACTATGATAAATGGGAGTGTCACCAGACACGAGAACACGGAAAAGCACATCACTATAACCGGGCCACGCTCGCCCTGTTTGCCGAGCTTTCTCACGTAAGTGTAAGCGATTCCGGCTCCGAGGCCGCCCGCCACGCCGACCATGGCGTACAGGAAATCCATATGAAACGATGGCTTTACAACGAACAAAGCACCTGTAAATGCCAATGCCACGGATGCCCACTCTATCTTATTTGCCTTCTCCTTGAGCACAAAGTACGATGCTATGATCGCAAAAAACGGAGACAGCTTGTTGAGGATATTTGCATCCGCTATGTTGAGCTTGTCGATTGCATAAAAATTGCAGATAAGTCCTGTCGTTCCACAAATACTTCTCGCCGCCAGCCCCGGCCAACTGTTCTTCTTTATCTTGAATTTTCCCTCGGTTCTCATGAGCAGGATGATCGCCACCACGGCAGCAACCGCATTTCTGAAAAATGCCTTCTGCATGGTCGGAAGATCCCCCGACAGTCTCACGAAGAATGTCATCAGCGAGAAAAAGAACCCTGCCATGATTATGAACAGGATTCCCTTATATTTATCTTTTATTACCAGTCTTTTTGCCATTTGATCAACTCCCGATAATGATAAAATGCCGCCAGGTCCCGCAGCACTTTATCTATTTGAAAGCATCATCCTTGAGCCCATGCTCATACAGATACTGCTCCCACAGACTGTAATACTGCGCCTGCAAATGTATGTCATCCCAGGTATAGTCCTTTACAAGACCACCCTTGCCATCGTCCACAACCGTATTCATATCCAGATAGAAAAGCTTTATTCCATCAGCATATGCAGCTATGGCACCATTCTTGTCATCGATATTGTCATTGTTCACAATATCGTGGCTTGCCGAATAGTCGCTGGATACATGCATGCAGCCCATCATAAAGATCACTGCGTCCGGCTGAAGCGCCTGTATCTGGGTCACCGCATCGATATATGTGGATGCGTATGTCTCCGTATCGTAACCCGCCTCATTTATGCCGAGCATGATGTATATCTTTCTGAATTGTTTGCTCTTAAGCAGCTCTGTGAGTGTCTTTGTTCCATTTGAGGCGATCTTCTCACCCATCAGTCCAAATGAAGTAAGGCCCTCCATATATGCAAATTCTGCATTGTCCAGTCCGGAATACAACGCCAGTCCTTCCACTCTGGAATCACCTATGAACAGAGCATCGTCAAAATAAGACTTGTCAACCTTTATATATGGGTACTGAGTCTCAAGAGCGATCTGTGTGAGATCTCTGTAGCAGCTATTTCTTGCCTTTCTCTTCTTAACCTTCTTGTATTGAGTCTGTCTTGTCACCGGAGCAGCCGAACCGCCTGTATCTATGGTTGCTTTTTCCGTAGTTGCCTTTTCGGTGGTCGCTTTCTCTGTAGATTTCTCTGTTGTCTTTTCCGTGGATGCATTCTCAGAAGTCTGCTTCTCCGTGGATTTCACCTCCGTTGTCTGCTCCTCTGCAGCCGCACTGCCCGTGGACTCCGACGTTAGCTCGCTCTTTCCCGGAGCATCCGTGCTTGTTGCGTCAGTTCCGGTTGCCACCCTCTCATCAAGCAATACAGTCTGAGCCATAGGGTGATGAAAACTTACATCCCATTTGTACACGCCAAGCGCAGCTCCCACGTAACCGCCTGCGGTAACTATCACGCCGGATATTATGAGTATCGAGAACAGTGGACAGCCTTTTATCATTTGCCATAATTTCTTCATCTGCCCACCTCCTAAAATCTAAAATAAAGGAATGGATTGGAGCCACCCTTTGCTATCTGATATACACAGAACCAGAACAGTGCGAGCATTATAAGCTTGCATACCCAGTTCTTGTAGAATTTCTCTATGAGCTTTCTAGGCCACGGTGTACAGAAGATCACGCAGATCAGCAGCAGCCACCAGTATGTGTGTCCCAGCATGATCAGCTTGTCCATGGCATGTGTGGTGACTGATCCCTCTATGTTCATGCCAAACATTCTCTTCAGGTACAGTCCCAGAAGCTTCAGATCAGATATGTTAAATATTGTCCATGATATCGGTATCAGGAAGAACATGTACACATGGCCAAGAACCTTCACCTTGTCAAATACCTTGCCAAGGAACAGCTTCTCCATGAGAAGGAACACGAACAGGAACAAGCCCCATATCAGAAAATTCCAGTCCGCACCATGCCACAATCCGGTAAACATCCACACAGTGAACATGGCAAGTATCATTCTGAGCTTTCCCTTTCGGTTGCCGCCCATCGGTATGTACACATACTCTCTGAACCAGCGTCCGAGTGTAACATGCCAGCGTCTCCAGAAATCTGTGAGGGAATGTGCCATATATGGATCGACAAAGTTCTCCGGTATCCTGAAGCCAAGTATAAGGCCAATTCCTATTGCCATCACGGAATAACCCATGAAATCAAACAGAAGCTGGAATGAATATCCCCATGAACCAAGCCATGCGGTCACAGTGTTTATTCCATAAGGGCCAACCGTCTGCACATCGTTCCACAGACTGGCTATCTTATTTGCCAGAAGCACCTTGTACGCAAGTCCCAATACGAACAGTGTCGCACCGCGCTCTATATCGTCCGCCTTGACCTCTCTGTGATCCAGCTCAGGCTTCACCTCATCGTAGTTGACTATAGGGCCGGCTATGAGCTGAGGGAACATGCTCACATATGTTCCGAACTTGATTATACTCTTGTCCGCCTGATACTTGAGCCTGTACACGTCAAATATATACGATGTTATCTGGAACGTATAGAAGCTTATTCCAAGCGGCAGTGTGATCGCCACGCTGTCAAATATCTTTGTTCCCGCTGCAGTGTTTATTATCTCTATAAAGAAGTTGATATATTTGAATATGAACAACATTCCAAAATCAAACATCATAGCCACCGCCAGCCAGCAGTTTCTCTCAAATGAACAGTCGATCTCCGAATATACTTCTATATCATAAAAACGCTTGATTCGTCTTGCCACCGAATAGTTAAATATAATAGAAAACATCATCAAGAACACATATATGGGTTCGCCATACGCGTAGAACACAAGGCTGCCTAAAAGCAGTACAACATTCCTGTACTTCGGCTTTGTCACAAAATAGATAAGCAAAAATAAAGGCAGGAATCTAAATAAGAACTCCATGCTCGAAAAAACCATAATACACTCCTTAAATAAATACTCAGTCCAGTGTGAGTATAAATACTTTTACCACTTATGTCAACCGACGCTAATCCTATTTTTTCTTAAAAAAACTATTGTTTTCGACATATTTTCTCACCACCACAACATATGGTACTTCGCCCCTATCCACGCCCCTATTAACACCAAAAATGCGTGATCCATATTTCATGGATCACGCATTTTTTCTCTGTTATATATATGATCATATTAAGATCTTATGATATGACACATATCCCTGTGCCATGTCTCAGCCTCATCTTACAGATAATCAAGTGGGTTGACATATGAGCCATTCAGGAATACTGAGAAATGGCAATGTGTTCCTGTTGAATATCCTGTTGAACCTGCGTACGCAATGGTCTGTCCCTGTGAAACCACATCGCCAACGCTTACTGCAAGTGATGAGTTGTGAAGGTACATCGTCACAAATCCATTACCGTGATCTATCATAACGTAGTTACCACCACTCTCGCCCCACTCGGCTACCGTTACAACTCCTGAATCAGCCGCTGCGATCGGAACTCCGTATGAACATCCTATATCTATACCCATATGATTGGAGCTTGCTCCTGCTGTCGGTGACTCTCTTGGTCCGAAGTAGTCTGTGATAGGTCCTGATACAGGCCATATGAACCGACCTGAACCGGTTGTTGAACCGCCATTGTTACTTCCACTGTTGTCGCTGTCATCGTTGCTGTCACTGCCTGAGTTATCGCTTCCACCGTTGTTATCCTGCTGCTGTTGTTCAGCTTCTCTCTGCTTACGCTCCTCCTCAAGTCTCTGCTGTTCCTGACGCGCAAGCTCTGCCAGCTTGTCATCCAGCTCTGACTCCTGCTTTGCATATTCAGCCGCAAGAGCTTTCTGCATCTCAACATCATCACTATACTTGTTGATCTCCGCATTCTTCTGGCTTATAACATCGTCGAGGTCTGCCTGCTTGGTCTCCAGGTCTGCCTTTACCTTCTCTACATCCGCCAGATCATCCTTGAGTGTCTGCTGATACTCTGCTATGTCATTCTTAGTCTTTACCAGCTTGTTGAGCTGCTTCTGGTCATATGTGCTGAGCTGATCAACATACTCAGACTTGTTAAGACTATCCTCAAATGAAGCCGATGACATAAGTGCATCTATGTAAGCAACATCGCCCTCCTCGTAGAGGTACTGTATCCTCTTCTTCATCGCCTCATACTGATTATCCTCACTGACCTGAGCCTCTGCAAGCTTTGTCTGAGTCTCATCTATCTCATTCTGAAGATTCTCAGCCTCCTGCTTCTTCTCCACGATCTGTGTGCTTATATCTGTGGCCTGCTTATCGAGCTCATTTACAGCCGCTGTAAGCTTGTCTACCTTCTTCTGATACTTCTCTGCGTTTGCATTCGCCTCTTCCTGAGCCTGCTGAGCCTCTTCCTTCTGCTGCTCAACCTCCTCCTTGGTCTCCTCAGCATGCACGCTGAACACAGGAGCCGCAAATATGGATGTAAACGACATGAGCAGTGCTCCGGTAGTAACCACCGCCACCTGCATACCTTTCTTCTTTATCTTGTATAAATCTATTCTCATCATTCATGCCTCCTAAACGCATTTCATAATGTTATTATCTTTTCGCCCTACTTATCGGCATTATAACACATATTGTCCCTAAAAAAGTAATAACAATTTGTGAATTTTTTGTGCATTGCTCTGACCGCATTTAACACTACACTCTCAGGTGCTTTCTTGTGGTAAGAATACTTCCTACCAGACCAACACCGATACCGAGCACAAGTCCGACCGGTACCATAGTCCTGAACAGATCCTGCTGGCTCACAAATGCGAACAGCGTTGTGACAACCTTAAACCTTCCGGCAACATATGTCAGTATCTTATCATACATGTAGTACAGAAGGACAAGAGGTATAGCCGAACCGACCGCGCCTATGATCACACCCTCTATGATGAACGGTGCCCTTACAAATACATTTGTCGCACCGATCAGCTTCATGATCCCTATCTCTTCCTTTCGCACCGTGATACCTATGGTGATAGTGTTGCTTATAAGGAAGATAGATACCAGCATCAGTATCACAACTATTCCTATGGATGCATATCCGACAAGGGATGACAGTGTCGTGATGCTGTCCGCAGTCACGTCAGAGCTCTTGACCTTTCTGACTCCTGAAAGCCCTTGGGCAAATGCCACGAACTCCGGCTGTCTGGCCACATCCTTGAGCGTAACCTCATATGAGGCCGAATTCTTAAGTGGATTGTCCTCGCCAAATGCATCCTTTGCCGCCTGTGGATCATCGTAGTTCTGCTCAACAAATTTATTCCATGCGTCATCCGCCGACACGTAATCCATCGTGTTTACATAATCCAGAGTTCTTATCTGTGATCCGATAAGCTGTATCGTGTCGTCCGACACATCCTCGTCAAAGAACACTGATATTGTAACTGTATTCTCAAGCTCCTGCATACCGGACTGGAAGTTTACAACCACCGCATATATGATTCCAAAGAGGAACAGACATGATATGATGGTTCCAAGTGATGCAAGTGAGAACAGAATATTTCTTCTTATATTCGCAAAGCCCTGTCTGAGGACATAGAAAAATGTACTAATCT
>OIXQ01000025.1_pt1 | contig 121710 bp, 91 predicted proteins | sample 1587791 | NCBI WGS metagenome assembly OIXQ01 (sample SAMN03283273) | human gut metagenome | biome: human-associated habitat; material: feces | host: Homo sapiens | place: Peru | collected 2012
GAAATTCTTGTTTGGAATTTCAGGGTTGTCATGTTGTTAATTTTTCAAGGTTCTTTGTGTTCTCGCCTCTCAGCGACAACTTCTAAATACTATCACATTCATTTCTTAATGTCAACAACTTTTTTCATCTTTTTTCAAGCTGTTTCATCTCGTCTCACGCGACAGCTTTTATAAGATACCACCATCATTTGGCAAAGTCAAGCACTTTTATTGAATTTTACACGAAATAATTTTGGCCACAATACCAAATGATACTGTGGCCATACTCACCGCTATTATCGTGCTTTATATGATTGAATATTTTCTTCTATATATACTCCAGTGCCTGCTGTATATTTGCGACACCTACCACCTTCATGTCTCCAAGGTCTTTCATCTTCTTCACATTGTCCAGATTGGATCTCGGTATGATACAGGTCTTAAATCCCATCTTTGCAGCCTCGCGTACTCTCTGCTCAGCGCCTGACACTCCACGCACCTCACCTGAAAGTCCCATCTCGCCAAACATGACCATATCAGAAGGTATGGCACGGTTCTTGAAGCTTGACACAAGAGCAAATACTATTCCCAGATCTGCCGACGGATCATCTAGGCGCATTCCTCCGGCTATATTCACATATGCATCGCACCCAGCCATCACTATGCCGCCTCTCTTCTCGAGAACAGCAAGCAGGAGATTTACTCTGTTGTAGTCGAGTCCCACACTTGTTCTTCTTGGCAGATTGAAGCTTGACTGACACACCAGAGCCTGGATCTCAAGCAGTATCGGTCTTGTTCCTTCCATTGTACATACTACTACAGAGCCGGATGTATCATCAGGCCTTCCATCCAGCATAAGCTGTGACGGATTCTTCACCTCGGCAAGTCCCGTCCCCTTCATCTCAAACACACCGATCTCATTTGTCGAGCCAAATCTGTTCTTTACTGCACGAAGGACTCTGAACCCGGCATTGCGCTCGCCCTCAAAGTAGAGAACCGTATCCACCATATGTTCAAGGGTTCTTGGACCTGCCACGGTTCCCTCTTTGGTAACATGTCCTACTATGAATATGGCGATCCCTGTCTGCTTCGCCATCCTCATGAGTCTGGCTGTAACTTCCTTCACCTGGGATACACTTCCCGGTGCAGACTCCACGTCATCCGTAACTATGGTCTGTATGGAATCTATAACAATGACCTTTGGAGTGTCCTTCTTGACATACTCCTCCACATCCTCGAGATTGTTGACACAGAGAAGCAGCATATCCTTTGTAAAGTTTCCGATGCGTTCTGCTCTCATCTTTATCTGTGAAAGGGACTCCTCCCCCGACACATAAAGTATCTTCTGTCCCATCTCAGACATATTTCTACACATCTGCAGCAATATGGTAGATTTTCCTATACCCGGATCTCCTCCCACCAGCACGAGGGATCCGCTCACTATTCCGCCGCCTAATACTCTGTTTAATTCACCAATTCCTGTGGTAAAACGCGTCTCGTCGGTGGTCTCCACCTCCAAAATGCTTGTAGGCGCCACGACAGCCCTTCTACCGGACTGGCTCTTGGCGCCTACTGTCACTTTCTCCTCGCAAAATGAATTCCACGCTTTGCAACCGGGACACTGTCCCATCCATTTTGTCGATTCAAATCCACATTCCTGGCAAAAAAACACCTGTTTTCCTTTTGCCATAAATATCTCCTGTATATGTTATATTAGTCAAATGCTCTCTTAATATCAACCTTGACTGGTCTACCCTCTTCAAGATCTACGCTTATACTCATCTTGCCACCGAGGTTGGTCTTGTTCTTGCCGACATATACATCATCTACGTGAACCTTGTACTCTGTCTCAGGCTCAAGCTCAAGTGTGATGGACGCATTCTCTGATCCTTCCACAACAAATGTCACATCGTTCTCATCAGCCTTGAAACCGTGTACTGCTGTTCCTGGTACTGACTCATATACGAACATTCCGTTCTTCTCAAGCTTTGTGATCTCATTGAAAGTCTTTATCTTGTATATATCTCCCTGGAACTCAAAACCATCTTTCTTGGTCTTTGCTCCAAGCTCATAATTACCAAATTCTAATGACTCCCCCTGTGCATTTATCAATTCATTTACCACTGACATTGATCTTATCCTCCTGTTATTTTGTATGATCTGAACTCTATCGCAATAATATCCTGATATATCAATAATCTCTGTATACTATCCGTTAGTGATTTTCATTATACAGTAATGCATCCTTTTTTTCTACAAAATTATGCATTTTCACCAATATTTCATATTAATTTCTACTGCTTAATTTTCCGCACTTGGCACTACTCTATATCATGCTCACATCACAAATATCTAATCCGACATCATTCCTCTGTCTTTTGTTTCGCTGTAAGTGATATTTTTTCAGTGGTTTTTCCGTCGGCTTCCTTCTTTTTCTTCGTTGACACTGTAACCGTATCACCTTTTTTCACGTCACCTCTGAGTATCGCCTCAGCAAGCTCATCCTCCACATATGTCTGGATCGCCCTCTTGAGAGGTCTTGCTCCGTACTTCTTGTCATAGCCTTTTTCAAAGATATATTTCTTTGCATGGTCTGTGAACTTGAGCTCAATATCCATCTGTGTCTGGACGCGGTTCTTAAGCTCCTTCAGCATAAGTCCGGTTATATCTTTTACATTTGCCTCGCTCAAGGCGTGGAACACGATTATGTCGTCTATTCTGTTCAGGAACTCCGGCTTGAAGGTTCTCTTGAGCTCATCCATGACATTGCTCTTCATCTTCTCATGTTCCTTTGTCTCATCAGTTACAGTGACAAATCCGAGCTGTTTAGGGTCAACTATACCCTGGGCACCTGTATTGGATGTCATTATTATGATGGTGTTCTTGAAATCCACCTTCCTTCCCTGGGAGTCTGTTATGTGTCCGTCATCAAGTACCTGAAGGAGAATGTTGAACACATCGCTGTGAGCCTTCTCTATCTCGTCAAACAGCACAACAGAATACGGATTGGTCCTGACCTTCTCACTGAGCTGTCCGCCCTCCTCAAAGCCTACATAACCCGGAGGTGAACCTATCATCTTGGACACGCTGTGCTTCTCCATGTACTCCGACATGTCAACTCTTATCAGGGCATCCTCACTGCCAAACACTATATCCGCAAGGGCCTTGGAAAGTTCGGTCTTACCGACACCAGTCGGGCCGAGGAACAGGAATGAGCCCATAGGTCTCTTCGGATCCTTAAGTCCGACTCTGCTTCTCTTGATTGCACGTGATACGGCTGTAACTGCTTCCTCCTGACCCACTACACGCTTGTGGAGTTCGCTCTCAAGGCGTTCAAGCTTCTTTGACTCCTTCTCCGTGAGCTTGCTCACAGGGATCTTGGTCCACACGGACACAACATCCGCAATATCGTTCTCCTGAACTGTGATATTTCTCTGGCTGGAAGACTGCTTTCTTGCATTCTTCTTTGCAAGCTCCTTCTGTCTCGCGCTCACCTCTGCCGCCGCCTCTATATTGCCAGCCATGAGTGCCTTCTCCAGATCGTCGTTGAGCGTTGTAAGCTCAGCCTCCACAGCCTTTTTCTTCTCATAATTATGTATGTCCGATGAGAATCCGAGCCTCTTTCTGGAGCATGCCTCATCCATAAGATCTATGGCTTTGTCCGGCAGGAATCTGTCTGTTATATATCTGATGGACAGATCCACCGCAGCTTCAACCGCATCATCGCTTATATCAACATTGTGATGCTGCTCATAGCATGGTCTGAGTCCCTTGAGTATCTCCACTGCCTCATCCCTTGTAGGCTCATCCACGTACACCGGCTGGAATCTTCTCTCAAGGGCCGCATCCTTCTCTATATACTTCCGATATTCGTTCAGAGTCGTAGCACCTATCATCTGGATCTCGCCGCGTGACAGGGACGGCTTCAGTATATTGGACGCATCTATTGCACCCTCGGCACCGCCTGCCCCTATGAGTGTGTGGAGCTCATCCACAAACAATATGATATTGCCATCCGATATGACCTCACCGATGACCTTCTTTATCCTGTCCTCAAACTCTCCTCTGTACTTGGAACCGGCAACCATGCTTGAAAGGTCAAGCGAAAGGAGCCTTTTTCCTTTTACAGTATCCGGTACCTCATCGTGAGCTATGAGATATGCTATGCCCTCCACAACAGCAGTTTTTCCAACACCCGGTTCTCCGACCATACATGGGTTATTCTTCATTCGTCTGCTGAGTATCTGCATGACTCTCTCTATCTCTTTTGTACGTCCGATGACCGGATCCATATTGCCCATCCGAGCTTCCTGTGTCAGATCTCTGGAATACTGATCCAGTGTAGGTGTGGATGTCTTGCTCTTATTTCTCGATTTTTTCAGTGCTGCATATTCTCTCTTTGCTGTATTCGCATCGCTTCCACAGGCCAGAAGTATATCTGTGTACACCTTCTGTATATTCACGTTCTCCGATGCCATAAGCTTTACAGCCACGCAGTCTGTCTCCTTTATAAGAGCCAGCAGTATATGCTCAGTTCCCACTTCCTGGGAATTGAGTCTTCTCGCCTCATACTGTGAGTCATCGAGAATCCTTCTTGCACTCATCGTATATTTGTCTCTCTCCCCTGTGACTACTCCACCGGGTTCAAGTGTATACTTCAACGCATCTATGATCTTAACTATATCCAGACCATTCTCGTTCAGAATACTGTACGCTGTTGTATCTGCTACAGATGCCAGTGCAACGATAAGATGCTCGCTTCCGACAAAATTCTGTCCAAGCTTCCTCGCCACCCTATTTGCCTCTTTTATAACTATGTCAGATTCTTTGCTGTACGGTAATTTCATTCAGTCCACCTCAAATCTAAATAATCTAGGATTTTATGCGCTTCATTATAGCATATGTCGTCGTGCGTAAGCGCGATGACCTACGCACGCATCAGCGTGCTTCATTATAACATATATATTACAGGAATACAAAAGAGGTTTTGAGACAAATTCTCTCAAAACCTCTTCCGTAAATATATATCTATAGATTACTGCTCGTCTATAGCCTTACCTATATCGTGTCTCATATACTTGTTGTCAAATGTGATCCACTCAGTTGCTGCATATGCATTTGCACGTGCCTCAAAGAGATCCTTGCCCTTCGCTGTAACACCGAGTACACGGCCGCCATTTGTCACGATCTGATCACCGTCGAACTTCGTTCCAGCATGGAATACAAAGTAATCGTCCTTGCCCTCGAACTTCTCAAGACCGCTTATAGGATAACCCTTCTTGTATGATACAGGATAGCCATCTGATGCAAGAACTACACAAACCGCTGCATTATCCTCGAACTGAAGATCGACCTTGTCAAGTGTTCCGTCGATACATGCCTCCATAACATCGATTATATCATTCTTCATACGTGGAAGAACTACCTGAGCCTCAGGGTCACCAAATCTCGCATTGTACTCAAGAACCTTAACACCGCTTGGCGTCATCATAAGTCCGCAGAACAGAACTCCCTTGAATTCTCTTCCCTCAGCCTTCATGGCTGCCATGGTTGGCTTGTAGATGTTCTCCATGCAATACTCGTCTATCTCTTTTGTATAGAATGGACTTGGGGAGAATGTTCCCATTCCACCTGTGTTGAGTCCCTGGTCTCCATCCTTTGCTCTCTTGTGATCCTGCGCTGAAGTCATAGGCTTGATCGTTGTTCCATCACAGAAGCAGAGAACTGATACCTCACGTCCTGTCATGAACTCCTCTATAACCATAGTGTTGCCCGCCGAACCAAAGTGCTTGTCAAGCATGATCTCCTTGACGCCTGCCTTTGCCTCCTCAAGGTCGTTACAAATGAGAACTCCCTTTCCAAGTGCAAGTCCGTCGGCCTTTAATACTATTGGGAATGCAGCTGTCTCAAGATACTTGAGCGCCGAGTCTGCATCTGTAAAATTCTCATAAGCTGCTGTAGGTATGCCATACTTCTTCATGAGATCCTTGGAGAATGCCTTTGATCCCTCTATGATAGCAGCATTTGCACGAGGGCCAAACGCTCTGATCCCTGCTGCCTCAAATGCATCGACCGCACCTGCAACAAGCGGGTCATCCGGCGCTACAACCACCAGATCAACTGCCTTATCCTTTGCAAATGCAACCAGCTTGTCAAAATCCATAACACCTATATCAACACACTCTGCAAGTGCTGCGATACCTGCGTTCCCAGGTGCACAATATATCTTGGATACTTTATCACTCTTTGAAATACTTGTAACTATAGCATGCTCTCTTCCGCCGCTTCCTACTACCAATACTTTCATGGATATTCCTCCTAATCTTCTACAACTGCAATTCCATCTTCAACATGTACTTTGCCGTGGGCGATCTTGTCTATAACCGCAGGCAGAAGCTTCCACTCAGCCTGTTCCATCACGCGCTGCTGCAGAGCTTTCGGTGTATCGCCATTCTGTACTGCAACCGCCTTCTGCATGATGATCGGACCTGTGTCAGTGCCCTTGTCGACAAAATGAACCGTAGCACCCACTACCTTGACACCTCTTGCAAGGGCTGCCTCATGAACTTTAAGTCCATAGTAGCCTGTTCCGCAGAATGCCGGTATGAGTGATGGGTGTATGTTGACTATCTTATTCGGATATGCATCTATCACTATCTCAGGTATGACCACGAGATATCCCGCGAGAACTATAAGGTCAGCTCCGGTCTCCTGAAGCTTTGCGAGAAGTGCCTCGTTGAACTTAGCTCTATCCTCGTAATCCTTAGGGCTTACGACTTCCGCTGCTATACCCGCTTTCTTCGCTCTCTCAAGTGCAAATGCATTCCTGTTGTTGCTTATGACCGCAACTATCTCTGTATCTGTTATGACTTTATTATCTATGGCATCTATGATGGCCTGAAGATTGGTTCCGCCACCTGATACCAGAACTGCAACCTTTAGCATAAGTCTACTCCCTTTTCACCAGCTACTACTGTACCGAGGACAAATGCCTTGTCGCCGGCAGCCTCTATAGCTGCAATAGTCTTGTCTGCATCTGCTGGATCGATGGCAAGGCACATGCCAACACCCATATTGTATGTGTTGTACATCATATGCTCATCTATGTTGCCCTTCTTGGCAAGGAGCTTGAATATAGCAGGAACCTCATATGAATCCTTCTTGACCTGTGCGCGTACTCCGTCTGGGAGCATTCTTGGGATGTTCTCATAGAATCCGCCACCTGTGATATGGCTGCATCCCTTAACTGTGACACCGGCATCCTTTACAGACTTCAGTGCCTTTACATATATTCTTGTAGGCTCGATGAGTGCCTCACCGAGTGTCTTGCCAAGCTCATCATAGTATGTATCCAGTGATTCCTTTGTCATCTCAAACACCTTACGTACCAGCGAGAATCCGTTGCTGTGAACACCGCTTGAAGCGATACCTATAAGTGTATCACCAGGCTTGATGTTCTCTCCTGTGATGAGATCCTTCTTCTCTACAACACCAACTGCAAATCCTGCAAGGTCATACTCATCCTCAGGCATAAGTCCAGGATGCTCTGCTGTCTCACCGCCGACAAGTGCAGCACCTGACTGATTACATCCCTCTGCAACACCGCTTACTATAGTAGCGATCTTCTCAGGATAGTTCTTGCCACATGCTATATAGTCAAGGAAGAAAAGTGGCTCTCCACCAGAGCATGCGATATCATTCACACACATTGCCACTGCGTCGATTCCGATGGTGTCATGCTTATCCATAATATAAGCCAGCTGAACCTTTGTTCCACATCCATCTGTTCCTGACAGAAGTATAGGCTCTTCCATATCCTTGATCTTAGCGAGACTGAAAGCTCCTGCGAATCCGCCAATTCCGCCAAGTACCTCAGGTCTCATGGTTGTCTTGATGTGCTTCTTCATAAGCTCCACAGACTTGTATCCAGCTTCAATATCTACTCCGGCATTCTTGTAATCCAATTTCTTATCCTCCTGTTATCTGTTTTGTACAGGGCGCACCGGCGCCTTTTCAAATATTCCAATAAATTATAGATTATATCGAATACTTTGTAAAGATTGAGATGATTACAAATTGATAATGTGGTGAACGTGTGGTATAATCACAATATATTGTGATTATAGCTATCCGCAATATATAACAGTTGATTATACTACAGCAAAAGCAGTTTCTAAAGGAGCACCCGCATGACCAACAACAGATTGAACATCGGTATTTTTACATGTCATATTGATAACGATTACGCAACAGAGGTTTGCAAAGGAGCTGAATACGCAGCAAAGGAACTTGACTGCAATCTCATCGTATTTCCGGGCATGTTTCTGAATGCCTCCTTTTATGATTCTGCCAATCAACTGTATGATTACCAGTATAATTCGATTTTCTACTATGCACATCCTGAATGTCTGGACGCACTTATCATCTCCATTGGAGCTATATCATCTCTGTTATCGGAGAAGGACATGAATTCTTTCCTTTCCCATTTTGATGGAATACCTATCCTCACACTTGAGGAGAAACTTCCGGGATATCCATGCATCAGAACAGACAATTCAAAAGGAATGAGGGATGCCATAGAACATCTCATAAAAGAACACAAGAGAAAGCATATATGCTTTGTTGCCGGCAAGGAGGACAACACCGACAGCAATCTCAGGCTTAAGATATACAGGGAGGTTCTCTCTGAAAATGGTCTTGGCGTTGAGGATCACATGATAATACACGGCGACTTCGCAGAATACTGTCAGGGGGAGACTGCACAGCTTCTGGATGCCAACCCTGATGCGGATGCCATCGTATTTGCAAATGATCACATGGCAATAGGCGGTTATGCAGAACTCAAGTCCAGAGGAATACGCATAGGAGAAACCATGTCGGTCATCGGTTTTGACGATTCACCATCTTCAGTCAACATGGATCCACCACTCACAACAGTCAATATCAATTCCTGTGAGCTCGGTTTCCGTGCAGTGTATGCGGCGGTGAGACTTGCCCAGACCGGCAACATGAAATCCGAGGCTCTGGATTCCAGACTTATAAACAGACTGTCCTGTTGCTGTCACCTGTGCACAGAGAGTGACCTGATGAAGGATGGCAGACATTTGCTGGATCTGGATATACCAGACATCATCGATATTCTTGACGGCCGTCTCTTCGGTGAGATTGCAGATTCATTCTACGCATCCAAGGTCATGTCCGCCTACAACAGGATACTCATCGATATAGTATCCGTGATCAAGAGCGACATAGATACGGAGTACCCACAGAACAAGATCATCGATGAACTCAAATGTATTCTCGAATCTGACCTGACCAATTTTTATTCTGTCCAGAAAACAGCATACATGTTCCGTGAACTGGCTTCCATCTTCTCAAGCTGTGAATTGTCTGCAGCCAAGAACCTCCAGTTCAACAGACTTAACACGACCATAACCAACACCATATCACTCTTCATCTCGAATCAACTTTACAACACGATCTACGAGAACAAGATGATGGGCTGGTCATCAATATACATAACCCGTGACACCCTGACATACGGTGAGGATCTTGGCAAGACATACACATCCATCCTCCACAAGCTTCAGGGGCTGAATTACGAAGGAGCTTACATCTACACCTACGACGATCCTGTGCGCATCACTGACACGGGAAGCTGGATCGTTCCAAAGTCAGTCTTCCTTCAGGCTTTCTTCAACCCTAACAACTGTCAGGTGCTTTTCGGAGAGTCCAGAAGGGTTCCTTCTGTAGAGATTTTTGACAACGAGTATACATACTATGACAAGCGTTTTACATCCGTCATAGTTCCTATATTTACTAACGAGGATCACCACGGAGTGTTCATATGCAACACAGATGTGGCCCACTTCAGTTCCATATATTCCACCAGTCTGCAGCTCGGTGCGGCACTGAAATATATGTCGCTGCTCCGTGAGCAGAACATCACGCAGGAACAGCTCAGGATGTCTCTGAACGAGATCCACGAGAAGAACGAGCTTCTGAACCACCTGTCGACATCGGATGAGCTGACGGGTATATATAACAGACGTGGATTTATGGAGCGGGTTGAATACTATATCAACATTCCGTCAAACCGTGGAATGAAGGCCATACTTCTCTTCGCTGATATGGATTCACTGAAAGTTGTAAATGACAAATTTGGACACAAGGACGGTGACTTCGCCCTCAAGAACATCGCAAACATCCTGTCCCAGAGCTTTGGTCCACATGATGTCATCGGTAGAATAGGCGGCGATGAGTTCGTATGTTTTGCATTTATAGACGACTCCGATTACGTCACCGAAGTGCAGCGCAAGATCAAGGATTTCTCAGCCGAGCTGAACACAACCTGTGGCAAGCCATACTTCATAGAGATGAGCGTTGGTGTTACTGAATTTGTCTGCGATGGGGAACAGACCATCGAGGATCTGCTCTCACAGGCTGACACAGCACTCTACTCCAACAAGAGATACAAGAGAATGTCCATACTGAAGTAATATTCAGAGCATATATACATAAAAAGAGACAGATATCTATTTCGACTAAAATAGATATCTGTCTCTTTTTTGCCCTATAGGTCTACTCCGCCTGATCCAGTGCTTCATTGAGCTTCTCTGTTCCCGGCAGGACAAATCTGCCCTTCTCGATGATCGGAACTTCAGTTCCATCCGGATGAACAGAATATATTCCTCCTATCTCATCGTACGGTATCGTTATGTCTGTATGGCAGTTGAAATACGCCTTTGAAACATCCGTTTTTCTGAGAATAGAACACTCATTGTCCTTTGCCACGATCTCCTTGCCATCAGGATTGTGGAGCACATTTTCCTCACTCCAGCTATAGCATGTATCTCCCACAGCAAAATGCGGTCCCATCTTCTCAACTATGAGGATAGGCAGTTTATACACTATGTCATATTTGTTTGCCATGACGTATGCGGTCGTATTTGTTCCTATTGCAAACTCTCCTATAGGAAGTGTATCCCTTCCGCCCAGAAGATTCTCCTTTATATACGCCTTGTTCTTCTCCGTATCCGGATAGTTGTCACATGTATAGTCCGCTATTTTTCCATCCTCAAATGTAAGCCTAAGATTCACATATTTCAGGCCGTCCAGGAATACTTCACTTACGTTTAATATTCCATGGGTTCCGGTGAGCTTCGGTGAAGTGAACACCTCTCCAACAGGTATATTCACATCGGCTACACAGTTCTCAAAGTTTGTCTCCTTTGACGGATCTTTCATCTCATGCATCATAACGGTCATATCAGTCACATTTGCGCCCTGACCAACGACTCTCACATGGTCAGCCTTATCAAGCTCATCTATCATGCTCTGATGGATCGCCCTGAACATATCATTGTCCAATGTGTTGATCCTGACAGTATCCCTGAATATATCTCTGTACCTGTCTCCGATCTCCGGCACAGGGTATGCTATTATAGTGAAACTGCATTGATCCTGGGCTATATACTCATTTACTATCTGTGAACTCATTGTGCGGTATGAGATTGCTATCTCCTGCTGTTTCTTATCCAGCACAGGATTCAGTTCACTATTCTCCGGCTCAAATGGGTTCTCGCCGAACACCTCGACCACCGCAGGGCCCGCATATACTGAAGCCTCATAGACCATATTCTTGTATGCCTGTCTGAGCACCTCCAGCTTTCTCTCCATGAGTTTCTTGTCCATGAAGAGTGCCTCATCCATCCTGTGATCGTACTCAAGCTGTCTGTTTGGCACACTTGACGAGTAACCAATCCTGTGTATAAGTCTCCTGTTGATCCTGTTTGCCGCATATCTGTAGCATATCGGTCTCAGTCCCATCTGCTCAAACTGCAGTATCGCAGCTCTTATCATCCTCTCCTGCCCAAGGGAATATCGGATATTTACGGTTTTCTTCTTAGTGAGGTCTATTCCGGCCGCCTCGAATCCCAGTCTGTAACCCTCGGTAAATGTTCTGGCCATGGCCTCTATCTCCGAATCCGGCAGGGTACTCATGAAAATCGCCGTGTCGATCTCATTTTTTCCAACATACTCTCCATATCTGTACAGATACGTGACATCGTCCAGATCGCTGTTCATGATGATATCCGTCGCAAATGTGAGATCAGGGTCAAGCTGCTCTCTTATTCTGTAGGTCATCCAGAACTCGGCATAGTCATTCTCAAAATAGTACACCGCTGATTCCAGATCCTTCACTGAGAAATCATCCTGGAACATGAAATATATCTGGACAAACAGCTCCGCAAGCAAAGTTATGTCAACCACTCTGCCCTCAAATGCGTACACTGTCATTCCTCTTATCTCGTTGTACACAAAGCCCATAAGCTGGGCGATGCGCTTTATCTCCTCTTTGTCACGGGTGTAATCCTTTGAAAACTCACCCATGATATATCTGTAATTTGCATAGCTTCTATTGTAGTTGTCTCCCAGTATGTCATTGTACAGCCCATGGTTCATCGCCTGAAGCTGATCAAGGCTCCTGTCTGGCAGTGCGTCATTTTTTACCAGTTCCAAAACATCTCCTATTCTGGCTATAAATCCGGCAACATGACTGAAATAATCTCTGTACGGCTCCTTTACCAGTGATTCATGGATTATCTGTCTCACACGTTCCATGATAAGCTCATAGCGCTCTTCTATATCATCATATTCTTCTGTAAGATTCTTATAATAATTCATCGCATGCCCTTTCTATAATCCCATCAATAAAAATATAACAGACGCTCCAAGAACTATAACATTAAGTATGATTGCCATCTTCTTGTTTGTTATACCTCCGTTGTCCGCCCTGTAGCCTATGGCCGAGAATACCAGGCCTGTAAATGCCATCAGCATCGCGCTGACCATGAGGACTCCGTACACCCTCTGTACCTTTCCCTGGGTAAGTATGGATTTTATGATGGATATGACCACAAACACTCCGCCAAATCCGCCCAGAAAGTATCCAATTATGGTGTCCGTCGGCAGACCCGGTGTCGAAACTTTGAATTCCTTACTTCTTTGCATGATATCTCCTGATAAGTTTTGCTGTAACGTAATATATACAATATCCTATGACTCCACCAAGCGTATTCATGATGATGTCATCGATGTCGAACACTCCCAGTTTGGTTATGTACTGCGCCGTCTCTATGGCAAGTGTAAATCCCAGAGAGTACAGCAGTGCCTGTACAAATGTTGTGTTCTTATTTCTGGCCCATCTGAGCAGCATGCCAAATGGTATAAATGCGATTATATTGCCATAGAGGTTCAGAAATACGCTCATTGGCGACATCTGATCTCCGTATATGATAAACCGCTGTATTTCCTGCAGAGGGTGCAGATTGTATCTGCGTTCATCATATCCCCCTCTGCCAAACATATCGCTGAAAATAAGAAAGTAAACGATACAGATTATATAAAGCACAAACAACACAGAGCACACAGCCCTGAGTTTTTTTCTATCTATCTGCTTCAAAATATTACTCCTGTCAGGACAGGTCTGCAGCTTTACGCATCTCCATTATTCTGTCAAGAAGCATGTCTGCACACTCTTCCTTTGACATCATCGGAAGTTCACTGATACTGTCCCTTGTAATGAGAGTGAGAACATTGGTGTCAACACCAAATCCCGCCCCTGCGACCTTTAAATTATTTGCCGCAATAAGATCTATATGCTTTGAATTTATCTTCTTCCTTGAATTCTCTATGAGATCCCTCGTCTCCATGGAGAATCCGCAGATGATCTGATCCTGTATCCCCTTTTCAATTCTCTGATTTCCAAGTGCAAGCAGAATATCCTTAGTTCTCGAAAGCTTGATGCTCATGTCTCCGTCAGCCTTCTTGATCTTGTGTTCTGCCACCTCTGCAGGCCTGTAATCAGCCACCGCAGCAGCCTTGATGATCACGTCCTGCTCTGTACTTCTGTCCATGACCGCCTCGTACATATCCTGAGCCGATGTTATGTCAACTAAATTGACAAATCTCGGCGGCTCTATCTCCACCTTGCCGGTGACCAGAGTGACATCCGCCCCTCTGAGCATGGCCTGTCTGGCTATGGCATATCCCATCTTGCCGGTGGAGTGATTGGTTATATATCTGACAGGGTCTATGGCCTCGCGGGTAGGCCCCGCTGTTACCAGCAGTCTCACCCCGGCCATGTCCTTTTCCTTCGCTATGGCCTTAAGGATATAATCCTGAAGAACCTCCGCATCAGGGAGCTTGCCCTTGCCTGTGTCCCCACACGCAAGGTATCCCGTTGCGGATTCCACTATCTCATATCCATATGACTCAAGCTTCTTTATATTGTCCTGTACTATAGGATTCTCTATCATTCCGGTATTCATGGCAGGAGCTATGATCTTAGGGCATTTTGCCGGCATGATCGTGGTGCTGAGCATATCATCTGCTATTCCCCCTGCTATCTTGCCGATTATATTGGCCGACGCAGGCGCCACCATGAACACATCCGCCCTCTTTGCCAGCGCAACATGCTCCACGTTGAACTGGAAATTCCTGTCAAATGTGTCGACCAGACATTTGTTGCCTGTAAGCGTCTCAAATGTGATCGGATTGATAAAGTTTGTTGCGTTCTCCGTCATGATGACATGCACATCCGCATGCTTTTTCACCAGCATACTTGCCAGATTGGCTATCTTATATGCCGCAATGCTTCCTGTGACTCCGAGAACTACTGTCTTTCCTTTTAACATACTGTGTATTTTATCCTTTCTTCAAAGGCTGTATTTTATAACTCAGCTATAAAGTTGTCGATCAGTCTCGCCTTGCCGAACTTGACTGCCATTGCACAGAGTACATGTCCTTCTGCCTTCTCTATGGACTGCATGGTATCCATGTTGACCATCTCTACATAGTCGATGGTTGCAAGCGGTTCAGCAGAGATGAGCTTCTTCATCTCACCAACGATCTTCGCTGCGTCTCTCTCTCCGTCAGCTATCATGTCCTGACCAAGCTTTACGGCCTTGCTGAGAACTACTGCAGCCTTTCTCTCCTCTGGTGTGAGGTAGATGTTTCTTGAGCTCTTTGCCAGTCCGTCCGCCTCTCTTATGATCGGACAGCCGACTATCTCTATATCAAAGTTCAGATCCTTGACCATTCTCATGATGATGGCAAGCTGCTGGGCATCCTTCTGTCCAAAGTATGCTCTGTCAGGTGTAACTATATTGAAGAGCTTTCCTACAACTGTACATACACCCTTGAAATGTATTGGACGTGTAAGTCCGCAGAGTGCATTTGGAAGTCCTGTCATGTTGATGAATGACACGAAGCCGTCTGCGTACATCTCCTCAGGCTCCGGATTGAATATGATGTCTGCACCTGTGCTCTCACAGAGCTTTGCATCAGCCTCAAGATCTCTTGGATAGCTCTCAAGATCCTCGTTTGGTCCAAACTGTATAGGATTTACAAATACGCTTACAACTGTTCTGTCGTTCTGCTCCACTGACTTCTTGATAAGACTCTGATGTCCCTCGTGAAGATAACCCATTGTAGGAACAAGACCAACTGTAAGTCCCTGCTTCTTCCACTCTTTAACCTGCGCTCTTACCTCATCTATCTTCTTTAAAATTACCATGATCGTTTTCTCCTTTAGTATAACTTCTCTATTACTTCATCGTCTATCTTGTATGTGTGCTCAGGGCCCGGGAATGTTCCGGCATTTATCTCATCGATATAAGCCTTAACCGCACCTCTCATAACATCGCCCACATTTGCAAACTGCTTTACGAACTTTGGAACAAAGTCTGAATACATGCCAAACATATCCTGATTTACAAGCACCTGTCCATCGCAGTAACGGCCTGCGCCTATTCCTATGGTAGGGATGCTTACTGTCTCTGTGACTATCTTCGCAAGCTTCTCCGGTACGCACTCCATTACGAGCATGAATGCGCCTGCCTCCTCAACAGCCTTTGCATCCTCTATGAGCTTCTTGGCTGCAGCCTCTGTCTTGCCCTGCACCTTGAATCCGCCAAATGCGTTGATGGACTGTGGTGTGAGTCCAAGATGTGCACATACAGGTATGCTCGCCTTGACTATGGCGCTTATCTGCGGACACATGTCCTGACCGCCCTCAAGCTTCACCGCTCCGGCACGTCCTTCCTTCATGATCCTTCCAGCATTGACAACCGCGTCATACACGCTTGTCTGATAGGACATAAATGGCATATCTGTGATAACAAGAGCATTCTTTGCGCCCCTTGCCACCGCTGCACTGTGATGTATCATATCATCAACAGTTACAGAGATCGTGTCCTCATATCCGAGGATAGTGTTGCCCAGGGAATCTCCAACAAGAATAGTGTTGACTCCTGACTCATCCACGATCTTCGCCATGGTGTAATCATACGCTGTGATCATGGATATCTTCTTGTCCGTTCCCTTCATCTGCCTGAGTGTTGCCGTCGTGTTCTTCATAATTAAATTCTCCTATTCCGTTCAGTAGACGTATCAAACCGCTATAATCCCTGTCCGGGTGCTTTCTCTCTGCCACCGGCACAAGGCATCTGGACACCGCAGCATATGCGCTCCGTTCATCTCCGCTCAATGCATTCAGATGCTTTCTCACAGTTTCTGTATCGCATCTCTCAACAGGCCCTGTCAGGCTGTCAACCGTTCCCCTGTCAGCCGCAGCTTTCGCATTGCCGAGGAACAAAGGCACTATAGCCCTCTGTGCCTCCTCCGCCGAGAAGCCGCACTGTGTCAGAAGCTCCTGTGAAACCGCCAGCAGCCCTGTTACCAGATTGCTTGCAAACACCGCAGCGCCGTGATACTTCACCTTGTCGGTACCATCAATGCGCACACAGCTATTGCCGAGGGATCTTATGACAGAGCATACCTTGTCGGCATATCTGTCATCTCCCTCAACTGTAAAAAATGAATTGTCCAGTTCTTTATAGGATTCGTACTTTGAACTTATTGCATACATAGGATGAATCGAATAACCAAAGGCTCCCGCCTCTGTTATACCTGAGAAAATATCTGATGTCATCGCCCCACTGGCGTGACAAATGATCCTGCCACGAATGTCAAGATCTTTTATACTCTTCCACACCTCTCCTATCTGTCCGTCAGGAACGGTGAGAAAGATAACTTCACTATACTCACACAGTTGCTCCAGGCTGTCGTACACACAGGTCTCGGTAAACTGTGCTGCAAGCTCTGCGCTCTGCCTGCTGGCGCTAAAATATCCGCCAACCTCAAGGCACAATGCTCCATCCGTTTTCTCTCTGACAAGCCCACTCTTCTCAGCAATATACCTGCCAAATGTGAATCCGACTTTTCCAGCTCCAATAAATCCAATCCTCATACAATCACCTGCTAAAATCTGTTGTCAGTATCCGTGTATGCGCTTCCTGTGGAAGCATGATCCAGGTACAGCTTCTTTCGAATACCATCCATCCAACATACTAACATTCCACTTTTTAATTGTAAAGTTAGTACTTAAACTTTTCTATTACTTCTTCGTTAGCTTTCATGGCAGCCTTTTCCATATCTCTGCGCTCGTCCTGAAGCTTTAATCTGACTGTCTCATTGTTTACACCGATTATCTGAAGGGCAAGATATGCAGCATTCTTGCTTCCGTTTATCGCAACTGTTGCAACAGGGATTCCTGAAGGCATCTGAACGATAGAAAGAAGTGCATCCATTCCATCAAGAGTTGCGCCTGAGAGAGGTACTCCAATAACAGGAAGAACTGTCTGTGATGCCACAACTCCAGGGAGTGCTGCCGCCATTCCTGCAGCCGCGATGATAACCTCTGTTCCGTTATTGTTTGCCTCCTCGATGAACTCTGAAAGTCCTGCGTGTGCTCTGTGTGCTGAAAGACATCTCACATCTACCTCCACACCGTAATTCTTAAGAATTGATACTGCCGGCTCAACCTTTGGCAGATCACTTGTTGATCCCATGATAATTGCTACTCTCATTTTTCATTTCCTCTTTTCTTGTTTATTTATATTGCAGCGCAGGCTTATTCGCCTGCGCACTTTATATAATGTTAGATACTGTTGAGATACTGGTCTATCATCTCACTGGATGTCTGGTAATCTCCGGTTCCCACATACTCCTTAAGTGCAGTGAAGAACTCTGTGTCTATGTCTCCGTAGGAGTATCTATCGATATCCCGTATCAGACTTTCCACAGGCTCGCGGTCACCCGCTCTCAAGAATGCCCTGAGCTCCTTGAGCTTGCTCTTGTTTATTCCATCCCTGACTTCCTTCTCAGCAGGCTCCTCCACATGGTTGATCTTTGACATATACTTGTCTATCTGCCTGAAGAAGTCGTTCATCATAGCTATAAAATCCCGGGTATTATCGCGGGCATACTGCTGGTTTCCGATATTTATCGCAGACTCCAGGTTGGCCGCCTTGCGCTCGATTCCGTAGGCTCCGATATTTGCACTGCTGCTCTTGATGTCATGGATTATGTTCTTGTACTTTCTCACATCGTCATCGATATATGTTCTGAGCTGCTGTACCTCTTCCCGGTACTCATCCCTGTAATTTCTGACAAATGTGTTAAAGGTTCTGAAGCTTCCACCCATGGCTCTGACGGAATCTTCCACGGACACAAATCTGCCAAGGAGCACCGCATCCTCCATATAGTTGATGTCATCATCAGACTGGGAAAGTTCCGTGTCTCTCTCCTTTATCTTGTCCTCAGATATATACGTCCTCAGCATCGATTCCGCCTGATCAAGCTCTATCGGCTTGACTATGACATCGTTGAAGCCCGACGTGAGTATCTCCTCTCTGGAAGTCTCAACCGTGTTGGCGGACAGCGCAATGATAGGCATCTTCTTGTACTCCTCACCGTCAAGATTTCTCATCTCGCGGACGGTGTCCAGACCGTCCATGACCGGCATAACGGTGTCTATGAATACCATGTCGTAACTCTCCACCATGACCTTATCCAGCGCATCGAATCCTGATGTAGCAGTATCGCACACCAGATCATATGTATCGAATATGGTCCTCTCAACCTGTAATGCAAGCTCGGAATCATCCACGATAAGTATGCGGGCATCCGGCAGCCACAGATGTGAATTGGCATTTCTTCTTGCCATCTCCTTACGCTTTCTCTCATTGTAGTTGACATAACTATAATCAAATACCGATTGCTTTATGCTGAAGCGTATCGTAGTTCCCGCACCATATATGCTCTCAGCACTGATGCTTCCGTCCAGCATACGGACAAGCTCCTTGGCTATGGCAAGTCCAAGGCTGACTCTGAACATTCCTATATCTGATCTCTCATAGGAGTCATCCAGCTCAAACAATGTTCCAAGTCTCTCTTCCTTAACTCCAAGTCCCGTGTCCGATATCTTGAAGTCAAGATATATCTCATCGTGGTCTCTGTCAAATATACGTGATATTTCAGTCTCCGGTTCCTCTATGAGTTCCGAGAACTCGCTGACCGTGTAATCCTCCGCCTCAGCCTCATCGGCATCTTCATCGGCTCTTCTGGCTATACGCCAGTCAATGTCTATGCTTATATAGCCCTCTTTCGTAGTATTTGCGGACCATGCAAATATGTTCTCAAGAATCTCTCTCACCGCCGTCATATCACCTATGAGTCCGTTCGGGATATTATCTTCAATGCTGACTTTAAGGTCGATGAGATCCCTGTTAACCATTGTATTAAATTCATCGGATAACTCATCTATGAGATCCGAGGCAAAATACTGCTTGTACTCCGGTTCTATTATATCGTCCTTGAGATTTGAAAGCTTCGATATTCCATCGGACATATCGAGTATCTCTCTTCCCGCAGCATACATGGCACTGTACTGGGCATACTCATCACTCTGTGTATCCTGACAATTTCTCATGGCAAGCTCTGAGATGGCGATTATGTTGTTGAGCGGAGTCCTTATCTCATGATTAAGATAGTTTACATAATCATTCTTTGCCTGATTGGACTTCTCCGCCTCCTCACTCTTCTTACTGAGCTCTTCCACCTGCTCGTTCTGTCTTCTGAGAAGCTTGAAGATACTTCTCGCAACAGCTATTCCCACTAAGATAAGAAGAACTATAAATATCACAAGGAGCATCTTTGCCAGATTCGTCTCGAAAAATCCAAGTTCCTTGTCTATAACAAATGTAAGCGGCTGTTCACACTCCATGCCGTCCGCATTTTTTGCAGTTAACATAAAACGGTAAGTACCACCCTCAAGATTGGTGTACTCGACCTCCATCTTGTCAGTTCCCGTAAGAGTTCTCTTCTCGCTCTCAAACCCTTCGAGATAATACTCCACCGATATATCGGCGCGGTTTACATAACTAAGCACAGAGAACTTGATCGTTATTCTGTTGGTGTTCTTCGGCACATCTATCTGTCCGTCCAGATCTGAGAACTGATGCTCAGTTCCATCCACCTCTATGGAGGCAATACGAACCCTAGGAGCTACCTCGTTCACATACTCTGAATTGAGGTTTATCCTGCACAGCCCTTCATCGCAGCACACATACACAACGCCTGTCTTTGACACATAATTGGTTGATTTCTCTGTTATGTTGGATATTATTCCGTCGTTCTTCGTAAAGCTTATATATTCAGGTGAGGCATTGCTCAGTATATCCTTCTCATAATATCTGTATAAACCTCTGGAACCAAACATCCACAGGTATCCCTGATCGTCCATTATGAGATCGTATATACCGTTGGTGTTATCCACGGTGGTGACCTGTCTGACGGTTCCCTCCTGATAATACAGACCATTGTCCGTTCCTATCCACAAACCACTGCTTCCGCGGACCATACTTGACACAACGCTCATCTTCTGGGTATCATCCAGCTTCATCCTGCCGACAGTATAATCCGTGTCAACTATAAACACTCCAGCGCCGTTGGAACCGGCATACAGCTCGCCGGTCTCGTCTGCGTACAGGCTGAGTATGTCAGGGTTATCAAGTCCATCCAGTCTCGATATGCTCTTTACGACATCATCACCCTCTATCACAGATATACCGTTCTCTGTTCCAACCGCCACCGTTCCCGGCTTTATCTCAGTTATACAGTTCACGGCATTGCTTATGAGTGATGACTCTCCACGGCTGTAGCTCTTGTACTGCCAGTTTCGGCTCACCTTTATTACACCATATATCTTATATGTAGCTATCCACAGATGATCGTCCGAATCCACGTACAGATCTCGTATACTTATACCGCTGAGCTTTGATACGAGCTCATTGTCCGCACTCATCACAAGCTTGCCATTTGAATCTACTATATACAGACCTTCATCAGTTCCTATAAACGTGTTGCCATTGTAGCTCGTCACACAGTTCACGATGGAGCTGTCTATACCATACTTCATGGTGACATTCTGGAACTTGCTCCGCTCCAACTGAAGCAGGCCTTTTCTGTATGATGTAAACCAGTAATTGCCCTCAAAGTCTATGATCATATCGCTCATCGACTCGTTGAAGCTCAGTCCCCCGATGGCTGTCACATTACCCTTTGATGAGATATATCCAACACCGTCATCGGCAAGCGCCCAGATGTTGTCGCCATCCGAGTATATCTTGTTGATTCCGTGAAGGCTGCCCGTGTTGATGATCTCATTCTTGCCGTCTGTTCCTATCTTAAGGATGCTGTATCCGGCGGATCCGTAATATCTGTTGCCATTCTCGTCAACATACAGTGAGTTTATATCGTCGACCCTGTACTCTGACTTGTTGGTTATGGAGACATGTCTTTCAGGATCAACGGTTATCAAAATATCATTATTGGCTATTGCATACACATAGTCCCCATGTCCTGATATATTTCCCACACTGAGTCCGGACACAACGTCATCTGCCAGAGCTTCTGCGCCTTCAGATGACAGTCTGAATATTCCAGATGAAGCTGCGATCCACAGATTCTTGCTGTCATCCTCATACATGGCATTGATGGTGGACACGCCCAGATTGTACATCTCTGAAACTCTCTGAAATGTTCCGTTGTCATACAGGTACAGACCATAGTTGTCCGTTCCAACATACAGCTTCTCATCACTTGTGAGATAGATGCAGTTGATCGAATATTTCGTGGCATCCTCGTCACCGTCCAGTGAGAACAGCGTAAATTCACTTCCGTCATACCTGTAAAGTCCGTTGTCCGTGCCTATCCATATATATCCACTCACAGACTGGCACACACAATTTGCCTCTCCGCTGTCAAACCCATCGGTATCGGAAAATGTCCTCTGGTTATAATTTGATGTAAAATCCTCATCTGCAAACACACTAAGCCGTGGCCACAACACTGTCGCCACGGCAAGTATTATCACGTATATGATAAGTTTCTTTTGATGATCTCTCATTTTTTCCTCCGAAGATATGCTCCGCTCCTACGCCTCTTTGAGGAATGCAACATATCCTTTCTTGGTCTCATATATATCTGCCTTGGATGTCACTTCCCATGGTGCATGCATGTTGAGTACAGCCACGCCACAGTCTATTACCTCCATACCATACAATGAAAGTATATATGCGATGGTTCCGCCACCACCGACATCAACCTTGCCGAGTTCGGCTGTCTGGTATGTGATCTCCGCGTCATCCATGATTTTTCTTATAGCCGCCATGTATTCTGCATTTGCGTCATTTGATCCTGACTTTCCTCTTGATCCTGTGAACTTGTTAAATACCATTCCCTCACCGAAGATAGCCGCATTCTTCTTATCAAATGCTGACTCAAATGTAGGATCAAAGCCCGCAGATACATCCGATGACAGCATCCTTGACGATGCAAGACATCTTCTGAGTGAGATCTCTGAGAAGCCACCCATGGCGTTCATGATCTCAGCTACAGTATTCTCAAAGAAGTGTGACTGCATTCCTGTTGCTCCCACGCTTCCTATCTCCTCCTTGTCCGTGAGCAGGCAGCAGGTCGTCTTCTCCGGATCGTCAGCCTCAAGCATGGCGACAAGGGATGTGTATGCACACACTCTGTCGTCCTGGCCATATGCCATGATCATACTCTCGTCTATACCGCAGTTCCTTGCCTTTCCTGCAGGAACGATCTCGAGCTCTGCTGAGAGGAAATCCTCCTCCTTCATATCGTACTTCTTCTCAAGGAGCGCAAGTACAGCTTCCTTTACAGCCTCCTTCTCCTTGCCCTCAAGCGGTCTGCTGGCAAACAGTATGTCGAGCTGCTCGCCCTCTATCACTGAGTCCGCTCTCTTCTTGAGCTGTTCCTGTGAGAGATGTATGAGAAGATCAGTTACACAGAATACAGGATCGTTCTTGTCCTCTCCTATGTTCACTGTCATAACATCACCATTTGTCTTTGCAACGACTCCGTGTATAGCAAGTGGAAGTGTCACCCACTGATACTTCTTGATTCCGCCGTAATAGTGAGTGTCGAGATATGCAAATCCACCCTTCTCGTACAATGGATTCTGCTTCACATCCATACGAGGGGAATCGATGTGCGCTCCGAGTATGTTCATACCCTTCTCAAGCTTCTTCTTTCCTATATTGAACATGGCAACTGTCTTGTTCATCCACACGGCATATACCTTATCTCCGGCTGAAAGACTCTCCTTGTTCTTGATGACCTTCTTCAGATCTTTATAGCCGTGATCCTCTGCCTGTTTCACGATTTCTTTAACGCATTCTCTCTCTGTCTTACCGTTGTCGAGGAACTCCCTGTAGTCCTTACACAGGCTCTCAAGTTCCTTTATCTCGTCCTTCTTGTATTTGTTCCATGCATTTTTCTGTGCCATTTTCATTGCCTCCTGTTAATTACTATACATATCTGTGTCAATATTCCACGCGCTCCTGAGCATAGTCTTTCTGCGCAGGATAACGAGTATAGCTCCCATTATTATAAAGAAAATGATATATACTGCGTATGACGGAAGTCTCGTGAACTTAAACACAAGATATTCTGCCACACACAAAACAATTGCTATAACAATTGCAATAGCCATATTAAAGAATGCATTCAGATTGCCTCTGAGCGCACCGTATTCATCCTCCCAGTCAAGCTTCGGATGTGTTGAATCGAGAAGCACACCAGTGTATGTGCAAATGCCTGAGCCGAGTATTCCCAGCACAACATAATACACGCTGTCTATAAAACTGCACTCCATATATATGCAGAGGATAACCGTGGTAACCGCGATCGTCACTCCGCTGAACAGCATGCTAACCCAGACCTTTACGCGGATCTGGAGATCATATGTCATCGGGATGTGCTTTATAAATGATATATGGCTTCCCTCTCTGGTGAACGCCGTGGATGCGATACTGTTCATCGCCGTTGCAAAGAATGCTAAAGCGATGACCGCAACCAGCATGACCATGTCAGCCAGGAAAAGCCCTCTTCCAAATGTGTCTCTGAATGCCCTGATCGAATCCGCAGTTGCAGGTATATTGAACAATGCCACAACGAGTATCGGCCATATCAGGTTGACCACAACGCAATACTTCCTGTAAGCAGGCGTTCTCACCAGTGTCTTTATCTCTTTTGCCATGTATGATCTGAACGGTGTCTTTATGGCAAAGTTCTGCAGCCCGACAACTTCCTTCTGGCGGCGTCCTGACCTTCCGGTTGAGGACACAAGGTATACGCCCCTGAGGTAAAGCAGGTTTCCGAGGAAAAACAGTAGTGCCACACATACCGCATTCACCAGCACAAAGAGCATCATATACAAAATGCTGTTACTGTTCAATGCCTTCAGGAACAGCGGAACGGTGAAAAATATTTTATTCATAACATTTATAAATATATTGTCACCATTTTTAAGGCTGTCTATGTAATTATTTATATTTACCGAATCCATCTGTGCAAATGACCAGATGAAAAGTCCTGCAAAGGCTACAACTGCAAGTCCTACCATAAAGTCAACATTTCTGAGCAATTTAAGTCTGCTGAAAAACGCCATGACTATCAGCGCAAATATTCCGCAGTAGACAAGTGGCAGAACAGGGAGTAAAAATACACCCAGCAGCGAGGTTATCACTGATACAGGTCGTATCTCCGCGGCCACGAAGTAGCCGATAAATCCACAGAACAGTACCATAAACTCCATGACACTCTCAGCAAAATATGCGTGTGTAAACTTGGCAGCCACAAGCTCTGCCGGCTTTACAGGCAGTGGCAGCAAATGATCAAGGTCAGACGAAAAATATAGCAGATTGAATATGACCATGATGCTGAATATAACGCCGAGCACCGACATGAGCTGTATCACGAAATCAAGTCCCTCAGTGCAGCCTCCTGCCTCCATAAGTGCGGCAGTCATTATGTAAACTATAAATCCCACAACGATACAGCACGGGATCATGATACAGCACATGGCGATAATTCCCATGACCTTATATGCCTTTGCCTTATCTCCGTGCTCCGGCATCTCCATATCATTATTCCTGCTTATCATACTGAGCAATATCCTAAAATTCTTCATGCGTCATCTCCACGAAAATCTCCTCAAGAGATTTGTTCCTGTGCTGTGCCTCAAGATCCTCGAGAGTTCCCTGATATATATCCTTTCCTTTTCTTATCATGATTATCTTGTCACAAAGCTTCTCTGCAACCTCGAGAACATGAGTTGAAAAGAAAACACAGTTGCCGGCATCGGCATGCTCACGCATCATCTTCTTGAGCTCGTATGCCGCATTCGGATCAAGTCCTGTCATAGGCTCGTCGAGTATCCATACAGGTGGATTGTGCACAAGTGCAGCTATGACCATCATTTTCTGACGCATACCGTGGGAATAGCTGACCATCTGTCTGTTCAGGCTGTCCTCCATGCCAAAGCGCTCAGCCATCTGCTCTATCCTCTGCTTTCTCTCTGTGGTCGACACCCCATATATATCGGCGATGAAATTGACATACTCAAGTCCCGTAAGTCTGAGAAATATATCAGGATTGTCGGCTATATAACCCATCGACTGCTTGGCCTCCATAGGCTTTTCTCTCATGTCGAAACCATTTATCTTTACTCTGCCCTCTGTCGGCATGAGTATACCTGTCAGCATCTTGATGGTTGTTGTCTTACCCGCACCATTCTGTCCAACAAATCCTACTATCTCACCCTTGTGTATATGGAAGCTGAGATCATCAACTGATACAAAGTCTCCGCCATACACCTTCTTAAGATTCTCCGCTATTATCATGCGCATGTCCTTTCATCACTATATCGTTTTTGCATACCCGGTCTTATTATATCAATTCAGCGTATGGTTTACAAGTTTACCGTTGTATCAAGACAGAATGAATATATGACCTTCTCCTTAACCTTCATGCCGGTGAGCTGTTCAAGCACATCGGCGTATTTGTCGAGCTGGACATGGTATCTCTTAACCAGCTCCGACGCATCCTTCACGCTGTCTGTCTTGTAATCCAGAAGGACTATATCTCCATCCTCCTCGAAATAGGCATCTATGATTCCCTGTACAACTATCGTCTCGTCTCCGCAGTCCTTAAGTGAGTTCATTATATCTCCAGGCTCCATCATCATGTAGAACTGTCTCTCACGGTACAGTCTGTCCGACTTGCCCGCAGCCGCCATGCGTTGTCCTATCTCACTGTGTATCATCTTATATATCTTCTTTGGTCTTATCCGCTCTCTGTACAGCTCATCAAATAACCCAAGCTCAAACACTCTGTCGACATCCTTCTCCGCATCCGCAACAGTTTTCCCTGAGAAATCTGCAAGCTCCATGATCTTGTGATAAATGTTTCCTATCTCATTTCCATGGACTATCCTCTCCTCACTCATAAACGCAGGTATCGGAACTTCACTTCTGGCACTGTACTCCCTGCTGGTTAGGATATCCGGTGTAATGGCATCCTCACCGTGCGCCTGAAGTCTCTTTATCTCGGTTATGGACATCTTGCTCTTAAGCCCCGAATGTCTGTAGCCATACCTGAATTCCAGTCCGTTCTTCACATGGTCATACAGTTCTTTGTCGAGCTTCGCTTCAGAGGCTTCCACTGTCATATTTTCTGCTTCATCCTGATCAGTCTCAGGAGACATAAAGCTGTCGGCCTCCACCTCTATACTCTTCACATAATCGCACTCCCCCACATACCTGAGTGCGGTATATATCCATGCAGCATAACCATTTGCCTTCATGATGGACACATAGTTCATACTGTCACCAATAATGTACATATCACAGGCTTCCCTGAACTTATCAGCGTTCTTCACACAGCCCGTCATGTACAGCTTTTCCTTTGCCCTGGTTAACGCCACATACAGGACTCTCATCTCCTCGGCATAGGTCTCCGCAATGATATTCTTACTCATTATCCGCTTGAAAAATGACATTCTCCTGGCTCTCGTCCTGAGATCCACCTGGTCGCACGCCAGATAATGATCCTGGTGGACAAGCACATTTGATCTGGTGTCCATCAAATTAAACTCCTTGCCGAGCCCGGACACAAATATCACTGGGAACTCCAGTCCTTTGCTCTTGTGCATGGTCATAACCCGGACGACATCCTCATCCTCACTGACCACATCCGCCTCGGCAAAATCCAGATCATTTGTCTTGAGCTCATCCACGTATCTGATAAAGTTGAACACGCCCTTGCTGTTCTCCTCAAAATCATCCGCCTTCTTGATCAGCATATCGATATTTGCCTGACGTCTTTTTCCCATCGGCCTTGCGCCGACAAACCAGTAAAATCCGGTGGTGTCCAGCACATATCTTATTATGTCGCTTATGGACATATAGTTTTTATTTTTCTTGAGATAGTCAAGCATGCGGAGGAATTCCCACAGTCTGTCCACAGCATGTTTTTTCTCGCCCACATGGGTGTCCATATAATCTATGACCTTGTCATAAAGTCTGGCGTTCCAGTCTGTGCCGTTCTTCTCGTATCTGCTGCGGTATTCACCTACTATAACTGCAAGCTCCTCCTCGTCAAGTCCCACCAAGGGTGACCTTAAGACAGCAGCCAGATCGTAATCCACGTAACTGTTGTCAACTATGGATAGCATGCTGACAAGCGTCCGTATCTCAGCAGCATCAAAGTAACCACTCTCGCTCTCAATGTAAAGAGGTATGCCCTTCTCCTGAAATACCCTGTCAAATATGGTGGATGCTGTGGACACGCTTCTAAGAAGAATGACGATATCCTTATATCTGACAGGTCTCCTGTCATCGCCGCTTCCAACATACAGAGGCTCACATCCATCCACAATATCACGTATCTTACCGGCGATATAATTTGCCTCAACCTCAGGATTGCCATACTCTTCGGATACATCCGCTTCGCTCATATTGTTGTCTATGAGTATGAACTCGGATACAGGTCCTTGATCCACATTCTCCGGCTCCGTCATGGATGTTCCATCCCCCACCGCAAATCTGGAGTTGAGCTTTGCGCCCTCATCGTACTCTATGTCTCCGATCTCCCGCCTCATGAGCTGTTCAAATATTGAGTTCACCGTCTTTAACACGTTTATCTCACTTCGGAAGTTTCTTGTGAGCAGTATACTGCTTCCATTTATATCAGGGTCTGCTTTCTCACCATCGGCCAGCCTGTGGTAGCTGTCATACTTCTCTATGAACAGATCCGGTCTCGCCATTCTGAATCGGTATATGCTCTGTTTCACATCGCCGACCATGAATGTGTTGTGGATACGCTCACCGTGCCCCGACACACTTGCCAGAATGTATTCCTGCAGGAAGTTACTGTCCTGATACTCGTCTATGAGTATCTCCCTGTATCTCCTTGAAACCTCTCTTCCAACCTCAGAAGGAACAGCCCTGCCATCCTCTATTCCATCGCACAATATCCTGAACGCAAACTCCTCTATGTCGTGGAACTCGAACATATTCTTGTCCATCTTGACCTTCATGAGTTCATCCATATAAAGCTCCGTGAGCTTCAAAAGTGATGATATCACCGGCTCAGTCATGGCTGCCTGCCTCAGGATATCATCCACATCCAGGACGACCGAAACTATGTCGTCTATGATCGACTTATACACATCCCGCCTTGATTTGACAAATTCCTTCTTCTCCGGGTCAGCTCCGCCGCCAGGGTTCACAAGTCTGTCAAATGCATAGCATATACTCCGGCCCTGGGCATCCTTCTCCATCTTGAGCCCTTCCGGTCTTAACGACGTTCTGTATATATCCCTGAGTTCAAACAGATCAACGTGCAGGTCGTCTTCCCCGCCACAGCTTCTGAGCATGTGTGTTATCAGCTCAGCATCCTTATCCACACGGAGGCCGTACGCCTCAAGGCCATATGCCTCAGTTGCATATTTCTGGCACTCCCTGACCATATCATCCGCAGTTCTGAGCATCATGTACACCCTGTCCGCAAATGTTCTGACCATCGGAAGTTCCATGACAGCTCTTCTTTTCTCCCCCTCAGTTGATGATGTGTCCACGGCAAATCTCATGGCATCCGCCGCCTGCGCAAGCCATTTCTTCGGCTCCGGATAGCTGGATATAACCTTTATTATCCTCTCAACTATATCCGGCACGGCACTGTCGCTCTCATTTCTCGCAAATGTCCTTATCAGCCTGTCGAAACCGGGCACGACGGATTCATCCTCATAGCACATCTCCATGACCTGATCCATCACGTCGTGCTTTATGATCTTCATCTCCGTGTCGTCCGCTATGCCAAATGCACAGTCGAGCTCCACCCTCGCAAAGTATTCCTTCACTATCCTGAGGCAAAAGCTGTCTATGGTGCAGATGTCAGCATGGTTGATCAATGTCATCTGCTTTATAAGATGCTCGTCATATTCGCCCTTCGCCATCATCTCATCTATCTTTTTCTGCAGTGCCTGTCCTATCTTCTCCTTCATCTGGGCCGCTGCCGCATTTGTAAATGTAACGACAAGGAGCTCATCCACAGACACAGGCTCGCTACCCTCTATTCTGTCACCTTGCGAATTCCTTCCGGCCACCATCTCTATGATGCGCTCCACGAGAACCGCAGTCTTACCTGAGCCCGCCGCTGCAGACACAAGAAGATTGCCCTGTCTTGTGTCGATGACATGTGCCTGCTGGTCTGTCCACTTTATTCCATTGTCAGTCTTCATATCTTTTCCCATGCCATCATTCCTCACTTATCTCTATATCGAACTCAGCAGCTCTCTTCACTATCTGTTCAGACAGTTCCCTCAGCTCCTCAAGATGCGCCCTCTCCTCCGCAAGCTTCTTTCTGGTGCTCTCGAGAGTCTCCCTCATCTTCTGTGTTGCCTTATCGCCGCGGTCATCTACCTTCTTCTTTGCATCCTCATACTTTTTCCGGGCGCTGTCAAATGACTTAACGGCCTTCTCCATATCGCCCCTGACCTTCTTGTATTCAGTCTTGATATTCTTTATATCCTCAGCTTTGCGGTTGTAATTTTCCGCCTCGCCCCTATAGATCCTGGAGTATGAATTGCCTGAATACTTGCTGTCAAATGCACATATGCCCTTGAAATCACAGTATTTGCACGCATTTGCCTTGCCCTCATTGACCGGATTTATCTCGATGCTTCCCTCGGCTATACTGCCGGCAAGCCTCTCTATGTTCCTGCGGTTCGCCTCCATGAGATCTGTTATAAGAGTCTCCTCAAGGCTCTGTCCGTTCTTGAGTGTCGCTGAGCTGTTGTCCATAACCTTCAGCGCCCTGTTATCTCCATTGTACAGGCCTGAATATCTGGACTCCTCAAGTATCTTCTTCTCGAAGGTGTCCACAAGCACTCCCCCGAACACCTCGTCATCGGCCGCAAATCCCATGCCGTCATCGGTGTATCTGATCTTATCTCCCATTGCCGTCACGTCACATGCCGGATTGTCAAAGGTATAATACAGAAGTCCGCCCACATGTATACCACCAGGTCTTCCAAGCAGTGCCATCCTGCGCTTTTCAAGCTCGCAGGCTATGGCGCCGTATGTCACGAGCTGCATCTGGAGTCCTCCGAGCACCTTATCTATATCCAGCTTCTTATCAGATGACTTGTAATCTATAATCTTGAAATAAGCATCCCTGTCATCCGTAAATTCATCTATTCTGTCTATAACTCCCTTGAGGCTCATCGTGAGTCCATTTGGAAGGTTGAATATATATCTGTCTATGTTGTCTGCATTTTCCGATGTGTTGAACCGCCGCTCAAAATTCTCCGGGTCCATCTCCCCACATCTGATAAATGTGCGGAGCGTCCTGGCTGTCCTCGACGCAACATCCGCCAGAAGCTTTTTCATGTATGCCGCTCTTGAAGAATCCTCAAAGTACAGCCCGGCTTCATCCTCCGCAGATTCATTTGCAAATTCCACCGCCTTCTGTTCCAGCTCCGCCTCGTCCAGATGTACCCAGTCGTTGTCCCTGAACATCCTGACAAATGAGAATATCTTCTCCATGGTGCTGTGAAGTATATTACCAACATTTGCAGCGCCTATCCTGTATGTCTCCCTCTCTCTAAGCGAAAGTCCGTATGTCAGGAAATACTTGAACTGGCACTCAGCATACCGCTCAAGCTTGGACACACTCTCCACCAGATTCTCTCCATATATAAGGCGTACAGTATCTGGAGACAGATTTTTTGACGAGTTAACATAATTCTGCCCGAAGTTAATCGATCTGAGCTGTCTGCCATATCCCATCTTCGAAAGCAGTTTTCTGACAGCGTCCAGCGTCTCCCCGGCTTCAACGTCATCAGAATGTCTGATGATGTATCTGAGCGCTCCCGCCGCAGTCTCCGGCATCTGACCGTCCACATCATACTCCTCCGTCCGTATATCCGGGAATATATTCTTTATCCTGTCTATCAGGTATGACGGCTTCATGGACTTGAGATCCTCTCCGATCTTTCGGCACAGCACATAGATCATATCCGACGCCTTGGTGAGCGTGGTGTATATATAGAACTGTTCTATATACGCATTTGTCTTATCTGATGGAGCCAGCTCTATACCGTAGTTCTCAAGGCTCTGGCGGTCTGCACCGGAGAGTATCCTGCCCTTCTTGGCCGGTTTCGGAATTATGCCTTCGTTCACTCCCGCCATGAACAGCACCTTTATATGGTTGAGCCTTGATCTCGTCATATCGCCGACCACCACGCGGTCTATAGTCGGAGGCACTATACCGATCTCCATATCCGCTATGCCTGCATCCAGGATTCCCGCATATTCTTTTACGGTAAGCTTCTCATCGCCGATTATAGCCTCCATCTTCTCAAACAGGGCAACAACCTTGTCAAATATCCTTCCGTATGCATCTCCCTCATCCCATCTCTCCTGCTCATACAGCACTTTCTTATGAGCCTCAAGCTTACCGCACACATCAAGCTGCGCAAGGAAGCTGTAAAGAGATTCCGTATATGTTCTCACTGTGTTCTTGGAGCCAGGGCTTGCCGGCTTCCACACATCGATACATTTGTCCGGGAAAAGCTCCATGATCTGGGCTCTTATAGACTCCATGTCTGCCGCATAGTCAGGATTCCTGTCATCGGTTATCTCCTTCGTCCAGCTCCTGTAACCCCTGAGATTCCTGAGAAGCACATAGTTCTCCATCCTCTCAATGTCGTCCTGATCCACACCGGTCATTCCTGACTTTAACAGTCTGAACACGCTGTCAAATGAGAAGTTGTCCGTCATCACACCGAGGAAAGCCCTTATGGTGTCTGAGCACGGATCTCCCTTAAGAGATATATTTGCATCTATGAACACAGGGATATCGTATTCCTCCATCGCCTGACGGTAATACCTTGCCACATCCTGCAGATCACCCGCAACCACGGCTATATCCTTATAACGGTATCCCTTGTCCCTGACAAGCTCTCGTATTCTTCCCGCTATATACTCAGCCTCGTCTGCCGCCCTGTCCACAGCGACCACATGTATGTCTCCGTCATCGCCTGTGACTCTGCCATGGGGATATCTGAACAGATTGGCCTCAAGTCCTGCAAGCTCCTTGCTTTTCTCGAATCTGTACGGTCTGCGATCCTGACACATAACGACATTATCCAGTATGTCCACCTGCTCATCACCCGCCATTTTCACAAGCGCCTGCATAGTCTCCTTGGTGAGTCTGAACAGCTCGTACTCCTTCGGCTTTGTGAAGCCTATCTGCGACTCATCTATCGTAAATACAAATATCATGCTCTCAACGCGTGTCATGAGCTTCCTGATAAGATCCATCTGTACCGGTGTAAATCCTGTGAATCCGTCAAGATACAGATGGCTGTGTGCCAGCATATCCGACCTGTCCACGCACTCAGCTAGCAGCTCTATGAGCTGCTCCGCAACTATATAGCTGTCATCCCTGTTATACTCCTCAAATCTCTCGTATATAAGCCTGATGTCATGCATTTTTCTGTATACCAGACTGTCCTTATCCAGCTTGTCCATGACTGCGTCGATCGAATCCCTGTCAACCGCATACTGGAACAGCTCAGACATCATGGATTTCATCTCATCTATAAAACCCATCTTGTTGATATAGCTTCCATAAACAAGGAGCTCGTCCTGTGACTCTATAAGTATCTTCTTGATGAGCATGCTCTTTCCAAAGTCCTCCAGAACCCTTCCCGGATTCACTGACAGCTCATCGAATACCCGGTACGCAAGCCTGTTGAAGCCTATGGCATCTATGTTCATTGTTCCATGCCTCGGATGCATGGTCACTATATCTCTCTGCGCCTCCATGGAGAACTGCTCTGGAACCACGTACAAATAATTCAGGTCTCCGTGAGCCATCGACTCCTCTATCAGCTTCTTTATCACATATTCTGTTTTTCCTGAACCGGCGGGTCCCAGTACAAACTGTATTGCCATCTGTATTCTCCTTACACCTCAATATACTGTTATCTATGCTGTTTTTTCATCTGCTAATAATTTTCTCATAAAATCGCTCTCTTGTGAATAAAATATATAAAAAACAGGGAGAGCAAATAATGTCATCAACTAAACTTATCGTATTAAAATCAAAAGAACTCATATACACCGCCATACTGCTGGCACTTGTGATCGTATTTGTCATTATACTTATCACCATGTTCCGCGGCAAAGATTCAGATGACACCAGTGGTTCAGCCAGGAGCATCGCAACCTCAGCCCAGACTGATCCGTCTCCTAAGCTCGACGAGATACATTACACACCGGGGACATACTCATCTTCCCTTGTTCTGGGAGAAAACACTCTGTCCGTCATGGTCACTGTGGATGAGGACTACATCACAGATGTGTCATTCAAACAGGTGGATGAGACTGTGACCACCATGTACCCACTTCTTGAAACGGCACTCGAGGATATCAATACTCAGCTTCACTACATATCTTCCGTGGACGATATAACACCTTCCGGAGACAGCACATACACTACCAGACTTATCATAGATTCCATACGAAATGCCCTGAAGGATGCCGTGATCAACTAGCTGTCACGGTGCTTTCTGCCAAAACAAAAGGACATATGACCGTATATATCTTGTATTATATACGGTCATATGTCCTTTATTTATCCCACCGTTTATACGGTCGTTACTGCTTTGCAACTATGTTATCCTTATCCTTGAAAATACTGCCTCCCGGCACATATCCCCTGACTCTTGATACAGGATAGATGTTGCTGAATCTTCCTATTACGGTTCCAGGATTGAGGACGCTGTTGCAGCCAACCTCAACATTATCTCCGAGCATTGCACCAAACTTCTTAAGTCCTGTTGCAATGTCAAAGCTCTGTCCGTCCACATTTCCCTTAACGTGAACCAGAGTCTTGTCAGACTTCACATTGGACGTGATGCTTCCGGCACCCATATGTGACTTGAAGCCGAGGACTGAATCTCCCACATAGTTGTAATGAGGAACCTGAACGTTATTGAATATGATGACATTCTTGAGCTCTGTTGAATTACCTATCACACAATTCTCTCCGACCAGTACGCTTCCTCTGATGAACGCACCCGGGCGAACCTCTGTGCCTGCACCTATGATTGTCGGTCCAAGGATGGTTGCTGTTCCATACACCTTACAGCTCTTGTGGATCCACACATTCTCGTCCACCTCGTTGTACTCGTCCTTATCCAGACTCTTTCCAAGCTCAAGCACGAAATCCTTGATGAGTGGAAGTGCCTCCCATGGATAGGTAAGCTTCTCAAGAAGTGGCTTAGCCATGGTCTGATCCAGACTGTAGAGCTCCTTTATTGTTACAACTGACTGTATATCTTCCATAATAATAGTCTCCTTTTCTATCGCATATAACTGATACATACTATGTTATACACCTTTGTATACATATGTTCAATCACTGAGTATCCGCATTCTTCTCAGGCTTTGAACCTGTTCTGGCCGGAGCCTTGGCATCCTTCTTCTGGGTACCTCCGCCCTTGGCGTAGAACACCTTTGTTTTGTCGAATACCCCGGTTATTCCATTCTGGTTCTGTATCTGCTTCACAAGATTTGTGTATTTGGTGACAAATGTGGTCATCTTGTCCGTGTATTCCTGCTTGGATATCTGCCCCTCAGCCACACCTTCAAGCCCCTTTTCCCAACTGGCCGTCAGGTCTGCTCTCAGCAGACCATTGATGGAATAATACACTATATCATATATTATCTCTCCAAGAAATGTCGGAGTCACTATCTGAGTCTTCTTGTTCAGTGATATATATTTGTTCTTCTCCAGCTTGGTGATGATCCCGTCTCTTGTAGCACTGGTTCCGATACCGGCACCCTTGATCTGCTCTCTAAGCGCCTCATCCTCAATGAACTGTCCGGCATTCTCCATGGTCAGGATCAGCGATCCGGAGTTGTATCTCTTAGGTGGGGATGTCTCGCCCTCCTTTATGTCGATTCCCTGGACGCTCAGCTTGTCACCCTTCTTTATCTTTGCAAGTCTTGCTATAAATTCGGGACTGTACTTCACATCATCCTTCTTCTTGGAAAAGCTGTTGGCAGCCACCTTGAGATAGCCGTCATTTATCAGATATTTGAAGTTGGCAAAAAGCTTTTCTCCGTTCTTGGAGAGTGTCATTGCAACCTTCTGGTACTCCGCTGCAGGATAGAATATGCTGAGGAATCTCCTGCATATGATCTCATATACTTTGAGAGCTGTAGGCGCAAGACTTCTCAGCGCTCCGAATCCCTGTCCGGTAGGTATGATGGCGTAGTGGTCGGTGATCTGTTTATCGTTCACATATTTCGTCTTTGCGATCCCCTTATATGTGCCACTATCCATGGCCCCCTGTGCAAATTCTGCCACAGGCTGGAAATTCTTAAGTCCCGATATGTTCCGTCCTATCTCCTTTGCCACTGCTGTTGACAAAACTCTGGCATCTGTTCTCGGATAGGTTACCAGCTTCTTCTCGTAGAGCTCCTGAACTATCTTGAGGGTATCAGACGGGCTGATCTTGAAAAGAGATGAACAGTCATTCTGAAGCTCAGCCAGATTGTACAGCATCGGAGGCTGTTTCTTCTCTTTCTTGCGCTCTACAGCCTCAACCACTGCCTCGGGCTCTCCGGCCTTCAGCTCAGCCAGAAGCTGCTCCGCTGCGGGTCTCTCCTTAAATCCATTCTCCTTATACAGAAGCGGCGACTCGAAATACTTTGTGCCCTTCATTGCTTTCCATTCTGCGTCAAATGTCTGTCCTTCCTCTCCTACATTCGCAACAAGTCTGTAGAACGGAGTCTTTACAAACTCCCTGATCTCACGCTCTCTCTTCACTATGATCCCGAGGACACAGGTCATGACACGGCCCACGGCTATGACACATCTGTCCATGCCGAGATACCTCTGGACGACATTTGAAAACTTCAGCGACAGCGCCCTTGAAAAGTTGATACCCATAAGGTAGTCCTCTTGGGCTCTAAGGTACGCTGCATCGCTGAGACTGTCGTACTCTGAGAGCGGCTTCGCCTCACGTATCCCTCTGAGTATCTCCTCCTCAGTCTGTGAATCGATCCACACACGACGCTTCTCCTTACCGGTTACGTGAGCCATGGAATCCACCAGTCTGTATATGTATTCTCCCTCTCGCCCTGAATCGGTCGCCACATAGATACAGCCTATGTCATCGCGGGTAAGCAGTCCCGCAACTATATTGAACTGTTTCTTTGTGTCCGGAAGAACTTCATATTTATATTCAGTTGGAATAAATGGAATAGTTGAAAGGCTCCACTTCTTAAGATTCGGATCGTAAACCTCCGGGTAACTCATGGTGACCAGATGTCCGACACACCATGTGACAACCGCTGTATCCGACTCCAAATAGCCATTTCCCGCATTGCCCTTCACCCCCAGCACGTCGGCAAACTGCCTCGCCACGCTGGGCTTCTCTGCTATATATAAATTCTTCAAATTATGCTCCTATTCTGGTGGCATACGCCCTAAAATACATCACAACACATTTGTATATAATAGCAGAATTTGTGGAGGGGGGCAAGTGGGGACGGAGGTGCCTGCTCCTCCACTTCGCACTTCTCCACACGCATTGCGCGTTAATACCGAATTGCTTCGCACTTCGTGCTCCCGCAATTCTACGCGGCATTCACACTCCGGCCTATCGGCCTTCGTGTTCATGTCGCGCCATCCCGTCAAATGCGCTGCATGCCGCGAGCAAGCTCTCGCATGTGCGCGCTTGACGGGATTATAACGCGCAAAAAGCACCCCGCCTGCGATACCCGCAGACAGGATGCCTCTAAGCTATTTTATATAGAATTTAGTAGGATTAGCAAACTCAATCTATGTCTTACTGCTCGAATAACAGCTGCTCGTATGTTGGGAATGGCCAAGCTGTCTTTGGAAGTTCCTTCTCAAGTTCATCAGCAGGCTTTCTCACTGTGTCAAATGCTGCAAATACTGTGTTGTGGAAGTACTTAGCCCAAGCCTCTGTATCTTCCTCGTAATCTGCTGCCTTTGTAACCAGCTCCTCAAGGGCTACTGTAGCGCTCTTGAGCTCTGTGAGCTTCTCTGAGATAGTGTTCAGAAGTGATACCTGAACTGTAGGATCAATTCCGAGAGCCTTGATCTCAGCTGCACCCTTTGCAAGCTCTGCCTGATATTCCATAACTGCAGGAATGATCTCCTCATTAGACATCTCTATCATGGTGAGTGCCTCGATGTTGATCTTCTTTGCATAGTTCTCAAGCATTACATCAGCTCTCGCCTCAAGCTCTGCCTTATCCATAACTCCAAGATCCTCAAAGATCTTAACACTCTTGTCTGCTGCAAGATAAGGAACAGCATCAACCATGCACTTGATATTTGGAAGACCACGCTTTGCTGCCTCCTCAACCCACTCATCTGAGTAACCATTGCCATTGAAAATAATTCTCTGATGTGCTGTGAGTTCTCTTCTGATGAGTGCCTTGCATGCTGTCTCGAAATCGTCAGCGCCCTCAAGCTCGTCTGTCATCTTCTTGATCTGATCTGCAACTATTGTATTGAGTACCATCATTGGGAATGCGATGGACTGTGTTGAGCCAACCATTCTGAACTCAAACTTATTACCTGTAAATGCAAATGGTGATGTTCTGTTTCTATCTGTGGCATCCATTGTAAATGTAGGAAGTGTTGATGCACCTGATACATATGTCTTGCCCTTTGGTGACTCTGTAGCCTCACCCTTCTCGATGATCTGCTCAACGATCGACTGGAGCTGCTCTCCAAGGAATGCTGAGATGATTGCTGGAGGTGCCTCGTTAGCTCCAAGTCTGTGATCATTTCCTGCTGATGAAGCGGAAAGTCTCAAAAGCTCAGCGTTGTTATCTACTGCTGCCAGGACTGCTGCCAGGAAGAACTGGAACTGAAGATTTGTCTCAGGATGCTTGCCTGGATCGATGAGGTTCTCGCCCTCGTCTGTTGAGATCGACCAGTTGTTGTGCTTACCTGAACCATTTACACCGGCAAATGGCTTCTCATGGAGTACACACTCAAGGTCATGCTTTGCAGCGATCTTCTTCATAGTTGCCATAACCAGATGGTTCTGATCTGTGGCGATGTTGGTTGTTGAGAAGATTGGAGCAAGCTCATGCTGTGCAGGAGCAACCTCGTTGTGCTGTGTCTTGGCAAGGATGCCGTACTTCCACAGCTCCTCGTTCAGCTCTGTCATGTATGATGCGATCTTATCCTTGATCGCTGCGAAATACTGATCGTCAAGCTCCTGACCCTTTGGAGGCATCGCTCCGAAAAGTGTACGTCCGCAGAGCTTAAGATCTGTTCTCTTTGCAAATTTCTTCTTATCTATCAGGAAGTACTCCTGCTCAGGACCAACTGATGAAGTAACCTTCTTGGCTGTTGTGTTGCCGAACATTGCAAGAGCCTTAAGGGCTTCCTTGCTGATGGCATCCATTGAACGGAGAAGAGGTGTCTTGTAGTCAAGTGACTCTCCTGTATATGATGTGAATGCTGCCGGGATACAGAGGATACATGTTCCCTCATCTGTTGTCTTTACAAATGCAGGTGATGTACAATCCCATGCTGTATATCCTCTTGCTGCGCATGTCTCACGAAGACCGCCTGAAGGGAATGATGAAGCATCCGGCTCTGACTTGATGAGCTCCTTGCCTGTGAACTGGAGGATAACACCGCCATCACCGACTGTGCTTACGAATGAGTCGTGCTTCTCTGCTGTTGTCTCCGTAAGTGGCTGGAACCAATGTGTATAATGTGTTGCACCAAGCTCCATTGCCCATTCCTTCATGGCTGCTGCAACTGAATCTGCGATTGATGTATCGAGAGGCTCGCCCTTGTCAATAGTCGCCTTGAGTGACTTGTAAACTGCTTTTGGAAGTCTCTCTCTCATGACCTGATCTGAGAATACGTGTGAGCCAAATACGGCTGAAATTTTGTTCATCATAATTACTACTCCTTTTCTTGATTAAAAATGAATCCTTAACGTATCCTCAAAAAAAGAGAAAGGTGTCCTCCTTCTTGAGAACACCTTTGTCCATTTCGTATCATCTAATTGTTGAATATAAAATACTCCATATTCTTTCAAAAATCAACCCCTAATTTTAAAAAATTTATAAATAGGGTTTCAAATACTCCACCAGTTCATAAACCTTTGTTCCAGGTGATGAATCAGCTGGAGTTCTTCCCGCATTTGTTTTATCTAATCTTTTTGCATTATTTATTGCTACGTCAATATAAGGTCTTAACACTGAATACATATCTGATCTATTCTTCGTGTACTCCCCTTTTCCTATATTCGTAAGCCACTCCGTCAGCTTAGGCCAATACTCAGACCGATGTATGTCTGCCTGATAATATCCAAAGTGTAAAAGGAACCATAGCTCTATACACTGATTAGACCAAATTGCATGAAAACATATCTCACTATTGGTATTCTGTTCACACAGTGTCATGGTTTTATTGATATGTTCCGCAGGAAAATCGTCTGTGTCATACACAACCCATACATGTCTATAATCATTCGGACTTTCAAAAGCCTTCCTTTTAGCTTTCTCAAATAAGCTGATCGTATTGTCACCCTTTCCCTCTATATCAAGCTGAATACGGTCTCTGTAACTTTCATTTATTATTCTTCGTATTTCATCAAAATATGCAGGTTCAGTATCTGTTCCTTCCGTGACAATCAAATGATATTCTGGTTGCAATTTTACCTTTTTACTTCTTCTGCCACTAACCCAGTCCTTTCCCAAATCAGACTTCTTTAGAGGTTTTAAGCTCAATACCATTCACCCCCAAGCATATTCTGTAAATATGGATCCGCACCATACCGACCTTCCATATACTGCTTATCATATGCAGCGGTACTGTTCACATGCCTGTCATCTTCATCACGTACGTCATACAATGAATAAATTTCGCTTTCATGCTTGTCATCTAGCGCAGCAAACCATATCTCATCACGTCTGAACACTGTATTCTTCATTGTCGTCAAATCATGAGATGTGAATATCAACTGAGCCCCCATCTTATTATAATCAGGATTCTTGAATAATTTGATTATATATTTAAGCAGTTTAGGATGAAGCTTTGCATCCAGCTCATCCACTACCACAAGCCGTCCTTCCTGTAACGCCAGCAAAAGAATCGGAAGTGCTGCAAGAAGTTTCTTTGTTCCATCAGATTCGACAGCAAATGGTAATTCATAGTATTCCCCATCCACCATTCTTCCTGTATATAACTGGCGCTCCTCTGCATTATACCTATAGTCACATATGTCTATATCAAGATCGTTTAAAACTGTGATTATCCTTCTCTTTGTCTTTTCCTCATCCACCAGCAATACACGATTGTCCACCTCTGGTATCGCATAACTTTGAACTATACATGACTCAAACCAGGTCATAACATCAGTTATTACGTCCAGATTATAGTTGATTGCCAAAAAAGATAAATACGGCATTCTTGGATTAACCATCTTGTTTATTCCACTCTTACTTATGCTTGTTCCAAGTTTTATCTTTTCTCTCTCCCTTTCGAAAACTGTACCTATACGCTTTCCTCCTATATTACGCCAATATAAACTCTCAGATATTATTGCGCCCTCATGCACAGAAATATAATACCTGTACTCCCTACCGCTCTGTCTAAAATATATCTGAAATTCAGTTGGTTCAACCTTAGAGTCATTATCAAACAAAAATGGCACACACGAAACACCATACTGCAATATTATCCTCTGTCTGTTTTTCTCAAGTTCAGCGACAGGTCTAACAACCATAGATATCAGACAGGCAAGAGCCTGTAGCAGATTAGTTTTTCCTCCGCCATTTGGCCCATATATAGCACTCACTGGAAGAAGTGCCACATCGGACTTGTCCGCTTTTAATAAACTTTCTTCAAACTCAGGAATAGCTGCCGCCTGAAAATCAAACTCAGTTTCCGTTCTATACGACTTAAAATTTTTAAAAGAAAAAAAGCATAACATGGTCTACTCACCTCCCAATTATATAATATATTTTATTATATAATACGTCAGTTTTCAAGTTTTATTCCATGTTATGCAAATTATTTTCGTATTATTCGTTTTATAATTCGTAATGTGTATTATATTTATGACTCATATGAATAACACATTGTATATCAGATATAAATTATACTGTCCTCATCCACGCAGTAGCATGCCAGCTTTCCGCCCCTGTTTCTCTCTCCATTTCCGCAGTCGAGATCCGTATAGTATGGTGTCACATAAACCTTATATGAATGATCTTCATTGAGCCTGTTCGTCGTCACATGTCCGCAGAACACATACCTGTCAAATGCCTTCTTATCCGAAAACGGAACATTGTGGATATCAGGTGAGATGAGAAATCTGTACTCATCTCTTCTCGCTGCATTTGTTATGGACTCGGTAATGTTGATCGTCCTGTCCGCATTTCTGATGTACGAACCGCAATGAATGCCCGGATGGGTGACAACACAATCTCCGTACTTTGGCGAATATATCTCTGTGTAATGTGGCAGATGAGCCAGATACCCGTGCAGCTTCATCTGTTCATCCACATTGAGCCTCTTGATATCTCTGACTGTTCCACCACCGCCGAATATGATCCACTGTCTCTCCGACATGCTTCCATCTATGTACATCTGGGCAAACAGTTCATGGTTACCCTTTATGAGCTGCATGGAACCATCCACAAGATAGTCCGACATAAATTCAAGAAGAGGAATCCCCTCATCGTTCCAGTCGAATATATCACCTATGACTATCATGTGGTCAGTGGATGGATCAAAGCTTATCTTTTTCAACATTTTTCTGAATGACATGACATCTCCGTGGATGTCGGATATGAGATATAACATTTATACATCCTTTGACAATCGTTCTATCAGTCCAGCCTCTTAATAAGCTCCTCATATATCTCCTCCGCCACCGCCAGCTTATATGCAAGTCTTGTCTGCTGAGGCGGGAGCTCCACATAATACTCTTCCACATCACCATCTATATCTATGGCAAAGTATACCTGTCCCGGAATCGAAGCGTCTGGATTTGCCGGATCCACATTTCCCATGGTTCCAGTCACGCCGATCCCTATATTCGCATTATACGCCTTTCTACACGCCTGCGCCATTGAACCTGCAGTTTCCTTTGAATAGACTGTATACTTGTCTATGATCTCTGCGGGAACCCCCTGCATGATCTTCGCCTCATTGCAGTAAGTGATAAATGCACCTTTCAGCACTGCAGAGGAACCTTCCGTGTCGGTGATGAGGGATGCAATCTGCCCTGAGGTGGCAGATTCCATGGTGGTGATGGTGAGGTGTCGGGAGATAAGAAGTTGTGTGAGATGCCGGTAATTCATTCTGATCTTATTCTCTATATTGCATTCATTCTCCATAAAGCGTCTATTCTCCTTCTTTTCCTTTTCACCTTTAGAATAGTAACTTTCCTCAAATTCGTCAAGCGAGATGATATACTATTCCTGAAGCATATCCAACCCCAATCCGGTATTGCATTTTGTTTTCCCAATATGGACATATGTATTAAAAAATTGCTTCTCCTTCAACTCTCTCGGACTGTTTTCAAATATAAGTGTAACAGATTCTTTTACTAGTTTTCTATAATACATTAAATTCCGAATCATCCCTTAGCAACAATCAATCATTATATCAAGGATTGCTAAAATATCTGATAATTCTTTTCTAAACTTTTTCCTGTATAATTCGATATCGCTATTATCTTTAATTTCTCCAATTAATTCAAATGAATTTTTCTCGTTGTAGCAGGCAATCACGCCCATATTTCCAGAAAGTTGAACTCTTGTACGTTTTCCCATTTTCTTCAAGCCTGAAATAAACTGAGGGGTCAAAATAGAATACGCAAGGTCATCCCCCGATGCATTAACCTCAAACCGGTCATCAAATACACGATCTCCCGTTTTCAAGTAGCTTGATATATTGTTTTTTTCATCTATGTATACGGCCTTTCTATTTTGCCTCATTTTCCCAGAATTACTCTTGCCCATTATCTGTACAAATCCATTCACGCTTTTACTCAACGCCATTGTCATAAACTGTCCTGAAAACTCTGTAATAGTAGTTTTCAGGTTGTTTTCATTTGCAGTATAATCCTGACTTTCTGTTTTCAATTCAAGATCACTGTATGTAAATTCTACATTTCTGTATATTCCATGAATATAATCTGAACCTGTTGCTCTATTATAAGTTGGAAGAATACTGCATTTTTTTAAAAAAGATTCATCCACATAACCACTTGGCGAATAATCAATAACCTGAATTCTCTCCTCGAGAACCCCGAGCACAATATTCTGTCCTATAAACACCCTGAGGTCTTTCATTTTTTTATTACACAGTATAGCAAGTAAGAAGCCAATAAATATGCATACTACAGGCACCACTCTAAAAACAGTATCAATAATTGGACCATATATATCAAATATTACCCCCACAAACGGAAGGAGTATTCCCACTAACGACAAATACATGGGGATTTGTATTATTTTGATATTTCTTTGTTTTGCTTTTATTATACTCTGCATTTCTTCATCATTTTTATAATTAACTATCTGCTTATTCATATATACTCCTTGTTCCGTAATAATCAATGATGCAACTGGTAAACTTTTTCATTGACATTTACACATTGAAGCAGGATTTTTCATTGTGGCTGCCATCTTCTATGAAAAACATTCTAAATCCCAATATCATAACCGGAACCACCTCGTTCATATGCAGCAAAAATGTCACTGCCGGCTTGATAAATCCCAGTTCCGCCAATATAGCATATATGATCAGAAATGCTTCTATCATATATATTCCAAGCACAAACGTTCCACGTCTGGCAGATACCTTCATAAGCTTTGCTGCAGACAGAATGACAGCAATTGACAAAACAACAAGCAATATGAACCACAATATACACAAACCAATCCCAGCCTGATGTTCAATTATCGTAATATTATATCTTGCTCCAAAAATTCTGTCTGGCATACTTCCAGCCTGGTCCAGTTCATCCATAATCGACGAACCTGAAATCTTATTCTTACTGGTAAATACATCATCACATCCGGCAAATATAAGTATAGCTCCACAAAGCAGTGATAACAGACAAGTCACAATATTCAACCTGTGCTGAACAGCCATGTATACAATAAACATAATCGTTTCTGAACATATGATAGCAAATGTGAGATCATCTTTGGCCGTCACAAGTTTTACACTCACAACGTTTGCAAGTTCGATAAGAAACCAGAACAAAACCCCACTCAAACTTTTCTTTACAAAGTCAACGCCCTTTACCATAACCACAAAAGCGAGTATCGTTATCACCACAGCATATATTTCGTCACTTCCCGAGCCGAATAATCCCCAATGTCCTCCATCATCGCGTCCACTGTCGGTATGTATTGAAAATGTCACACTTGCCCAGCAGATAACGGCATACAGAAGCGTAAGCACAAACAATGCCGCCGCATCTCTAAATTTCTTTTTATCTGTAAAAAGCGATCCACAATAACGCACTGCGCCGTATGTCTTATCACATATCTTCTCAAGTGGCAAAACAAAAAGTATCGCCCCTACAAAAATACATATAAGAATGTTCCTTATCTGGCTGACTGCACCTCCGCCGCCTATGTATCCAGCCAAAAATGTATTCTCCGTTCTCGTCATTATTCCCCACATGGCCGCATAACATATAGCTGATATCACAAATGCCAGTATTGCCGTTTTTAGAATCTTCTGATCGTATTTTTTCATCTTTCTCCGCCTCCATATATCAGTTTTTTTACTTGTAAATCATCCTTTTTTAAAAGGTTTAAAAAGGCTTAATAAGGTTAAATAAGGTCACCGTATACACTGCGACCTTATAAGTTCCTGCCTTATCTCCTCATTTGGCACAAATGCAGAATTACTCTTCCTCTGATAAGCCAGATATCCAAGATGGATCAGGCAAGTGAGAACATCATCCTTATTCGCAAAACTTACTATGTCATTCTGAAATAAAACCTTCAAATAATTCAGTATTATACCAATCTTTTCACAAGCTCCTCATAAATCTCCTCCGCCACAGCCAGCTTGTACGCAAGCCTTGTCGGCTGAGGTGGAAGCTCCACATAATATGCTTCCACATCGCCATCTATGTCTATGGCAAAGTATACCTGCCCCGGAACTGAAGCGTTCGGATTCGCCGGATCAACATTGCCCATTGTTCCAGTCACGCCGATCCCTATATTCGCATTATATGCCTTCCTACACGCCTTCGCCATGGCACCTGCAGTTTCCTTTGAGTATACTGTATACTCATCTATGATCTCCGCCGGAACTCCCTGCATGATCTTTGCCTCATTGCAGTAGGTGATAAATGCCCCTTTCAGCACTGTCGATGAGCCTTCCGTGTCGGTGATGAGGGAAGCTATCTGCCCTGATGTGGCGGATTCCATGGTGGTGATGGTGAGGTTGCGTGAGATAAGAAGTTGTGTGAGATTCCGGTAATTCATTCTGATCTTATTCTCTATATTGCATTCATTATACATAAAGCGTCTATTCCCCTTCTCTTCCTTTTCACTTTTAGAATAGTAACTTTCCTCAAATTCGTCAAGCGGGATGATATACTATTCCTGAAGCATACTTATATATATTTCTTTTTCATAGTATTCCTATTTTACTCTAAATTAACTAAAACCACCCACACCTCATTGATGTGGATGGTTTTTATCATTTAATTTCTACGCTTGCTTCGCCTAGCAGCTCATCTGACCTGTAGTCATATAACTCTATTGTGACCGTGCCTGCCCCCATGCCATTTCCACTACAACTTATGCAAACAGACAACATATCACCGGATTGAACTCCATAAAACATGTCCTCATACGGTTCACCTGTCCAATAAGTTCCAGTATACTTTATTCTTGTTCCCTCTGGTGGTGCAGAAATTACTTTCCAATAAAAATATATATTCTTAACACCTTTCTCGTATACTCTCTTATCCGTGGTCATATCCGTTTCTGAATCACTGACCGTTATTGCCGATATTTTTACGCCTAAGCTACTGCTTTGCTCTCCGATATCTCCATCTCCATTGTCTTCTGTGTAATCATATTCCATATCAGCTTCTGTATCTGATAAATCATTTTCGCTGTCTTTTTCTGTATTGTCAAACTGATTGACATTACCCGCCTTTCTTATGGCAGGCTTACTTTTATCATCTATTGAGTTTTCCGATTTCATTTCCGAAGTATTGTCTGCAATATTTTCTGTAAATTCTTCAGTTGTAGTATCAGACGCAACAGCAGAGACTTCTTCTGTTATATTTCTTCTTTTTGGTTCCGATTTGTTCAGCTGTACGACAAGAACAATACAAATGACTACAACTGCCACTCCTATAATAGGCGCACATATCATTACAATCTTTCTAAGCATACTTGCATTATCTATATTTTCGTGCCCCATCAGGGCTCTTCTCAATACATCTACACTTTGATAACGCCTTTCTGCCTTGACCTCCATGGACGTCATAATTGCGTCACTTAAATACTTTGGAATTTCAGGATTGATAACGTCAGGTGCCGGCAATTTATCATCTACCATTCTCTCAACGGATTCCTGCGGCATTACTCCTGTAAACATTCTATACATTGTAGCTCCCAATGCATATATATCTGTCCACGGTCCAAAATCTCCTCGGCTCAGATACTGCTCAGGAGGTGCATATCCATGTTTCAACACAATCGATACAGTCTGTGTATATGTATCCATCGTCTGTTTTGCAGCTCCAAAATCAAGCAATTTTACGCTGGAATCATTACATATAAATATGTTTTCCGGGCTGATATCCCTATGTATGATCCCTGATTTATGAACAGCATCCAGCGCAGTAATTAAACTGTCTATCATATACAATCCTGTATTAATATCTATTCTCTCACCATTTGACCTAAGATACTCCCTGAGGGTACACCCTTCAAGATACTCCATAACCATGTATGCTGTATTGTTTTCCTCGAAAAAATCAAACACACTAACTATCCCCGGTATTTCATTAAACCGTGCAAGATCCTTTGCTTCCTTGAGGAATCTATGTATACCTCTATTAAACTCATCAGCATTTACAGATGTAAACACACTAACAGATGCATCACCAGGCATTCTATTCACAACACTTTTAGGGAAATACTCCTTTATGGCTACATAGGAACTCAACAAAGCATCCCAAGCCTTGTATGTTACTCCAAATCCGCCAGACCCTAAAACACTCTCTATAACATATCTCCCCCTAAGAGACACTCCTTGCTGTAAAAATGGGAGATCACTCACAATTCCTCTTCCTGACACCATAGCATTATTATCATAAGTACTCATACACATCTCCACTAATCAACCTGCAAATTACTATAATCAGCCTTTATACTTTTTTTTATCTGCGATATCGCATCATCCACCGACGAAAGATTTCCATGATTGTAATTCCATGACGCATCTAAAATATAATTATAAAAAGCAACATCATAATCGCATAAATTATTACTGTTTATTACCTCTCCATTATTTTTCCATGTGCTAAGTGGATTTGCGCCACCTAATATATCTGTAGAACCATATCCAGATGATATTGCCCGATCCAAAGCGTCGGTATTGTTGACAAAATCAATATTGTCACACTGCATCTGATACATCACATCCGTGTCACAACATAATGTATACAATACCAGTGCTGCCAGTTCTTTATTTGTACATTGTGCAGTTACCGTGAGATACGTTCCGCCCCAATAATAAGAATCTGGTCCCTGACATACATTTCTCTTTCCATATGTTTCTGATCCCTTAATATCATTTAAAGTTGAGTAGACAAACCAAGGAGATCCAAAATAACCGAATACATTTCCTGTCATACCATCAAACCATGTGCTATCCCATACAGAACTATTATTGGTATAGTTTCCATCGTAAAGTTCCTTAGATATACTTAAGTAACTTGACACTGCACCATCAAAATTTACCTTGTTTCCATCAACCCATTTGACAGTTCTACTGCCAAGTATCGGTCTCTGAATATCGTCTGGTCCGGAAACAATCTTATATCCTGCATTATTTAGTTTTTCTGCAGTTGAAATGAATGTAGACCAATCCTTTACATAAGACTGGACAGTCTCGGGATCTGATGCACCAAAGACTTTTTCCGCAATATCTGTTCTATACACGAAACATCCCGGCGTACTCTGCCATGTCATTGCTTTTAAGATTCCATTCACCGAACCACATTCAACAGTATACGGAAAGGCATTTTTATACATATCCTCAGTCAGTCCAATCTCTGACAACGGGATTGTTCCATCAGATTCTGTAAAATAATATGTGACGTCAATATCACTGGCGATTATCGACGGCTGTTCCGCAGCATTCTCCAATCCATTTAAATAATCTACTGAATTACTTCCCACTCCAAGATTCACATATCTTATCAAGCTAGCATACTCTGGATATTTAGCCTTTACATATTGAAGTTTATTTTCCAGATCATCATCCCAAGAATAAATATATATTGGGGCACTGTCCTCATCAGGCATAGTCAGACCTGCCGGTCCAATCTTAGCATCAGTAAGATTATTCCCAGTAATATCACTCACAGCCGGCTTTTTCTTTTCTTCTGTACTGGCTGCAGTAGTTTTTTCTTCATCATCTACATCCACTTTCTGCTCTGTTATAGTGGTGTCATTACTACTTGTCGCCTCATATTTTTTATGTTTTGAGTTTTTACTCGTCTGTACCCCAAGGAGCACACATATTGCAATGGCCGCCACTCCGACTATCGGTGCGCATATCGCAACTATCTTCTTTATAACCCTGCTATTATCTGAAACAGCATTTGGGACTAAATCTTTTCTCAGATCTTCCACACTTCGATAACGATTCTCCACCTTAACCGCCATTGCCTTCTTTATGACATTGCTCAGGTACTGCGGAATTTCTGGGTTAACCACATTCGGAGCCGGCATATTATCATTTACCATCCTCTCCACAGACTCTGTAGGCATTAGTCCGGTAAACATTCTGTACATTGTTGCTCCCAATGCGTATATATCTGTCCAAGGTCCAAATTCACCTTTACTAAAATATTGTTCTGGAGGTGCATACCCATGCTTAAGCACTATTGACACAGTTTGATTGTATATATCCATTGTCTGCTTAGCAGCCCCGAAATCCAATAACTTTACACTTGAATCGGTACATATAAATATATTGTCCGGGCTTATATCTCTATGTATAATTCCTGCTTTATGTACATCAGCCAATACCGATAATAGACTGTCTATTATATAAAGTCCTGTATCTATATTTACTTTCTCACCATTCGCCTTCAAATAGTCTTTCAACGTACACCCGTCAAGGAACTCCATAACCATGTAAGCTGTATTATTTGCCTCAAAAAAATCATACACGCTCACTATTCCCGGTCTGTTATTGAACTTGGCAAGATCTTGAGCCTCTTTTAGGAATCTTTTCATTCCATGATCAAATTCAACCGTGTTCATGTCTGTAAACACACTTACTGACACATCCCCAGGAGTCCTACTCACAAAACTCTTCGGGAAATATTCCTTTATTGCAACTGCACAATTAAGCACATTATCCCAGGCTTTATATGTGACGCCAAAACCACCAGAGCCAATAACAGAATCTATGACATACCTTCCTCTCAATATAACTCCGTATGTCAAAAACGGAAGTCCTGTATTCATTCGTCCACTCTCCCTATCACACCAATCATTACGATACCACTTCTGCCACAAAATTATTCTTCTTTATATTTGAATAAAACACTTTCAAATCATCGAGACGTAAAAGCGCAAGCTTGGAATTCGGTTCACGCCAGCAACAGCCACAATCAATATTGACTGTTATACTATCATTTTCTTTTTGCACAACCACACGTCCTAACCCATTGTATCTATAGTTGGTTGTTGGAGTATGTCCAAAAACGATCACCTTACCCGGAATTCCCGGTTCTCCGTCAGGATACGCCCTTGACCATATCATTTTTTCATGATCGCACTCTTCAATCGGCTCAGATATAAATGCATGCACCAAGTAGAAGTGTGTATCATTTACTGAAAGTTCAAAATAATATGGTAACTGTTCAAAAAACGTTCTCATTTTGTCCATATACTTCATATCCCGTCCATTTTCAACAAGCTGTTCTATAGTTCCATATTTGTCATATGATAAATACTTACCCTGTTCTCGAAAATTATAGTAAAAAAGAAGCTTCTCCTTTATATCTCCATCAAGATCTGATGTGAGCACCCAGCTTATATCAAGTGTGTTCATATTATATTTTTTTTGTATTTCTTCTGCCAGCTCACAGCTCTCCTTATACTTTACGAACTCGCAAAACATCTCTTCATGGTTTCCCATGCACATATGCACACTTTCACCATATCTCTTATAAACCCATTCAAACATTTCTTCAGATCCTGGACCTCGATCAATAATATCTCCTAGAACATATAATGTATCTTCTTTCTCATTGAATTCAACTCTATTGAGCAGCTGCATAAATTCACGATAGCAGCCATGAACATCTGCAATAACGTAATAACTCAAGTCAGTATCTCCTCATCTCTTATTCTGCCAATTCATTTATATCTATTATTTCACCATTTCTTATCTCAAAAACATTCCATATTACACCAGCCCCCACCGGAACTTCATAAATTCTAGGCTGATCATCTCCTGCTATATATACCTTAACAGTTGCACCTGAATTACCAAGAGCACTGCTGGAAAATCCCATACCCTGATTTATATAATCAACAACACTGTAAGTAAATGTACCTCTTGAAATATCAGATATTGTTATTGTCTCCGGGCCAAAACCATTTCTATCATCAACGTCCAGATTCACAATATCTCCGAATGACATATTTCTAAACGATACATGGAATGAATCACCACCTACATTTCCAGTCAAGTGTGCGTCAAGATCCTCCGGTGTTGCGCCCCACTCAAGAACAATTCTAGCTTCTCCTGACGCAAGAATTGAACTCATTGTAAGATTCTGATCAGACGTTGTATTTCCCTTTGTAACCTCAACCTCAAAATACTCCGTCTGATAATTCTCAAGTTCTGCACATACTGTATATGTATTCTCTTCCAACTCTGCTGTATAGATGCCATCAACATCCGTATATTCCGTAAGGACAATATCTCCACTCTTATTTTGTCTGCCCTCTCTAAATGAAAGCGCTACTCCACCGAGTCCCTGTCCATTTACAGCATCTACGATTATTCCTGTCACATATCCTTTGGCAGATACCTCGTCCTTATTCTTTCCAGCCCCTGGAACTACCACCTTTATCCAGGTCGTCTGTCCATTTACATCACCAGATTCCGTACATCCAAGATATACTGCGCATCCCTTATAATGGAACAGTTCATAATTTCTTGACTGATCCGATTTTACCTTTGGATTTTCTCCAAATAATGTACACAGATTATCATATGTAATACTATCACCAGCCCCACGTATTATACTGTCCAGCTTGTCCACCATAATATATGATGGGCGGATATTTCCCGCAGGTTCGCCCGCTGCAGAATCAATAACCTGTTCATCCTCATTTACATACCAAAGATGTGCATCGAGATTCTTATAGCTGATACTTATTACCTCACTGCCATTCTCAAATTTTACTTCTGCACTGCCATATGTTGAATTGTAATCTGTATACCCTTTATCTAATATATCTCCAAAAAAGGCATCATTAAGTGTCAGATCCTCCAGAGTAGCTGCATCCATATCTTCTTTATCCACTGTTTTATATCCTGTCGTCTTATCTCCTATAACATATGTAGAATCAAATATCGATGCATATTTAACCAGGTTATCTATCATCCTCTTTATTGTCTTACTTCCCGTTGTCTGATAACCAAGTGTAAGTATTCTGTCAACACTGTCCATATCCCCAGTTGCCTGATAAGCCTCTGCCAGCTTGATATAAGTTTTCTCATTCTTTTTATCAATCTTCAACGCTTCATTATAGGCTGTGATCGCTGAATCATAATCAAGCTCTGCGAGATATCTGTCACCTTTTTTCATTTTCTCTTCATATTTATTACTGGTTAGATTCCTGTTTACTAAAATTATTCCAATTATTGTACATAACAAGGCTACAAAAACACCTGTTGCTATTATTATCAACTTTGTGTGGTTCTTTTTTCTTATGGGTTGCACTTGTAACGGCATTCCACAATACACACACTGAGTTTCATTATCATCATTATAGTTGTTACAATTGTTACAAAGTTTCAATCCATATCCACCTCTCTTATTTTTTAGAAAAACGACGGTGAGGCATAGTACGCCCTCAGTCATCCTATGCCTCTTTTCTATTATTCTGTTTTAGTTCTCGTCTTTTCTGAGTTCAGCAAGCACCTGATCATATTTTGTTTTCATTATCATCTGCTCTTCATCCTGATAACCGACTGCATACACATTCTCTATCTGATCACCATTGAACAAATAACATTCATTTGCCCCCTGATATCCTTCCGGGAATGGACATGCCGCATAATCCCAAATACGAGGTTTTTCCTCTCCAGGAACAGTCTGAAACTGGCATATACCAATTATCATTACCTTTTTTGTACTATCCTTCAGCATAACTACTGAACCAATTGGTAATACTCCTTCTAACATATCTATGTCCTCCTTGTGTTTATTTATTCTAATAATATATCAAATCTTTATCGGCAATACCATCAAAACCACCTGTTAAAAATCCGACCGACACTCTTGGACGCTCCACCCTTTATTGTCTTTGAAAATCCTGACGAAGCCCCCTTGACAAAACCAAGAGCCTTAGAATAATCAACTTCAAATTTCAAAGAAAATCCTATACCAAGCGATGCTCCTATATCAGCAGATATTTTTCCGTCTCCAATATCAACCTTTGCGTGAGCTCCTGCTCCTATATTGATAGATGCTTTTCCCTTTGCCTCAACGCCCAGCACTGTGGCATGGCCCTCTGCCGATGCATCAAGAAGTATTGCCTCTGCAGAAGCATTTACATGTGCACTAGGACTAAAATTACCATCTTTATCAAAAAGACCTGTACTGGCTCCTATTTCTGCTGCTACTCTTCCAACAGTTATATCGCCACTGACTCCTGCTCCAAGCATATCATTTCCAATAGATGCTGCTCCTGCTGCCGTAAATAACGTGGCTGATGCTCCTGCTGCGGCTGTGAATCTTGGATCTAACACAAGATTTCCATTTTTATCCGTTTTAAATAATCCGCCTGAGTATGAGGCATGCGCCTCTGCATCTCCTAATTTATATGCTCCATTAACCTTTACAGAGCCGTTTTCATATTTGTATTCACCTTTTTTATATGTAGCTTCCGCATTCCAATTTCCCTTGATAGAAGTCTTGTCTACAATTTTATCTGTTGCATTTTTGTAGGCTTTCTTGACTTTATCTATCAGATCTTTTACGCCTTTTATATTCTTACTTGTTATTCCTATAATTCCGGCAGCCTTTGTCAACAGATCCTTTATTGCTTCATCGTAGTTCATCATATCCATATAGGCTTTTAATTCGGCAGCCTGTACTTCACGAATAACTTTCTGATTATAGCCATTAAGATACCCAACATTCATGGCTTCTCTTGCCATTTTCCCCGTAAGAGTACCAAGCCGGTTTCTTATTGCCTGAGATGTCGGACTATTGTCATTCAACAACCACTGGGATCCCTTAAGCTGTGCTGTTGTTATACCAACATTGATAAACATACGAGCCAGTTCACTTCCCGCGCCTTCCATCTGTGCTCTATCCAGTTCAAAATTGCTCATCTTTCTCCTCCTCTCCTAAATATTTCAAATGACGGTACATACGGCCTTACACCAGATGTTAGAGGTATTGAATATCTAGATATAAGATCTGAATTCAGAGGGCTTATCAATTGCGCATTTATTTTTTTATAAAATGCTTCATTCGATTTCAATATCCATCTCTCGTGAAATATATTTGGATTTATATAATTATCTTCACTAACTAACTGTTGGTCGTCCATTATTCTTATGAACCATGGAACGCACCCATCGTCCATCTTGCCAATGAGGGACCCACTGTTCGGGCTTTTTTTCAATCCATCAACCAGTTTTATGTTGTATGTCTCTGTATCACCATACACCCTTATAACCTGACTCCCCTGAGACTGTAAAACATCTAGGCCATCATGTATTTTCCTCATTTTCTGACAAAGTCTTCTCGTGACCCCGTCAAACTTATCTGTTTCGGCACTCAACATCCTGCATGCCCTAACCATGGATGTCTCTGTCTGATCCACCAGATCCCGAAGTTTTTCTATTTTATTTATTTCTTCTTCAAATTTCTGATCGTCAAACTTTATCGTGTCCATAGATTCACCGCCTCGAAAATATTAAGTGCTCCAGAGGAGATCTGCCCGATATCTAAATGTCAGGCAGATCCATTCTTCCACTGATAATTGTATGTATCTTAGAATATGTCCTGTGTATTCAGGGCATTTACCTGCTGAGTCTGAGCATTCTCCATCTCCTCGTACTTTGATGCAGCATCATTAAGATTATTGATGTGCTGCTGAAGCGCATTCAGAGAATCCTGAATCTCCTTTGTCACATTTGTGTACTTCTCAACATAACTCTTACCAGACTCACTGTCCCAAGCCTGATTAAGCTCATTCACCTTACTCTTCATCTCTGTCATCAGAGACTCCATAAGCTGCTTCTGTGTATTTATCTCTCCTGCCTTTGCTCTCACCTGCGCTGGATCTACCTTTAAAATTAAATCTGCCATAATTATTCACCCTTTACCTTTCTTCAAATGTTATTTTTTATTATCTCTTTGAAACGATTCCCTTAACTTCTTCCTCGCCCTGTATATACTTGTTCGCTGCTGTCTTGATTGCTGTTGAATACTCCTGCATAAGCTTTGCAAGATTATTGAACTTTGGAGCATCCTCTGCAAACATATTGTTGAATGCATCATTTGCCGTACCATCCCACATTGCATCCATCTCATCCTTGAGCTTGTAGATCTTCTGAACCGCATCTGTCCAATCATTGATCTTGTTCTCGATATCATTTGCTATCGTGTTCATTGTCTGTGGTGTTACTGTCATCTTTCCCATAATTATCTCTCCTTTATGATATATATTTTTTATCCTTTAAGCATATTGGCATTTTCCTGCTCAATGCGCTTAATTTCTGCTACATAGTCGCGAATAATCTTCGCAATATCCTTTGCTTCTCTTGACAACTTTGACATATTTGTCTTCACTGTCTGAAGCTCCTCAACATATGTTGCTGTAGAAGAACTCTTCCATGCGCTTTCAACATTCCCGCTGATCTTTTCCATATTCCCTGAATAATCGTTCAGGTCATCTCCTGCGTCCTCTATATAAGATGCGATTTTCAGCAGATGTTCTGTATTTACATTTATCTGTGCCATATCTGATCACCCCTTAAAAAATATCCGCAGTCGAAAGATCTTCAACCACTGTCTCAACGCTCTTTTCAACCTTTTCATAGGTTGCTACAGCCTGTGTAAGTTTCTCACAGCTCTGTGATACTTCATCTTTAAGCTTTGATAAATCCTTGTTCAAACTCTTCTGATTTCTGGAAAACACTTCATAAGCACTTCCGTCCCAAAATCTTCCGGCATCACCTGCCAGAGTATGCAGAGTATTTTGAACATCTTCTATTGATCTTTGCAGTTTCGTAAGGGTCGTTATCTTACTCTTTAAGGTGCCCAGATCAACATACAACGTCTTTTCATCCATCACCTTTCCCCCTTTACAAAACTCTGATATTCTGAACCAGATTATTTGCACCATTTCTCAGTGATTCCTCACACGGTCTATAATCTTTGCTGACAACCTTATTTATCTTGGTTATCTCTTCGTCCAGACTTTTTATGATCTGATCCATCAGTTTCACATCGATTCCTATTGATTCCTCGTATGTACTTCCAGCAATACTTTGCCAGGCTGCTGAAATATCTTCCTTAAGAGTTGACACCTCTGTCTTATACTGAATCAAATTTTCTTTCTGCTTTGATAAGTTTGAAACACAATGCTGTATCTCTTCAACGTCCCACTTGTATTTACTCTTCATCCCGGCTCCTTTCGTTACTGTTTGTGTCGTCTATGTTTTATATCTTATCCATTTATTCCAAAATTTGTTTATTCTCTGACGAAACGCATTTTTTCTGGAATGAAATGCATTTTATACCATCATTATCCTCTGACCACTGACAATTCCGCACTGCTCCACCGTATAATCCCTGTTTAATACATCCTGTCTCTCATACAAATAAAGCATGATATTATCAGTATTTTGAAACAGCTCATTGTTATTTTCAAAGTCTTCTATCTGCTCTATAAGCTGATTTATTACTTCTCTTATCTTCATGGATTTTGGAAACCACATATCATACTTCTTAATAGTTGCTGCACAATACAGTTCAACTAATACCTTATTCATCCCTCATCATCCTTTCAGAATAATCTGCCCACTTCAGGCTCTCTTCTCCCTCCGATGACAACACAGTGACATCAGTATTGGGATCTATCTTGCCATGATCGTCCATAACAAGATCCACAAATGTCTCATATGGATACAAATGCCATACACTCGGAATTTTGAAATCCTGTCTCATATAGACAATCATGTTTCTATTATTTACCATCACCTTTGCCGACTCATCATCCACAATAATGGCATAACTTTCTGCCTCAGAGATCGACATGATAATAAATGCTATTACCCTGTCTAACGAATAGCCTCCAGAAGTCTTTATACAAACTTTGTGTCTGCATAGATTATCAATCGCTGAATATTCGGCTTTGTCCGTCAATCCCTCCACATCTATATCTCCAAGCCTGTACTTTGTCACTCCAATATGTCTGAGCATCGTCGCAAGCTCATTTGATGTGAATCTATATCCTATCGCCAAAAACTCACCCCTTTTTATACCTTTCCATTCTTTCAGCAAACTCCGCCTTGACATTTCTTGACAAACTTGCACTCAGATTATCCTCAAGGGATATAAGCATCTCCTTATAATCAACCTCTCTTACCATTGTCATATTAACGATATAGCTCTTCTGACATCTGAAAAATGACTCTGGAAGACGCTCGATTATATTTGTTATAGAATCGTAAAACTCATATTCCTGTACAGCCGTATATAAAACAATTTTTTTGCTCACTGCCTCAAACATAATGATCTGACTGCAATCAACATAGTATTCCCTTGATCTGATCTTAAACTGGAATATTCCCTGATTCTTATCATCATCATTCAGATCAGCAGCTATTGAATCTATGACACCATGCACATCCTCTGCTTTAACCGGTTTAAGAAGGCATCCTACTGGCCGCACAACAGGTGTTGTGTATTTGACGATCTCCATAAGGTTTTGTGCAATCAAAACAACATAATTAAAAGGATTCTGTTCTCTTATATCATCTATAAGTTCATCAACAGGAGTTCCGCATGCCAACATACACGCTATCTTCATACTCTGTTTTGATATATAATCATCCGCCTCTGAGACATTATCGAAACCATATACTTCGGCATCATAATTTTTTTGAAAGCAATAGTTGAAACACGCATCATGGACATTTTCCATTTCGTCTGCTTCGGTATCACAAACTAAAAAATCAATCATATCTATTACCTCTCATGTACAGGAATATAAACCTTGTATGGTGCCCCATTCTTCATCATATGGCCTACATTATCAGGAAGTATCTGGGCTTTCTCATTAAGTGTCATAGCAAAGTCAAACAATCTCTGATCATTCAATCTGCCGCCTATATGCACACCAGTTCTATACTGTGTATATGTCTTACATGCCTGTGTATAGAAACTTCCTGCTGAGAAATCAATTGCAAATCCAGCTACAAACATAACTCCAAGCTGACGTCCCTCTTTGAAGAAAAGCTCAACAATATTATTCATTGCCTCCTTGTAACTCGTGTCGTATACCTTCTGGATAAAATCATCAAAATCATCTATCAGGAGTACAAGTGGTGTAAATTCTTTCATGATCACCGCATACGGATCTGCAACACCATTTGCTACAAGTTCCTTCTTTCGTGAGCTTCTTGCTTTAAATTCCTTCTTCAACATGATGAGGAAGTCATATATTCTGTCCTGAGAATCATATACTTCTCCGTCTAACATTGACCTTATTCCCGCAAAATCACTGTTAAGATTGACCATATGCACCTGCGCCTGAATCAGTCCGGCTGCATATATGAAATTCTTGAACACATTTATGATAGCTGAAGTTGTAGTGGCACTCAGACTGAAGCAGTAGGTCATCCTGAAATCCAAAGCTATCGGCACAATATTTTCCATCTCATATGCAAATGGAAGCTGTTTATTCTCAACAAATTCTCCAAAATCCTCCAGTGTCTCAGCAAATGACTTATTCTCAGGAAGAACTGGTATTCTTCTTGCATGATATCCGCTGTAACTCTGGCAATACTCCTCAAAGAATTTCTTGAGATTCTGCATACGCTCAATTTCTGTGTCTCCATACGCTGGAAGCGCAGTCTGAAACTCCAGAACATCATCCACAACCACCAGTCCACGTCCCGTGATACCGCTCGGAAGAATAGCTGGACTCTTGCCAAGAACATCCAGATAATCTCCCTTTTCCATAAGCTGAAGGGGAATGACATTTGTAAAATTCTTTCTTGTCTTGTACCTGACATCAGTAGTCGTATTCGCAGTGATGATAACCTGAATACCATATTTGCTTCCGTCACGGGTGAGCTTCGCAAAGCTGTCCTCAAGATTCTCATAAGATTCAATAAATTCAAAATAGTTATCCACTATAAAGAATACTGTAGGCATAGGCTCGTCACTCAGCTTCTGATACTCCACAAAGCTTCCTATTCCCTTCCGCTGGAATTTATCGCGTCTGTCATTGATCATCTCCTGCAGGAACTGGAATACTCTTGGCACACCCTCAGTATCATCCGAATAAAACACCTCTCCCACATGTGGCATGCTCATATACTGTTTCATCGTCCGTCCAGAGAAATCAAGTATATAAAACTGCACATATTCTGGTGAGTAAAACCTCATCATCGATGTGATCATGGTTGTCAGCATATTGCTCTTTCCAGAACCGCTGTTACCAAGGATCATAAGATTACTCATCTGATTAAAGTCAATTACATATGGCAGGGTATCCTGCTTCTCCGGGTTATCAATCTCTCCAATCCAGGCAAGTGTTCCAGTTGCAGAATCAATATTGTATTTCTTTATAAGGTCTTCCACATATATATGACCGGAGAGAGGTGGCAGCCATAAAGCCCTGGCATTATGTATTCCATTCTTAGCAGCAACATCTGCTATGTAATTAACACATGCATCAAGCTGTGATATAACATTTTTCTTTGTATCTCTCTTCTTGCGTTTCTCAACGCAGTTATTACCATCTATACCGATCATCGACACTGTGTCTTTTATTACTCCTACAGAGTCATGAGGCTCATAGTCTGCTCCTGAATATCCTGACTGGAACAGATCGAAACTCTCGTCATTTCCTATCTGCAGATAGGCACGTCCTGTCTGTGTAAGATAAGCAGCTTCAGGGCGCTTAAGCATTCCCATACTATCCTGTTTGTCCTGAACCTTCAGACAAAGCTTGAACCTTGAATTGGACCATATTTCATCATCAACAACACCTGCCGGCTTCTGTGTTGCAAGAATAAGATGGATTCCAAGGCTTCGACCTACTCGAGCGGCGGATACAAGCTCTCTGATAAATTCCGGCTGCTCCTTTTTAAGCTCTGCAAACTCATCAGATATAATGATCAAATGTGGGAGAGGTTCAGTTGCCTGCCCATCACGATATAATCTTATATACGCATCAATATGATTTATCTTGTACTGATTGAATATCTTCTGACGTCTCTTTATCTCACTTCGTATTGAAATAAGGGCACGCCTTGTGAGGCTCTCATCTACAGTATCGCTATCATCATCCCCTGCCCCAAGGTTCGTTATGGTTCCAGCAAGATGTGGCAGTTTCTGGAATACATTTGCCATTCCACCACCCTTGTAATCGATCAATATGAATGCAACCTCATCAGGATGATAATTAAGTGCCAGTGAAAGTATAAATGTCTGTATAGTCTCGCTCTTACCTGAACCTGTAGTACCTGCAACAAGACCATGTGGTCCGTGCTTTTTCTCGTGAATATCAAGATACATAGGCTTATTTCCTGCGGTGATACCCACAAACGAGCTTATTCCCTCATATGCACGATGTTCCTTGTAGCACTTTAACAAATCCCACTGTTCAACTCTTCCTATCCCAAGCATCTCAAGGTAATCAACGCTGTCCGGGATTCCGCCTTCTGAGATCTCGTTTATATTGTAGGCTGCTATCATTCGCGCAAATGACTCAGATTCACTGCTGGATATCGTGTCAAATGCCACTGTCTTTGTATAATCATAGCTTTCATTAAGCTTATATATTCCCTGATAGCTGTCACTATTTTCTATTACATACTTACACTCATTCGGCAGCTTACTGATGGTTCCATATAAAAGAACAAATGTAAAACCATAGTCATCCCTTGATGTCATATACTTATATATCTGCTCATTGTCAAAATATTCTTTCTCAGAACAGAACACGACATAATGGTCGGGAAAAACAACCTCTTCCTCTTCGCTGTTAAGCATCTCCTCTCGTGAACGAAGTTCTTCCATAAGGTATCCGATAACGTTCTTCACCGAACTCTCATTATTTCCTACATATCTTTTCTTTTTATCTTTGCTGAATACATGAGGTAACCACTTTGTCCACTCAAGGTCGAATTCATCACCATAGAGAACTGCAATCTTCACATCTGTATAACTATGTAACGCTGCAAGTTGAACTATAATATTATTTGTAACATCCTGAACTCCGTTGTGTGTTCCTGTCACTCCAACAATCTTGTTATCCTTAAGGCTCAACAATTTCACAGCATCTTTTATATATTCAAATGCCTGGAACAGCTTTGCCGGTTCTTCCACAAGTTCATCCTTATCGATTGAAAACTTTTCCTTTGGAACAACTATCTGATTTGGTGATTTTATCAGTCCTGTTCCAAGTCTGACTTCCATAAAATCCTCATGGTTTACATTTCTATTCCAAAGCAGTCCCACATCTGTTGTAAATCTGCTTAGAAGCACTCTGGAACTAAGATATTTTTTACTGAGAATATTTCTGTTGTAGTCCTGCTTTAAAATAAGAAGGTCTTCATTTTTCTTTATATACTCTCTATATGCAACCTGTCTCTGTTCCTCCTCTTCACGCAGAACTCTCTGATCATACTTATTCCTCAACATAGCCCACATGATTCCAATTCCGGCAAACATGATAACCGATATCATCATTCCCAAATACATAAGTGGACTTCCACTTGAATTGGTCCGACTGTTCACATATACATTAAAGAGTACAGTGACAAGAATTGGCAGTGGCATTGTAATAGAAGGTCCAAGGATAAAAAGCAATGGCGTTTTTCGTTCTCTATGCCGTCCCGGAGGTCCCTCTATCTCTATCTTCTCTTCGTCAAATGGTTCAATGAATCTAGGCATTCTTGAAAACGCTGACATATCCCCATATATATTCATATCTTTAACTTGATCTATATCTATTCTTGGAAGCGCACATGTCACATCACACATCTGATTTACCGCGATCATACTTCCCAGGAACACTATCTTATATCCCAATATATATATCTGATCAAATGGCTGAAGCTTACAGCTATCATGCACCTTTTTATAGTTTACATAAGTTCCATTTTTTCCTTTGTCAAACAAATACCAACATCCATTCTGGTGTGACAAAATTGCATGACAGTTACTGACAAATTTATTATTGATATTTACAAAACTATCCCTTGCGGATCCGATAGTAACCGTGTCATATCCCTGCAGTGAAAACTTATCAAAACTTGCCATTTCTTTACGAAATGCCTGTATCATCACAGAAAAATGCTGACCAGTGCTATAGACTTTACCAGTATAGACTTCTCCATTACTCAGTTCTCTGCTCTCAAACATGTAATGCTGATAGCTCAGTCTCACCCTATCGCTGGATCTGAAACTCCACACATGATCCCAAACTTCATATGAAATAAAAAGATCCTTTATTCCTGTAACTCCTGACAGATCTAGTTCACCCGTACGATTGTTAAGTCCAGGCAGAATGTATTCAACTACTGAATCTCCATAATTTATATAAATAATAAATTTATCCATATATTGTTCCCCTATACATACCCTTTATCTTTGAGCTGCTGATATATTTTCTTTAGCTGCTCCACATTTGTATCTATTTTTCCATCAACATTCTGTTCATTGTATGCCTTTATAGCCTCATCATAATGCTTCTTAAAGGTTACAAAATAATAATCCCCAGAGCCATCTATCTGGCGGTTATAATCCAGAAATGCCTGCTGCACCAAAACTCTGTAATCATTTGGATATTCCGCTAAAAGTACTTTCAGATAATTCTCAGCTTCCGTGAATTTGCCCGTATTCAGATAAACCACCACAAGGTTTATGGCACTGTCGAGATCTAGCAGATTTTTATTCTTCAATGTCTCCAGACTTGACTGTGCATTTTGATAGTATGTTTCTACTGATGAATCATCCTGCTTTGATGCAAGACCTATGTAGGCAGTCGCTAATATCTTTTCTTTCACCGACTCATATTCCGCAGACAATGTATTATCAGATACAAGCTGTATCATCTGATCGTATTTCTGTTGAGCAGCATATACTTCACTCAGCAATATCAGATTTCTGCTCTTGTCTGACACAGTGAGTGAGTTCTGAAGCACATATTTAAGATCATCTTCCGCTTTTGAATAATCTCCCTGAACATAGGCAATCTCTGCCTGTATCTGTTTCTGGTTGATATCTCCGAGTACATCACCATTTCTTCCAAGTACACTCTCCGCAGTGTAAATGTCTCCGCTTTTTGCAAGTGATATGGCATAATCCCTTATGCAATCAGCATCATCCATACACCCCACAGCCTCTTCAAAGTAGCGGTTTGCCTCTTCATAATTCTCAAGTTCAAAGTATGCCAAAGCTACCTGATAGAGAAGATTTCCTTTCTTGATGGGATAATTTTTGTACACAGAATTGTAATTCTCATCATTTAACAGCCTCAAGGCTTTCTCCAATGCCTCCTGGGGTTCTGTCTCAACGGATATCTGAATTACCTGATTATAGTTTCTTTCAAAAGCCTCATTTTTCTTCTTTTTAGATATCTTGTATCCCATAACAACTGAAGTTCCAATAATCAGCCCAACGCAACACGCTCCAGCAACAATTCCCAATCTCATAGCTCTGTATTTTGCACTTGACTTATATATATTTCTTACTGCCGTAAGCATCTGCGTAGCAGACTGATATCTGTCATTAGGATCTGTCTGCATTGCTTTATGAATTATCTTTTTTAACGCCTCTGAATAATCTATATCCAATTCTGTTATCGGATAAGCATTTACAATTCCCTCATTTGGCTTAATTCCCGTCATGATATGGTAAAATGTTGCACCAAGACTATATATATCCGTCCTCTTATCTATTACCATCTGATAACCGACCTGTCCGTCACTCTGTATAACCTGCTGCGGATGAAGCTGTTCAGGCGAAGCATATGCTGTTGAAGCCGCCATGAAATTAGTGCCTCTTGTCTCATCAAATGAGATATTAAAATCTATCAGACAGATATTCTCTTCATTGTCCAACATTATATTGCCCGGTTTTATATCTCTATGTATGATTGCCGGTGTTCTTGTATGTAGATATTCCAGCACTTCAAGGCACTGGGAAAGCCATTTCGTTATCTGTTCTTCTGAGAAGCGATAATTATTCTTAACATAGTAACTGAAATCATACCCTTCTATATAACTCATGACCGTATATATCTCTGTTCCAAGCTGAATAAAATCATATATATGAGGAAGATATGAATGGCTCAGATTTTTCATTATGTCAACTTCTCCACGAGCCTCTATCCGCCCCACAAAGTTATCCTTTATCCTCTTGATCACCACATATTTTTGAAGATTCAAATGATATGCAAGATATATGACTCCCATTCCGCCAGAGCCTATTCTGTCCAATATTTGATATGTACCATTTATCACATCGCCATTATTAATCACTTGTATCTCCTCGTTCCAAAAAACAATAGGGAACAGCCGAAGCCATTCCCTACTGCGAAATTACTGATTTGCTCTTCTTCTCTTGTTTACAATAATAATAACCATACCAAGCAGAACAATACATATAGCAATGATTACCAGAACGATCCACAGGTGAGAATTGAGAATACTTACGTCAAATGTAAAGTGTACCTCCTCTATCTTCTCATTTCCTGCTGCATCATAACATGTAACCTTAAGTGTCTGTTCCCCTGACGTTGGACTTACAGTAAACGAAAGTTTTCCATCCTGCAAATCTGCCTCAGACTTAATCTGCTCGCCATTAAGCTCTACCTTCATTGTGGCAAACATTATATTGTCATATGCTTCTATTCCTATATTTGCGCTTGCATCACGCTCAATCTTCTGTCCCTCTTCAACGCCACTTATGATGCAGACTGGAGCGGTGTTATCAATACAGAACTCCATATTTACACCCTTTGACTTGTTATCAGAGATATTACCTACAGTGTCCTCAGATGAAACTGAAACGGTGTATACACCTTCCTTTGCAAATGAATCCTTAGAAAGAACATACTCATACTGATTCCATCCCGTCCTATCCTCAGAATGTTTTACCGTATAGTCTTTGCCCTCCTCCAGGTTAACTATCTCATTATCGATGGTGTATGAAACTGTTGATGTCTTTACCTCATCTACATTCTGCTCATAGATTGCAAACTTGTCCGATGCTGCTGCATAGTATGAATCAACCGCGGACTCAAGTGCCTTGCTGAGTGAGTAGATTGAACCAAATCTGTTAACTCGATATGATATGGTCTGAGTTGTCTCATGACCTGCCTTATCAACCGCCTTAACTGTCAATGTGTAGCAATCATCCATCTTCTGAGCATGCTCAAGATCATAGAATGAGAATGCCTGTCCATTTGCAATTGAAGACTTAGAATATCCTGACTCTCTCACTCCATTCTTTCCACCTGTAAGAGTTACAATAACGCCACCTTCATCATAGTTCGTATCTGTTACTCTTACTACCGGAAGAACACTTCCTGTATATGATGTTCCATTTGTTACACCTTCAATAGCTATCTCCGGCTTTGTCAAATCTACTGTAAATGACTGTGTCTCTATACTATTGCCCTGATTATTAGCTCTATCCTTGCAAGATGCTGATATTGTGTAGTTTCCATCTGCATTGAATGAAACTGTTGCAACATGTGTGTCGCCACTTCCTGACCAACCGCTTATAGATATCGGTGTGCCATCCTTTCTGGCATCTACTGTGATATCCTCAGGTGCGAAGTTGTGCTCATTTACTGTGATGGTGGCTGTTCTTGCCTCGCCGTAGTATGAACCTGACTTTGCGTTGTTGTTGTCGTAGGTGATGGTCATGGTTGGCTTGGTTCCGTCGATTGTGAACTTCTCTGTATTAGTCTTTACTTCTTTGTTTCCCGCAAGATCAGTACACTCTACTCTGAGGTTATCGTAATCACCATCACTGAGTTCATCACCTGTTCCGCCTACAAATGTATACGAACCTGTCCAAGTATCACCTCTATTAGTAAACGTCATCGGTATAGTCTTTGATGTACCATTTTTGTTTACAGATACTATCGTTCTATCCCTATCAAAATTATGTTCGACAATAGTAATATTTAAGGTTCTTCTCTGATTAAATTCACTATTTGAAGGAGTTGAACTATATGATATTGATTTAATTTCCGGTTTCGTAACATCAATATTATACTCAGCGTCTCTCTTTGTTATTTCTCTTCCTGTATTATCTCTACCAGTAAATGTAACCACAATTTTATCGCCCTCAAATTTATGATTATTATAATTTGCCACTAAATCAAGCTGCTTGTTCCATTTACTAGTTTTGATATTTCCTTTTTCATTGAAATTTTCACTAAAACTCTCAATTACGTTATCTCCATTTTTTACTGTGTATGAGATATCCTGTAATCCCGAATAAGAATCTTGTGCAGAAAGCTTTATCTTTACTGTTCCATTATAGATTCCATGCTCTTTATCTTCCGGATTTAACGTCTTAAGTTCTGAGCTTGCTGTACTAGAATGCTTTTTACTACTTTCAACAATTACACCTTTGTCAAGCTCCGCTTCTGCAGTTGACTTATTATCATTTGAATCACTTGTGTCAAATGTCAATGTTCCCTTAAAGTCTGTGTCTATTTCATAGCAATATGTAAATTTGCTGCCTGACTGTTTTCCTTTGACTTTAATCTCACTAGATTTCTTAGTTTCTGTATCATATTTTACACATACAACTTCTGCATTACCCACATTTTCGACAGCTACTACTTTGACTTTTATTTTGCTCTGATCAAAATATCCATAATCTGAATTTCCTGTGGTATGTCCTGCATCTTCTATTGTAATATTCTTTGATTCTATAGATGGGGCAGTATTATCATACACAATAGCTGCATCATTTGTAGCTGTATTTCCTGTTGTATCCTTTACAGTTAATTTTATGGAATAATCTCCCTCTTTCTTAAATTTGATCGAGGTCTTATATACACCTGCTTTTTCAACCATCCAACCGGTTTCCTGGTTCAATAATCCCGTGAGGTCATTTAAAATTACTTTTTTACCATTCAAACTCGATTTTCCATTTAACTCAATATTTGATGCCGCAAGCCCATTTTCAGAATTGTTATCATTATCTCTACTTGTCAATTTTATTCCAAAATTTTTAAATTCCGGATTATCCTCAACAAGTGTATATGTGATTGTTCCTTTTTTACTATCAATATCTGCAGAAATCTGAGGTGTGGTCTTATCAAATACATAATACTCTTCACTCGTTGCTTTCTTTATACTTTGTGAAGCGATATCGTAATAATACACATTGAGTTTGTATTTTCCATCATCCCATTTATCCGTCTCTTCTTTATTAAATGTGAAATTAATCTTTTTATCTGCAATGACTATATCTGGAGTTGTAGTAATAACCTCTTTTTCACCATTTTTACTGAGTGTAACTTTTATAAAATTATTAACGATATACTTTGCATTTGTGTCGATTCCAACGCTGGCTTCTACTACACCATTTTTTCTAGAAATAGTTGGAGTTGAAGAATCCGTACTTGTAAATACAGGCTTTGTGTCGAAATTCACAGCCACATTTGTATAAACTATGTTTTGTGCAACTGTTCCTTTCTCATCTTTACACAAATCATAGTTTTTGGATTTGTTTTCAGCCTTGTCAATCAAAAGAGCTGTTGCTCCTTCTGATTTATTCCAGAAATTTATCTCATTACCATCTTTTGATATAAGTTTAATATTTGTTTTTCCACTATTACTATTTTTTCCCAACAACACAGTATTCTCACCAAAATTGACTGTTGCTGTTGAAGGATTTGTCTCTGTATACTGCCAATTAATTACACTTGAGCCATTATATGCCGTATACTTCGTGTCATAACCTTTATAAAGATCCTTTTCATTTTCAGATTTCAGAACATCTGTATCCATAGCTACAGGCTCAGCATACAGATAATCTTCATTATCCTCATCTATTACAGGTGCTGTAGAATCAACTACCAGTGTATATTTTTTATTTTCTTCATTTCCACTTCTATCTGTCACATTAACTTCAATTGAATATACTGCATCTGATTCTTCAACAGGTACTTCAACAATAACTTCATTTTCATCAATATTATCCTCACCGATTTCAGGCAACTCAACATCATTCAGTTTTGTTGTAACTTTATAGCTTTTAATACTAATGTTATCTTTAAGTTTGAATTTTACGCAATGTTTATTGTTTGAAATTTCAAGAGCTGAAAAATTATAATATTTCTTCAGTTCGTTATTATTGAACTTGTCACATTCAATTGTTGGCTTGCTATTATCTAACTGCACTTTATAAGTAAGAGTCTTTGATACATGTCCAACATTATCTATTGCATAGAATTCAATAGTTTGCACACCTTTCTTTGCAGGATTTACCGCCTGACTAATAACATTTATACTCTTCGATTGAACATAGCCATCGACACCATCTGCACTATTTTTCCAAACTATTTTGGCAACGTCTGACCCACCAAGTTCATCTGCTGCTGTCAAAATAATATCAGCACTATCTTTATCTTGTAACACATAAACATCTTTTATTTTGTACGACTCAGCTGTATTACTTGTTTCATTTAATGTAGGTGCAACTGCATCTTTTACAACTGATATGGCTTTGCTCACACCAAACTGATTCTTATCATTTTCAGTTTTCATCTGGAATGAATAATTACCATCACCAGTGAGTGAAAATGCTACTGTACCAGTAATCTTTACAAAATCTTTATTAAATGCCTCGTCACCAACCTTATATCTATAATAGCTGTACTGTCCGGACTTCACAGTGATCTTTGCCACACCATTATCCTGTCTATAAAAGTAATTATATTCATCCTGTGGATATACCTCATCTGCACTTATTTCAAAATCCCTATTATATAAAACATCACCGATTTTAATCGGAAGCTCTTTGGTATATGTATGAGCCGCATCCCCAAGGTTAAATGATACTGTCTTTTTTATATCATCTTTATTGCTACTGCTGATATTTGACGAATCAACCTTGTAACCAATTATCTTTTTATTTTCTTCGATTGGAATAATGCCTACATTGTTCGGAGTTCCTATAAATTCTGGTGCTATATTTTTTAATGAATCCGGAACCTTAAGTCCATAATTCATTGTAATGTTGTAAGAAACGTTAAATGGAATTTCAGGAGCTATGGATTGTGGTACATTTATTTCCACGCTTGCAATATCCTGCAAACCAATCGGTCTTACTGTAGCAGAAACGTTTACAATACCATCTGCATTTATTGATTCACCTGTTATGCTATTTGATACTGCCTCAAACTTTTCATTTTCAACCTTCTTACCAGTCTCTGAAATAATAACACCTTTAACACTATCAATTATCTCTGTACCATTGTTCACTGCAAATTTTAGATAACACTTATCTGTCTTTTTGAAAATATTACCAGATACATTACCAAGCCATTTTGTTCCATCAGTTGAATAGCTGACCTCAATATTTGCATTAACATTGGATATATCAATTTTATATTCCTGAGCACTCATTATGACATTTTCTGAACTACCCACAGTTGCATTTCCAGTAAATGAAAGGTCATTGTATTTTGCTGTAATTGAAAGACTTGTTCCCACCTTTAAATCACAATCATTAATTGAAACAGATTTTCCAGATGCTGACTCAATAAGCTTTTTCTTGTCGCTTGTTGTAACTGTGATATCTGTATATTCCTTATTAAAATTAATAGTCACCTTTGTCAGATACTTATCCAGAGCAACACTCTGACCCTTGCCATCATATTTAAACTCTGCCTTGTATTTATATCCTGTCCAATTGCTTGACGTCACCTCTGCAACATATGTAGTACCATTTGTAAGCTTTCTGTCTGTAATAACAATCTTATTGCCTTCTGCATCTGTAGCTGTAGCATATGAAGTAACATCAGATACATCTTTGCCATCACTCTTATTCTTGACCAAAAGTCCATAATTACTCAAGTCTACATTGTTCTTCTCACTCTCCGGAAAATTAAGAACAATCTTATTTCCACTGTTTGAGTCGCCCTCAGCCTGTGATGAACCACTGCTGAATGTGATCGAACTGAGAACCATTACCAGCACCAATACAAGTGCTATCATTCTTTTTGATTTTCTCATATTTGCTTTCTCCTCTCTTATCCTATCTCTATGGTTTCGTCTGTATGTGTAAGTAATATCTGTCTTGTAATAGTAAACTGAAGATCTGCTACGCCTGCAGCCTTTGCTCTGGCAACCGCTCCACGATCACTCAATACGGTTGTCTGGTCATTAGTAAGTGGTGCTGTCTCATTTGCACCAGTCTCATGACCAAGCACCGCTGTAGCTAGAGAATCATCTCCAACCTGTGATGCCGCAGCATAATTTATTCCCTGTTCTGTGCCAACCGCTGGTCCCGGAGAGCTTGTAAGTCCCATAAGCTCGGCCGGTGTCTGATTTTTCTTCAGATTTCCACTGTCTGTAAAGACCTTGCCCTTCATCTTCTGGTTATATTTCTTGTTAAGCTGGCTTGTGAACGCTGTATTCTCGCTCAACTTCTTGATCTCTTTCCTCTCAGAAAATCCAAACAGCTTTCCGATGACATGTCGTATATCAAACAGGAAGAAAAAAACTATTGTGATGACCAACATGATTATTCCTGCTGTCATCGTCGCAATATATATAGTATGTAAAGTTTCTATATTATTCATGATCACTGCCCCTTTCCTGTTCCAACAGTCGAGGTGCTGCCATATGCTGCATTGTATGCAGTCCACGCATTACTCAAATTGCGGTTTATATAGTCAACCAGTTTCTCATTTGATGCATCCTTCGTCACCGACTTCATCTTTTCCTCAATCTCTGTGAGCATTCCGGATATCTCACTTCCCTCAATACCGGAAGTTTTAAAATCAGCAGAATACTTATATATATTGGTTATGAAGTCTTCGTACACATATAGCTGCGTTTTAGGATTAAGTATCTCACTGTTTTTCAGATCTATCAGGTCATACCAGAAATCGGAGTACGATACCTCTGTATCTCCCATCTCGTTTTTCTTTGCACCGAGTTTTGCATAATATGTACCGATCTTTGCATATATCTGAGCATTGTTGTATTCGGCTTTATTGGTCTTACCGTTCTCCTCCTTCACAAGCTCGACCTGGTTAAACCAGCTGGTTGCCTGTGGGATCATTCCACTATACTCCGCTACACCATCATTTATTTTGCCGTAGTTATACCAGTATGCAGCTCCCATCTTATATGCAAAATTTGCAAAGTTAACCTGATCAGCTTTCATCTGATTGTCATTCTCATTTACAAGTTTTGTGATAGTGCTTGCTTCAGCCTCTTCAAATACGCCATCTTCTGTGTAATGCTCAAGGAGATTTGTAAATCCATCTGCTCTGGATGGATCAAGCTGCACAGCTTTTTTGATATAATCCTCATATGTACTGTTATCCACCGACTGTTCTGCCTTGAGCAGATAACTGTCGTAAGTGGTACTCCTTATGGAATTCTCCTTGGCATGTGCATAAAATGAGGTTCCTCCAAGCCCTATGGTCAGGAGTGCACTTGCAACGAACACGCCAAATTTCACACGCTGTTTCTTCTTATATTCATAGTCAAGCTCGTTATAGTGATCCAGCGCATACATAAGCTCTGCGCAATTCTGATATCTGTCCTCAGGATTTTTTCTCGTACATTTTAATATAATCTGTTCAAGTCCTGATGATAGATTTGGATTCCACTGTCTTATTGGGTACATCTCGTAAGGCGGCTTTGCAGGATTGTGCCCCGTCACAAGATGATACATAGTTGCTCCTAGACAATATATATCTGTTCTGGCATCAGTCTGGCCTCTTCCTCCAAACTGTTCAGGAGCAGCATAGCCCTGGGTTCCCAGACAGGTCGTATCCTCAACTCTGTCGCTTTTAAACTCACGGGCAGTTCCGAAATCGATCAACGTCACATTGCCATCCGGTTTGAGCATGACGTTGGAAGGTTTCATATCTCTGTAAATAATTGGTGGAATTCTTGAATGTAGATAACCAAGTACATCACAGAGCTGTTTTGCCCACTCAACCACAAATTCCTGTGGCTGGGCCCCCAGTTCCTTAAGCGCATTGCTGAGAGGTTTTCCTTCTATATAATCCATTACTATAAGGAAGCTCTCACCATCATCTATTACGTCCACTATACTTGGTAAATTGGGATGATTTAATCTCTTTAAAATATCTGTCTCAGCAATAAGTCCTTGCCGAACAACTTCATAATTCTGTCTGCCATCTTTACGTACCTCTTTGATAGCCCACTGTTTATTGGCTTTCTCATTCATAGCCAAATAGACAACGCTCATACCGCCTTGTCCAATCTTATTCAATATCTTGTATTTTCCGTCTACAAGTGAACCAATCTCTAACACGCTATCCCCTCCTAGCACGTCTTTATCACAGCAACAGAAATATTGTCTTCTTCTCTTCTGTATTTGTTCAAATCCGTTAAATAAGTTATATTCTCCAGCATATTCTGTTCAGTATATAATGCATTTGGATTAAGATACTGATACATTTCCTCCGGAGTAATAATATGTCTGAATCCATCTGAACAGAGCATAAACACATCTCCATTCATCACATCTCCCGAATAAAAATCCGGCTCTATGAATTCCGACGCTCCGACGCATTGCAGGAGTACATTTCTTTGTGGATCACGGCGAGCCTCTTCAGGCGTCATCCTACCCATATCCATCTCACGTTGTATATATGTCTGATCCTTTGTTATCTGATTAAATGCTCCATCTATGTGGTAAGCTCTTGAATCTCCTACATTTACAACATAATATTTATTCTGGAAAAGAAGTAATGTAACACATGTCGTTCCCAAATGGAATCCATGATATTTTCCAAACGCTTCTATCTTCTTTGCCTGAGTCAATATAATATTTTTCCACTGTGCATATAAGACAGCCTGATCAAAGCCTTCAGCTAACATCTCCGGCAAGTCTTTCTGAAACCATGCCGCAAATGCATTTATCAGAGTAGCAGAGGCGAGCTCGCCTTTGGCGAGCCCTCCCATGCCATCACATACACATCCAAATGCTATATTTCCAAGATTGGTATGTGCTGTCTGAAGTAAAACTGAATCTTGATTCGTACTTTTTCGTATTCCTACGTCAGTATGTACAGCAACCAAATAATCCATATTCTTCCCCTCTACAAGTTTTATGCTACTGTGAATGTGAACTCTTCCTCAGCAAACTTGATATTGTCTCCGCTCGAAAGAGCAACCTCCTGCTTTGCAGGTATCATCTGGCCATTAACAAATGTATAGTTTGTTGAGTTGTTATCAATGATAAAGTACTGTCCATTCTTGTATACGATATCTGCATGTATTCTACTTACAGAATTGTTATTTGTTATGCAGTAATCTACCTTACTTCTCTCCTTACCAACACGGAAGAGCTGCTTTGTTATATCTACCTTCTCATTTGTCTTAAGTCTTGTAAGTGTAGCCTTTGCCTGATTTGATCCACTGAGAACTGTAGTCTCACCTGTACCGTAACCAAGAACACTTGTCTCACCGGCACCCTCATTCATATAACTTGGTGAATACTGTGGGCCCTGTGACATTGAATTCTGTGGTGGAACTGGAGGTGTAGGTCTTGCCGGAGCTACTGGTGTAACTGATGCAACCGGTGACACTGGTGCTATAGGTGTTGGTGCAGGTGTCGGCATAGCTGAATAGCTCTGTGATGTTGGAACAGTTCTTGTAGGCTCATTGTTCTTCTTACCTGCCTTAACAACAAGGATGATCACAACCACTATTACAACCACTACTACTGCTGCAATAACAATTATTATGATCATTGTGGTATTTGTTGCCTCCTGAAGTCCATCTATAGCTTTCTGAAGGTTTGATGCAGCCCTGTCTATATCTGACTGTGTTGCATCACTGTTATTCTTTACTGACTTAGCATCATCTATAGCCGTCTCAAGATCAGCAAAAGAATCCTCTGTATAATCTGATGCCATATATCCTGTTGCCTCTGAGAGTGCGCTGTCAAGAGCTGCTGTATCTAAAACAACTGCCTCTGTTGTAGCCTCCGTTGCCTCTGTTGCATCCTCGCTTGAAACTTCTGCACCAGCCTCAACTGCTGCTTCTGTTGTAGCATCGTCGCTCTGTCCTGCTGAAACAGTTCCATCTGGTGTAAGATAGTTAATTCCTAACATATCAAGAGCATTTGTAACCTCTGATATTTTAAGTGAGTAATAATAGCTTCCCTGGTCAATTGTATAAACAAATGTATTCAATCCAACTACGTAACCATTGGCATCTACAAGCGGACCACCTGAACAGCCTCTTGTCATGACTGCTGAATGCTGAACATATGGAACACCATTGTTTGACATCTCACAAAGTGAAACGCTACCCTTAGAAACTGTAACCTGGTCTTCTGTATAATAATTGAAATCTGTGATATTCATGATGTCTGCTGGGAATCCCATCGCATATACATCTTCTGTAAGATCTGCACCCTCTGGTCTGATAACCATTGCATTCTTCTGATATATTGGTGCATCAAGTTTAAGAATAGCAAAATCATCGATCTGACTTGCTTTAATTATCTTTGCAGTCTGAGTGATATCTCTTGTAACAACTGCCTCTATTTTTATATTGAGTTTCTGAACTCCGAATGCCTCACATGCCTCCTTCTTGGTTGCATCGTCTATCTCTGCAACATGATCACATGTAATAACATACTGACTTCCTTCTTCGCTATCACTGATCAGAAAACCACTTCCACTCTGGATAAAATATTTCTTACCAGAGTTCTGATCCTGATGATAAACATTGATCTGTAAGATTCCACTCTTATCAATCTTTGTTCCAGCAGTATCATCTGCCGCCTTTGCAATAAATGGATTAACCAAAGCAAGCGCTATAACGCAAGCAATCATAATTGCAAATACTTTCCTTAAGTTCCTCATTATTCTCATACTCTTCCTCCTTAGATATGATTGTTTATTTGTTGTTTACATCTGGAACTATACACTCTGTCTTGTCATTACTGTTTATTTCCTGACAAAATGCATGATTTCAATGACCAAATGTCGTTTTATGATCGTTTATGTCCCAGATCAAACTATTAAATAAACTTTACTTTTATTAAAAAAGTATAGCACATTCTTTTTTTCGGCAATTTTCGATTGTTTCTATTGCGTATATTCATGTCTCAATTACAATCAAGTGTACGATAATCCACTTCGTTAATCCAAAACCCCTATATATCTCCTGCCTATTTTTAATGTTTCTCCTGTCGTCATAATGATTGTCGAGTGATTATAGCTTTCTATATAATCAGTATTAACTATTGCCGCATTATGACATCTTACAAAATTTGATGGCAATTCATCCTGTATATCACTCAAAGCCTTGTACTCATATAAAACCTCATCATTTGTATAAAATTTTGTAACCCTGTTTTCTATTCTTATAAATCGTATGGAACTACAGTCAATCATATTGACTGTTCTATCAAATTTTACCCTTATCATTCTCCTATCCGACCGACTTACGTCCTGCTGCAAAACACGCGATACACATTTTTCCAATCTATCATCCTGAACTCCTTTTAGAATACAATTGATGTGATCTGCCTCATATATATCTATGTCTACAGGAACACTTTGCGCGTAATAAATAATCCTACACATAGGAGCCTTTTCGTTCACCTTTTTTGCAAGCTCAACTCCAGTATATTGCATATTTCTATACACTATCTCTGTTATCAGAATATCGCTGTCAAACTTTCCATCCTCTATATCAAACATTACGTCATTGGGTTGGCAGCATACTATTTTCACATTTTCATTATCAATATTATATTTTTCGTTTAACCGACCATACAATTGAATTCTTGTGTTTATATCAGTGTCACAAATAGAGATTTTCATATTTAGTTTTCTCCCCTCATTATTTATATTGATCTCGCCTCACTACACGCCACAATCTAGCTAATTCAGAGAGTTTATTCAATTATTACCTGATGCTAAAAAGTCTGAAGTAATATGAATTTGAGACATCAAAAATCACCACCCAATCAGTGTATTGTCTATTCTGTTTATTTCGATGTCTAGTTTACACTCAACTATAAAAGGATTTATTTATATCTCTATTTGATATATTTTTTTGTATTTTAATGTTGAAATACGGAATTTTTTATTATATATTCATTTAGGCTAGTAAATATATTTACTAAACCAACCTATTTCATTTCCATGAGGGGGAAACAAAAGATGAAATATCGTACCAGACCGGCGGAACACATATGCTCTCTGGAGGAGCTTTTCACAGAGCACCTGGGGCTTAACATTCCCATTGTTCCACAGACGTCTTCATACTCCAACAAACATACTTTCAGCCAATTATTCTTTTCACAGAATCCCAACCAATATGACGATATTGACAAAATAATGTCATTTTCCGTCTTCAAGGATGCGGATATAGAACGACTTAAGAAGGATGCCGATTCAGCCCAGAAACCTCTGTACTACCTCATCCATCCTGACGAGAGCTATCCTACAGGCACGAAGCTGAGTGTATTCTTTTCCAACCTGGCAAATAAGAACTTTTCCGGAAACGAGCAGCCTCTTCCTATAAGAGCTCTGCTGAATGCGATAGATTACGACAAGCTGTGCACTCATCTTGACAATCTTATAGAAACGAGAGGCGCACTGGACTCTGATTTTATAGTTTCACTGCAGTCATATCTGAGCAATGTCCTGTCAACAGACAACCAGCTTACACATTATTGCTCTTTGTTCAAATGCACCTCGCCATCAGAATATCTTGCTACAATCCTTTTGTATGCGCTTTTTGATGATGTGAATTTCCCTGCATATGCATCGGAGGTTGCAATAACAAGAAATATCAAAGAACCTAAGGTTGCACATCCCGTGACTGATCTGAACAACCCACATTTTCAGAAGCTAATGAATGATGCCAGAAGGGTTGACAAGCTACAGGCATTTGCAACATATACACTGATAGTCCTTTACTCTGTACAGATGCTTGCAACCATCTTCTCTTCTACCTGGATCAGTTCCTATGAGGCGACAAGCACGAAGGGGACGCTGTTCAGTATTGTCATGCTGTGTGCATCCATCATTCTGACAGCTTTGAGATTTATTCCATTCTCATTGCACAAGAAGTATTCGGAGCTAAGCCTGATACTTGAACATTCCGTGCTTGATGAGAACAGCAACACTTACAGCATTACATATAATCATTTTCAGAACTGTTCGAGATCTTTTAATGATATACAACAGGGGAGACGAATCATCATCACTTTGTTTTGTATGGTGAGTATTTTATATATTGTTGTATCATTTGTATTTAACAGTTTTCCTCTGCTGGTGGCTCTCGTCAGTTTATCATTTGGTGGAGTTATGCTTATTGACAGCATGGTTCATGACCATATTACCTACAAAAGGTATGACGCATTCTTCTCTGCGGATCTGCCAGGTCACGTTCCTGCATCCAGATTCGGAGTGGCACGCATGTGCTCATGGGATTATGATTCCAGACTGAACTCTTTCAGACACACCAGCTACAACAAGCTCACAAACTACAGTGAGGATTGCATCCGGCATATATATGATCAGGTAGCGGATTCGTCCAAATACAGTTGGGCTACTCTCACCGCCTTCATCATCACTCTTTCGTCCATAGGTGTGATCGCCGAGATCCTTCAGCTTGTGAATCCTGACCTGGAGTATTTCAGAATGCCAAATGCTTCCATGCTCTATTCCGTCACAATGATCCTTATTTTGCTGAACGGTGTTCTGAACATACTTATACTTCTCCGTGCGAGATCACATTATCAGAAAATGGCCGAATTCTCATTCTACGCCGGCAATCCTGACTCTGATAATTACGAGGTATCAACGCTGTTCCGGCACAACCTGTACGCCGGAAGCATATCTGAGCTTGCGATTGCCAGAGGAATATATAACTACAATTTGTGTCAATTTGAACAGGGCCTGTCCACATCGGATATCCAGCCGCCTGACGATCGGTATCATCCTATGTATATCGTGAATCAGAAACTGCACCTCATCACAGATGTTGCGCTGTGTATATTTGTCGCATACCTGAGCACGGCAGTATGGCACGCAAATAATCTCCGAAATCTGATAGGCCTGCCCATTCTTGTCGCAGTATATGCCCTGTGGACATTTGCACTGTATCCACTACTCAAATACAGAAAGATTAAAGCCAGCATCCGTAAGCTGAATGTTGAACATAAAAATAAGGAAACACGCTGAACAACTAAGCGTGTTTCCTTCTCTTTTCTATTTCTTTTCTTCTCAGAGCCACCATCGCTATGACAAGAGGCGGCACAAGAAATACTAATTTTGCCCATCTCATACCAAGGCATCCCACAACCAGACTTATTGCAAATATCCCAAGCTGATCTCCTATACCATATGACAGTGTGGACATGGCCGACGCCCTTCCTCTGACCGATATATCTACACTCTCCATGACCATAAGATTTATAAGCTCTTCCGCAGAAAAGTAAAATCCATTCATGCAGCCCCAGAGTATTCCCAGCAACACCGCCGAAACTCCATGCCCCACTCCCAGTGTAAATGCGACACCTGATATGAGGCTCAGCGCTATTCCCATCTGTACCACATATCTCCGTTCCATTTTGTCTGCAAGTATTCCTGTCAGAACATTTATAACCAGTGATGCTATGGGCTGTATAAGCAATACTGTATTCACATCGCCCTCTCCCATACCCGAGAAGGCACACAAAGGTTCATTGTAATATGTTATGCCTGCAGTTGCCAGTCCCACCACACTTATGCTTATGAGAAGATTTCTGGTTGCCGGATCTCTGCATACCTCTTTGAATGTTTTTATAAAATGTATGTGTCCATCATCTGCGGTGCTTTCTGTACTGTCCACAGATCTTCCTTCACTCATGTTTTCCGATCTGCCAACACTCGGTACGGTCTTAATGCCGGATATATCCGGGAATCTGTACAGTATAACCAGTATCAGACCTATGACTCCGCCAACAATTCCAACAACATAGAGAATCTGCCAATTATGTCCACCGTCATCCAGGTACAACGATCTGAGCAGAGGTATACACATAGCTGCTGCCATGGACACTCCTCCACAGATTCCTCTGACAGTTCCACGATGTTTTCTGTCTACTGCATCGACTATATATATCAGATGTATGTCCAGTGAATACCCCAGTATGAGAACTCCATTGCCAAGCAGATATATCCACAGGTTGTTTGCCATCAGACATACTGCACTTCCAACAGCCAGAAGCGCCACATTTATGAGCATCATTTTCTTCCTGCCTATGATATCCGTATAGGATCTGACAAATGGCGTGAGTGCCCCGATAAGGTAAAATGGCAGCATGCCTCTGCTCATATATGCAACCGCAGCTTCAGAGCTCATCCCGCGCGGATCCATGAGAAATGTCCTAACAGAAAGTGACTGCGTCTTGCCGAACATCTCAGTGCAGTATGAATCTACAAATTGTACCAGTATTATGAGTGCCACAGACGAGATGGCTGTGACTGCCAAACGCCTTTTATTTGAATTTGCTGTTTTGTCATTCATCAAGTTCTAATCCTCTCCTTATAGTACATAAAAAGGGAAGCACATCGCTTCCCTTTTTTGAATAACCACTGGCCATTCGCCTTGATATCACTCAAAGCGTCAACGTCTCTTATTTACTAACCTTCCTGAAGTTCTTCTTACCACGTCTCACAACAACGCCCTCTCCGTCGAACTTCTCCTCTGGAATTGTAGTCTGGACATCTGTGATCTTCTCGCCGTCCACAGCGACACCGCCCTGCTCTACGGCACGTCTGCCCTCGTTACGTGATGTAACAAGACCTGACTTAACGAGAACTGACACGATATCGATGGCGCCGTCCTTGAAGTCATCTGCTGTGAGTGTTACTGATGGCATGTCTGCTGCAACGCCCTTGGAGAACAACGCTCTTGCGCTCTCCTGTGCCTTAGCAGCCTCCTCCTCGCCGTGTACAAGCTTTGTGAGCTCGTATGCAAGGATCTCCTTTGCCTGGTTGAGCTGGCTGCCCTCCCAGCTGTCCATCTTATCTATCTCCTCAAGTGGAAGGAATGTGAGCATACGGATGCACTTCAGAACATCTGCATCTGCCACATTTCTCCAGTACTGGTAGAACTCAAATGGTGATGTCTTGTTAGGATCAAGCCATACAGCACCCTTCTGTGTCTTACCCATCTTCTTGCCCTCTGAGTTGAGGAGAAGCGTGATGGTCATGGCGTATGCATCCTTGCCAAGCTTTCTTCTGATAAGCTCTGTACCACCGAGCATGTTGCTCCACTGGTCATCGCCGCCGAACTGCATGTTGCAGCCGTACTTCTGGTACAGTGCGTAGAAATCGTAACTCTGCATGATCATGTAATTGAACTCAAGGAAGCTGAGTCCCTTCTCCATACGCTGCTTGTAGCACTCTGCACGAAGCATATTGTTGACTGAGAAGCATGCTCCAACATCACGGAGAACATCTACATAGTTCAGGTCGAGAAGCCAGTCTGCGTTGTTGACGAGAAGCGCCTTGTCCTCTGAGAAGTCTATGAACTTGCTCATCTGCTTCTTGAAGCAGTCAACGTTGTGCTGGATAGTCTCCTTTGTCATCATCTGTCTCATATCTGTACGGCCTGATGGATCACCGATCATGGCTGTACCTCCACCTATCAGCGCGATAGGCTTGTTGCCTGCCATCTGAAGTCTCTTCATCAGACAGAGCGCCATGAAGTGGCCTACATGCAGGCTGTCAGCAGTCGGATCAAAGCCAATATAGAATACTGCCTTACCATTATTTACTAAATCTCTAATTTCATCTTCATCTGTTGTCTGCGCTATAAGCCCTCTGGCTACAAGCTCGTCATAAATCTGCATGTCCCTCTAGACCTCCTGTATTTATTTATTCAATGTGCGGTTCACTAGCACCACACAGGCAAATATTATAACATTTTGCTATGCACTGTGGCAAGTATATACACACAATTCCCTGTATTATTTTCTTATAAATCGTCCTTCACACATCATTTTCTGCCGCCATCTGCAAATTGACATATATATCTCCGGCACAGCCCTCCTGCCATGGCTATGAGCAGGAATATGTATGGCGTTGTGAGCGACTGGTTAAGATTGACAAATGCCTGAACGGCATACCCGGTTATCCCGAGCAGAACAGCTATCATACTGCCCTCATCCTCAGCATATCCAAGCAGGCACTCCAAGCCAGTCCCTGTCTTTGAACCTCTTACAGTTCTTGAATCTCTCGAGGCTGCCTTCTCCTTCGATCTTTTTCCTGCGGATTGACTGCTCATGCTTTCATTCTCATTCATCACAGCTCCTGATACCGCAGTTCTCACAAGCACACCACCTGTGGTAACCAGCAGTCCTACGTAACTCACTGCACCGAATATTCCTGTGGTTATCAGATACTGCAGATACTCATTGTGAGCATTGTCATATATAACACCCACCGTATTCATCATATCGTCATAGTACCTGTCAGTCATGATCGCCTTCACCGATTCATTTCCATAACCAAACAGCATCTGTGGAACACTGAAATCCCTGTACGCCTCCATGAGTCTTCTCCACACGAACCCCCTGTAATTCCCCCAGGAATCTTCAAATGAAAATATACCCATGTGGTTGTGCACCGCATATATAACAACAGTCACAATGCCTGCAAGCGATACGCCGACCGATACAGCAAGTGCTGCCTTTCCGCGGAACTTTACAGTCCACTTTGAAGCCAGCCTTATAGCTGCCCATACAATGAGAACGACTGCGGACACTATCCACACCATCCGTCTGTCACTCACAAAACAGCTCAGTCCGTCAAGCTCCGAATATCCGCTATCCGTCTGTCCCAGCATAATACTGATCGCCAGAACTCCGCACGTCATGACCAGACACACATCCGCAAATTTTTTTATCTTTCCTCGGTATGATGCCCATATCCACGCAGCTATCATGGCACCGCCCACACCTGCATATGCAAGGTTTGCATTGGATATGATCACCGCACCTGTTCCCGTGAGCACTGCGATAACTGCTGTTATCCTTATCACTATGCTCTCTTTTCCCGCCGAGCTGATATATGCCCCGGCTGCCACCGGAACCAGCACGCACAGGAAGCTTGCAAATATATCGATATTGCCAAATGTGGATATGTATACATTTCTTATGCTCTGCATCAGTCCTTCCCTGAGTCCAAGGAAGTCATATCCCATGAACTGGCATATGCCGACAATTCCCACAAACGAGCCCGCAAGCATGAATATTACCGCCACATACCGCCTTATCCTGCAATATCTCGCCATACACACATACAGGAAAAAGGCCAGCAGCACGAACTGAAGTCCGCACCTTCTGCCCTCCTCGCCTGTATATGCTGCTGCCTTATTCCCTGACATAAAGAATGCCAGAACATTTGCCAGAACAAAGCCTGTCATGAATATATCCATGGCCATTATTTTATGCAGATCAATAAAACGTCTCAGGCATCCGATAAACCTGCTGCCGTGTGCCGCCCCTTCAGAGACATCCACGTTGCCACCGGAGCTCCGCTGTCCATGCCCTGTGCTGACATTCCGTCCAAGCACATCCACCAGCACCGCCAGCACCATGAGCACCGCATATATGCACAGCGCAATATAGAACGCCCTGTACTTGGTTACTGTTATATCAAAATATTTGTCATGCATTATCAGGGGATATGCAGCCCCCATATATATAAGAAATAATGTGGTTATTCCGTTCTGAAGTTCCCGCCTGCCGTCTCCTGCAATGTTGTCTTTTCTGCCCATACGGCTATACTCCTTTTATAAAAGCGGTGACAATAATCTGAGTATCGCACCAAGTATATTCACCCTGCTTATGTTATTTCTGCACCACGGAATATCTATCTCCTCCGACTCGGCAAATGTATCCATCATATCCTTCTTCACATCTTCTATGGCCTTGCAGTCATACAGAAGAGTTCCACACTCAAAGTGGTGATAGAAGCTCCTGTTATCCAGATTGATGGATCCCACAGATGCAAGCTTGCCATCCATGAGCAAAGTCTTTGAATGTATAAATCCAGGCGTGTACTGATATATCTTCACCCCCGCCAGAAGCAGCTCCTTGTAGCTGAACTGGGTCATCTTGTATATATATTTTTTGTCCGGGATGGCCGGCGTAACAATACGCACATCCACGCCCCTCTTGGCTGCCAGCTTCAGTGCCAGCATGAGCTCGTTACACACGATAAGATATGGGGTAAATATATAAATGTACTCCTGTGCATCATTTATCATCTGCATGTACAGATTCTCACCCACATTCTCTCCGCTCAGAGGACTGGACTTGTACGGCTGAACATATCCGTCACTTACGCCACTATAGTCGATTTCCGCCGGTCTATAGTTGTTGTAGCTTCCCTCTGAATATCTGAAGCTGTTCCACATCTGAAGGAACATAACAGTGAAGCTCCAGGCGCCCTCGCCCTCAAGTCTCACTCCACTGTCCTTCCATTTGCCGTACTTCTCTATCTTGTTGATATACTCGTCAGCCATGTTGTAACCGCCGGTGTGAGCTATCTTGCCATCAATAACAGTGATCTTCCTGTGATCCCTGTTATTGAAGATAGTGGCAAAGAATGGAACCACCTGATTGAACGCCATACATTTGATACCGTAGGATTCAAGTTCCTTCCAGTAATACTTCGGCACATTGAACACAGATCCGATGTCATCATACATGAACCTGACATCAAGTCCCTCCGCAGCCTTGCGCTTCAATATCTCAAGTATGGTATCCCACATATAACCCTTGTCCACGATGAAATATTCCATGAATATATACTTCTCCGCACTCTCCAGGTCTCTGATGAGATCATCCATCACATCATCGCCTATGGCATAATACTTTACACTGGTATGCTTGTACAGAGGCGCCTCAGCCACATTCTCCATATAATTACATATCCTGTATGTAGGCTCCGACTTTAAATTCTCCGCCGGGACCCAGTTGTCCCCCTTGACGTTCTCATATACCTCCTGCTGGAGAACCCGCAGAAAATTCTTTCTGAGTTTTTTAGGTATCAGCACATGTCCATAGAGCACATACATGAGACCTCCCAGCACCGGGAATATGAGTATCGGCACCATCCATGCCATCTTTACCATAGGGTTAGTATCCTTTGTTATAAGATACATTACAACTATTACGCTGAGCAGCTTGAGAGCACCCGATATATAGATATATCTGTCCTGAAGGAAAACAACCCCCAGTATCATGATCGCCAACTGGACGACCACAAGAAAGCACGTTATTACCATTCTGCTTAGCAATCTGTTCAGTATCTTCTTCATATATTTCCTGCCTTTACTGAATTGATGTCACCTTATAATCCTGATCCTCTACTGTCTTCTTGAGCACGCTGTCATCAACGTCTGCCTTGAGAGTGACAACCGCTGTTCCTGTCTCATGGCTGACTACAGCCTCCTGCACCTGGTCAAGGGCCTCAAGACTCTTCTTGACTCTGGCTTCACAATGTCCACACATCATACCTTCGATCTTCATTGTCTTTGTCATAACTTTGTCCTCCTTGATTCTATATCTTTTATTTTTATCATAAATGTCTGTCAAATTCAACCTCAGCGCATTTGTAACAACACAAAAACTTGACAGGCTCATGGCAAACGCTCCGAACATAGGATTGAGCGTCCAGCCAAATATCGGGATCCATACGCCGGCGGCAAGTGGTATTCCAATTATATTATATATAAATGCCCAGAAAAGATTCTCTTTTATGTTCTTAACTGTTGCCCTGCTGAGTCTTATGGCCGCCGGAACATCTGTGAGCTCACTCTTCATGAGAACAACATCCGCAGCATCTATGGCTATATCCGTGCCTGCACCTATGGCTATTCCTATATTTGCCCTTGTGAGTGCAGGGGCATCATTTATTCCATCACCAACCATGATCACATGCCCCTTCTGCATGAGATCGCGCACAACGCTCTCCTTGCCGTCCGGACGCACGCCCGCTATTACTCTGTCCACGCCGACCTGCTCTCCTATGGCTTTTGCGGTTCTCTCATTATCACCGGTTAACATAACTACTGAAAGTCCCATTGACTGAAGCTGGCTTATGGCCTCAGCGCTGTCCTCCTTCACAGTATCCGCCACGGCTATTATTCCAAGGACTCTGTAATCTCCGTCAGCCTCCTCGGCAAAGAACATAGGTGTCTTTCCCTGCTGTGATACCTTCTCCGCACTGTCCTTCATCGCCTCAGGTACATCTGCATATCCCTTTATATAATCCATATTTCCGCCGATGATCTTTCTGCCGTTCAAACTTCCCATCAGACCGTTGCCCGCAACAGCCTTGAAATCGGATACCTCATAATCTTTATCCTTCTGTGCATCACCTGTCTGGTAATTCTCACTGTAGTATCCAACCACAGCTCTTGCCAGAGGATGCTCTGACAGCTTCTCCAGAGCCGCAGCCTTCTGCATCAGCTCGTCATCACTGACATTCTCGGCTGCCAGTATATCAGTCACTACAGGCTCACCCTTTGTGATCGTTCCGGTCTTGTCCATGACCACTATGCTGCTCTTTCCTGTCTCCTCAAGAGCGGTCGCCGTCTTGAACAGTATTCCATGCTTGGCACCTATTCCATTTCCCACCATGATCGCAACAGGTGTGGCAAGTCCAAGTGCACATGGACAGCTTATAACAAGTACCGATATTCCTCTCGCCAGCACATAACCGGCATCCTTGCCCACTATTATCCACACTATCATCGTGATAAATGCTATCAGTATGACAACAGGTACAAACACTCCCGAAACCTTATCAGCAAGCTTTGCTATTGGAGCTTTGGTAGCCGCCGCATCACTTACCATATCTATTATCTTGGACAGTGCTGTATCCGCACCTACCTGTGTAGCACGGCATTTCAGATAACCCGACTGGTTGATCGTCGCCGCAGACACACGGCTTCCTGCAGTTTTGTCCACAGGTATGCTCTCACCCGAGAGAGCTGACTCGTCCACGGCAGAATACCCCTCAAGGACTACTCCGTCCACAGGAACGCTCTCACCCGGTCTAACGGCAAATATATCTCCAACCGCAACTTCGTCTATATCCACGGTGACCTCCTCACCATCCCTGATGAGAACGGCTGTCTTCGGGGCAAGATCCATCAGACCTTTGAGTGCGTCCGTGGTTCTTCCCTTTGAATATGCTTCAAGCGTCTTGCCGACTGTTATAAGCGCCAGTATCATGGCCGCAGATTCAAAATAAAAATCATGCATGAGCGTCATGACACGCTCACCGTCACCTGCTGTCTGCGCCGCTGTCATGGCATAGAGCACGTACACGCTGTATATGAATGAGGCACCTGAGCCCATGGCTACAAGTGTATCCATATTAGGCGAGCCGTGTATAGCTCCCTTAAATCCACTCACAAAGAATCTCTGATTTATCACCATCACAATTATGGTTAGCAGCATCTGTGTGAGTCCCATCGCCACATGATTGCCGTCAAAGAAGCTTGGCAGCGGCCAGTTCCACATCATATGGCCCATTGATATATACATGAGGGGAATAAGAATTATAACTGATGCCACCAGTCTCTTCTTCATTTTTCCAAATTCTTTGTCCGCCTCACTCTCACCGGAACCGCTGCTCTTCCCACCTGAATGTGAAGTATTTCCGCCAGCAGATCTTCCACCCGCCAGACTCGCACCGTATCCTGCCTTCTCAACTGCAGCCACTATAATTCCGCTGTCGGCTGTTCCATCCACCATCATGGAGTTGGTCAGGAGATTCACCTGACACGAAGTAACTCCCTCGACATTGGATACGGCCTTCTCGACTCTTGCACTGCATGCACTGCATGTCATTCCTGTCACATTGTACTTGTCCATATATTTCACCTTCCTTTATCAAGCATCAGTCAGTTCGTAACTGCACTTGCCAATAACTGACATATCTATTTCATGAGTCTGGTAACCGTATTTACCAGATCCTCTATAGTATCATCCTTGCCATTTCTTATATCGTCTGCAACACAGGTCCTGATATGTTCGGCAAGGAGCTGTCTGTTGAAGCTGTTGAGCGCCGCATTGATCGCCGATACCTGGAGCACGATGTCTGTGCAATAGGCATCATTTTCAAGCATACTCTTCACGCCTCTTATCTGCCCCTCTATCCTGTTCAGTCTGTTGAGAAGCTTCTTATACTCCTCGTCTGTCCTTGTCCTCACCCTGGCTTCCACGTCGCTTATCTCTCCGCCATGATGACAGCAGCAACTCTTCTGTTCTTCCATATATCTTTCCTCCATCCTTATTGAACTCCAGCCATGCAAAATTTGCCTTCGGCAAATGGCTGGAGCTACATGTCAAGTTTTCATAGAAAACTTGACAATTCTCTTTTCATCCACGGATTATATACCCCCTAGGGGTATGTGTCAACAATAAAAAATCCTCATAGACCAATATTTATACCACTTTATCAGTCTATGAGGATTTTTCTCCTTTAACCTATATGTCTGAGTTTTATTTACTCTGTTGTATCCTGATCGCCCATGTCAATATCAGCATCTCCGATATCAATCGCATCTGCGTTTGACTTATCACTGCTGTCTGCATCGTCAGTATCAGTTATATCAGTCTCATCAATGAGGCTGTCGTCACTTATATCAAAATCTGAATCACTGTCAATAACAGAATCAACTACAGATGAATCATATGTCTGCTGGTTCAGGACATCCTTAAGATCTATCATATCTCCTGTGGTAGCATCTAACATGATGAGCTGTATTGGATAATCCTTATCGAGGCTTCCATCCTCCATCTTGTCGCACTGTGCAAATACCCATACAGGGCTGTATGTGTACTTATCTCCATCCTTGAGCTTGTAGTATGTAAGTCTTACATCGTTGAACTCAATGGTGCTGTACTGTGTCTTGTTGTCTGTGTAATACTTATTTACAGCCTCCGGAAGCTTCTTGAGTGCATCATCCCAGCTTATCAGATCAACATTGTCCTTCTTGTCTCCTGTTGCCCTGAAGGAATCAAGGCAATATGCTGAGATAAGTCCATTGTCATCAATACCGAGCTGGAATGTCTCATCCATGGTGTCATAATATACTGAGTCATCCCCTGTCGAAAGGGAATCAATACCATATACATTAGGTGTGTATGGAGCTATTCCATCTACAGAACGCTTGTATGTTACCATATAACCATTCTTCTCTGCTGCAACTGTGTTGTATGATGCATCGCTGTAATCCCACAGCAGATCAAAATTACTTGTCTCTATAACATCTGAGATTCCGCATGATGCAAGGAAATCTGTTCCCTTCTGCTCAGCATCTGCCGCGCTGATGGAAGCTGTGTTTGCAGAAGCCTCCTCGTCAGAATATTCACTGCTGTAGCAGTATACATTTGTTGCGCCATCCTTAGGTCTGTACTGTATCAGCTGATCCGATGGATAATACTCCAGAGAAAATCCACCGCCTGTGGACATATCATCGCCACTTCCATAGAATGTTACCATGAACTCGTTGTCCCCTACAGATCCGATGAATGTGTCTCCACTGTAATCTCCAGCTCCCTCTCTCTTGTCTGTGGCTGTCTTGAGCTGATCCTTAAGTGACTTCATGTAATCCTCATAATAGCTCTTATCATCATCCGATGTAGCCTGATCCATCATGGACTGAAGTGAATCTATCTGTCTCTGTACATCCTCCTTGTATGGCTTATCCCAGTTATATACATATACACCTGCGCTCACGTCAAATATATTCTCGCACACACGCTTCTTGTAGTCATTGTCTACATTGTTAAGCTCATAGTAAAGCACTGACATCTTATCTGTGTCAGGCACCTCTATCTCTGTGGCATTTATGGATACATCTGTGAGACCTGTATCTGCATTGATACCCTCAAGCTTGCCATTGTATGACTCCGGTACGTCGAGTCTTGATGCCAGCTTACCGCCGCCACCGCCGTTCTCGTCGTCTCCCATGTTGTAATCCACCTTCTTCTTGCCACATCCTGTGAGCGCAGTTCCTGCCACAAGTGATGTCACCAAAAGCAGCGCCGCTGCTTTTTTGTAACCCGCTTTTCTCATATAAAATACCAACCTTTCCTTACTTAATTGAAGTAATTATAATATATTTTCCCCGCTGACACAACACCATCTGCTATCACTCTTTTGTGATGATGACCTTGCCGTCAACAACCTGAACCTTGACCTTATTGCTGTCGATTCCGGCAGCAGCCAGCATATCAGGACTTATCTGTACACGATTTGCCTTATCGAGTATCGAGAACTCCTCATGTGAATCATCAGATGAGAAGCCGTCTGTCGTCAGCTCGTTCATTCTGTCCTTGTAAGATTCCTTCATGATCTTCTCCGTGCTAATCTTACCGTCCGCGATCATAACCACACGTCCCACCTTATTTGCAAGGCTTATATCATGTGTAACTATGATTATCGTTATCCCGAGTTCTTCGTTCAGCTTTCTGAACAGATCCTGTATCATGTTGGATGTCTTGCTGTCCACGGCTCCTGTAGGCTCATCCGCAAGAAGTATCTTCGGATTATTCGCAAGGGCTATGGCTATGGCAACTCTCTGCTGCTCACCACCTGACATCTGGGATGGATATGAATTTATCTTGTCCTCAAGTCCCACTCTGCAGAGCAGATCATGGGCTCTTGCATACTTGTCTTCCCTGTTGCTCTTGTCGAAGTACATAGGTACCTGAACATTCTCTATGGCTGTCATATATGGCAGAAGGTTTCTGGAGTTTTTCTGCCACACAAATCCTACAGTGTGCTTTCTGTACTCCACAAGCTCCTTATCCGTCATCGCAAACAGATCCTTGCCGTCGACATACAGCTTTCCGGCCGTAGGTCTCTCAAGTCCTCCGATCATATTGAGAAGTGTGGACTTTCCTGATCCCGACTTTCCGATGACCGCCATGAGCTCGCCGTATTTGATGTTGAGCTCCAGGCCCTGAAGAGCCATAACCTCCACATCGTCAGTCTTGTATATCTTGACAAGGCTGTCACACTCTATGATATTCTCCTCAGAACCAAGGCGTTCCCCGCCGGCTTCTTTATCTGTGCCAGCCTCAGGATCTGCTTCCACGGCTTTCCCGCTGTCAGTGCCATCGTCTTCCTGAAGATCCATGCCGTACACGAACTCCTGCGTCTCCTGGCCATCCGTGTTCTCCATGTCCTGTGTCTCCACATCCGGTGCTATAGTTTCAGGCTCCACAGCATCGTTCTTCTTTTTTCTGAATAAATGCTTATCGCTCAACTATCTCACCATCCTCTATCTCATATACTACATCACCGAGCTCCATAAGCTTCGGATCATGTGTCGTCATGACTATCGTTATTCCTTCCTTGTACACCAGCTCCTGGAACAGCTTCATGACTGCAAGTCCCGAAGCCGTATCAAGGGCTCCTGTAGGCTCATCCGCAAATATTACCTTTGGCTTGTGAGCCACCGCTCTGGCTATGGCAACTCTCTGCTGCTCACCACCTGACATCTGATTTGGGAAATGCGTCATTCTGGATGACAGTCCCACCAGATCGAGTACCTCTTTTATACGGGCATCCCTGTTGCCCTCATATTCCGCAAGTCTGAGTCCGAAATCGACGTTCTCATACGCACTCATGATCGGGATCAGGGCAACCGACTGGAATACAAATCCTATATTGTATCTTCTCAGCTTCTCCTTTTCCTTCTCGTTCATCTCGCTGTACACGTGGCCGCCGACTATCACTTCGCCCTCAGTCGGCTCATCCAGCGCGCTCAGGATATTGAGCAGCGTTGTCTTACCCGATCCTGAACGGCCTTTGAGTATAGTGAGCTTTCCAGCCGGGACTGTTATATCTATTCCCTTGAGTGCATAGAAATCTTCTCCGCTTCCAAGTCTGAAACAGCGTTTGATTCCATGTGCCTCTATCATAATTTCATCCATAGATTAATCCTCCCCCAGCTTTAATGCCTGTGTTATATTCATCTTCTTCAATATAGTTCTTATGACTACGAAACATACAACAAACATAAATACAACAACAGCTGTGAGCTTTATGATATCGTAAGGATCCACAGCTATCGATATCGCTATGTTGTGTGATTCCGGCAGATATACCACGGCGACAAGCTTGACAAAAAGCGCCGTAGCCGCAGCTCCGACTCCGTATCCCGCCAGACTGGCAAGTACCGAGCTGAATATCTGCTCATTTATGAGCATCTTGTTGATCTCACGCATGCTCATACCCATAGCTCTGTATATACCGAACAGAAGCTCTCTCTGTTTGATGGATGTTATCCAGTATATCAGGAATCCCACCGTACAAAGTATGATCGCTATGATAAATGACAGTGAGAACAGACCATTTGTTATGAGCACCAGAGGTGACTCCTGCATCTCTGACACATCCTTATCCACGCTCTCATACTGCACTATATTGACATCCTCATCACTGAGTGCCTGAAGCACATCAGTGTAGTCAACTCCATCCTTGAGATTCATCCATACCTGGTATGGTGTCTGGCTGAATGCACCAACAACATACGCATAGTTGGCAACCACGAGGTATCTCTCCACCTCCTGCATCTCTCCCTCGGAATTCTTCTCATACACATACTGCTGGAATCCCGGGAATGCATCCACTATGGCACACACCGTTCCGCTAGGAGACGCGATCTCCTCCTTCTCCTTGCTTGCAAGAGGACTGTATCTCGCATAGTTTATGGAATCTCCAACCTTTATATTGTACTTCTTTGCAAGGTTTGATGAAATGATGACTCCATTCGACACTGTTGCAAGATCATTCAGGTAATTGTACCAGTGCTCCTTGTTGAGTCCGCTCTGCAGTCTGGCCGTCTCACCGAACTCCTTGGTGTTGATACCCATGAGTACGCTGCCCGCCAACTCCTCGCCGCCCGCTTTTATGACGGCTTTGTCGTCGTATATGACTCTTGTCACCTTGTCACACAGGCTGTCCTCGAGCTTTGTAAATCTCTCAAAATCCTGCTCTGTGTAATACCAGTGGGTCTTCTTGTCTTTGTCTACGTATGTTCCTCTGGTCCACTGCTCCTGTACCACAAGATCAGTTCCCAGATTGTAATCTATTCGCTGTGTCTTGTTCTTATTTATGGTTCTTGCCATGTTCGAGTTGAACATACCCATGGCTATTGTCATTACAAGGAACACCGATATGAATCCCTGCTTCTTGACCGTACGTGTGATCTGCAGGAATGATGCGTACACAGCCGGTGACCATCTCTTTCTTCCGATCCTGTATATCAGTCTTATCAGGTATTTGATGAGTCTGAGCACCAGAAGTCCCACTGCAAATATAAAGAGTGAGGAGTTCAGGAAGATGACCGGATCAGGTCTTGAACCCGCAAGTATATCGAGTGCTATCGTAGATTTCTGCTTGTTGTAATTGTACAGGAGGTATATTGAAAGTGCCACAAGGATGACGTCCACAAAGAACTTCTCCCAGAATGGCTTGTAATTTACCTTTCCTGTTCTGCTCTTCTGCTCCACTATGGAGTTCTTGGCGTATTTGAACACCGGAAGTGTCACAAATAATATAGCTATAACAGCGGCAGCCAGACTGTATACTATCATCCACGGATCTACTCCATAGAAATGTGTATCCTTAAATCCAAACTGCAGGAACGAATCCGTGCTTGCTGCAAGCTTACACAGAAGATATCCTATAGGGATTCCTATCACTATGGCTATCGCCGACAGTATTGCCGACTGTCCAAGGTATATTCCGAGAACCTGCTTCGTGCTGGTACCACGGCTCTTGAGCATGGCGATCTCTCCATCCTCCATCTCAAGTATCTGACTTGATACCATGTAAATGAATGCCAGAAGCAGAACCAGTATTGGGAGTTCCAGAACCCATATGATTATACCGATGGTTCTTGCATCACCTTTATAATCTATAAGCACACTGCTGAAATTCTGCTCAAAATATTTATCTGACTTCTCAAATGACTGGAGATAATACAGCGTGTCCATGGCATTCTTGTGTGTTATCTGTGAGTAGTCAAGCATGACGTGATCCACGTAGTATATTGTGAGGAAGCCGTACTTGCCTATCATGTCGTTGAAGTCATCCTTCTTCACATATACCTCGCTGTCGAGATCTGCAAGCTGGTCATACCAGAAGCTGTCTGAGTAATCCTTCTCCTCAAATACACCTACGATCTGATACTTCATAGGATTGCCCTGTGAGTCAACGGCATCGCTGAGTCCGGTATCTATGCTGAATACCTCTCCAACGACAAGGCCGTATTTATCAAGGTTTCTCTGTGAGATGATACAAGGATACACACCATCCTCTGTCTTGGCATCCTCGAGTGACGTTCCATATGTTATGTTCACATGATCCTCTATCTGTGGCATATATGTCATGTTGAAGCTGGTCCTGTGATTCAGGTTGCTCTGGGTGTAACCCGCCTGAAGTGACAGGCTGGTCTGCTTCTGCAGGGCATCAATCTCCATGTAGTAGTTCCACATGTCCTCATATTTGCCAATCCTGCCAAGCACTGCATCGGCATCGGCATAATCATCTACTGCGCATGAGCCTGATCTGCCGATAGTTGCCGGGTACTTGTTCTGCTCTACCATCGCCGCGTCAAACTTGGACGACATGAGCATATCCAGCGCTCCGTTTTTGAACATTGGGTTGCACGATGCAACAGCCACCAGCAATATGATTCCAAGCAGGAGACATGCATTTAACCACTTCTTGTTCAATAATTTATGTGATAAAAATTTAAACATTATATCTCCTCTCTGCTACTCTGCTGTTGTCGCATCTCCGCCAGATGAATCCGATCCGCCATCCGACTGGCTGTCTGCGCCTGACTTTGAATTATCGGAACCATCTGATGAACTCGATGAGCCACCGGTGGATGTTGCTCCTGATTCCTTAGCTATTACATCGCCCTCTGAAAGACCTGACAGTATAACCGTCTTGGTCTTGTCTGCCTCGCCGAGAGTGACATACTGCTTTATGATCTCATCATCCTTGATGAGCCATACATAGTCATACTCATTTGAATTGTTCTTGCTCGTCTCATGATAGATCATGTTGTTAGGTATCATGACCACGTTCTCATAGGACTTTGTCGGGTAGCTGACCTGATATGACTTCGGCTTCTTGTAAAAGCTTGCATCATCAACCTTTATATAATACTTCAGTTCATCACTGCCTGAACACTTGGTTACGTGAACCCCGCCCTCTGAATCAGTACTGATATATGACTTGGAGCTGTCTCCGGTGCTTCCGACACACACTCCGCTTATCTTCTTGCCGCTGTTGTTGTTCTTATTTGATATTGAAACCTTCTGGTTTACAGCAAGTTTTCCCTCTGATATGGATATCGCCAGAATCACATTGTCGTTGCTTCCGACTGTGAGTACATTTGCACCTTCCTTGACAGCCACATCAGTCTTTGCGTCAACCGAAAGGACTGTTCCCGCCTGGTCAGCGTAGACAGTTATCTTTCCGCTTCCATCATTGTTCTTGTTGAGCTTTTCTCTCTGTGCGTTTAAGCTCTTGATGGTTGCATTGTGTGTATATATCCTAAGATCCTTGTTGTATGTAACAACATTTCTCTGGCACACGAGCTGCTCCGCCATGTAGAGAGTGTTCTCTGCATCCGTCGGCGTTGCCACCTTACCCTTCTGGTATCTCGTGATCTCATTTGTAAGCTCATTTATCTGATCATCAAAATCCTTGAGATCCGAACTGTAAGTCTGGTTCTCCTCGCTGATCTGGTTGTCTATATCCTTGACCGCCGCTGTTCCGCCGCCACTGTCAAGGACAAACAGCACATCACCCTTCTTAACCTTCTGGCCCTTCTTGACGTTGAGTGACGTGAAACGTCCATCGCATGGTGCAGTGTAGCTGACACTGTTGAGATCCTCCACCGAGAAAGAATCGCTCTTCACCGTTGCTGTCTTCGTATATGAATCGAGTGCCACCGTGTATTCTGTGTAATCACTAGGCATGACCGCATCTGAAGCGTAGTAGACAAGATCGCCTTCCTTGAGTCCGCTGACTACCTCTGTGTAGTTATTGTCGCTGGCACCGGTCTCTATATCCCTGCGCTCCTTCTCACTGGAATCTGTCTTGACATATACAAATTTCTGGTTGTTCTCCTCGTATATGGAATCATTTCCCACTGTGAGTACGTCCTTTGCATCGGATGTACTAAAATACAGAGACACCGTGTTGCCCACGCTGAGGATCTTCTCTGCATCCTTCACGCCCTTGAGCTTAAATCTTGTGTATGGAAGGCTTGACATGCTCTGTGCCACGGCTATCTCCTGATTGGTGTAGTTATATGGCACGATGTCATACTGCTTTCCGTCTATAACAGTGTACATATTCTTATACATGCTGTATGTATTCTTCTTGAAGTTCTCACCGGTTATCTCTATATATGGATCGCTGTAATCTGAAACCACGACCACGTTCTCACCGCCGCCCACAGTGTTCTCACTGCCGCTTATCTTCTTGGCATATGTTACCGTGCCCGGACGGTCTGCCTTGAGTGTTCCGCTCTGCTTGACCTTGTCCTCATCTTCGTCCTGCTGTGTAAGCTTTTTCTGCTCATACTCATATAGGAGATTATCGTACCTGTTGTTCTCCTCGTTTATGGCTTTTTCTGTTCTGGCCTCTGCAGCGCCCTTTGAATCACCGATCTCCTCGCACGCCTTTATCTTCCAGTCCAGCTCAGCCTGATTCTGCTCATATATCTTCTGCTTGATCTCATGTGAATACTTCTTCACATCCTGGGAATCAGCTCCCGAGCTGTCGTCCCCATCCATCGATGTTGAAGAATCATCCCCTGTTGTGCCTGAATCTGTACCACTGCCATCGTCTCCCGATGCTGTGGATGCATTGCTGTCGGTCTCGGCAAGAACCGTGTCCTTCTTGACCTCATCGCCCACATTCACATACACCTTTGACAGAGTCACAGATGTGTCATAATAATAACAATAGTCGGTTGGGACTATCGTTCCGGTCTTTATGACCTTTTTTCCTATATCTCCATATGTGACTGGTCTGTATGCCTCGTTTGTACTTACAGGTTCAACGAGCTCAGGAACCTTCTCGCTGTTCTCCTTGCCACAGCCCGCCATTCCTCCTGCCATGACAAATGACATTACCAGGCATGCTATTCTGGCGGTCATATTCTTTTTTGTCCGTGTGCTGCCTTTATGCATAATATTCTGTCTCATCAATTTATCACCACCTGCTCTCCGGCCTTCAGTCCTGATTTGATAACTGTATAATCATCCACCGTATCTCCAACGGTAACTTCTACCGCATTCCTGTATCCGTCCTCATTTACAGTGTACACATACTTCTTCTCATCCAAGCCGTCAAACACAGCCTTTTTATTCACATATACAACGTTCTTTACAACCGGCTTATCTATGACCATCTTGAGGGTATCCGCTTCGGTCACTCCGGTCATATCACTGACAGGCTGAAATGTAAGTTTCTGCATCTCCTCTCCGGTGGCAGAGCTTGTATACTTCTCGCACTTCGTGAGCTTCAGTGTAAATGTTGCCTCCTGAAAATCAGCGTCGTAGGTCTGCCCCTCCTTGAATTCGTATGAATCCGCAGTCTCTGATACATAATCAGACGAACCCGAATCCACCGTTATGAGCGTATCACCCGCTGTGACATATCCATACTGCAGATCTGAGTTGACATAAGTCACTGTTCCGTCCTTGTCTGCAATTACCTGATAGTCCTTCATTCTCTCGTTCTGCTCTTTGATGTATGTATCCGCCAGATCCATATCCTCCTTCGCCGCGGATATGTCACTGGAGTAATCCTGGCTGCTGTCTATGCTCGCCAGCCTGTTGTAATGATCTATGAGAAGCTGATCCCGCTCCTTCTGATCCGTATACTGATCTATGGTCTTCTGGATATCCTTGGCCTCAAACTGGATCATCACATCGCCTTTGGCCACCTTATCGCCCTCTTTTACCTTAACCTCCTGAACCTTATAGTCAGACTGCTGTATCGAGTAATCATTGCTGCTGTAACCATCAGGCTTGAGCTCCAATGTCAAAGATGACTGGATGTCTCCACTCTTAACCTGTTCCGTATTGAATTCCACTTTGCTGTACGGCTCTATATTTATTCTGGAACTTCCTGCCTGTCCACCGGTACTGCCTCCGCAGCCAACCAGCGACACTGACATCAGACCGGCAATCGCTGCCGCCAGAACCTTCTTATTGAATATCGCTTTTGACACGCTCTATTCCTCCTGTTTTTATGAATATATTTGATTCTACCCCCTGTCAGTCCATATATCAAGAAAATCTCCTGGGAGTTAATATTAGTTAAAAAAAGAGAAAGCTTATATTTTAAGCTTTCTCTCGAAATAAAAAATGCGGGAGATGGGACTTGAACCCACACGCCGTTTCCAGCACTAGATCCTTAGTCTAGCCTGTCTGCCAATTCCAGCACTCCCGCATATTTATGTGATGTCGACTTCTGTGCTCGTCACCAACGAATAAGATAATACCATCTATCGAATACAAAGTCAACAACTTTTTCAGATTTTTATCATATTAGTGAGCTTTCTATCCACGTCCTTCATAAGGTACTCCTTAAACGCTGTGTAATACTCATGTGTGAACTGTGTATACAGGAACTTATTCCAAAGATTACTGCAGTATGTACTGTCAAAATCATAATATGAATCAGTATATACCAGACCATTGCTGAACCTGGTCACATCCAGATACGGTTCCTTTCCTGCATAGTTAAGTCTCATAACGAGGTTCTTCTGCTCACTACAGCAAGCAAAAGTCTCAAGAAACATCTTCATCTGATCCTTTGTTATTCTCTCTACGAACATATGTGCCTCCTACTCTGTGTCTTTACTCTCATTGGTCATCCCCCTAACCTCTATAATTATAGCATACGCCTCCGAATTATAAAACCTTTTCGCGCAACAAAAGAACCGGATGTGTAAGTTTATACCACATCCGGTTCTTTTTACTTATATATAGAAGATTCTATATTCTATATTATGATAACTGTGCCTTTGCAACCTCAACAAGCTTTGCAAATCCCTCAGCATCGCTGATAGCCATCTCTGAGAGCATCTTTCTGTTGATGTCAACACCTGCCAGCTTAAGACCATGCATAAGCTTGCTGTATGAGATGTCGTTCATTCTTGCTGCTGCGTTGATACGAGCGATCCAGAGCTGTCTGAACTGTCTCTTTCTCTGCTTTCTGCCAGCGTATGAAGATGTAAGTGCTCTCATAACTGACTGCTTTGCTACTCTATACTGCTTGCTTCTTGCTCCTCTGTAGCCCTTTGCAAGCTTTAATACCTTATTGTGCTTCTGCTTTGCGTTCATTCCGCCTTTAACTCTTGCCATTGGTTTTCTTCCTCCTGATCTATTAGATATAAGGTAATATCTTCTTCATTACCTTCTCGTTTGTTGCGTCTGTCATTGTAGCCTTTCTAAGATTTCTCTTTCTCTTAGTGGTCTTCTTTGTTAAGATATGACTCTTATAAGCTTTAGATCTCTTTAAACCGCCGTTAGCTGTTTTCTTGAAACGCTTAGCTGCTGCTCTTTTTGTCTTTAATTTAGCCATTTTACTTACTTCCTCCTTGAATTATATGTCTATAATAATTTAACGCTTTTGTGTTAAAAACATTATCATGCTTCTTCCTTCAAACTTAGCAGGCTTGTCGATAACTGCTATCTCTGCAAGCTTCTCAGCAAAGTTGTCAAGAATAACCTTTGACTGCTCTACATGCGCAAGCTCTCTTCCCCTGAATCGCAGTGTAACCTTAACCTTATCGCCATGCTCAAGGAACTTTCTTGCCTGATTGATCTTGGTATTAAGGTCATTCGCATCGATGTTCGGTGAAAGTCTGACTTCCTTGACTTCCATGGTCTTCTGCTTCTTCTTGGCCTCTTTCTCTTTTCTGGCCTGCTCATAACGATACTTACCATAGTCAACTATCTTGCACACCGGTGGCTGTGCCTTAGGTGCTATCTTCACAAGATCAAGTCCTGCATCCTGAGCCATCTTGTATGCATCCCTGGACGACATTATTCCAACAAGCTGACCATCCTCTCCGATGAGTCGTACCTCTCTGTCTCTAATCTGTTCGTTGATCATTAAATCGCTAATGACTCTCTACCTCCACACTTTTAAAATTCAATTCTCTGACATAAGAAAAGTGGATAGAACCATCTACCCACTTTCTTAATACAAAGCATATTCAAACTCAGGGAAACCCTGTAAATCTTCTAAGCTAAATATTAACCCGAGTCATGTAATACCATGCTGAGGTGAGAGTGGATACTCTGCTTCTATGTTCACTGTTTCACACAGCAATGGTAGAATACCACATCGCCAGCCGTGTGTCAACTGTTATTTTTTTTGTAGATACGCTTCTATGCTGCTGTCTATCACTCATTATCGTCATGTGATTCCACCGGAATGAACACTCTGTCATTCACATCTTCCTTCACGGGTTTCTGGCTCTCCTGCGCCATCTTCACAAAATACATCTGAGAATCCAGTTTTGCCTTGCCCCTGAGATCCTGTTTCGCATATGATCCGTCAGGCTGCATTATGTGAGCCTTGAGTGTATCCTCAAGCTGTATCTTAAGAATATTCTTTATCTTCTTCTTAAGCTCCGGATCCTCTACAGGGAACGTTATCTCAACTCGCTTGTCCAGATTTCTAGGCATCCAGTCCGCACTTCCCATGTATATATCCTCAAATCCGTCATTGTAGAAATAGAATATTCTCGAGTGCTCAAGATAATTTCCAACTATGGATCTTACTGATATATTATCTGAAAGTCCCGGAACTCCTGCCTTGATACAGCATATTCCCCTGACGATGAGCTCTATCTTTACACCTGCCTTTGAGGCATCGTAGAGCGCATTCATGATCACCGGATCACAGAGACTGTTCATCTTGGCAACTATCCTTGCCTTTTTGCCCTGTCTCGCATTCTCTGCCTCACGGCCTATCAGCATGAGGAATTTGTCCTTCAGCCAGATTGGGGCAACTGCAAGCTTGTTCCACTTTTTCGGCTCTGAATATCCTGACAGCATGTTGAACACCGCCGTCGCGTCCTCTCCTATGGCATCGCTGCAGGTGAGAAGTCCCATGTCAGTATAAAGCTTTGCGGTCTGATCATTGTAATTTCCTGTTCCCAGATGCACATATCTTCTGATTCCGTCCTCCTCGCGTCTGACAACCAGTGCGATCTTGGAATGTGTCTTAAGACCCACAAGGCCGTAGATAACATGACATCCCGCCTGCTCCAGCTTCTTGGCCCACGCTATATTGTTCTCCTCGTCAAATCTTGCCTTGAGCTCGACGAGAACAGTTACCTGCTTGCCATTTTCGGCAGCCTGTGCAAGTGCCGCGATGATAGGTGAATTGCCGCTGACACGGTAAAGTGTCTGCTTGATCGCCAGGACATCAGGATCATTTGCCGCCTGTTTTATGAACTCTATGACCGGAGTGAACTCATAATATGGATGGAACAGAAGGATGTCTCCCTTCTTTATCCTGTCAAATATATGGCTGTAATCGCCCATTCCAGGTACCGGCTGTGGCTTATATTTAGGGTACTTCAGATGGTCAAATCCATCTATACCGTTAACTTTCATGAGAAACGTAAGATCCAGTGGTCCGTTGATCTTGTATACAACCTCATCGTCAACCCCTAGATGTTTCTTGAGCTCCTTAAGGAGCTTCTTATCCATGGCCTCGTCCACCTCAAGTCTTATGACCTCGCCCCACTGTCTCTGTTTCAGCTGCTTCTCGATCTCCTTCAGCAGATCTGCGGTCTCCTCCTCATCTATGGAGAAGTCTGCATTTCTCATGATTCGGTATGGATATGCACACACTATGTCGTAGTTCAGGAACAATTTGTCGAGATTCTTTTCGATAACCTCTTCCAGGAGTATTATCTCAGTAACGTCCTTCTCTTCCGATGGAAGCCTTACGATCCTTGGAAGCACCGAAGGAACCTGAACTGTTGCTATATCCGTAACATCCTTTTTCTTGTCGTATATGAGCGCACCTATATTCAACGATTTATTGCGCACCAACGGAAATGGCCTGGATGAATCAACCGCCATAGGTGTGAGTACCGGATACACATCCTTTTCAAAATATTTGTCAACATACTTCGCCTGCTTCGGAGTGAGATCCTCATGGTGTCTCACAAGCTTCAAACCGTTCTGGGCAAGCTGGGGTATGAGGGCTCTGTTCAATGTCTGATACTGATTCTTCATAAACTCCTTTGTGCTGGCATGGAGAGCATCAAGCTGTTCTCCCGCTGTCATTCCAGCTATATCCCTCTTGGTATATCCCGCATGAACCATATCTGTCAGTGATGCTATTCTTACCATAAAGAACTCATCCAGGTTGGATGCCGTTATACTCAGGAACTTTATTCTCTCAAACAGAGGAATGGTTCTGTCCTTTGCCTCGGACAGACATCTCTTATCAAATTCAAGCCAGCTTAGCTCTCTGTTATAAAATATCGGATTCTTATCTGCCATCCTTTACAACCCCCTTTTCTGTTTTAACACAGGCTTCACTCCAAAGACCTTTCTGAACAGTTCAGTCTTAGTCTTGAACACCCCTGCCTCAAGCGTAATATCATTCAGTGTATCTACCGTCATCGTGAGCACGTAGTCCTTGAAGCTGAACTTCATGTCACTTATCTTCTGCCTGTGGCTCTTATCAAGGACATCCGCAAGTCTCAGTATGGATGCCAGCTTGGCGACCTTCATGTAATCCGCAGTCATCAGCGATACCTGTGCCTTTGTCTGTGAAGGGAGATAATACTCGTTGAACTTCACGATATTTGCTATCTCCTCCCTCTCCTTGTGGGACAGTCCAAGTATCTCCGTGGACATTATTATGTGATATGACATCATGGTGCCCTCGTTCATATTTACAAATTTACCACAACTGTGGAGCATGGCTGCTATCTGGAGCTGGAGCCTCTCTCTCCTTCCAAGTCCGTGAACGCTCTTGAAAGAATCAAATATATCCAGCGCGTTCTGCGTCACATTCTGTGTGTGCTTCCTGTTGACCTTATATTTCTTGGCTATGCTGTTTGCCGATGCAATGATATCTTCATCGAAATTCTTGTTCAGCAGAAGTGTACCGTTCTTATCCATATAATCGGCAACTATTCCGTCACAGAACGTAACATCCGGCGTGATGATATCCTCCGCCCTTGAGTTGTCGAGGAATGACTGGTAAATGATCGCCATTGGAAGCATCAGTGTCGCCCTCTCGTATGGCACACCGTATTTTTCTGAAAGAACCTCCGGGGTGGTCTCAACTACCTTGTGATAAAGCACGCGAAACTGATCTCTTGTGATCTTGTCTGTGATCTGCAGCTCCGGTCCGACCTTCTTCAGATTTGCGATTCCGTCTCCTATGGCTATTATGCTCTTGATGTCCTTATCGTTTATAAAGAGGTTCCTGAACTCCTCTATGAAGTTCGATACGAACTCCTCCATGATATTCTCCAGAGCCACAGTGTCTGCGCCGTATTTTGCCAGATAATCCCTTATTCTCACGGCTCCTATAGGAAGGTTCTGTGTCTGGATCAGATTCTGCTTGTCAAATATAGATATCTGAAGACTTCCCGCTCCTATGTCCAGAAGCGCCCTGTTCTTCGTGTCGGCATCCTCAAACTTCGACTTTGCCGCATACGCCTTGTAGTTCATGAATCGCTGCTCCGAGTTGCTGAGCACTGAGACGTCGATGCCTGTGTGCTGCTTTATCCTCTCAAGGACCATGACTGAATTCTCCGCCTCACGCACAGCGGACGATGCATACGCCTTGTATTCACGCACATCGTATTCCCTCATCTTCCTGCGGAATTTGTTGAGGATCTCACATACCTTCATTATGGAATCCTCGGTTATCCTGCCACTGTTGTAGGTATCACTTCCGAGCTCAACTGTGCTGTTGACGTAATCGATCTCCCTCGCCCCTTTTTTGGGAGTTATCTCATACACCTTCATTGACAGCTCGTTAGAACCTACATCGATGGCTGCAAATACCTTACTTGCCATATCTACCCCACCTTTCATGTTACTTATCAGTATGTTCCAATTATCTTGAAATCCATAGAATCCTTATTTATACGGTCCAGTGCATCTATCGTCGCCGGATCCATGAGACTTCCCTCAAGAGTTATGAAGAATGAATATTCCCATTTTCTTCCCCTGAGAGGCCTCGACTCAATGCTTGTCATATTGAGCCCGTTATGTTTTATATGTCCAAGTATACTGTAAAGGGTTCCACTCTCATGTGGCAGTGCAAAGCATACGGATATATTTCCCGCACTCTTCACATACTCCTTTTTCTTTGACAGTATGATAAATCTCGTTGTGTTGTTCTCATTGTTGACTATATCGTCCTTGAGTATCTCAAGTCCGTATATATCTGCGGCAAGAGCGCTCGCTATGGCAGCCTGGGTAATATCACCTTCATCCCTGACCTTCACCGCACCCACTGCAGTGTTCGCAACCGGGCACTGTGCGTATCCGGCTCTGTTTAGGAATTCACTGCACTGCAGAAGCCCCTGCGGATGGGAATATACAGTCTGTATATCAGAAAGCTTTGAGCCCGGAACTCCCATGAGCATATGTGCCACCTTGACCTCGTCTCCGCCCACGATGGTCAGGCCGCTGCTGCCAACCATATCATATATACCACTCACAAATCCGGCAGAGGAATTCTCTATAGGCAGGACTCCGTAATCAGCCTTGCCTCTCTTCACCGTCTCTATGACATCCTCAAATTTTGCAACATTTACATTCTTTATATCCTTGCCAAAATAGTCATGCATAGCCTGATGACTGTAAGCCCCCGGAACACCCTGGTATACAACCACCGTGTCTTTATCGACCTTCAGATGATCCACGGGCACAAGCCCGCTCACCACATCAGAGCTTATATGTGCCAGCGCAATATCTCTGCCCTCAACACACGCTCTGTCGATAAGCTCATTCTTTCTGGTGATAAGCTGCTGTATCTGCTCCTCCAGACTGTTTATCTCTTCCAATGTATTCATTCTATCTATCCTTCCACTTGAAGTGTCAATTTTGTCACTGTTTGTCCAGCCCGGCACGAAGCTCGGATATTGTCTTGCCAAGCAGCGGGTGCCTCTTGTATCCCGCTATCGCGGACAACGGTTCAAGTACAAACTCTCTCTTGTGCATCTCCACGTGTGGTATGTGAAGATCCTCACTGTCATACACGACATCATCATAAAGCAGGATATCGATATCCAGAGTTCTCGGTCCCCAGTGGATCAGCCTCTCTCTTCCCGCCGCTTTCTCTATTCCATTCACCAGTCTCAGCAGTTCCTCAGGAGTCCTGAGCGTCTCTATCTCCAGACAGCCGTTCAGGAAATCGTCCTGCTCAACGCCGCCATACGGCTCGGTCTCTATAAAATCTGATACTCTTGTCACCTTGGTGTATTTATCCTTGTTCAGCTCATCTATGGCCATGTCCAGATATGATTCCCTGTCGCCGATATTTGACCCAAGTCCAAGATATGCTGTGTGCTTTTTTCTGCTTATGGACACGGACACTGTATCTACATGTACCATGACCGGAGCCCACGGCTTCTTTACCGTCACATTTACCCCTCTCACATCATCGTAAGTGAGAAGTATCATGTCTGCTATCTCCTCAGCCACAGTCTCTATCAATTTATAATTTCTGTTCTTCATGACCTTCTGTATGTCATCGCACACACTGCCATAGTTCACAGATTTTCTTATATCATCACTTCTACCGGCCTCCCGGGTCGACACCTGCATGGATACGTCCACCACGAACTTCTGTCCAAGGACATTCTCCTCCCTGTACACTCCGTGATGTGCAAATACCTCAAGTCCTTTTATATTGATACTGTCCATACCGCACCTCCGCTATATGTTATCTGGCACTCAGCATCGCATGCGTCATCTTGAGTGCTCTGTAGTTGCTCTTCACATCGTGTACTCTGAAGAAATCGCAGCCCTTCACAAGCCCAAGCACTGATGTGGCAACTGTTCCCTCCTCGCGCTCGGTCACTGGAAGATCAAGTGTAAGTCCTATCATCGACTTTCTCGACGTTCCGAGGAGTATCGGGAGATCCCATTTGTGGAGAAGCTCCAGATTGTTCATTAGAAGCAGATTCTGATGCAGATCCTTTGCAAATCCTATTCCCGGATCCACCATGATCTTGTCCCTGTCTATGCCTGCTGCCAGAGCCATGTTAACCGACTCATCCAGATCTGATACAACATCAGCCAGATAGTCTGTGTAATCTGTGTTCTCCCTGTTGTGCATGAGACAGCACGCCTTGTCATACTTCGCTATGACAGCCGCCATCTTCTCATCGTACTTCAGTCCCCATATATCGTTTATGAGATCTGCACCTGCATGTATACCCGCCTCAGCCACCGCAGACTTGTATGTGTCGAGTGATACTGCCACGTCGAAATCTCTCTTTATCGCCTCTATGATCGGTGCGGTCCTCTCTATCTCCTCCTCATCCGATATCTTTGTATATCCAGGTCTTGCGGACTCACCGCCAACATCTATTATCACAGCACCCTCAGCTATCATCTTCTCTGTGGTAAACAGAGCTGTGTCCATGGTGTTATGCTGTCCTCCATCCGAAAATGAATCCGGAGTCACATTCAGTATCCCCATCACATAAGGTTCTTTTCCACTCTCAAATGTCTTGTTTCCTATTATCATCCTTTTATCCTCCAGATATTAAATATCCGCACATGACGTGCGATTCCTTGGTACTTCCCTTAATATTTTATCCCTGTATTGCGTGCACTCTCCAGCCAGTAACACTGGTCTGATGCCTCGCAGTCAAAACAGTTTCGAGACAGCTTATCCGCCTTATACAACACATATGCCAGTCCTTCCCGCTCAGCACCGTCTGTATTGTGTGAGCCTATGGCATCACATATCTGCTCATTCTCCTGCGTGGAAAATCCGCACTGCTCCAGTATCCTGCCCGCATACTCAACACTCAGCTCATGATGCTTCCTGCCGGTGTCATCAGGATCTGCCCGTCCCACATCGTGAAGAAGTGCCGCGGCATATATGATCTCCCTGTCTATCGCATATCCCTGTTCGATATTCATTATATACGCTATCCTGGCAACATCCAGGCAGTGCTCAAGTCCATGCCGGCAGAATATCCTGTCGGTCTCCTTGTTCCGCACAGTCTCCATGAGACGTCTGTATTCATCGTTGTATATGATCCTGTCCACTCTGTCCATCTCTGTCTGCATCAGCTTTCTATATATCCTCCATGTTCCGCACGGTCTATGATCGGCCCAATAAATGACAGCGAGCCAAATACCATCACCACCGGATCCTGCCTGCCATCAGCCAGCGTCATCGCCAGCCTCACGGCATCGTCCACATCTTCCTGCTCATAGACTTCATCTATATATGTCCCTGCCAGCTTTTTCAGCTCATGCCTTGAAAGTGCTCTCGGGTTATCCGGCTCAACTGCTATGAACGCAGAAGCCCCCGACATCATGATTCTGAGCATCTGCTCATAGTCTTTGTCCTTGAACACCCCACATATATATATGAGGTCTCTTCCGGCAAAATACTCATCTATGTTCTGTCTAAGTGCTCTCCAGCCTCCCGGATTGTGTGCACCGTCAACATACATGAGAGGTTTGTCCATAAGCTTCTGGAATCTTCCCTTCCAGAACGTCGCTTTAAGTCCTCTCCTTATGTCATCCTCAGTCAGCTCATATCCAAGCCTCATGAGAACATGTGCGGTCGCAGCCGCTGTGGCACTGTTATATATCTGATATATGCCCGGAACCTGAAGTTCGTATCTCTGTCCGCCATATATATATTCACTTCCATCAACAGACTCTCCGCATATCTCTATATCCTTCTCCCTGATAAGTACCGCCAAGTCCGATATATTATTCTGCTCACATGCCATATCCCACATATCCTCAAGCTCTGAGGCAAGCGGGTACGCCACACATGGGCAGTTCTTTTTCAATATTCCAAGCTTCTGTCTGTATATATCCCTCAGGGTGTTCCCGAGAAAATGCATGTGATCCATGCTTATACTTGCTATTATCGTACAGACCGGATGACTGCACACATTTGTGGCATCCTCCAGTCCTCCCATTCCGGTCTCAAGCAACAGGAAATCGACCTTTTTGTCGCAGAAATAACAGAACGCCACCGCTGTCTCCGTCTCAAACGATGTGGGCCTTCCCCAGCCGTCCGACACCATGTCATCCGCTGCATCTTTCACCGTCTCAAGATATACGGCAAAATCCTCCTCAGACATACATTCCTTATCTATCTGAAATCTCTCAAGATATGTAAATATCGTCGGAGATATATATCTTCCCACACTGTATCCTGCACTCTCAAGTATCTCGTCCAGAAATGCGCATATTGAACCTTTGCCATTTGTTCCTGCTATATGTATAACCGGGACTGCGTCCTGCGGATCGCCCAGCCTTCTCAGCAGCTCCTTTATACTGTCAAGCCCCAGAACGCTTCCCATGGTGTCCGTATATTCTATATAACTTCTTGCCTCTTCATAAGTCATGGCATATGTCCGTCCCTTCTCATCTGTGCCTGATAAGTGGTGCATTCTCGTCTATAGGCAGCAGCTCATACCCATCATCCCGGAGTCTTTCAATGAGCATCGGCAGTGATTCCACCGTGGTGTGCCTCGACTCAAGATCATGCATCAATATGACCACATCGTCGTGCTGCAGTGCATCCTTCATGATATTGTCGACAAGCTGCTCCGGCGTGTAGCTGCCACACACGGCATCATTGTTCAGCGCATTCCAATCATAATATATAAGCCCCTCGGCATTCACATAGTCTATCAGGGTGTTCATATCCACTCTGGATACCGTATTTGAACTGCCGCCCGGGAATCTATAATATACACAATTTACACCTGTTACATCATACAATAAATTTCGCAATTCCTCAATATCTTCGGAGAAATCAGCAAGGCTTCCATATATTTTATCGTAATCATGGGTGTACGAATGAAGCCCCAGTGTATGTCCCCTGTCCACTATATCCCGGTAGTCATCATAGTAGCTCTCGTCGCGCCCCACGACAAAAAATGTCGCCTTCACATCGTATTTATCAAGGATATCCAGTATCTCCCCGGTGTTTCCGGATGGACCATCGTCAAATGTGAGATACGCCCTCTTCGTTATCTCCGGCTCCGCATCAGACTCCGTTTCGTCCTTCTCCGGCTGCATCTCCCCGGTATCATTTGCCCCATCCACCTCCGATGGTGTGCTCTCATCCGCCCTCAGGACATTTGCCTGCTGCCTGACCGGCCCTCCGGCAGTATAAAAGCCCCACCTCGACTGGCTGATTATGTAATAACAACAGAAAATTATGGCAAGAAATATGGCAACCGCCAGCATTATATACTGCCATCTGTCAGTCACCTCCTGCACATTGTCATTTTTTTTCAAATGATCCTCGCCACCTATAGCGTTTTTTCTATTATATTATTTTTTATTTTTAATTATGTGTCTCTTTTTTATGCCATGAATATTTCTCAGATATACGGAGAATATAAATAGCAAATATAAAAAAAGGAGAACATGTACAATGAAAAAATACTTTTTACTTGTGACGTGTATGACACTCACCATGATCCTCTTCTGTGGTTGTGGCAATTCAAACGGTGCTTCAAGCACTGGCTCATCTTCAGCAGCCAGCACCCAGACAACATCTGAGGCTCAGAATGGTAACAGCTCTGAGGGAAACAGCACCGACTCATCTGACAAAGGCGTTGTAGGCGGAGCAGCCGACGCTGTGAAGGATGTCGCTGACGGCGTGGCCGACGGTGTAAAGGATGTCGCTGACGGCGTGGGAAACACCGTATCAGGTATCTTCGGTTCATTCGATGATGCCCAGGACTGGTTCATGGATCAGCTTCCTGCAGGTGACGGAAGATTTGAAGTTGCCAACAGCGACAAGGATCTCACAGAATTTTCCGGTGGAAAAACAGGCTACCACATCGAGCTCCACGACAACAATAAAGAGGGCGACACCAAGGTCGGTGATTTCTATATCGACTCCAGCGATGGCAAGGTGTACAGATCCGATGAGCACGGGAAGACATTTGCAGAGTATGATTTCTCTGATTATAAATAGATGAAATATCCCGCATGAAAAAACAAGCGGCACGGAGGTATCTGAAAACCTCCATGCCGCTTTATTCTATGTTCTTATTCTGCCACATCCACTGCATCATCAGCTTCAGTAACAGTCACTGGTTCGTCTTCCCCCTTCTTGTCTGAGCTCAGCATCTCTCCTGTGAGCGGATTGATCTTGACTCCCATCTCCGACGCAATGAGATTGTACATGTCAAACTCTCTGTCTCTGGCAGCCTTCTTTCTGGCCTTTACGCCCCTGGATCTGACCAGCTCCACTATTCCGAATCCGATCATCAGTATGCCGAAGAATATGAAGCCCGCCATATTTTTTGAAAAAAATGCATGAGCCACACTTATTGCACCTATTCCGATCATCACGATACCCATAATGAAATTGAACATATATGCTTTACCGCCTTTCACCAATCATCTGTTTACAAACGCATCTATGCCCGCCTTCTCGAGCATTCTGTCGTATTGCTCATACATATACTGGACACTGTTCTCAAGAAGATGATAGTGCATTATGTATGGAACAAGCAGCACCATGAATGCAAGTGCAAGTATCAGCAGCGATATATTGGCCGTCACGACAAATATTATACATGTTGCAACCGTCAATATGGCAAACAATACCAGCACTATGAGGTGGATAAGTCTCTCATGCATGAAAAATCCTACCTGCGTGAGATGTCTCTCTGCCTCCCGTGCAAAGTCCACATCATTCCTCTTTAAAAGCTCATCAATATATGCTATATACCGGCGTATCCTCTTTGCCATCTGCCGCATCTTCCTTTCCTGATCCCTGCCGAACCGTCAGGCTAGTTCATCACCTTGTTCATAAAGTGCTCCCACTGTGCGATCACCTTATCATAGTAAAAACTCAGAACATAGGATTCCTCATCCACATCTATTATCATCTGATAGCATTTTCTGTCAGCATTCTCCGAAGACTTGAGCATCTCCTTTGGCTGGCCCGAATAAAATACAACCTTGCCCTCAAAGCTCTTCAGCACATCCTCATAGTCCGCCCTGTCCACAGGCTTATCCGGTACTGACTCCTGGAGGACATCGTTCGCATCGTAATACTTATGACCCTCGAGCAGAAGTGCCTCGATCTCAGGCTCAGTGAATCTGACCTGCATATCGCTGGCATATCTGTCAGTATAGAGCTCATTTGCAGAGTTGTCCTCCCTGACTACCGCGCCGTCAAATTCAAATTCCAAGATTCCCTGCTTCTCCGAATATATACATCTGATCAGAGTCGCATCCCTGAAAGAGAGCGTCTCGATCTCATCTACACTCTTGTACTTCATATCTGTATCTCCAACTAGTCCATTGCCTTCTTGATGGCCGCAAGAAGCTCATCGTATGTCTCAAATGCCTCAAGATCAGGATTGTCCGCCTTGATCTGATCTGTGCTCTTGAACAGGAAGCCTGCCTTGCTCGCATAGATCATTCCCAGATCGTTGTGGCTGTCACCGCTTGCTATAGTGTCGTAGCCGATCGACTGCAGAGCCTTGACTGTTGTGAGCTTCGACTGTGGGCATCTCATCTTGAAGCCTGTGATCTCACCGTCATCTGCAACGATCAGCTCATTACAGAATATTGTAGGGTAACCGAGCTTCTTCATGAGAGGACCTGCAAACTGTGAAAATGTATCGCTTATGATTATCACCTGTCCTATGGATCTCAGCTCATCCAGAAACTCCTTTGCTCCAGGGATAGGATCTATCTTTGCTATAGTCTCCTGTATCTCCTTGAGTCCAAGTCCGTGCTCCTTAAGTATACCAAGTCTCCAGTTCATGAGCTTATCGTAGTCAGGCTCATCCCTTGTTGTTCTCTTAAGCTCAGGTATTCCACTTGCCTCCGCAAATGCGATCCAAATCTCAGGCACCAGTACTCCCTCTAAATCAAGACATGTTATATACATATTATATTATCCTCCGTTCTTATAAATAGTGTGAATTAATGCATGTCATACTCCTCCCGTTTCTGACCACACAGATGCATTATAGCACAGTATCACGCAGACTAACAATCACTACTTTCAGGCATTTGCCCGGACTTCTTCCATCTGTCCAGAGCGTATCCATAATCCCGGATTATCATGTCGAGCTGCACCCTTTCCGTCACTCTCATGTGGCTTCCCTTCAGATATACTCCGTCCATGAAACCGGTCCGTATCGTCATTCCGCACTCACCTCTCATCGCAGCCGGTCTCTTCACCACACTTGCACCCGCCGCCTTCTGAAGCTCTTCGTACCTTTCATAATTCTTCTGCCATGCCCTCATATAGGTCTCAACTTTCCTTCCCGGAATATTGACCCTCACTCCACCATAGCGTCCATCCGGCCCCGGGAAGAAATACTCTATCCTGAAGTCATTCTCACTTATTATCAGCGTACCGCCGCTCGCCAGCTCTTCTCTGCATGTTCTTCCCATAACTTATCCTCACACATTCCTGAGACTTTCAAATGTATTGTAAATGTTCAGCAGGCCATATCCCCACTCGGGATTCGGATACTGCCTGATCTCCAAAAGCCCGCCCGAACTTCCCGGTCTCACCGCTCCCCTTATCAGGTAGCCCCTTATCTGGTTGCCGTTTATATTCCTTATCATCTTTCTCCCATACGACCACTCAAGCATGATGGCACTGCAGCCCGCAGTGTATGAAGCCGCCACTGAGGTGCCGCTTCTTATAACCGTCTCCCCGCTGGCTCCTTCTCCCCTTATATTCACTCCGGGAGCGAGAAGATCCGGTTTCACCCTGCCGTCCGCCGTATAGCCTCTGCTGTTGTCTATATACAGATTACCATTTGAGTGATCATATGCGCAAGTGCATATCGCAGTCTCCGCCACCGCCGGGCTGGTTATGGTCACCCCCGGATCACTTGACACAAATCTCGTCCCCGGGGATACAAAGCTGCTTATGGGCAGCCACGCGTTAAAGCTGAGCTCCGTGGTTCCAACACCGTACACCCTTATCCGCCATATACCATTTGCCGGGGTTATAAATCTGAGCATGATGAGCTCCTGCCCAGCAGAATCCTCTATGAGAAAATAGTCGACATATATCATCCCACCTCCAAATATCGGACGGATGATCGAGCTCCTGTCATACCTCGGCGATATCCTCTCTATAAATTCCCCGCCGGGAATCTCTATGGCCACCGAGTAGGTATTGGTGGACTTACCCCATATCTCAAGTGTAAAGCTGTTGCGATCTGCCACATCGATCTCAACGACATCGTATGCCCCTGTGACGATCCCGGAATAATGATGTCCTGCTCTCCCCTCGTTGCCACCGGCAGCAGATACCGCAAGCCCCTGAAGCTCTCCTATGTTGTTTATATATTTGTCAAGTGCTTCCGCCCCCGTATGGCTTCCACTGTTGGTCCCAAGCGTCACGAGTATGCTCATAGGCATGCGCAGCTTTTTCTGCTGCTCAAGCAGATATGCTATCGCTGTCATTATGTCAACCTCACTGTACGCATTTGCATCCGATGGAATACCATAAAAACTGCGTAGATTCTGCTTTGCCTGCTTTAACTTCACCACCACCAGGTCTGCCGACGGAGCCACACTCACAGCCGTTCCCGCGCAGAAGCTTCCATGCCCGGTGGTATCCGTCAATATCCTTTGTCTCTCATCCACAGCAGCCTGTATCTCCTCCGTGCTATACTCCCTGCCGTAGCCGTATGATGCGTTGTCAGCCTCCTCCACTGTCTGATCCCACGCCGCAAGTATCTTTGTCTTACCCCCATCCCGCACAAATGAACTGCCAAATATATCGATCCCCGTATCGACGATGCCAAGCAGTATCCCCTTTCCGGTGAGTCCGAGTATATTTTCCTGCTGGATATTGATAACCCCTATAGCCTCAAGAGCCCCCACATCGTCCATCAGGCCGTACACTTTGGGGAAAAGATTGTACTCAAGCCTTGAAAAGCTCTCCATATACCCGGCCGGAAACGGCTGATATGCCACCGCATATCTGTCGTCTATTATGTTGAGCCCGTATGGCTGATACAGATCCATCAGAACTTCCCTGTCTCCGTTGTATTCTATTATATATTCCACATAATCCTCTGAGTAAGCAGCATCTGATATCACCGCACATCCCTCCAGGGGCAATCTATATAGTATATGCAGCAAATTCCGAATCTTTACACAAAAATACCGCAGCACGGAAATTTCTCCGGCTGCGGTATGTCTCCATCTGTACATTATATGTACCGGCTATATTCTATTTTATTGTTTTGTATCAATATACTTCTGAACCTGCTGCTTCAGGATATTGAACTGGCATGGTCCTGTCTCGAGAACGACTGTATTGAACTCCTTCAGGTCAAACTTTGATCCAAGCTGTTCCTCAGCATAATCCCTGATCTCCTGCATCTCATAGAAGCCTGTTGAATAACTCTGGTATACGGCAGGATCACCTATCATGGTAGTATACAGATCGTCGGCGGCATCGCCGTTGAATCCCTTTTCATTCAGGTAATCTTTTGCTTCCTGCAGTGACCAGCCCTCATAGTTGATTCCTATATCGATCCTTCCACTTATGAGATAATTGATCTCATCGTTTAACCTGTACAGTTTTGCAACGGTGTCCGAATCAGATGCCCCATCAAATGTGTAATAGTTTATGGCATCATAGCACGCATACATTGCCCAGCCCTCCTTGTATCCAAGGAAGCTTAATATGGTACGTACCGGTTCAGGATCTGTTGACATGTAGTATGCATTCTGCAGCATGTGTCCCGGATATCCCTCATGGGCAAGTGTGGTCCACATACCATCCGTATGTTTGCCATTTACCCTGATAAGGTTGTTGTCCTGGTCATCGATCGCAGGTGACATATAGTATGCCAGCGTATTCTCCTGAATATCCTCAAGGCTCTTATCAAGCTTCTTCGCCTGATACTTTATCTCTCCAAAGTCTGGGTAGTTCTCGGTGGCTGTATTCATGAGTATATCTATTATTTCTGAAGGCTCCTTTGAGTCACTGTCTCCAAAGAGGTCATCGTAGTGCTCCGCAAAATATTCATATGAATCGTACTGTGTCATGGCTATGGAATACAGATCTGTCATGAGATCTGACAGGTTGTCATCCAGCATTTGTGCCACTTCCTCAGGTGTTTTATCAGTTCCCGCAGTGTCCTTCAAAAGGTAAGCGTAATACTCTTTACCACCTTCATAGCCACACACACCGCCCTGGTTCTTACCGGTTCCCTTGAGCGATGACAGCACATCTATAACATCCTCATATGCAGGTATAAGACTTTCCGCAACGGCCTTCTTATTCTGTTCCTCAAATTCCGCTATCTCGTCCGCAGTCAGGAAGTCCAGCGCCTCGATGTTATCGTTGAACACCTGTATCATGAAGTGATCGTCCTTGTCCTTGATGAAGTCTTCGCACTGCTCGATGACCTTATCGCACACGGCATCACTCATAAAATATCCCTTCTCGGACTTTGTCTTCTCAAACTCTAGATAGTCATCAAAATAATCCCTTACCATTCCAAGCACCTGGAGATATCTCTCCACATCACCCTTGTCGTCAAAACGGTAGTCTGTGAAATATGTGGATATATTCGACTGCAGTCCCTTCATAGGTGAGAACGGCTCGCTGAGGTATATGTTCAGATAACCCTCTGACTCCGTCTCCAGATACTGATTAAGTATATCGTATGTGAGCTGCTGGCTCTCCGTGAGATCGTCCCTGTCAAATGACTTGAGCTTGTCAAAGGACTCATCAAACTCAGCCTTACGTTTTTTGATTCCCTCATCGCTCATATCCGAATCGCCCAGAGATACCTCCGGCTCAGGAATACCAAGGGCATCCCCATCCTTTATCTCATAATTGTATGAGAGTGTGTCAGATGTCACACTGTCCACATACTCATCGTGCAGATATTCCTCGAACTCCTTCTGCACCTTTGTGTAGTTGTCCGCATTATCCTTTATTGTTCCTGTGATAGTCTTCTCATCAAACATATGAGAAGTACATGCAGTCATCGACATGGCCATGGCGCCGACAACAGCAGCCACAACGAATCTTCTCATATTCTTTTTGAATCTGGTCATACATCTACTCCTTACTTAATATATTGTCCCTTCACATAACCTATCTACACATTGTATGCCATAAACCATACTATTGTCCATTTATTTTATATTAAGGTTACAATATACCGAGTCCATCCAGAACGACTTTTATTCCTATAAGTATAAGTATGATACCTCCGGCAAGCTCCGCCTTTGACTTGTACTTTGTTCCAAATATACTTCCTATCTTCACTCCGACCGCTGAACATATGAATGTGACACATCCTATGAATAATACCGCAAGTATGATATACAGAGTGGACAGCTTTAGGAATGCAAATGACACTCCGACAGCCAGCGCATCTATGCTGGTTGCAACAGCCAGAAGCAACATGACCTTAAAGCTCATATCCGCATCAACTTCCTCTTCCTCGCCAAATGACTCCTTGATCATGCTTCCACCGATGAACAGGAGGAGCACAAATGCGATCCAGTGTGACCATTTGCTTACCAGATCTGCAAAAAAGCTTCCGAGGACATATCCTACCGTCGGCATAAGTGCCTGAAATCCTCCAAACCACGCACCTGCGATAAGCATGTGCTTCACCTTGATGTTGCACAGGGACAACCCCTTACAGATAGACACAGCAAATGCATCCATTGAAAGACCAACTGCCAACAGGAATAACTCTGCAATACTCATAATTTTTCTCCTTGATATAGATTTGACGGATACAGTCACAGACACATATAAAAAGAGACCTCCCGGGCAGCTAAAAAGCTGTCCAGAAAGTCTCATCATCTACAGTAATACCAGATTCACGCCATCATCGACCGATGGCTGTCAATCATTATGTTGATATCACAACGCATGCTATGCGCTGACTACTCCCTTAATGAACGGTGATATTCTAGCATATTGATAAAATATTATCAAGTAGCATTTTCCTGTTATCGCATTATTGTCATTACAGATCTGTTCAGTCCTGCTTGTCGATCTGGGTTGCGCTTACCTCCTCGAGTGCAGGAGTTCCGCGCAGCTCTATTATAGGGCTTCCCTTGCCCTTTATATAATCACCAGTGATGGTCACTCTTCCTATGGTGTCATCCCTTGGTATCTGGTACATGATATCGAGCATGAACTTCTCAATGATGGCACGCAGAGCTCTGGCTCCTGTCTTCCTCTTTATTGCCTCATCAGCTATCGCCTCGTATGCCGAATCGTCAAATCTCAGATCCACCTCATCCAGTGCAAGGAGCTTCTTATACTGCTTTAATATCGCATTCTTAGGCTCCTTGAGTATGCTCACGTACATATCCTTGTCCAACGCATCAAGTGTGAAGAGTACCGGAAGTCTTCCAAGGAACTCAGGTATCATGCCAAACTCACGGAGATCCTCGGTTGTAACCTGTCTCAGCAGATTCGGATCATCGTCATATTTGTCCTTAAGCTCAGCCTTAAATCCCATGGATGCCTGCTTGCTTATCCTCTGCTTGATGATCTCCTCTATATCAGGGAATGCTCCACCACATATAAACAGTATGTTTCTTGTATTGATGGTCGTCATAGGAACCATAGCATTCTTGCTGCCCGATCCCACAGGTACCTCAACATCCGCACCCTCAAGCAGCTTCAACAGTCCCTGCTGTACGGATTCACCGCTCACATCCCTGCTGTTGCTGTTCTGCTTCTTGGCAATCTTGTCTATCTCATCTATGAACACGATTCCTCTCTCTGCCTTCTCCACATCATTGTCAGCGGCGGCGAGAAGCTTTGACAGAACGCTCTCTACATCATCGCCTATATAACCGGCCTCTGTAAGAGTTGTCGCATCAGTTATTGCAAGAGGCACCTTGAGAAGTCTTGCTATGGTCTTGACTATATATGTCTTACCACAGCCTGTAGGTCCCACCATCAGCATGTTGGACTTCTCTATCTCTATATCATCCATGGTATCTGTGAGAACCCTCTTATAATGATTGTATACAGCCACGGATATAACCTTCTTGGCATATTCCTGTCCCACAACATACTCGTCCAGCATAGCCTTGATCTTATGAGGAGCCGGAATGGTCTTAAGCGTGAGCTCTTCCTCCTGCTTCTTTTCCTTTGGCGCCTTCTTCTTGACCTTCTGTGACTTTGGCACGTCATTCTGTGCCTTGAACTTGGACATGTCTATATTGCCAAATGGCATATTTGTGAGATCTATGAACTGCATATTGCCAAGCCCCGGCATGTTGCCAAAACCGGAATTGTTAAAGCTGTCAAATGATCTCTGCATGCAGTCCGCACATATATTTATATCTCCAGGCATATGTATCAGCTTGCCGACCACGCTCTCCGGTCTCCTGCACAGGTAGCAGTATTTCTCGTAGTCGTCATCGTTGTCCTTATCATCCGATGCATGTCCATCGGTATCCACCGTATCCGGTGTCTTCTTATCTATATCATCATAATTCTCTGCCATATCTCATTTTCCTTTCCTGATTATACATATAGTCTCAGTCAGAAATATAATAACACACATATACCACATTTACCAACACCTGCAAATATGAAATTACTGTAAATTAACCGCTGGCACGCAGCGCCGCCTCCGCTTCTGTCCTTAATATTATTAAGTCATTTGTCTGTTTTTTGTATTATTTTACCGCTGGCATCTTTCGAATCGTTTTAATATTTCGGCATTTGCGAAGTGCTATGGAATTGGATTTTTCGCTATGCTATAATCATAAAAAATAAATCCAACGGGTAAAAGGAGGACTGTAATTATGAAGAAACTTGAAATCGTAGTTCGTTCAGAAAAGCTTGATGATGTAAAGTCAATACTTGATGAGTGTGAATCAACAGGTGCCATGGTATCAAACATCATGGGTTACGGTAATCAGAAGGGATATAAGACAACTTACAGAGGAAGCGAATATGTTGTAAACCTTATTCCAAAGGTAAAGATCGAGACCATCGCAGCAGACGATATTGCGGACAAGATCATTTTCAAGATTTGCGAGAGAATATCCACAGGTAAGATCGGTGATGGTAAGATCTTCGTATATGATGTGGCAGATGTCGTTCGTATCCGTACAGGCGAGCGTGGAGAGACAGCGCTCTAATAAGCACAGGTATCCAATATCATTCCTTTTTCTAAATTGGCAGGCAGTGGCATTTGTCCACTGCCTGTTTTATTTATCAGATTTTTTAAGTGACTTTAACAAACTCCCCGGGGTCATCCCTGTATACCACTTAAACTCTCTCTGGAAATGCGCCTGGTCAGAATATCCCATGTCATCCATATAATCCATGACATGTCCGCCCGGATGCTCCAGCATTTTTCTCACAGTCTCCCTGATCCTCACGATGCGGGCAAACCTCTTGGGGCTGACCCCCAGCTCCTCCACAAATCTCCTATGCACATGTCTGACGGTGCATCCCATCTGCTCAGCAAGCTCTGATATGCTTATCTTCCCTTTTGCCGTATATATGACATCCGCCTGTTTCACGATGTCCGAATCAGCCATACCATACCTCTGCCACAACGATCCGCATTTCTCTATATGCTCCGTGATCTCCTCTGTCGCACTCTCTATCGGATCTTCTGCACCATTTCCTGTAAATGCATGATCAGCCGTCAGCAGTTTTTCAAGCAGACGCATATCTTGGGTATCCAGAGTCTCCCTGCCAAATCCAAGATCCTGCTCCACAGATATGAAGCTGCAGCTCTCCTCAATGCAAACAGCCGCCTCCAGTTCACCCGGATACACCCTTTTGATGTGTCCATCCGTACATATCACACATATCCCAGCATTCTCCTGTGGCACTATTCTCAGCCCACCCAAGCTGTAACCAGTTCTCACACACACAGACTTCTCATTCTTTTCTATCAAATTAGTATGTACTTCACTGCAAAAATTAACATTCAATAAAATCTGACTATCCATACGCCATCTCCGCATAACTTTATTTATCTTTACCGTATCTTTGCTTTATTATATTAAGCCCGCGCAAAATATAATAAGGTTTATCAGTTCATGTCCGATTTTTTCAATATTTTACCATATCTCAATACTATACTCAACCCAAGTTAGTAATTGAGGTGTGGCACTGAGATACTTATTATCAGTCATATCTCAGTGACGTACGATCAGATATAATGTGCACAAAGATGTGTTTTGTCAGGAGCATACCTGGCGGGACGCATCTTTTTTTATTATCTGATCTCTTCCACAACTACAATGTATTAAAAGGAGGAATGATTATGGAAGACGTAAGCACAATTGTATTTGGAGTATGGTTCCTTGTCGGAGCCGCACTGGTATTCTGGATGCAGGCCGGATTTGCAATGGTTGAAGCCGGTTTCACAAGAGCAAAGAATGCTGGAAATATTATAATGAAAAACCTCATGGATTTCTGTCTCGGTACAGTTTCATTCATGATCCTCGGTTCATCGCTTCTCATCGGAAGCAGTGACTGGGCACTTGGAGGGTTCATCGGAAAGCCATCCCTTGATCTGTTCCTTCACTTTGACAACTATGACTGGTCAAGCTTCGTATTCAACCTTGTGTTCTGTGCAACAGCAGCAACCATCGTATCCGGAGCCATGGCAGAGAGAACAAAGTTCTCTGCATACTGCATATACTCAGCTATCATCTCACTGCTGATATATCCTATTGAAGCTCATTGGATCTGGAATCCAGGCGGCTGGCTTGTAAAGCTTGGCTTCCACGATTTCGCCGGTTCATGCGCCATCCACATGGTAGGTGGTATATCAGCCCTGATAGGAGCAGCATTACTTGGACCTCGTATCGGAAAGTTCAAGAAGGATGAGACAGGTAAGGTAGTAAAGGTTCACACCTTCCCGGGTCATAACCTTCCACTCGGCGCACTCGGTGTATTCATCCTGTGGTTTGGCTGGTATGGATTCAACGGTGCAGCAGCTACATCTGTTGAGCAGTTAGGTTCTATCTTCCTTACAACTACTATCGCACCTGCACTTGCAACAGTTTCATGTATGATATTTACATGGCTCAAATATGGCAAGCCTGATGTGTCAATGTGTCTCAACGCTTCACTTGCAGGTCTTGTAGCTATCACAGCTCCTTGTGATACAGTTGATGCCTTCGGCGCAGCTATCATAGGTATCGTTGCCGGACTTCTCGTAGTATTCGGCGTATGGCTCTGCGACCACGCATTACATGTTGATGACCCTGTTGGTGCTGTAGCTGTACATGGTGTAAATGGTATCTGGGGAACTCTTGCTGTTGGTCTTTTCTCTACAACTTCTGTTCCTGGAAACGATACATTAAACGGTCTGTTCTATGGCGGTGGAATCCATCCACTCCTCATCCAGTTACTTGGATTTGCAGCAGTTGCAGCATGGACAGCAGTTACGATCACCATCGTATTCCTGATCATTAAGAAAACTATCGGTCTTCGAGTATCTGAGGAGGAAGAGATCAAGGGTCTTGATCCTACAGAGCATGGTCTTCCTACAGCATATGCAGATTTCCTGACAACAAAGTAATTCATAATATATAATTATTATTAAATCGAGTAGGAGGCGGTGACTAACCGCCGTCCTCTCACACCACCGTGCGTACCG
>OIXQ01000028.1_pt1 | contig 109497 bp, 82 predicted proteins | sample 1587791 | NCBI WGS metagenome assembly OIXQ01 (sample SAMN03283273) | human gut metagenome | biome: human-associated habitat; material: feces | host: Homo sapiens | place: Peru | collected 2012
CGCTCAGACGAGCGGCTAATTATAGTGGGGGTACCCACAGTGGAGCGTTTACGTTCTAATTCACGTATAAATACATCCTGAGATTTTCCCTTACATTTTCTCATGATTCTACTCTGTTCTTCCTGTAGCACTTTTTTGCGCGTCGCTGGAAGAGAAACAGCCTCGCAATTTAAATTCAGAGTCTCTGTAACATCCTTATTGATTTCTTCATCATCCGAATAAATGCTACCATCTGATCTATACTTTATCTTTCTAATTGACAACTCATCAAAGGGATTAACTGTAAGCTCCGTATTTCCTCTATGTGCATCGCAGGTTGTATCCTCATGTTTTACTCCTTTTGTCAAACTGTTTCCATAACAGACTCCAAGCATCCATTTAAAATCCAAAGTAGATTTTTTGTCATGTTCAATTTCACCATGTGGATGTCTCGGTCTGCAGTGTTCAACTCTTTCGACATTTGGACTAGCAATTTTCTTCATACAATATGCACACAAATGTTTTTGTTCTTCCCACATCTGGATCCTGACATCCTGTAAAACATTCGTAGGCATGTCCAGCTCATAATCTGCATCAGGATACTGCTTACGGAATTGCAACAGGCTGTTCGGTTCCTTTCCTCTTCTTACAACTATCATACACTATTCTCCCAGTATCTTTTCCAAATCAAGTGCTGTTCTCGCTGCTGCAATATCAGGATCTGTCGTTCCAACAACATCCTCAATCTCCGATAAAACTTTATCTGCTTCATCATATTGCTTATTATCCATGAATACATAAAATGCCTTCAATAGCTCTGTTATTCTCATTGGACGTTCAGATACCTTCATCACTTCCCTTAGTATGGAATTTGCGTCTCTTCCATATGTCTGTGCTGCCGGAATATAAATCTCTCCGTTATCCAAGATTCGAATCTGCTCTCTGGAAACAGAATTGATAACTGCCGGGGCATGCGAACTGACGATGAATTGTATCTTTGGAAAAATACTGATTAAATCGCTTATAATTGTCTGCTGCCACTGCGGATGCAAATGTAGATCTATCTCATCTATTAAGATGACTCCCGGTGTTTCTTCCAGAACTTTTTCACCCAGCATAGGATTTAAAACCGCCATGCGATATGCGATATCTCCAATCATACTAAGTGTATTCTTGTATCCATCACTCATTTCATCCATTGCAAATTTTTGTAAACTGCCATCTGCACTTTCAAAATTCAAAACCAATCTGTGTGTATCAAGATCAAATATAATGCTGGCATTTTTAGCGCCACTAATTCTCTCAAAGCACTTGCAGATAGCTGTTTCTACAGTCTTTAACAATAACGATTTTTCTATAACACCTGTTCTCTGCTGCTCCTGGAGACATTTTAATGTCTGAGTATGAAACCAATTAAGCATCAGCTTTTCATTCGACTCAGCTGCCATACAATCTACATAACCAACCTGTCGTTTAAATTTCGTGAGAGATTTTATATTCTTCTTTTCTTTCTTCTGAGCATACAAACGACCTGTGCCATAATAAGATATCAGCGGAAGAACTAATAACTTGTCTCCTGTCATAATCCTATTTTGTGCTTCCTTTGATATAGTCGTTAATTCTCTCGCTTCTTTGACTGTAGTATTTCCATTCTCAGAATTCAGGGAACGTACCCATTTCACAGCCTGATTATCTAAACAGTCACCTATGCTGTCAATGCTTACCGGGAACTGATGCTGTGGATCAACCGTACCATTAAGGTCATGGAATTCGTATCTTGCATCGTCTTTTGAAATACTCCTGCTTACACCGCCATCAATACCAAGTAAAAATGTACTGACCGCAACTGCAACTGCATCCAATATTGCAGTCTTTCCTGCTCCATTCTTTCCGACAATCAATGTGATATGATCATCAAAAGCAATGTCTGTTTCTTTGAAACATCTATAATTTGTTATTTTAATATTTTTAAGTTTCATTGAATCGTAACCTCATTCTTTCACACTATAATTTACCACAAATCCTCTTTTATTTTTGATTGTCAGTCTTTATTCTGCAATATATTCTCTAAGAGAATCAGCTATAAGTATTCTCCTGCCACCTGGTACCGTCTGATATATTTTCCCTGAACCATCCTGCCAAATAACTACTCCATCAATATCCAATGTTTCGATAACATACCAGTCTTTAGGAATGAACAGATTCAATTCTCTCTGATTAAATGTATTTCGCACAACATCCAATCTTTTCCTGTCACATATTCCAGTCAGCTCGTGTCCTGCAAAGACAGCTATTCCAAAAGCAAGCACATATTCAACATATTCTTTAGAAAATACAACTTTCAGTTCTTGTTCTGCTTGAAATACCAAATTGGGTTCAGCAGGTGCATATATTATTAAATCTTCTTTACTTTTAATCAAGTCTACTATACTCACTTAAAAATTTCTCCACTTGTAATTTTTTTCGCATAATCTTTCCAAAACTGTTTCTTAATATCTGCCCATTCTGGCTGACTAGATGGATTATCAAATCCGTCTTTCAATATATGCCATATAGAATCATTACCTTTTCCTCTATGTTCCTCTCTAGTTAATATTGCGAGAGGGGAATCTTTTTTTTGTCCAATATGATGCAACTCATATTTATTTCCATCAGGAGCTATCGGAGCATATCCGTCTTCCATTAACTGGATATTTGTTTTTCCTGTAACTTCATCTACATAATTCAAATCAATCTGTCTGACCAATGCCGTCCTTCCATTTATCATTTTCACTGTCAATCCACTAGATTTACAAATCTCATACTGCTCCATTGTGTTAAATCTTGATATGACTTCAATTGGATACTTTGACTCTCTTTGTATAGTCGCCACATTGCTCATAGACAAGCCCCCTTTTGTTCCTGCCTTTAGCAAAAATGCCTCTTTCCCTCCACCATCAACTGAACCAGTGATTGCCCCCCACTTAAAGCCTTCACTTCCAGCTAATGACGCAGCCTTCAGTGCTTCGGTTATATTTCCTGTCTGATATCCTCTAACTATCCCCGCCGATATAGCTCCAAACATCCCTGAAGATATTGCAAATGCTTCTGCCGTCTTTGCAGACGCTGCAAAAATTGCCGTTATTGCTTCTGGTGCTCCTACACCAGCACTAACAATAGATACCGTTACACATACAAGTATAACACCAGATCCTATTGCAACATTTTTTAATATCTGTTCACCATTATTATCTGATACTTCCTGTAATTCTTCTATTGTTGTATTTCCATCATCACCTAAAGTGAAAATATATCTTTTATCTTGTAAAAAGTCATTAAGTTCTTCCAGTGTATATCCAAAATATATATTAGACTGTGAATTGTATGCTGCCTCCTCTATATATTCTTTTGATAAATATGAAGTTCTCACCTCTTCAACAACATATTTATCACTATCCAAATCTCTAATAGTTTCAGAATATACATTATCCTTAACATAACCTAAAAATAATTCGTCATTCATTCCAGAAAAAGCAATGTCTGAGACTTCTGATATATTCACATCTAAATTGTCATTAGTTGTATTATCATTATATGTATTGTCCACAATTTGTTTTGAAGAACATCCGGTTAAACATAATATGATACATAAAACTATAGCAATTATTCTTCTCACTGTATCGTATCTCCCTTAATACCTACTTTCTTTTTTCTCATTTTGACTACATGAAATAATATTATTAGGATAATAACTATACCTAATGCTAATAAATAACATTTATAAATTTTCCACTTCACGACACCACTATTATCAGGTATATTTGTTTCTAAAGTATTCTGTGATTTTACTTGATTATTAGATGACCGTTCCTGAGATGTCTGCACCGCAGGCATAGTCATCACTCCATCATCATCAATAATTGCCCCCTCAAATACAAGCCTATTTATTTCTTCAATAGGCAGACCAGATGTCATATATGCCTTTAAAACTTTATTTGTTCCAACATATATTTTCTTTGTTGTTGTTTGATTGGTATATTGATTTGTTACAGTAATTGTATAAATTCCTTCATCTGTATATTTTTCGCCATCTTTTGCCGGAGCATTCGAACGTGTATCCTCCACCAATCCCTCAGTACTATCTGATAATATTTCCCTTTTAACATTTATCTGTAAATACCTAGACTTCGCCATATCTAGTACAAATCCATTTTCCGTCATAGAACTGTTAGTTAGCTCACTTCCAGTTGACACATCCAATGGATATACCATGCAATTTCCATTACGAACCGAATATGTAAAGAAGATTCTATAATGTCCAACTTTGTCAATAATCTTATCCGAAGTAACCTCATAATCTAGGGCAACTTCATAATCCCCTTCTTCAAACAATTCTACCTTAGTATCTGCACCAACTGAAGCATTTGCCTCCAAATAATTCGTATATATCTGCGGATCAGTCCTTTTATTGTTATAATTCGTATATCTAACAATTAACGTTCCTTTACCCAATTTCATTCTTGGGGTTTCAAAATACTGATCATATCCTGCATCATCAGAAGTAATCGTCAATTTTTTATCACCATTTAGCTTATTTATATCTTGTTCGAGATTAAACCATAGTGTAACTTTATCTCCTACATTCTTCAAAAAAACAATGTTTCCATCAGAATCTTTTGTTTTATTAGTATATCCACTCACAAAGAACTGACCTAAGTCCCATCCATAATGAATATCTTTTTTATCAATTTCTGTTTGACCCGAATATCCATCGAATTCTTTTACTCGTACCTTATTACCCAAAGCATACGTTTGCTCTACTGAAGGCTTTGAACTATCTGTTGATGGAATATAGGCATAAAACTCATATACTTCAACAATCTTCTTATATTCACAATTCTTAACTGGAACGAAAAGTATCTTATCAGTATTGACTATGCGTTCTATTTTATATGCAACAATGACCCTGTAGTAACATCCATTTAAAATCTGTACATCGGTGGTACTACATAATTTATCTGTCTTAACTGGTTCTTCACTAAATACATTAGTCATGCACTCCAGATTTGTCCAATTTTTTCCATCCATTGATATCTGAACTATTATTGCACCCTTTAATATCTTATCATCTAATTCCGTTCCATCTATATTTTTCCCTTTGTCATCAATTAAATGCCATTCCTCATCCCTTGCGCTTAACATGACATCTCCATAAGTATAATAAATATCCATGTTGCCTGAAATAATTTCATATGACGGAACACCGTTTTTTTCAGAAATATTCCCTATATCTCCAGCAACAGAAAAAGAACCATACGGTTCTTTTTTGTCAGAAGCAGTAAACTGATCTGAATCCGCGAAACCATAATCACTATTCTTATCTAATTCATATACTCTACCAATGACTGTTTGTTTATCTGACTCAGCAAATATAATCCTTGAATTTGCCATTATAGATATACATAGGAATAAAAATATGATACATAATTTTAAATATCTTTCTATAGGCATTTGTAAAGCTTTCATTTCATATCCTCTTTTGTATGTAGCTTAAACTTTTGTTATTCTCCGTAAAACATGTAAATCCCAATTTCTATGTTCATCTTTTACACTTTCCACTTTATATTTCTAACCCTTATATGGAATCATGGTTACTTAATATACATTATTTGTTTCACGTGCATTATTCTGAATCAAAATCTGCGCGAACATTTTAATAACAAAATATCATTCATATATAGCTTTATAAAAACTAAATTTAAATAGGCTAATATTTTACCTTGTTAGTATCATATGAAGGGCATTCTAAAAGCGCCTTAAAATAAGATATTAACCTCCCCCTTCTAACAATGAAAAAATCTTCTTTAGGTAAATTATATCCTGTGGAATCATCAAATAACGACTTATCCGAATGACTTTTCTCTGAAACACAGGATTTTCATTGACGAAAATCAACATAAAAAGGATATTAATATAGTTCGCCGATTGTATAATGAAGTTGGACACTAACTAAATAAAATAGCTCATGAAGCATTTCTTTGATAGAATGTTAGTTGACTAGAAAAACACAATCAAAGGAGCATGCCCATGAGCCAATTACATTCTACCACAACTTCTCATAAAAAGGGAAAACATCTTTCATTTGAGGAGCGTGTTATTATTCAACTTCGTATTAAAGATAACTATTCCATTCGTGCGATTGCAAGAGAAATCGGCTGTTCACCTACAACGGTATCGAATGAAATTAAGCGTGGAACAATTCTTATGTATAAGAATCATTCTCCGCATTATAGAGCCAAGGCTGGTCAGGCTGCTTATGAATCTAACCGCCGCAACTCTTGCAGAACTTATGATTTTATTGCAAAGTCAAAGTTCGTTAACTATGTTTCAGATCATTTTTTCAATGATAATTGGTCACTTGATGCTTGCTACGGTAGAGCTATTACAGGACGCAAATTTATCAGAAAAGAAATGGTCTGCGTAAAAACACTTTACAACTATGTTGATGCTGGACTGATTGGAATCAAGAACCACTATCTTCCCGAAAAGCTTTCTAGAAAATCTAAGCAAAATCGTGCAAAGGTAAACAAAAGAAAGCTTGGTAGAAGTATTGAAGAACGTCCTTCACATATAGATAATCGAAAGGAATTCGGTCATTGGGAATGCGACCTTGTATTAGGTGCAAAGACCAAAGACGATAAGGTCCTGCTAACAATGATCGAGCGAATGACCCGCGAATTTTTGATTATCCCTCTGGCGAATAAGAATGCTGATACAGTTCTTAATGCCTTCTATGAGTTAAAGACTCATTATGAAGAGCACTTCAATGAAGTGTTTAAAACAATAACAACTGACAACGGATCTGAGTTTGCTGATTTATCAAACTTAGAAACTGTGTCAGAGACGCTTGTATACTATTCTCATCCGTACACATCTTGTGAAAAAGGATCAGTTGAGCGTCACAACGGACTAATCAGAAGGTTTATTCCAAAAGGTAAACGTATTGACCAGTTCGATGTCCAGGCTATCATTGATGTTGAAACCTGGATAAACAGCCTTCCAAGAAAGCTTCTGGGATACAAAACCTCAGATGAACTATTCGAGGAAGAATTAGATAAAATCTATCAAGTGTATGCTGCATAGCCGGTGTCCAACTTGTTATTGCAATTTAGAATATTAATATAGTTGCAAAATTAAACTGTAAAAAATAGTGAAACATATGACTCCCCTTTTTCTATCTGTAAATTTACAAATTACTAGGTATTATAGCATAGAAAAGGGGGAATGTCTTTATAATATAATATTATGATTTTGCAGCCATAATTCAAAAATAGTCGCTTCACATTACAAAGTTGTCGCTATTTTTTTAACTATCCCATTATTTATATTAATCTTAAATTTCTCCTGAAAGACATTTATTATATTGATGCTTTATATATACTATTATTAGTATTTCCCTCTGAAATAACATATCCCGTTTCTGTTAGAATATTTAAATAACGCCATGTGGTTGTAGCCGATTTCTCGCATACATCTTTTGCATCTTCGGGTGTAATACTTCCATATTTGTCTATGACTTCTATAATTGGTAGCACTTTTTTATAATCAGCTTCTTTCAAAACTTCTTTCAAAACTTCTTTCAAACTTTTTTCATTATCTAAATCTTCATCTTCGAAATCATCTTTTTTCCCAAATCCATCTCTAATATGAATAATAGTATTCAAATACGTCCTATCACTATCCATATCAAATTCTGGTGCAGGAGAACTATTTTGTTTAAGTTCTCGTAATATTTTGGGAATACCAGTACCTTTTTTCTCTGATAAGTCTATTTCTTTGAAAAATTCACCAATTCTTCGATTTCTATATTTACGTCCTCTTACCTGCCCCTCTTTGAAACATTCAAGATCAATCCACTTTGCAAGACCTGGATAATTCAATATCTGGATACTATCCACATAAATACGAATCTCAACGGGTTCTGCTTCACGATATGACTTGTGAAATACCGCATTTACCACAGCTTCTTCCAATGCATTATATGGGTAATTATAATATCTTACTGCTTCTGCTTGTCCCTGTATTTTCTCAACTTTCTGTTCAATTACCGTATTCTTAATATAATCCAACGCATCTATTACCTGTTTCCATATAGGCCCCATAAATGTCTTTTCAATAAAATCATCTGACGCTTCTGCTTCTTTTGTATTAAACCTTATCAATTCAATGTACGCTCCTGGAATTAACTTCTCTGGATGCTCCATAAACATCAAAACACCAATATTTCTAATGTCAAGCTCTGTATCCGTAACATCAGCAACTTCCTGAGCAATCAATAGATCTTCTAAAGAACAATTGTTAAGCTCATTTATTAAACTACTATTACTCTTTCTTATAAAATCTTCAATATATCCCCTTCTAATGTCATCAATCCTAGCCCTACGATTAATCCTATCATCGTAAGGGACTGAATTGAACTTATCATATAGTTCCGATATCTCCTCCTGTTTTGCATCCGTCGTAAGAGATGCTGGTCTTATCCAATATTTCATACTTTTATCAACTTTTTCGCCTTTTAGCCCATATACAGACTGGGGTGCCTGATATGGTCCACTATCACCAGCAGGGCACCATAAATACACAAGATATGTTCCCGAATTTTGATAATTCACAATCTCTATTCTGGGAATATATCTCGGAACAATCATATTACAATACTGAAAAATCTCTTGCTGAATAAAATCTAATTTTTCCTTAGGCACTCCTATGAGGGGAAAAATCGGCATTCCGTTTTCTTCTTTTGCTCCAATCACAAGATATCCACCATTTGAATTATCATAATCATTTGCAAATGCACATATTGAATGAATAATATCATTAGGATTCCATCCAGTCTTATATTCCACCCGGTCATGTTCAACAACACGTCCCTCTAATAACGTTTCTATTTTTAACGGTATCATTCATATACCTCTCTTTCTGTCATTCCCTTTTAATTTATCAGTTAGATTATCCCCTATATCCGACAATACATACCGTACACTGTAAGGTTTCAGGTATTTGATTTCAAACCAACTTATTGTTTTTTATATTTTTTATATTCATTAAGAAATTATCTTTTGACCAGGTGTCCAGATTTTATCATAGCCATTTCTTTTTGCCCAATCATAGATATTGAGTAATCTGTTTGCTTGATAATTCCTCATTTCATTGTGAGTTTCTATACTTATTGAAGTGTTCCTAATAACTAAATCATTCAGGTACTTCTCAGAAGCAAGCTTGTCTCTTTTCTTATTATTGCATTCAGGACAAGCTAAAACGAAGTTCCATAGATTATCGTCCTTAATAAACGACCATGGAATAAAATGATCAACTTCAACATGACCTTTAGTTACTTTTTCCCCACAATAAAAACAAGTATTCTCGAATTCTTCAAACAAAATATCTCTATAATAATTAAGATTGTTTCTCTTCGCACTCTCATCGATTTTGTTTAATAGATGATCCACCCTATCATTTTCGTTTATTCTCTCTAAAAATATTGCCCACTCATAATAATTTAATTTTTCAATTACAACTTTATGTTTACATAAAAACTCATACACTAATGGATTAATCTGAATCCATTCCTCTTTCTTTGAAAATGAGTAGAATAGCTCTTTTGTATCGCTAAATAATGCACCTACAACATATGTTTTGCATTTTTGCTTTACATCATGCACTATTTCCTTCATCATTTCCGTCGGTAGATTCTCAAATAATATTCCTTCCGGCAAATGATATTTTTCAACTGCCGAATGCAATATTTGTTCCAAATATGTCTCTTTTTTTGCCTGCTGTTTAAGCCTATACTTTAAGATCATATTCCAATATATTTCAGCAAACTTAGAAAAAACCTGATCAAATGTAAGTTTAAGATTTTCATCTGTATTATAGATATTATCAATTATCGACTTCAAAAAACCATATTTGTAACTAGATACCATTGTAGATTGAGATGAAAAAAGAGATGTGAAAGCTGACCAAAGTTCATCGTCCGAAACATATTTTTCAATATATCTGCCTTCTTTCAAATCAAATCCTGGCATGCTTCCACCTCTCTTCAGTTAATCGTCTTATATTTTTAACTACTGTTACTGTTCATCTATTTGTCTTTCTGCATTTCTTGATATAATTCCCAAAATGCCTTGTCATGTAAATATATTGGCTTGCTAGTACCAATTTTAATAATACTATGATGCATCTTCAGTGCTTTTATCTGATTAAATAAGGCATAACTATCCCGGCTCTTTGCCTCTGTATTAAACACAAAGTCAACATCGCTGCCTTTCAGGTCCGAGACATTATGAACAATCCATGTTAGAATATACTTTGAATAATCATCTTCACCACTTCCAAAGTGATTTAAAAATTGAGTAGAAAGAATAGTACCTACGCCAAACTCTCTACCTTCCTTTAATATCTTTTTCAGTGCAGGAAATCCTTCTCTCATAAAATTATCGGCTTCATCAACAAGAATCATCTTTGTCAGCTGTCGGAATCCATTTTCCATTTTACTTGACCCTGCCGCTTGCATCTGTGCATAGAATAAATCCAGTGTAATGGCTACTATTAAACTTTGAATATCTGAATCGTATCCTGACAAATCAATTACTACTACTCCTTGGAGTATATCAAAAAGTGACTTTGTTTTACTTGGATCACTCTCAAACACTTCAAATTGATGCAATTTATTCATTGCGACAGCCAATGAGTCATTCTTTTTTATCTTCTCATCGTTAGCATATCTCTGATATACTTGCTCAAATGTAGGTGCCTCATTTGCCCACGAATCCTTATCTGTAGGCTTAATACCACATAAAGAGTAAGTTTCATTGATACACTGAAATAAAGTATCCTGCTGTTTTGGACCTAAGTTGTAAATCTTAGATAATGTATCTTTAAATGCATTTGCAGTATGGATAGGAATCAGTGGTTTAAACACCTTTGACTTAGTTAACGTCAGAGGATTAAATGGCAAATGATATGGCTTCAATATTGTCGCATTTGTTGCCTCAACAAAATCTGGCTTACTCTCATTGTAATCACCTTTATAATCAAAGATCAAAATGCCTAGTTCTTTGCTATCAACATTATACTTCTGTTTTCTAAACAACTGCGTAATAATCGATTTTGTAAACTGCGTTTTGCCTGTTCCCATCGTACCAATAATTCCCGTATTGGTATGGAACAGCTGTGAAGTATCATTTGGTTTCCATATTACCGGCTCCCCATTTCTATCATCAGTTCCCAATAAAACTTCTATTCCAGATATTTGCTTAATCTCATCTTGTATTTCACTGACTACAGCTGTATCTAATAGCGGAGAATTACCCAATTTTGTATCTGAATCAGACTCATCAACTTGACACAAACCCTTTAGTCTATCCTCAAGCGCACTAGACTCTTTATCTCCCACTACCGAAGAATCATTCTCTTCCTCATCAGTATCTTCAGGTAACGTAATTTCATAATCAGTCTTATCGACCGCCATGGCATTACCTAAGAGAAGTGTTACCTCTGTATCTACAAGTTCCTTATTGATTAAGAACTCATACATATTTTTTAATGGTGTAGATATTTCTATTACATTATCTTTTGAGTTTCGTTGTCTATCAGTTGCAGTTGCTCCTTCAACAAAATAGAACGCATACTTATCAGACTCTTCCTGAAGATCCAACTTATATACATCATTCATCAATGCGATACGCACTTCTGAATCAACCAATTCACTATATTTATCTTCATCAACCAATTTATAGGCAAGCATCTTCTCTATATTTGAGATAACATGTTGCACCATATAGTTTCGATAAATTTTTTTATCAATTTTCTGTCGAGAATCGGAACCCTCATCAGAAAATGACTTACTAATTAAATCAGCTGTATTTATTACCTGTTGATGCGCATGAACTCTAATGTCATGTCCACATTTGCCATGCTTTACTTCTACTGGAATATAGGTCACATGTACCCCATCTGTTTCGATCTTAATTCCAGCCATCAACACATCATCTGATGTGGAATTTTGGTTATCAATAATCCCCCTATTGATAAGTACTTTTTTGGAAAAAAGAACGTTTGTCAGTGTTCCACCAATTGAACCCGTAACGCGTAAGATTTCATCCAACGCTATAGGAACCCAAATATATTCTGAATATGCTCTTTCAAAATATGCTCTACAAAAATCAATGGCAGCAACTAAACTTACTTTTTCTTCCAGTTGCTTTTGATTAATGAAACTCATCAACCATTCACCGCTGTAAGCATTAAAATCACAAATAACGTGCTTAACATCCATCTCTCCTGTATACATTGGTAATTGTCTATGTAAGTTTTCGCTAATTACGTCAAAGTATTGAGTTGATTTCTGTGTTACTGTAATCGAAGTATATCCCGCCGAAGAAACGTTCTTATCTGGATAATGAATGATGATTAAATCATCATCTTTATCTTCTCCTTGTTTAATAAAAAAGTCTAAATCAATTTTCGGCTCTACAAATACCACCCAATTAGACGTCTTATAAATACTGTCTAACTTTTCAGACTTTGTATTCTGCACGCCTTGAGCAATGCTGAGATTTCTAGTTGCAGAACTACCTTCTTTGCATTTAGCAAGTTCATTTAATGCATTTGCTAATTTTAAATACTTTGAATCTGCTAAAATCTCTTCTGTGTACTGTGATCCATATCCATATTTATATATCCCACTTTCAGGATCTAAATAAGACGGAACATCTGAGATTAGTCCACCTAACATTATGCCCGACTCTGCTGCAGAAATAGTATTATGAAGGTTCTTATTATTATCCCCCTGCATTGCACAAAAACTAATATGCGCATACTTGTACTTTCCCTGATCTGGCATAGCATAATAAAATACCTTTTCTTCATACCAATCGCATAATTCTTGAACTTTATCAGCATTCTTTGCTCCGTAGTAATTCATTGCCATCTTTTCAACATATACTCTATCACACATCTGCTCAAAATCATTATTACCAGTACCAGTATAATAGTAATTTATTTCAATTGTCGACTTTGCCATCTCTGAATTATTCTTGTACAGTTTTAATAAGGCTTTAATAATCTCCGATGTATGCTGAATGTTAATTACATTAATAATTATTCTATTATTTGAACTATTCTTAAAAAGATGTTCGAATTTTGAATAATAATCCTGTATCTTGTTAGAGTAGGTTGACTCTTCACCTTTTATAGACTGAGCCACATCGCAGTAGCATGCCCATTGCAATGGAAATTCGCCTTTTATAGATTGATAAACCATCCCTTTATCACCCTCAATAAACGGTAAGCTATTTCCAAATCCCAGACTAGAGAATAAATAGTCATCAACTTCTACTAATTGTAAATTCTCTTTTGCTAATTCAACTTGGTACGCGACACTTAACGGATTTAATGGAGTAATCCATATTAACCCATCAGTATCAACTACCATACCTATTTTAAAAATATTTAATACTTCACTAGTCAAGCCTTGCTTATCTACAAAATATGCGCTATTTGATGATATATATTTCAATACCATATCAAGGTATTTTTCATACAAATCAAGCAATTTTTCATTTAAGTAACATAGTGACGGGCTTGTACCTAATTTGTTATAATAATCACAAATTTCTTCTATTGCTGATTTAATATCCAGCGGTAGCTTCAGTTCATTACATTTTAGATGTTTTAATCCAGATGTTTTTCCTGAAATCACTTTCAAAGACATAATCTCCTTTTCAAGAAATAATAAGTCATTTAATTTGTATTTATACCCAGAAACATCAAATTCGCTTGTAATATAGCTCTCACTTTTTTTATTTCTATTTACAATTTTTCCGTCTGATAATTCGAAAATATTGCGCTCCACAAAACATCTATTAAACAACTCATATAATTCCAATATTCTAGGTTTATTCTCTGTAAACTTCACTTTAGAAATTATCTGTGTAGACTGATTATCCAAATCCATTTTAAATGTGAAATTCTTTACGACCTCATCTTCCGAATGATCAAATCGAATTATTGTCTGATTACTTGTGTTAATAGGCCATGAAATAGCTGCTGGCTTTTGCATTTCTATTGTAATATTTGTCTTCTCATCTCCATCCCCTAAAACCAGAGAGTAATCCCTCGACTCAAATTGATACACATATCCCGATTTCTCTTCCTTCATTCCTACGCAGGAATCCGCTAAAAACGAAGCTGGGGCATTCATCACAGAAACATAAACGGTAAATTCAGATTTCTTTCCACCAACAAACTTAACCCTTCCATTGTAGAAATTATCTGTTTTATCAAGAATGATTTTATATGCATTTCCTCTTGAATTTGTCTGCTCAACAACAAAGTCAGACGTACCATCTACATTCGCCTTCTGTGTGAAACGAATCTGTATTTTGAATATCTTTTCGTTGCAAAAATCTTTTGTAAATATAATGAATGACGCAAAATTTGCCTTTACATAATCCAAATAGTATTCTTTTGACAGAACATTATCATTACCATCTAATAAAACAATGGGCTGTTCCAGCTTAAATTTCTTTGTATTTGCTTTTTTGTACTTCTCGATTCCTTCGAAAGTAAATTTCTTATCCCAAGAACTTTCATCAGTATCATAGCTCTTTTGTAATTGTTTAATGATTCCTGGCTCAAAAGAAGACATAGCTGAATCCAATTCCTGATCTTCCAATGCCAAAGATATCTTTCTAAACAAACAATAATTGTCGCCTAATTTGCAATCCTGTTTCCCTAAATCAATCAAAGACATCGGAAACATATTCAAATCGTGAAAATCATCTTCCAATAGTTGCTGTGCCTCAATTATTCTAATAATTGGCGCAAACTCTAATAAAGATTTATCATTTTGAGGTTTATTACTCTTTATCTTATCCAATGAATACCACAATACCTTCTTTTGATTTTCTCCTTGTACAAGATTCACTTGTGAATACAAATATTCGTATACATTATTAACAGACAACGGCATACCCTGCCTCTGAAAGTTTTCAGTTGTCTTTGAAACACTGGCTATGTTCTGCACAGAAAGATAAAATAATATTTTATCCTCACACTCATCAACAAATTTGTTTCTTATGTTGTTCTTAAATGCATCTCCTAATTCAATACCGTCCTTATCATAATCAGGAATAAATACAATTATTCTCTCTACGTTCCCATTTGAAATTCGTAACTGAGTTGCCTCATATTCAATAACTTGCTCATCATTATAAAACAAATACTCAGGTAGTACTTCAACTTCAATATTCTGATCCCCAAGCTTTGCCTTTAGGAGATTTATCTCCATAGAATTTCCTATGTATTTACGTAATTCTTTATCAAAATCAATGATATTATCTTTGCTATCAAAATAAAGTACATATCTGCTAGTAACAACTTCCGAAGGATTTGAAAAAAACTGCACTACTGTCTTAATTATATATTTCTGTAAACACAGCAAATTACTGGATTCGTTTAACATACTGCGCCTCCTCACTGTCACATTTACTATCAATCAGGTTTATCTGTACAAGATAGTCTATAATATACTGTTTTGTTTTACCATCCATACAAAGTCCACGAATTCTAAATTCTTCGAACAAATCGCTTATCTGTATACCTCTCTCTGAAATCATTCGATTCGAGGTTCTTTGACAAATCGAAATCATTGTAATGAGGTCCTCATTTGTTATCATCATCATCTGACCAAGCTGGCCCCACGATTTAACAAATCTCATCTTCAAAATATGATTATAATTTCCCGCAGTGTATGAAACAACATCTCTTCGTTGCTGTTTACTATCCAACTGTAAGGAAACACACTTAAATAAGTAAATTACTTTTTGTTTAAATCTTATAACTGGATCTGATGAATCTGGCTTTTGTATAGTCGAAAAATCTACAAATTTTCCATCCTCATCAGTACTATGTGTTGCATGAATCACCGTATATTGTTCAATAATATAATCTAACGCATCATCCATATCTACTCTATCTTCAAAACTAGACTCATAAATTTTGTATAGATCAGAATATGTCAAATACTTTGTATCATTAGTATGACAATTTAACATATTCAGTACTACCATATGTTTGAAGATTTTTTGTGTTTTCTTTTCAATTCTCCTCCAACCGTTTGTGGTACATTCTCTATCCTCAGATACGCCTTCTTTAGCCCCCTTAAACAACGGAAACATAATCGCTTTATCTTCTTTGGTATCTAAATCAGCATCTATTCTAAGGGCAAGCTGAGACAGATAAATAAACAGATAAAATGATAACAAAAATTCCATTTCCATCATTGAATCCGTCGGACTATCCAGAGCTGCTCGGAAATCCCTATTCATAATAGTAAACAGTTCTTCAAACTGCGTTTCAAACAGTCTTGCATATTCCTGCTCAGCGCCTATTTTCTGAAGTACATTCAATTGACTATATGTATTATTTATCATATCATCTAGCGGATTAACCTCACCTTTGACAACTGAACTAAATTTGCTTCTTGTTTCTAAATCAAGCAACACATCAAATACAAATTTTCCGAAATCTTTCTGCTTACTTGGTGGCAAATATCTTAGTAGCGCTACACTACTTGAACGTGAGTCATTCGTTTCATCAAAATATATTGATTCAATTAGCTCAACAAAAACTGCTTTCAACTCCGGATCATTACCATATTCTAATTGCTCAATCATCTTTTCTTTCAAATCTGCTTCGATGTTTGTAGCTTTTTTTTCAGAAAAGACTTCACCAAATATGTTATGCAAAGTGTCTGCTAATAACTCGGTTGATGTATAACCTTTGAATACATTTGCATCATCTGTACTGTTGGGGCATACACTATCACAATGTTGAACCGTACTTTTGCCTCTATTAATCCATCCATTTTTATTAATGAATTTCTTTTGAAATATATCTTTATCAAATATAAATTTATTCATACCTATACCTCATAATCAAATGTATAATTATCAAAATCATCTTTTGAAATCCTATATGTTTTACCCGCTTCTCCTCGAGCATATACATATAAATCACCATCTGATTCAACTATAACTTTTCTTACAAATGCATCGTATTTAACATTTCGCTTTCGATCAGAACTTGTTGGAGTAAATCCTCCTGCAACATCAATAAGGAAGGAATACAATTCAAAGTCGATATCTAACGGAATTATTGTTTTCCCGTCTTTTAGTTTGAATCCAAATCTCATAACTGATGAAAAATTAGGCAACTCTGAATTTGTATCTAATGGAATTATTTTCGTATTCTTTGCAAATTTAATATCTATCTTCTTGAATAAATAAAACTTAGAAGATGTTCTACTAACAATCACGCCGTTTTTTATATTTGTTCCTGACTCACCTCCTAAACGTCCATTCCATAAATATGCACATTCCTCCACTAACTGAATTACACCTTTGCATTTATTTTCAGCTCCAACATTGTAATAAAATAAATAACTTAAAAATGTTTGATACTTCTCATCAATCTGGCTTTTTGATAGATTTATGTGTCTAATATAAAGTTTAAATACAGCCTGTTTTATATCCTGCTCATTGTCCTTATATTTTTGGGCATTATTGTTTTTACAATATAAAATATCATTAAAAATCTGAGCAAATATTTGTGAGGTATTAATAGCAGTTTCCTGCAACCATAATTCAAAATCTGATTTCAAATTAAGAGCAATGATTTCTTTATCGCATCTTCTATTTACATCACCTAACACATCCTCCCTCGATGTGTATTGCAACAATCCCTCAGTGCTCTCGTATATCAACCAAAGAGTCATATTCTTTATAAAATGAATGAGTCTATTTACAGATTTACTTGTAATTGCATTTTCATCAAATGTTCGACCGATTATGATTTCATAGTAAAAATCATTTATTTCTCTAACCGAAGGCGCAAGGTTACCTTTTATTATGGCCTTTGTAAGAATCTCAATAACATGATTTCTTAATTTATCATTTGAGGTTAGTTCCTTGTAATTCCAATAAACAGGACAATTTGTGTTATACGAACAGTTCTTACATCCTGTTGAGTAAGCCTGGTAAATTGGATTTTCATCATCACTCGATACAATCTTTTTTAATAATTCCGAGAAAAAAGATGTATCAACCCCTTGAGCATTTATTTCATATCTATGAAAGGATGTAAAATCTACATGGTCAAAGCTATACGGCTTATCATCTTCACCTTTCCGCTTCATCTGAATATATTCCCACGCAGAAATGTTATCAAATAGTCCATGCTCATCAACATATTCCTTTAATACACTGTATTCATCTTGGTAATTCTTTATAAAGTCATTTAGCACCCCTAAATTAATTGCCACAATTAAGCGATACGTTCTTTCGTTATTCAATTTCTCATCAGAAAACTCGTCTAACTTTTGTCTTAGTTTTTCATATGCATACATACCTTTTCTATCACTTGAAGTAGCATCTATATAGATATCAAATATATCTGTATCAATCTCGCCTTGACTGATAAAATTTGCTATCAAATGCGACTTTCCATCACCAGAATTACCGCACACTAAAACAAGTGCTTTATTTCTTTTCGCAGAAGCTCTTATCACTTTTCTAAGCCTATCGTCCATTTTTGAAGCGATATGCATATACTTGTTGAAATTAGAAAACTTATCATTTGCAACTGAAAGCTTCGATGAACTTTTTAGTCCCTCCATCACTTCAATAAATTGACACATATTTATCCCTCCAATGTCACATGTTCTATGTTTGAAATCAATTTCAAATTCGAATCATCATTTACCTCAAGGCACACTCCACAATATGCTCTATCTATAGCTGGAGTCGGTACAACATTGCACTCAATACCATTATTCTTAAAAATTTCTTCTGCCTTGAAAACATTGCTTGTACTATAAAAAACTACAAACATCATTCCTCACCTATTTCTTTTAATGTATTTATCAAAACATCTATCTCATCTACGGTATTAACATAGCTTAGGCTTACTCTTACAGCACCAGTATCGGTTGTTCTCAATGCTTCATGAGCCAATATTGCACAATGAATACCACCTCGTGTACATATTCCAGCCTTATCTAATTTTTGAACTATCTCATTAGAACTATATCCTCCCATATTGAACCCAATCGTACTGACTCTATCACACTCCTTATCATATACAGTTAGCGTTTTGATTTCTGACAGTTTATTCATGAGGTAATTCGTTAGTTTCTCTTCTTTTTCTACATTTCCATCAAAATTCGCCACTGTGAACTCAACAGCCTCTTTCAACGCCCAAATTGCTGGCATATTTAACGTTCCAGCTTCATAGGCTTCTGGGTAAACCGATGGGTTCACTTTCTCATGGCCAAGAACTCCAGTTCCACCTTGAATAAGTGGTTTAATGCAAAGCTCTTCCCGACTGCACAAGCCACCTACACCTGGAAGGCCATGTAAATCTTTATGTCCAGTAAAGGCCAAATAATCGATGCTGTCATTTATCATGTCTAATCTTATTTTTCCCGCTCCCTGCGATGCATCAACAAAACACTCAATCCCCATTTTGGATACTGTTCTAAATAAATCTCTTCTAAATACTATTCTTCCTGTAAGATTACTGGCTAAAGTGAACGCCAAAAGTCTCGTATTATTCTTTATATACTTATCTATCAAGTATTCAGAACTTTTATCCAAATCACCTCTATCAACCACGCTATATTCTATTATCCCCTCAATTCGCATTTCTTCCAAGGGTCTTAATACTGCGTTATGTTCATATGGTGAAATTACAACATGATCACCCTTTTTCAAATATCCTCGAAAAAAAAGATTGATCGCTTCTGTCGAATTCTTGGTAAAAATAACATTCGGCTCATCAATTCCAAAATACTTAGCCAATGTTATTCTTGACTTGTAAAGCATTCTAGAAGCTTCAATTCCAAGGCTATAGCTTCCTCTTCCAGGACTAACGCCTATTTCTGTAATGTACTTAAAAAAAGCGTCCATTACTTCTCTGGGTTTCGTCTTTGTCGTTGCAGCATTATCCAAATAAATCACTTTACCCCCTTCTTTCCTGCCACCTTATCGCATATAATGCAACCATTATAGAATTTTGCAATACACTTCTTACAATGTACACACTTATTCTCATCAACGGTATATTTTCCATGAATCGTATCTATCGCACCATGTGGACAAACTGAGTCACACGCTGAGCATCGAATACAAAACTGATATTTTCTAAGCTGACACTTAATTCGATTCACTAAATTCGCCACATCTATTCTTTCTCCTGGCAGAACCTTTATTACATTTGTTCCATATGTAATTATCAATTCAAAACATTTTCTATATTCTCCAGTTTTATCATAATCATAAAATGACAAGTAACTTGCATCCGTTTTTTCTATAACTTTTATCTCCCCCAATGGCTTTAATAATTCCAAAAAATCCTTTTTTATTTTTTTATTACAAATGATATTTCTAGCTTTTTCAGAAAGGTTACAAGCAGTATCCGCAATTGTAACATTCTTGATCTCTAACCCACTTGCTCCTCTTCTTATCTTCCATTTACCTTCTTCATAATAAGCATCTGGATCCGTTTTGCCTGTTCTTTCTGCAAATTCATATACCATATCCTTCCACTTCTTCATTTGATCCGGATGATATATCTCGGTTAACATCATCGACCAATCTGAATTGTTGGGACAACACCAACATCCAACTCTTTTATAGCCTAATTGATAGCAATCATTGATAAGAATATTCTTATAAAATATGTACAACCATACATCATAATCAGTCCATTCAATAATTGGCATAGCATTTATCTGGCTTGAAATCTTAGAATTCTCCTGTGTTCTTTCGTATCCTTTTCGAGCTGCAGATTCACTATGCCTGATGCCAATAAAAGATAAACTATTTCCTGGTAGATTATCCAACTCCTTATTTAAATTACTTGTTTTAAAAATTGTACAGCACCAACGCTCATGCTGGCTTGGCGGTCCAAACACTTTACATAGTTTAAAAAAATCATTCTCTGTTTCACTAGGTATCATTGGCACAGTAGGATTTTCACATCGGAATTTCTTCCCTACATAATCATATGTTTCAGGGAATTCAAGTGTTGTATCACCAAAAAAATGGATTATTGTATTATCCTGAAGCGCATCTCTTACCAAACGGCCAACAACTGTTGAATCCTTTCCTCCAGAAAACGATACAGTAGGTTGATAATTCTGAGACTTATATTTTTCATATGTATTTGCAATGTATTTCTCCGCTTCATATATAATCCCCTTGAGATATGTAATGTTTGCATAAACCATCCCCATATACTCATGATAATCTCTTTCAATAGTAATACTCTGTCTCAATTCTTCAGCCACATCTAGATGTCTCTTTTCTTTATACCAGTTCACATATGGTATTAAATGAGGTTCTTCGTCATAGTAATAACGACTGGCCCCCATATACCACATCTTAGTGTTAGAAAAGTCTTGTCCAGCAATCTTTCCAAGTAATTTTCTTTCTTGTGCAAACACTGGATTAAAAATTGAACCTTCCGATATTTTTTCTAATTCTCCATCACATAAATACATATGCATTTCTTTGTTAAAAATGGGCTCTTTACATTTCTTACACCAATAAATCAAACTATCACTCCATCCTACATAATCTCAGATAATAGTTTTGCTAATACCTGCATTTTTTCTTCAGGCGATAAAGCCATTCCAAAATTATCAATAGTTGTCTTCATTTTATTAAACATTGTTTTACTCATTGAAGACCATTTTCCATTTTCAATCTGTACTACCTTCTGTCCTCCATTTTCTTCAATAACAAGACGGATTTCATTTTCCGATGTTTCAACACTCTCCGATACTTCATCAAATTGCTTTCGAATTTTTAACAGACAATTTGCAAATTCAGTCTCCTTCTCATCATTCCAATACTCGATTTCAAAACCAGATATTGCATTTGCAATTCTATTCACCCACAAATATGAATTTTCACTATCTTCTGTTGCAATCACATTGAAAAGTGCGGTTACTTGATAGTCATGCAAGCGTGGTTTCTTCTTTTCCCATCTTGGAAGATACTCTATTTTCAAAGCATTCCACGATGAGTTTGGATCAATTCCAAACGACGATTTCACAATGTAACTAATTGAGTCAACTTGCTTTTGAACTACATTTTCTAATTCAGCCTTGGCTCTTGATATCGAAGCAATTATTTCGTCGTAATCTGCGCCTAATATCCTTAATACTTTGAAGAAAAATGCATTGTAATCTTTGTACGACATCCCCATTATTTGTCTATATTTCTTTGTCTTCGCAGAAACATACTTTTCAGTAGTTCGTGCACTTTTTGAAATAGATATATAATGTCTATTCATTGCGTTATAAAGCTCTTTAAGCCTATTCCTTGAAGAAGTATTTATATATTCAATAAATAACTCTTCAAGTTTTTCAATAAAATTTTTTTGTAATATATCCCAATCACAAATATACAATGTATATTCCCCTGGTTTGTTAAATGCATCCAAAAGAGTTTCTACTGAATAGTCCTTTTCATTTTCATGAAAATAGAAAGATACATTTTCATACTTTTTTAATTCGTTTGCGATTAGGACAGGAATATATCCATCTCTCAAACCATATGGCGGATTTTTCAAGATCTCATATAATTCAATAAGTGGTCTCTTTGCCTTTATACACTTTCTGATCCACTTTGCAATTACCTGATCAGCGGGATTATCTGATTTTTCATTTAAACCTGTCTCAAATATATCTGCTTCTTCACACAATCCATTTTTGGAAAGAACCGCTCTAATGATTGAATGCTCAGGCGATAATTTACTGCAAGCAGTTACAAAATTTTTCTCTTCCAATATCAGTTTTAGAACCTTTTCGCGAGCCTGTCGTATAGCTCCTGATACAACATTTTTATTAATAAGATCATTATTAACCACAAATGTTTCTGAATAAGCCTCCTGCATCATGTCAGATGCCGCATCAGATAATTCCATTATTGAAGAAATACTCTGTATTGAATTACCAATATATACTGCTATTTTATCTAGTGATAAATTCCTCCACCTAGTTAACAAATCATTAACAACCGTCCTCTGTTCTTCCAAATATAACAGTAATTCAGTTTCAGCTGTAGGATCTTTCTCCTTGTATTCATCTTTTCTAGAATAAAAGTACTTTATTGCAATATAACGCTTTACCTCCAATAGTAGCTCACTTGGCGCCCAGTTAACACAGCAAATGCTACGCTCAGGTATTATTTTCTCATCAACATAAAACGCCTCTTTATATTCATCATCCAACACAAAAGCAATTATTCCATCATAATACTCAGGTAAAATTCTTCTAAAGCTTTTTTTGCCTAAATCTTCCTTCTTAACAAAAATTGGAATCAAAATCCTATTTGTATGAAAACGTTGATTATACCTATATGGATATACTACAAAATCTCTGAATTCTTCATTTAATGTATTAATTGACGCATCATCAGAAATGGACGATTCGTGTTCTTCAATCATGGAATCAAAATCATAGATACTTCCTTCCATGAAATCATAATATCCATATTGACGCATCAACCTAATCACCTTATTTGCAATTAAACGATCTATCGCTACCAAAATGCCATTATTCTTCTCATCTAACACATAGGTAAGAGTACTTTCATCAGCACACAAAGTATCTGTATCACCAATTATGGCAATTACTGTCATTGCCTTTAAAAGCTTATGTTCTACACAATTATTTTCCAATGAACCAATTTTGCTCTTTGCCATCAAATATTTCTTATATACTTCAGAAACTTCTGGCGATCTATATGCCTTAATGTTTGGTTCAAAATAATCAAATAGATCATCTAATCCAATAAAACGAAATTCAGATGTTTCCATCTTAGATAGCTGCTCAAAAAGCGAGTTAGATTCCTCACTGGCAAGATAAGTAAAGAAAGTTCTTTCATTTTGTGCCACCTTCTTTGATAATTTGTCTAGTGAAAATAATGTAATTGGATTTAATGGAAACCCGCCAATAAATGGATCGTCTTCAGTTTCATCAGTGAGCGAAAATCCCTTAAATCTCCACGCTATTTCAGATATTTCATTCAATTCATTTTCATATTGTTTTCTAAATTCCTCCCACTTTTCAGTTTTGGGAATAATACTTGGAATTAAAGACAAACACTGATCATACTTCGAATTTATTGACGTTGATATAAATCTACCCTCTATCTTTTTCCATTCGTCACTTAATTCTTTTCGCATCTTATCTGTATAAAGAGATAGTTGCTTATGAGAAACCAATATTATATAATTGTTAAATTCACCGTGATCACACAATTCTGCTAAGTCCTGAATAGATTTAACCTTTAAACTTTCACCCTCATCCTCAAGATATCTGCCAAATTCATCAAAAATAAATACTATTCCTCTATGTGATTCTGATATAGCCTTATTTGCTTTATTGATATTTTCTAAGAGATTACCAAAACCACTTACAAAAGAGGCTCCATACGACATCCCCCTAAAGACATCCGAAAAAAGAGGTTCAACACTTGAATCAAATTCATTTAATAATCGTTTTACTTGTTCAATTTCAATTCCTTTTTCAGTACATACTTCTTCTAACCGTTTTTTTGAATCTTCTCTTGATTCCCAGGTTGAAATCAGATTTTGCGCCTCACTAAAATAATTGTCAAAATGAACATCAAATCCCTGATTCGATAATTCCTTTTTAAGCGAATATGAAATACACTGGTCAAAAGAATCAAAATCCGAATAAACAGGAACAACCAAATATGGCCTATTTTCTTTATTATATCTAATAACAAAATCTGCTAGTTCTGGGTTATATCTTGATATTGCTTCTACAAATTTATCAAAACCGTCTCCATCTGTATTTATATGGCCAAGTATAGACGCCAGAACTGTTAACAGATGTGATTTACCGGTTCCATATGAACCATAAAGAATTCTAGCGTGTACACTATCGACATTTTCTATAATGCCATATAAATATTCTGCCAAAATCTCTGTTGTTGTATGATTAGGAATAAAACCTGCTAATCGCTCATCATTTTTCAAGTCAAAACATATATTCGCCGAATATTTATATCTTTTTTGACGCGTTACTAGTTCCGAATATTTCATTTATTTCTACCTACTCTCGTAAAGTCTATTAAGTAATTCCTTACTATCTATATCCGCAAATTCTACAAACCTATTGCCAAAGTTGTTATACAATCGTATATATCCTTTATTTTCTGCCTCAAGTAAGATTTCAATCATTTTAGAATAGCTTAAAGAGAAATATCTACCTGCTTGCCCTTTACCCTCTGCTAATCTATCAATACTAATTTGTTTTCCTGATATGGTGTCATCTTCCATGATATCCTTCGCGATAACATAAATTAACAACTCTGCTGATATATCTACTTTTGATAAATGACGTTTTTTTATCCTTTTTCCATCTTGCTGTAACAAATGTAATGGCCCTAGGAACGGATATGTATCCTCATCCATTATTGTTTGTAAATTAAAAGACTTATCTGTGAGATATGTATTTCTCAAACAGTTATATTCTTTTTCTACTGCATTTTGCTTTACAGACATTCCATTAATTGAAAGATATGGATGAAAAGAATTTACAAAAGTTTCTTTATCAATTACTTCACCTCTCCATTCATTAAACAGCCAATACCATGCAGTTGCTTCGTCTACATTCTTTGCTAAGTTTCTATGCATTAAAAATAATGATACTTTCTTCTGAAAATACTTGTCATGTTTTTCTATTGCTTCAAACTCTTCTGTTGGTCGAAGTTTAATTCCTGTACGACCTTTCTCCTCGGTACATAATCCCATTGCTCCAGCCCAATATCTCAAAGCTTTTATCATAATTCTTCCTAATCCAATTTGATCAATCGCAATCTGTTCATTGGAAGGCGAAAAGATTTCTGGATAACTTGATACAGCATCTATTATTTTCGTTCCCCAGCCACTTCTCATATAAAAACTGCCATGTTTATTAATAACCATTATTCATTTCCTTCCTTGCTTTCTTTTTCAAAACTCATGATATCTCCAATGTTGCAATCCATGTACTCACAAATGCGTTCCATTACATCCATGGATACAATTTCACCTTTTCCCATTTTTGCCATAGTTGCAGAACTTATATTTAGCTCTGCCGTCAAATCCTTTTTATACATTTTTTTGTCGATTAACATTTTCCATAATCCATTGTATGAAACTGCCATAATAATTACCTTTCATTTGCAACTGAAAATTGAATATACAAATATATTGAATTATACCACTTACTTTTTTAAAAGTCACTCAATATCTTTAGCATTCTAAAGACAGTATTTAGTATAGTAAAATTCGCATTTTGAATTCCCAGTCAGCATCTAAGTATTATGAAATACATTTTTTCATTCATGTTTAGTCTTTTCTTTACCAATCTCTGTCCCCCTCTTCATACTCGTCCTCTATTACATCATCACAATCCCAATCCTTATACACATCGTCATCCCCATCATCATATGACTTGTATGGATTACTGGAAGAATTATTTTTATATGAATTATTATCCTTCCAAGCTCTAGTTGTCGGTTCTGCTATTGTAGTAACAGTTGTTGCTTTCTCCGCCTGTCTTGTAATAACCTCAGTTGCACTTACAGTTATGCGTCTTGTAGTACTGATGTAACGTTATATGTAGAGTTTCCAGACGATTTATACATATAACGGTACATGCTCTTCGAATCTCTGTCATTGTTACAACCTGACTTAATACACTTAGGTCTGCTTCCATCTAATACACTACCAATAATGTATAATATTACTACTACGATCAATACTGCGCTAATCTTTCCACCAATTGAACTGTTATTCATATATAACACCATTTCCTTCAAAAGCTACAAAAAATATTTCTTTTTTCTATCTCTCAATGACAAATATGTTCTCATCATTTTTATTACAATCAAATGCGGCTAACAGCAAAATTACAATTACAATCACAAATAACACCAGATGAATAAATATCCACATAGCAGCTATCAGTAACTCTATATAACCTAGTCCTTTTCTTATTAATTTAAATCCTGAAAAAACCTTACAGTGTTCTGAAATAACACACATTAAAAATAATATCAACAAAGTAAAAATAAACATAACCGGCACCACCTATATCCACTAATACTATCTATCTTTATCCTATATCTCTATCTTTTCAGTTTAATAGTATTCTATAAAAATGTTTGTCCTTTTTTTCGTACATAAAAAACACAGCACTACAGAGATAACCACTCATCTATATAGTGCTGTGTTTCAATCCTATATTTAATATTTTTCCCGACTAACGCCGTTTAAAAAACACCATCTGCATTTTGAAAAAACACCAATTAATCGCCACAAAATCATTAAATTACAGAAAATCACATCATTTTACATACATTTATGATTTTATTGATATGTAACGCATTTGGCTTAAATCCTTAGATTTTATGCGGTCTCACCGGCTCCTACTCCCACTTATAAGGCGTAAGCTGATATACGTAATAATTCAACCAATTCGCATACAAAGTATTCGCGTGACATCTCCACTTCTTCACTGGTTTCTTTTCCGGGTCGTTGTCTGGATAATAGTTCACCGGAATCTGTGGGTTAAGGCCCTTGCCGAGGTCTCTGTGGTACTCTTGGTCGAGGGTCAGAACGTCGTACTCAGGATGTCCTGTGACAAATATGTTCTTGCCGCCGTCACCGATTATGAGGTACGGACCAGCCACGTCTGACTCGGCTACGATCTCAAGGTGCTCGTTGTTTACGATATCCTCCTTGGATACGCCGGTGTATCTTGAATGTGGCACGTAAAATACATCGTCGAAACCGCGGACAAGCGGTGTTCTCTTGTGGAAGGTGTGATGTTCGTATATGCCGGACAGCTTCTGCGGAAGGTCAAACTTCTGCACACCGTATCTGTAGTAGAGTCCTGCCTGGGCGCCCCAGCAGATGTGCATGGTCGATGTGACATTTTTCTCGGACCAGTCCATGATCTCGCGGAGTTCGTCCCAGTAGTCAACATTCTCGAAGTCCATCTTTTCAACAGGTGCTCCGGTTATGATGAAACCGTCCCATTTGCGATTCTTTACGCTTTCGAAATCCTCGTAGAATCTGTCAAGGTGGCCCTTTGTCACGTTCTTGGACTCGTAGGACATGGTTCTAAGAAGCGTGATGTTCACCTGAAGCGGGGTGTTTGACAGACTTCGCATGAGCTGCAGCTCTGTATCCTCCTTCAGCGGCATGAGGTTGAGTATCAGGATGTCAAGGGGTCTTATGTCCTGGCTGTGCGCCCTTCCTGTTCCCATGACAAATATATTCTCGTCCTCTAAAGTTTTCTTAACCGGCAGATCATCATCTATTCTTATCGGCATCTCTATTCATTCCTTTCCATTTACTACTTATCCAAGCATCCATGCAGCAGCACACGCCAAGTAATCTACCGCAGTTACCCTACTGTCCAATCAATTCTAAGAAATCCTCCTCAGATATGATAGGCACATCAAGGCTTTTCGCCTTCTTGTTCTTGGATGATGTAGAATTCACATCGTTATTTATAAGATATGAGGTCTTGGCAGATACAGAACCTGTAACCTGACCTCCTCTGCTCTCTATTAATTCCTTGAGCTGATTTCTGTTGTCAAAATGGGTGAGCGAACCGGTTATGACGAACACCTTGCCCGCCAGATCCTGCTCCGTATCAGAAATATCATCCATAAATGTCAACTCAGCCATCAACCTATCTATGATAGCACAATTCTTCTCATTTTCAAAGTATCTGACTATATCCTCTGCTATAACCTGACCGATTCCGTCTATCTCAACGTAGTCTGACGCCTCTGCCTTCTTCATGGCATCCATGTCATTTGCAAAATGCTTTGCCATGAGTTTGGCTGTCGCCTCTCCGACATTTGCAATGCCGAGACCATTGACAAGACGCCACATGTTTGTCTGTCTGGATGCATCCACCGCAGCCACCAGCTTGTTGTATGACTTCTCACCAAATCCCTCGAGTTCAACTATATGGTCTCTGTGAGCCTCAAGCTTATACAGATCAGGAAGCTCCTCCAATATCTTCTCGTCTATGAACTTCTCTATGGTCGCCTCTGAGAGTCCGTCTATGTTCAACGCATTTCTTGACACGTAGTGTGAAAATGACTTGAGTTTCTTCGCAGGGCAGAACTGGTTTGTGCAATACAGAGTCTCAACTCCTGACGCTGCACCGCCTTCCTCCCTCACTATCTCAGTCTCACCGCCACATGCCGGACACGCAGCCGGTATGACCACATTGCCGCTCATGGTGAGGTTCCTCGCAATCTGCGGAATGATCATATTCGCCTTGTACACTGCGATCTCATCACCCTCGCCAAGCGCCAATGACTTCAGTATGCTGACATTGTGTATGCTGGCACGGCTGACTGTGGTTCCCTCAAGCTCCACCGGCTCGAATACCGCAACCGGGTTGATGAGTCCGGTTCTAGATGGACTCCACTCCACATAGCGGAGGTGGGTTATCGCTTCCTCATCCGCCCATTTGAATGCCATGGCATTTCGCGGAAACTTTGCTGTGGTTCCGAGGCTTCTTCCGTATGCCAGATCATCCAGCATGAGTACCAGACCATCTGATGGGAAGTCATTCTCTGTTATCTTCTCAGAAAATTCCCTCACTTTATCAGGAAGTGCCGCCGAGTCTGTCAGGTAGTGTTCTACCACGGTAAATCCCTGCTGCTCCAGCCAGTCAAGCTGATATTTGAATGAATTGTGGAAGTCCACATCCTCACCGTCCACCAAGTTAAAAGCGAAGAAATGTACATTTCTCTCTTTTGTTATCTTGTTATCGAGCTGTCTAACTGAACCACTGCACAGATTTCGCGGATTCTTGTACTTAGATTCCGCATCCGTTATCTTCTCATTTATCGCATTGAAATCCGAATATTTGATGACCGCCTCGCCTCTGATCGTAAGCTTTCCCTTGTACGGAATGTGATGAGGCACATTTGCAAATACCTTCGCATTGTTCGTGATGACCTCGCCTATCTCACCATTTCCACGGGTGACAGCTTTTATCATCTCTCCGTTCTCATACGTGAGGACAACGGTGAGTCCGTCCATCTTCCATGATATGACACCCTTCTGACCGCCAAGCCATGACGCAAGGGCGCCTACATCCTTTGTCTTATCAAGTGAGAGCATTGGATGCTCATGGGCCTCCTTCGGCAGCTCACTGACGACCTCATATCCTACCTTGACTGTCGGACTGTTGCTCATGACCATCCCGGTCTCTTTCTCCAGCGCGCACAACTCATCGTACAGAGCATCATATTCCAGGTTGCTCATGATCTCTGTATCTTCCATATAATATTTCTTTGCAGCATCGTTGAGCTGCTTTACAAGTTCTTTAATTCTGGCTATCTTGCCATTATCATTATTATTTTGATAATTATTTTCCATACACACTCCCGGCAGATCCTGCCTAAAAAAACTTACTACATCCCCACGATCCGTCTAAGCTCCGCCTCTTCCTCGCGGCTGAGCTCCCTTAACTCGCCAGGTCTCATATTGCCAAGCTTCACGTTGCAGACCCTGACTCTCTTCAGGTTCACTACCCTGTAGCCCAGCGCATCACACATTCGTCTGATCTGCCTGTTGAGGCCCTGTGTCAGCACTATCATGAATGACCTGTCATCTATCTTTCGCACCTTACATTTCTTTGTCACAGTGTCAAGTATCGGCACTCCATCAGACATCTTCCTGATGAAGTCCTCCGTTATCTCCCGATTCACACGTACTCTGTATTCCTTCTCGTGATTGTTCACCGACTTCTGGATAGCATTTGACAGGTCTCCGTCATTTGTCAGGAGGAGAAGTCCCTGGGAATCCTTGTCCAGCCTTCCAACGTATTGAAGTCTGATTGGATAATCTATATGATCAAATATGTTGTCCGAATCAGCCTTGCTCGCTGTACAGGTAAGTCCTATCGGCTTATTATATGCCAGGATCACTGTCCTATCCTTCTGCTGAACCTTCCTGCCCATAAATGTCACCACATCCCCGGGCATAACCTTCTGACCCATGACTGCAGTCTCTCCGTTGATCGTAACCTTTCCATTCTCTATATGTGTATCCGCAGCGCGTCTTGAGCACACGCCCGCCTCGCTGAGATATTTGTTAAGTCTTATTCCATCCGCCATAATCTTTCCTCTGTTATTATTTTTCTATATTGTTAATACATTTCTCACATTCTAATTCCCGGTCAGCATACACCATGTACCAGCCAGACCAAGACCAGTAAATTCTAACCAACATGCAGAACCATCATACCATTTATTTTTCATTTTGTGAACCATTCATCACACCATGTATAACCTACAGCAAAGATTCAGTTAAATTAATTTTGTAAAAGTCCTTGATTTTTTTTATCAATTAATGTATATTTAAACAAACGCAAAGGTGTGTTTCTTCGGAAACGCACCTTTTTTTATTTTAGGAAAAGGAAGTGCATATTATGGATAACATCGACAGAAAAATTATTCATCTCTTACAGGGCAACGCCAGAACACCACTCAAGTATCTGGCCAGCAAAGTCTTCCTTTCTTCGCCGGCAGTTTCAGCAAGAATAGAGAGACTTGAAAAAGCAGGAATACTTACAGGATACCACGCAAGCATCAACCATGAAGCTCTCGGATATCACATCACAGCATTTATACACATGGCTCTTGATCCAAAGCAGAAGCCAACCTTCTATCCATTTGTTGAGGCATGTCCAAATGTACTGGAATGCAACTGTGTGACCGGTGCGCACTCCATGCTCATGAAGGTCTGCTTTCCTAACACCATGGATCTCGATTCATTCATCGGACAGCTCCAGAGATTTGGCAGCACCGAGACACAGATAGTCTTCTCCACACCGGTTCCTACCAGAGGTGTTTTGATCGACACTGATACTGTAGACTCTTCAGAGGCTATGTAACAAAATAGCTGTTCAGCAGAAAACGCAGACTAAAATGTCTGCGTTTTTCTTAATTATACAGGCTCTGGAACTTCTTTAATGTATCATCAGTTCTGAGCAGGTAATCAGTGTTCTCTTTTACATGTTCATATATCGCCTGTATATCACCAGATGAGTTGATGGTGTTGATATACGAGCTCTCCTTGTCAGACAAAGCCGAATTGTTGATCTTGTAGCTTCCATCTGACTGTTTCGTCACATATAACGACCTTATATCGAGCGGTTCCGAGTTGACATCCTTTATCGTCAGATTGGATAATTCGTACACGATATACGAATCTGCGGTATACCCGTTGGCTATATAACAGGTGGTCTTGTTGTACGCCGTTATATACTCCGCCGATATCTCAATGCTCTTCATGTCATCAAATTCCGACGGATCTGTGACCAGTCTCTGAAGCGTCGTCTGATCTGCCTTTGCTCTCGCCAAAAGATAGTTGTTCACTAGCTGATTTATCTCATCGATCGTACACAGCCTGTAATTTGCTCCGTCTGGTATCTCCAGTCTCACCGTGTTATCTCTTCCGGTTATGTCCTCTGTGAACAGCTTATCATTTATAAAAAATACATACACATAGACTCCGACAAGTATCACAAATACCGCCCACAGCAAGGCAAGAACGCCACCAGAAATCCCGCCATGTCTGGATCTTCTTCGACCTTTCCGCGTCTTTGCCTTCTCTTCGGCAAAATAATCGTCATCGTCATACAGCTCATCATCATCGAACATATCTCCGGTATCCGGTGCATCGTCCATATCCTCAGGATCTTCTATGACATAATCCTCATAAGGCCTTTTCTGTCTCGCCGGGGTCTCCTCAACCTCTGATTTCCCATCCAGCTCCGGCTCTTCACCGTCATCTAAGTCATCATCTGTCTCTGAATCTCCACCGATCTCTGATTTTCCATCCAACTCTGGCTCTTCATTTTCTATATTCTGTTCTTCCGCTTCCAAATTCTTTTTCTTCTTCATCACTGCATATCATCCTTTTACGAAATAAATATCAGAGTATAAAAAAGCGTACCAGGGCGGAGTCGAACCGCCCGTCATGGCTCCGGAGGCCATTGCCGTATCCGATTGGCTACTGGTACACAGTTGGTATGATACTACAAAAAACACACTTTGGCAAATAAAAAAACGTTCCCGCACATATAGTGCGGGAACGCCTTTATATCTCTCGTATCAGTTACATGTTCTACATTGTTACCGAAACGAATTTTACTATGAATAAGAGTGCAATAATTGTCACTACGATATCCTGCTTCTTATACTTGCCTGTGAACAGTGTGATAAGAACATATGTGATAGCGCCAAGACCGATACCATTTGAAATAGAGTATGTCAGTGGCATCATAAGGAATGTTACGAATGCAGGAACTGCTGAACGCATATCCTCCATATCAACCTTAGCAAAGTTCTTAGCCATGAGTACACCTACGAAGATAAGTGCTGGAGCTGTTGCGCATGATGGAATGATATTTGCAACAGGGCTGAGGAAGAGACATACTGCGAAGCAAAGTGCTGTAACTAAGCTTGTAAGTCCTGTTCTACCGCCTGCAGCGATACCTGAAGCGGACTCTACGAATGTTGTACATGTTGATGTTCCAAGAAGAGCACCTGATACAGTACCGATAGAATCACACATCATACACTCATCAAGCTTCATTGGGTCACCCTTCTCGTCAAGCATGTTCGCCTGAGAAGCTGCTCCGTAGAGAGTTCCGATGGTATCAAACATATCTACCAGACAGAAGCTAACAACGAGCATGATAGCTGAGAACACACCGCCGATATACTCAGCAGAGAATGCATCCTTCCATGCCTGTCCCTGGAACACGCCGAGGAATCCGACTGAACCGAAATCCTTGAATGACTGTCCGATTGATGAGAAATCAAAGTTAGGTGCCTGAAGCATCATAACATAATATAATACTGTAGATGCAAGGATACCTATGATAATGTTACCCTTTACATTAAGCTTTGCAAGGATCGCAATGATTATAAATCCTACAAATGCTACTACAGGAGGTGCGATCTGTGCAATAGCCTCCTTTGTGCTGCCAGCGCTTGTGATCACACCGTGGAAATCAAAGAACTGAACAAATGTATATGGGTTGTCCTGAATAAGTGTTGCATTCTTCAGTCCAATAAGTGCTATGAACAGACCGATACCTGCTGGAATTGACTTCTTGAGGCACTCAGGCATTGCAACTGCAATGTACTTTCTGAGTCCTGTCACTGAAAGGATCAGGAATACGAGACCTGATATCAATACTATTACCAGACCTGCCTGATAACCTCTGATAACACTTACACCTGCAAATGCTGCACCAGCTACGAAGATAGTACAGAAGAATGAGTTAAGTCCCATTCCGCAGGCCTGTGCAAATGGCATGTCCGCGAGGAACGCCATGAGAAGTGTTCCCACTATTGCAACAAGAATAGATGCGATGAATACAGCATTCCATACTGTACCAAGCTCACCAGCCATGTCTGGAACTGCCCCTGCCAGCCAGCCATTACTGCCTTCACCTGCAACCTGATTTGGATTGACCAGAACGATGTATGCCATGGCGAAGAATGTTGTAAGTCCTGCCATGATCTCGGTCTTGATTGTAGACCCACGCTCTGAGATTTTGAAGAATTTGTTCATGATTACTCTCCTTTTCTCGTTTTAGTATAATATAAACAAATACTTATCCATTCTATATCACTTAATGATACTTTTTCAACTACTTTTAAATAATTTCTTAATGTTCCTTACAAAAATTAAATAACATATAAACAAATAATAAAATAGTCCGGCCGGGTATTCCCCGATCGGACTATCGTATATATATTACTCTGCACTATTTTACTTTTTTGACAACAAGGCCTCTCACTACTTTATATCTTGAACCTGATATCTTAACTATACCGGTAACTCCTGTGGCGATCTTGCCCTTCTTCACATAGTAGTTCTTGTGATTCTTAGGACTCTTTACTATTCCTGTCTTGCCTGACTGGAACATGCCCTTGTAGATATAGCATTTAGCACCTGTTGTGGTACTCTTGAAGAATCCTGTATAACCTGACTGGATTATACCATTCTTTACATAGTAATACTTCTTATTCTTGGTGCTTCTGACAAGGGCTGTCTTGTTCTCTGCAAATTTGCCCTTTATTATGAGACACTGCTGTCCCTTTGAATTTCTGTAGAAGCCTGTGTAAGCTGTATATATCTTGCCATTCTTCACAAGATATGTCTTTCCTGTCTTAGGGCTCTTTACAAGTCCCTTGTATCCTGTCTTTACCACACCATTTACAACATAGTAGTTGACTCCTGCGCTCTTGACAAATCCTGTGTAATTCTCCTGAACGACTCCCTTCTTATAGAAGTATGTTGTTCCATTCTCCTTCACAAGACCATTCTTGCTTGCATCAACAGAAGGAGTTGGGTCTGGTGTTGGATCTGGGTCCGGCGTTGGATCCGGATCTGGTGTTGGTGTTGGGTCTGGTGTTGGATCCGGGTCCGGTGTTGGATCTGGATCTGGTGTCGGATCTGGGTCTGGTGTTGGATCTGGATCCGGTGTCGGTGTGATATCCGCATCCTTGTAGAGATATGCGTCATCCCATGTTCCCCACGCCTTGCCTGATGCGGTTGCTCTCATTCCGACAACAACCTCTGTTGTCTCTTCCACTGTAAATCTGATCTCAGGATGCTGCCATATCTTCCAGCCCTGTGGAACTGCTGAAGCTGATGCAAGCTCTGTGTCTCCTGCCTTTGCATATACCTCGTATACATCATTGTCTCCATTTGCACCGCCCTGGATATATGCGCTGAACACATACTCGCCCGGCTCAAGTGTGATGGTCTGATACATGTCATATGTGAAATCTGAAGCATTGTAGTAATGTGCACAGTATGCTCCGTTTCTGTAGTCTTCCTTTGTCTTTATTGCAAGTCCCTTGCTGGTATCTGCGATCGTCCAGCCCTCATTTCCTGACTCAAATCCAGGATTTACAAGGATGTTCTCCTTTAATATTGTTACATTGCACTGAACCTCAACAGTCTCATCATTTACTGTCACAGTTCCCTTTACAGTACATGTTCCTGCACCGTAGTTCTTTACCTTCTCAAGTGCTCCATCCTCCCAGGTGATGTCTGCGCTCTCTGAATTGCCATCATTGTAAGCTACTGTTGCTGCAGTCGGCAGAGCTACATTTGCAATATCTGTTATCTCGATCTCAACATCATCAACTGTTATTGAGACTACCTCTCTCTTTGTCTTTGTTCCTGTGTGAACATAGGCAAATGTCTTGAGTGACTCAAGTGGATGTCCTGTGAAGTCAAACAGTGCCTGGTTGTCAACTGCTGAACCGCCGTACCACTTGCCGGCGTCTGCTGCGTCGTACTCTCCTGCGTATGATGAAGCCCAGCCTGAACCGTACTTCTCCCATGCCTCCTTGTTGGCTGCAAGGACGTCTGCTGCATTCTCTGCAGATGAATCATACACATTTACAGGAAGCCATGCAGGCTCCCAATAGAATACACCGATTCCTGAAGAACCTGTATTCTTTACTGCTTTTATAACGGAGCTTATCTCATTGGCCTGTCCCTGAACTGATAAATCATAAGTTGTAGAATCATCTTTACCTTTTCTGACAGTATTTTCATGTCCATCACCATCATCCAGTGTATATGCCCATGATGTCTCTGCCACCATGACAAGCTTGCCATATGTGTCTGCCACATTCTTGAGAACCGATGTGAGATTGTCTGTTGAGCCATGCCATACAGGATAGTAAGATGATGCAAATACATCATAGTCTACTTTATATGTATTAAGATATCCCGCAAATCTTGCATAGTTACCACTTCTCTCTGGATTTGTGAAATGAATGGCAACAAGAATGTTCTTGTTGATATCCCTTACAGCCTTGCTTCCGGCACTGAATATCTTTGCCATATTTGCCCAGCTTGTCTCACCGCATATTCCATTTGTAGTCTCATTACCGATCTGCACCATACCCACATCAACACCTGCTGCAAGAAGAGTCTTGAGGCTTTCTGATGTATACTGCTCAACTGCTGCTACCTTTTCATCAAGTGTAAAGCCTGACCAAGCCTTAGGCACCTGCTGTTTGCTAGGATCAGCCCAGAAATCCGAATAATGGAAATCCACAAGAAGCTTTATTCCGGCTGCTGTTGCATACTGTCCGATCTTCTTGGCTGTCTCCAAATCATTGTTACCGCCGCCGTAACCGTTTTTGTCTGCATCATATGGATCATTCCATACACGGACACGCACATAATTTATTCCACATGAAGCAAGGAACTTGAAGTATCCGATATCATCCAGCTCGTTGCCATCGAAATCATAATACTTAACTCCACTGTTCTTCAGTGACACATAGGATGATACGTCTACTCCCTCGATAAATGACTGCTTCTCTCCGTTCAGATCTGTGTATGTGAGATCACGCACGCGGTCCACATATATTCCAGCCTCCACAGGCTCAACTACATCTTCCTCGTCTGTAAGCTTGCAGAGCTTTACATTGTCTATCTTGCCCCAATATCCCTTGGCAAGACTGCCCTTGAATGAAATGCTGACATCAGTTGTATCCTCAAGAACGAACTCTTCTGTCTCATTTGTCGCCCATGCATCCCATCCGGTCGTGGCTCCAACAGCCTGTGACTTATCAGCGACAGATACTGTGAGCCCTGTATCCTGGGCATCGCCCTCGACATCATACTCCAGCTTGTATGTTCCCGCAGGAACAGCCTCTACAGTCTGTGTGATGCTGACATCAGCCGCATCTGAAGCCCAGATATTAAGATAATATGTGGAGTTTACATTACTTCCACCGTTTTTTACAACAAGCTCAGCTCCCGATCCACTCTCTATAGTCCAGTTACTGCTGTCACCTGTTTCAAAATCACCATTTGCAACCTTGAGTGTGTCCACCCAGCTCTCCGCAGCCTTCGCTGTTATCAGTGAAGCTCCCGATCCAAAGATCTGCCCTACCATAAGCGCTCCTGCAAGAACTGCACAGCCAATCTGCTTTACAATTCTCTTTCTTCTCATATATGCCCTCCTAATAAGTAATATTATGCAGACGCATTCCAATGCGCTTCGCGCGGCGTCCGCATTATCACAAGTATTCCTCCTTGTAATGTTGATCAACAGTTGCGCAACCGTTTGTCCTTATGGTGATATATTAACATATTTGAGTTCTGGTTACCATGTCGCTTGTAGACAATGTTTTTTAGAATTAATTGTGCATTTTGTATACGTCAAAGCGCAACTCAAGCGCAATCTATGTGCAACTTTATGCGCAACAAGATAATATTATGTTATGTATTTTCAAATATGCACAATAAATCCCAACGCTTATACACAGAAAACGCCCTGTTTATGATATGTTATGTAAACTTCATATCATAAACAGAGCGTTTTAACGTATACACACTGTATTATTCTATAATGTAACCTGGAATGTGATGTATCCATCCCCGTCACACCTTGCTGTTATCCTGCCCTTGTGAGCTTCAACTATAGATTTTGCTAGAGAAAGTCCTATTCCCGAGCCTCCGGTCTCCGAATTTCTTGAGCTGTCAGGTCTGTAAAATCTCTCAAACAATATATCCTGGGAGCCCTCTTCCATGCCATCTGTGAGATTTTCGAGAACAAACTTTACCTTTCTGCCGTCACGCTTCAATGATATATTTATATCCGCCGACTCAACCGCATACTTCATGGCGTTGTCCACCAGTATGCTTATAAGCTGCCTGATCGAATTCTCATCTCCTACATACTTTATTCCATCTTCGATATCCGCACTGATCTTCTTACCTCGAACCTCCGACAACGACGAGAAATGATCTATCACCTCATACGCCACATCAGACAGATCAAACTCCGCCTTCTCCTTCGGCTCAGGATTCTCATCCAGTCTGGATAGCGCCACCATCTGATTTGTTAGCGCTGTCAGCCTCTTGACCTGATCTCTGGTGTTCTTCGTCCATTCACTCTCCCCGTTCACCATCTCTATGACCTCAGTATTTGCATCTATGATGGTGAGTGGGGTCTTGATCTCATGGCTTGCATCGGTGATAAACCGCTTCTGCCTGGCATAGCTCTCAGCCACCGGTTTAAATATCTTCTTTGACCAGAAAAGCACCAGCATGAACACTGCAAGAAATCCCAGCAGGGACACTCCTACACTGTATACCAGCGTATTTCTGAACGACTCCAGCTCCTGGCGGCAGTCGACAAATATGATCCTGGTTCCATCCTCACAGTCAGCGACCTTGTATCTGTATATATCCGTAAATCCACTGTCTGAACCGTCCCCAAGTATCTTCAAAGCATACGACTCGGCTTCCGATTCATCAACAGCAGCTATGTTGTCAAGGCTGTAGGACTCAACAGCCCCATCGCTTACGACCACAGAGAAATATCTCGTCTGAAACGGTGTCTCCGGAGAGAATTTGTCATTGCGCTTGCCATCAGGCTTATCAGGCGGCTGGGAATCTACAGCGGTCTTAGACTTCTCTTTCAGAAAATCCCTGCTGTCAAACTGTCCATTATTATCCACCAGTTCACTTAAGGTATCATCCGCCCTCGAAACCATGCGGGCATAATTTGCTATGTTGAGAATGCTCATTATGACAAACAGCACTCCGAATGTGGATGCCATTGCCGCAAATATAAATCTTTTTCTCAGGTTCTTTATCATGTTCTATCCTCTTCCTTATACTCAAGTGTGTATCCCTGATTTCTTACTGCCTTAATGGACACCCCTGAGCCTATCTGACTGAGTTTCTTCCTGAGATACGAGATATTAACCCACACAACACTGATCTCCGTATCTGTGTCATACCCCCATATCTTCTCCATCATAAGCTCTGCTGATATTATCGCATTCTGATTTGCCATAAGCAGTTCCATGATCTGATATTCCTTGTTCTGCAGCTTTATGCTTCCACCAGATGAACTGAGCTCATAATTCAGACTGTTTAGCGTACAGTCTCCATACTTCATCTCCGTGCTGACAGCCTCACTCTTTCTTCTGGTTATCGCGCGTATCCTGGCAAGAAGCTCCTTTGTCTCAAATGGCTTTGCAAGATAATCGTCCGCCCCAAGATCAAGGCCGTTGATCTTGTCATCAGTCTCAGCCTTGGCCGTGAGCATGATGACCGGAACATCGCAGCCCTCAGCCCTGATCTTTGACAGCACGGTAAAACCATCCATCTTCGGCATCATGACATCCAGAATGACACCATCGTATACTCCCACCATGATATAATCATATGCATCCTGTCCATTATACACAGCGTCCACTGAGTAATTGTTGTGCTTCAATATAACCTGAAGTGCGCTTGAAAGTGCTTTCTCATCCTCCGCCAGAAGTAATCTCATAATCTCATCTCCGTCTCATATTATTATGGTCTCCGCCAGATATCTCACGAACCATTTATAATTCGTATTATACCCCTCAAACTTAAATAAAGCTTAAACCTTCATGACATCAGCAATTATCTGGACAAGTCTGTCTATATCTATAGGCTTGGCAAGATGGGCATTCATACCCGCTTCCCTGCATCCACACCGTCAAGCATAAGGTCTACCAGAAGCCCGGACGCCGATTCTATGTGTCCCTGCTCGTTACTCAGCTCGTTTGCGATCATCTGAACCGCAATTACATAGATTATATTTTATACAGTACCGGATATCAACAGAAACAGACAATAAAAAAGCCCCACGGCCAGCTCAAAAGCCAACCGCAAGGCAATTATTCATATATTCAGATACGGGATATGATTAAACGTTCATCTGCTTAGCAACCTCGGCTGCAAAGTCCTCGTTCTTCTTCTCCATTCCCTCTCCAACCTCGAAACGAACGAAGCTGGCGATCTTGAGATCCTTGTTAACTGACTCAAGGTACTTGGCAACTGTCTGCTTGCCATCCTCAGCCTTAACGTATACCTGATCAAGAAGGCTGATCTCCTTAACCTGCTTTGAGATACGTCCCTCAACAAGACCATTGAAGATCTTATCTGCAACGATAACATCCTTATCAGCGATAGCAAGCTCTGCAAGCTGTGCCTTTGCCTCCTTTGAAAGGAAGTTGAATAAGAAGTTCATGTTGCTCTTCTTCTCTTCGTAGATAGCTACATCCTCTGCGCTCCATACGCCGTCAACAGCCTTTGCGATAAGCTTGTTAAGGATTGGCTTTGGAAGTGTATCAGGTGCATTAAGTGCACTGTCAACTGTGATCTCCTTAAGCTTAGCCATAGCGTCTGCTGAGATATCAGCTCTGCTGATGTACTGTGGGTTCATAGCTGCGATCTGCATAGCTACGTTCTTGAGTGCTTCCTTAGCAGCGTCATCGCTTGCGCCGTTACCAGCTACGATAACACCGATTCTTCCATTGCCGTGTAAGTAGTCAACTACTACATCGCCTGAAAGCTTCTGGAATCTACGGAATGATAACTTCTCTCCGATTGTTGCTGTCTTGTCAACAAGGGCTTCCTTAAGACCATTCTCTCCGAGAAGTGCCTCAACATCCTCGCCATCCTTGCCACCAACAAGTGATGAAGCAAGTGCCTGATCAGCGATCTGCTGAACAAATGTCTGGAATATCTCGTTCTTAGCAACGAAGTCTGTCTCTGAGTTAACCTCTACAACAACACCTGTTGTACCATTAACTGCTGCACGGCAGATACCCTCTGCTGCGATTCTGCTTGCCTTCTTCTCAGCCTTAACTGCACCGCTCTTACGAAGTACATCTACTGCTGCTTCCATATTACCATCAGTCTCTGCAAGTGCCTTCTTGCAATCCATCATACCGGCACCTGTGAGCTCTCTTAACTCTTTAACCTGAGCTGCTGTGATTGCCATCTTATTTTACCTCCAAATTTGAATATTGACATATCATAATAATGGTTATGTCGTTTTATTAAAGCTTTTTCAGCCTGTATATGTCTCTTTAAAAGTCACGGGATAATACTTTTTATATTACCCCGTTACCTTTTATAATCATTTATTAATTATAATCAATGATGATCAATATCAACTACAGATTACTCCTCTGCAGCCTCCTCAGCCTCTGCCTCATCTACTGAATCAGCGTCAACACCCTGCTGAGCCTCGATAACAGCGTCTGCCATCTTTGAAACGATAAGCTTTACAGCTCTGATAGCATCGTCGTTACCAGGGATTACATAATCAAGCTCCTCTGGATCACAGTTTGTATCAGCGATACCAACAAGCTTAATTCCAAGTGACTGAGCCTCCTGAATACATATTCTCTCCTTCTTAGGATCAACAACGAAGATCATGTCTGGGATTCTCTTCATGTTCTTGATACCGCCAAGATTCTTCTCGAGCTTCTCCATCTCCTTCTTGATCTGGATAACTTCCTTCTTAGGAAGAACGTCAAATGTACCGTCCTGCTCCATCTCCTCGTACTTCTTAAGAGTAGCGATTCTTGTCTGGATTGTCTTGAAGTTTGTAAGCATACCTCCAAGCCATCTCTCATTTACATAGTACATACCGCAACGCTCTGCCTCGCTCTTGATTGAGTCCTGAGCCTGCTTCTTTGTACCAACGAAAAGGATTGTTCCACCGTTTGCAACACAATCACCGATTGCATTGTAAGCATCGTCAACCATTCCTACTGACTTCTGAAGATCGATGATGTAGATACCATTACGCTCTGTGTAGATGTATGGCTTCATCTTAGGGTTCCATCTTCTTGTCTGGTGTCCGAAATGTACACCTGCCTCTAATAACTGCTTCATTGAAATAACGCTCATTTTTTCTACCTCCATGGTTAAAATCTTCTGCCGGCATCAACTCTTTGGACCACCCGAGCACAGGCACCACGCCAACTATCAACCAGCATGTATATTTGTTATGCGCACTCACGCAATCGACATTGTAACACAAAAAAAAAGTGCATTCAAGCACTTTTTTCTGAAAATATATGTTTTATAAGAAGTATTCTGTCTGCCGGTCCGTGTTCTATTTTGCTCTTGTCCTGATGCTGTTTATTATATATGAAACACTGGCTACAACAAACAGAAGATAACCGACCGCAAGCTCACCCCAGAATGAACTCATAGTATCTGCAGCATCCAGCACATCATACATACTCTTATAACAGTCAAAGAAGCTCACATCATATCCATAATCACTAAATTCCTGATATAATTCCATGCTGACACTCAGTCTCTCTGAAATGTATATCATTCCTATACACAACACTACGCAGATTATTATGCCCTTCAGGTCAAGTTTCTTTCCAAACTTGTTGTACCCCATCATGGCACATATGACCATAACCGCTCCTGATATGCCTGCGATATAACCAAGCTTATACACAACAAGCCAGAGCACAACTCCGACCAGTGATCCAAGAAACGCTCCTACCAGTCCTGCCAGAACATTTGATCCGGAACTCTTTGCTTTTTTCCCCTGTGGATTCATAGTCTCCTGATCGTAGCCCTGGCCATATGGCTGACTCTGTCCATACATCTGGTTCTGGCCATACTGTGGATTCTGTCCATACATCTGGTTCTGGCCATACTGATGATTCTGACCGTACTGCTGTCCCGGATAATAGTTGTCCGTCTGTGAGGCAGCTCCACTATCCGGTTCAGCCGGATTGTTATACCGGTACATAGGACTGGTCTCACTGTGAGTTATTCCAAATTCATTCGGTACATACTGCAAGGCTGCCGGATTTGGCGCAAACGGATCCATACTACTACTACCACTACCCGCACTGAAACGCTGTCCCGGATATCCCATCTCCTCATTATTCATATTGTCTCCCATAATTGATTACTCCTCCCTTTTCTCGTATCTTTACTGATTACCTAATAGTATCCATACTATTCCGCCATTTGTCTCATTGCCGGTGAATGTATATGTTCCAGGCACAAGACTGCCTGAATATCCTGACCTGAGCAGCCAGTCATAATACTCATCTGCATCCCTGATGCCTATCTGTCCAAGCAACTGGCATATCTCGTATGCTGATGTGCCGGCTCCAAATGTGATCTCTCCGCCGCCATTGTCATACTTGATGGCACTCGCTTTCACAGCCTCTGTCGCCGCCTCGGTAGTCTTATTTGTGCTGCTTCCTGAACCGGTCTGCGAATTCTTATCCTCTGTATAGCCGTTGTCCTTGGCAGATGGAACTCTCTCTGTCTTATCAGAAAGGCCTCCGTTGTTATCTGTTGTGCCGGTTTCATTTGACTTGTCGGAACTTCCGGTAGTACCACTGTTGCTTCCGCTGCCGCTCTCTGCATCGCTCTTGCCATTTTCTGACTTGCCTGTCTCTGTTGTAGTCTTATCGGCATTGGCATTCTTTTCCGTGGTTACTTTCTCTGTCGTTGTCTTTTCTGTCGTCTTATCCTCGGTCTTCTTCTCTGTTGTCGTCTCTGTTGTCGTCTCTGTTGAAGAATCCTCTGTGCTCTTATCCTGCTGCTGACTTACGACCGCCGTCTTGCCCTGACCTGAATCAGTTTTTCCGGCATTTCCAAAATTAAACGCAACAGTCATGGTAAGTGCTCCTATCACCAGCCCTGTACCAAGGCCTCTGAAATAACTTTTTTTATACATAGCTTACCTCCTGGACTGATTACTGTTTGTCAGCCTCATTGATCTTGTCTATCATAACCTTAGCCTCGCCAACTCCTATTCCAAGCTTGTTTGCGATCTCCATGATGCTGAGTCCCTTCTTGTGCAGGTCTGCAACCTGTGACTCTACATCTGTGCCTTCATCCCATATATCAACAACCTTGTTCTGAGCAGCTTTCTTCTTTTTTCTCTTCTTTGAACGATTGTTTCTAGATCTGGCTGCATTGTTATTATCAGCGATCGCTGCGGCTGCCTTCTCAGGATTTTCAGCCTCTACCACTGTAAATGCACTGTCTGTTACCGGTGCATCCTCCACACTGACTGCTTTCTCGGCAGCCTCTGCATCTGCAGCAGCCTCAGTGCTGCTCTCTGACTCGGTATTCTCTGTCTTTGCGTCATCTTCTGCTTCAGCATCAGCTTTAGTCTCAGCTCCATCTGCTGTCTCTGTCTTATCTGCTGCCTGGGAATCATTTTCTGACTGAGCTTTCTCTGCACCCGGCTCAGTCTTCTCTGATCCGTTATCTGTCTCCGCAGGCTCTGACTCGGAAGTCTCTACAGGCTCAGGCTCATCGTATGTCACAGGCTCCTTCTCACTGTTGTCATCCGGATCATATGCCTCGTATGCATCCTTAAGGCTCTGGTTGATGTAATCTATCATCTGCTTCTTGGCCTTCTCTGACAACTGTTTCTCACAAGCCTCAAGCTCTGTCTGCATCTTCTTCTTTGCAGCCTCTATACCCTCCTCGTATGCCTTGACTGCATCATCTATCTTCTTCTGGGTATCAGCCTGGGCTGTCTCATTTGCCTTGACTGTGCCGGCTCTGAACTCATCCAGTTCCTTCCTTGTGCTGTCCATGAGCTCACTCATTTCCTTTTTTGAACTCTCTCTCATCTCAGCAAGTTCTTTTTTCGATGACTCCCTGACCTCATCAAGGCCCTGTTTCATGTCTGATTTCACAGCTTCGCCCTGTTTCTTCAGCTCATTCTTCTTCTTCTCTACAAGGCTGTTACAATACTCATCAAGCTTCTTCTCCAGATTCTCCCTGCTCTCATCCATCACAGAATTCTCTGTATTCTCTTTTGAACCGTCAGTGAGGAAAAAGCTTACTATCACTATCGCTACACCTACTATCAATGTCACTATTGCCGGTATCATATATGTCTCTCCTTTTCGATGTATTTATAATTCTGTTCTCAGGCATTCTTCAGTTCATCAAACACCACATCATTCAGCACTTTTATGTACGTGCCCTTCATTCCCGATGATCTCGCCTCGATAACACCTGCGCTCTCAAACTTTCTGAGTGCGTTCACTATAACCGATCTTGTTATGCCTACCCTGTCTGCGACCTTGCTTGCCACCAGTATTCCCTCTTCGCCGTCAAGCTCGGAAAAAATATGTTTGATCGCCTGCAGCTCTGAAAACGACAGAGTGTTGATCGCTGATCTCACTATGGCCAGCTTGCGGTTCTCCTCAGCATTCTCCTCATTGAGCGCCCGCATCATCTCAAGTCCCACAACGGTGGTTCCATATTCGCCAAGAATGATGTCATCTATATCGTACTCAGTCTGAAGTCTGTACAGAAACAGAGTTCCAAGTCTCTCTCCTGCTATATCAATAGGAAGGAGCAGACCATGATACTTGTCTATATCCTTTCCATCAAATCCAAGTGTCGTCAGATTAACATTCTCCTTAGTGGACAGGACGAGAAGAAGACGCTCGTTGAGCATGTTGTCTATGAGACTTCCTACCTTACCCTCAATGAGCTCATGGATCTCCGGAATATCCTCTCTGTTCTTGAGTCCGAGTATCTTGCCCTTCTTGCTTATTACCATCACATTTGAAGCAAGAATGTCGCTGAGCACATCACAAATGTCATTAAAAACAACCTTATGTGAATTGTTATTGTGCAATAACTTGTTGATCTTTCGTGTTTTATCTAACAATTGTACACTCATAAGTTATCCTCCATTTTTTTATGTAACAAAAAGTATCTTTTGCTCGAAATATTATGACTATTTGTGATTCTACCACAACAAAATTAACATAACAACCCTATTTTATGTAAAGTTGTCCTAAAAACGAAGATTTAAGAAAGTGTTGATTTTACTGGGTTTTCTAGCCACAACATATAGTGGTCAGTCTTTTTTTCGACACAATTTTAATAATTATGACAACCATCCACTTCTTTTAATTTTTCTACAATTCAACAAAAAAACAGACAAATTCACTAATTGTCTCCAATTAGGAATCTGTCTGTCACATATCTTATATCTTAATTATTTATCAGCAGTCTCCGCCGCCTTGTTGTTGCAGGTATAACCACACTCCTGATCTGAGCATACCAGCTTGTTGCCCTTTACTATCATGTACTTTCCACATTCAGGACATTTCTCATTGCTTGGCATTGCCCATGACATGAAATCACACTCAGGTGCATTGATACATCCATAGTATCTTCTGCCCTTTCTCGTCGTCTTGATGACAACGTCTCCACCACACTTAGGACAGGTAACACCTATCTTCTCGTAGAACGGCTTTGTAAATCTGCACTCAGGGAATCCAGGACACGCCAGGAATTTGCCGTGAGGACCATACTTGATGACCATGTTTCGTCCACACACGTCACACACTTCCTCGGACACCTCATCCTCTATCTTGATGGACTCAAGTTCTGCCTCCGCCTTCTTCACCGCCTCGTCGAGATCCGGATAGAAATTGCGGACAACCACTTTCCAGTCCACGGTTCCCTCTCCTATCTTATCGAGAAGGGACTCCATGTTAGCCGTGAAATTCACATCTATGATAACCGGGAACGCCTGCTCCATGCTCTGGTTAACCGCATCACCTATGGCTGTCACATATAACTTCTTCTGTTCCTTAGTTATATATCTTCTCGCAAGTATGGTCGATATGGTTGGCGCATAGGTACTTGGTCTTCCAATTCCAAGCTCCTCCAATGTCTTGACAAGCAATGCCTCTGTATATCTTGCAGGTGGCTGTGTAAAATGCTGTTTCTCCTCAAGGCCGTCAAGCTCCAGCACATCGCCCTCAGCAAGATTGTTGATTCCCGCAACTGTCTCTCCTCTGTCATTGTCCAGATTGTATACAGCAAGGAATCCGTCAAATGCTATCTTTGATGCGGATGTCTGGAATGTCGCATCGCCGCAGCTTACCTTTACACTCTTGACAGAATATACCGCCCCCGCCATCTGGCTCGCAAGGAAACGACTGTATATGAGCTGATACAGTCTGAACTGATCCCTTGAGAGCTGCTCCTTTACCATGACCGGTGACAGAGTCACATCTGTAGGTCTGATTGCCTCATGGGCATCCTGTATCTTCTTGTCTGTCTTGGCGCGTCCATTTGAATCGCCAATATATCTCTCGCCGAAATTGTCTTTTATATATTCGTCAGCAGCAGCAACTGCTTCCTCTGATATTCTAGTGGAATCTGTTCTCAGGTATGTTATGAGACCTATCGTTCCACGGCCCTTGATATCAACTCCCTCATAGAGCTGCTGTGCGATCCTCATCGTCTTGGATGTCGCAAAATTGAGCTTCGATGAAGCCTCCTGCTGCAGCATACTTGTTGTAAATGGCAGCGGTGCCTTCTTGTTTCTCTCACTCTCTTTTATGGACTTTACAACGTACTCTCCATCCTGAAGACCGCTGAGTATCTCATCGAGTGCCGCTCTGCCTGATATCTCTTCCTTATTCTTACCATCTCCGGTAAACTTGAACGTGATAGGCTTCTTGAGCTTGCCGCCGGTCAGATTCGCGTCCAGTGTCCAGTATTCCTGCGGGATAAAATCATTTATCTCCTTCTCCCTGTCACACACGAGCTTGAGTGCAACAGACTGTACACGTCCGGCAGAAAGACCTCTCTTGATCTTTGCCCAGAGAACCGGGCTGATCTTGTAACCAACAAGTCTGTCGAGCACTCGTCTCGCCTGCTGTGCGTCCACAAGGTTCATGTCTATGTCCCTTGCCTGCTTTATAGAATTCTTTACCGCATTCTTTGTGATCTCATTGAACGTAATTCTCTTGTAATCCTTATCCTCCAGCTTAAGTGCTTTCATCAAATGATAGGATATAGCCTCTCCCTCACGGTCCGGGTCAGTTGCGAGATAGATCTTGTCGGCCTTCTTAACCGCTTTTCTCAGAGCGGCAAGGATATCACCTTTACCCCTTATAGTGATATATTTGGGCTCGAAATCATTATCGACGTCTATTCCCATCTGACTCTTTGGCAGATCTCTCACATGGCCATTCGAAGCAATCACCTCATAGTTTGATCCAAGAAACTTTTTTATTGTCTTAGCTTTAGCCGGAGACTCAACAATAACAAGATTTTTTGCCATAGCTATCTGTCCTTTCTGTAGGTTTCCTGTAATTCTTATCATCCCAGAGCATCTTCCGGCATGTTCATTTTCATGGTCAAGCTCTGACATAATAATTTCTTACCAACTGTTTTATCAATTTTTTCTGTTCTAATTCATACAATATCTGAGTCAACTCAGACACTGAAATCCCAGTCTCGAAGCATATATCATCTATATGCCTTGATTCCAAACGTACACAACTATACACTTTTTTCTCTGCAGGCGCAAGTAAATTTTTGTTAAATGCCTTTGATTCAGCTCGGTTTATGCCCATTTCATCGAGTATATCCTCCACCTGTGTGACACACACCGCCCCCATTCTGATAAGTCCATTACAGCCTCTGCTGCCCGAATCCGTGATTCTCCCGGGAACAGCATACACTTCCCGTCCCTGCTCCAGCGCCTGGTCCGCAGTGATCAGAGAACCGCTTTTTTCCCTCGCCTCAACGACGAGCACACCGGACGAAAGTCCACTGATTATCCTGTTCCTGTACGGGAATCTGAAAGCATCCGGTCTTATGTCAAGCCCACATTCCGACAGCACTACTCCGCCGCCATTTCTTATGTCGTGATATATATCATAGTTCTCCCTCGGATACGGAACATTTATACCACTTCCGAGCACAGCCACAGTCTTTCCTCCGGCCTTCATGGCAGCTCTGTGCGCAGCGCCATCTATTCCCAGTGCCATTCCACTGACTATAGTAACCCCTGATGCTGCAAGCTCCCCCGACAGCCTGTCGGCAGCTTCCCTTCCGTACACAGAGGCCTTTCTTGCCCCTACCACCGCAACCGCAGGGTCCAGATCCGCCAGCACATCAACATCCCCTGCTGCAAACAGAAGCATTGGGGGATCCGGTATATCATACAGCTTCCCGGGATACAGCTTATGTCCCGGATAAATATATGTAATGTCATTTCTTCGAAGCTCCTCTGCATATGCCGCAACTTTCCCGGCATCCCTGTGTTCAAGGAATCCGTCAGCCTGAGCCTGTGTGAGTTCATCCCGGAGCTGTTCCTCAGAAGTGTTCCACAGTCCTCTTATACCTCCGTATTTCATAGCAACGTTCATCTTCACAGTGTGAGTCATCCTGCTTATCATCCCAAACCAGAGATAAAGTAATTCCTCCGTCATGTCACACACCTCCCTGAATGTCCGCATTTCTGAAGAACACCGCTTCTCTCAGGTGTTTTATCCCGACCTCAGGATCTCCATCGAGATCCGCAATAGTCCTGGCTATCTTGAGTACCCTGTATGCTCCTCTCGCAGTCATATCCATCTCGGCAAAACAGTCCTCCATGAAATTCTTTGCCTCGCCGTCAAGTACTACATATTTACTGCATAATGCCGAATCCATCTGGGAATTGAACCGTATATTTTCACCGCTGAACCTTTCACTCTGTATCCTCTGGGCTCTCAGCACACTCTCCCTCATTTCTGCTGAATTCTTCCCTGTCCGGTCACCAAATAACTGTCTGCAGTCCACCTTTCTAACATCCACATTTATATCTATCCTGTCAAGCAGAGGCTTGCTTATCCTGGCATTATAATTCCTGATCTGCCTGACCGTGCATGTACACCTGTTCATATCCGGGTACTGTCCGCAGGGGCATGGATTTCTCGCCGCAACCAGCATGAAGTCCGCAGGAAATCTGTATATTCCACCAAGCCTTGATATACTGACCTCACCGTCCTCAAGGGGCTGTCTCATGACCTCGAGCACGTTCCGGTTAAACTCCGGCAGCTCATCGAGAAACAGCACTCCACCGTGTGCAAGACTTATCTCTCCTGGTCTCGGATTATGCCCGCCGCCGGACAGGGCATGCAGGGATATCGTATGATGAGGTGCCCGGAATGGACGGCGGTTTATTATATGACAGGATTCATCCAGAAGCCCCGCCACACTATACACCTTCGTTATCTCTATACTCTCCTCAAGGCTGAGTCTCGGAAGTATCGTCGGGATACGTCTGGCTATCATGGATTTGCCTGCCCCGGCGGGGCCTGTCATGAGTATGTTGTGCATTCCCGCCGCGGCTATCTCCACTCCACGTTTAAGGGATTCATGCCCCATTACCTCAGAGAAATCCACTTCAGCTTCATCCCCTGACGTATCCAGCATGGCTTCTACATCAACATATTCAGGCTCTATGGTCTGTATACCACTCAAGTGATCGACCAGCTCTCCTATACTTGTGACCGGTATAACAGTCATCCCACGTATAATGGCGGCCTCCCTGGAATTCCCCGCCGGCACTATGCAGTTCCTCACACCTTCGCTGTACGCAGAGTGAACTATGGACAGCACACCGCTCACCGTATTCACATGTCCGTCAAGCCCCAGCTCTCCAAGGATAAGTATGTTCTTTATATTGTCTGTTGGAATAACGCCCATGGACGCCAGCATACCCGCTGCGATGGGCAGATCGAAGGCAGTGCCTTCCTTTCTGATATCCGCCGGAAAGAGATTGATCGTTATTCTCTTCGGAGGAATGTTGAAACCGGAATTGCGCAGTGCAGTCCGGACCCGTTCTCCTGCTTCCTTCACGCAGGAGGACAGGTATCCGACCATATTCATAACGGGAAGCCCATCGTGTATATCCGTCTCCACTGATATGAGCGTCCCGTCGATTCCCTGTACAAGTCCACTTAATACTTTACTATACATAAGCAAGTGCTCCTTCCCGCTCTGCCGAGCAGCCTCTCCATCGGAGCACATATTACACTAAAAAGGATATCCCATAATCAAACACAAGTCAAACTCCATTTTGTATACCTGTTTGGAATATCATATCCTTGACTTTTTCCTTTTTCTGCTGCCCTTAACCAGCTTCACCGAAGCCACCTTAAGCAGCACAAATGATACTGCGAGATTCACGCACACAGAGATCACAGCCATATGATCCACCACAAAATTCGTGTATTTACCGTATCCCGTCATGGTTTCCACCACAGATTCATCCTCGAGCAATCTGAAGAAATTTTCTGCTATCCATATGGCAGGATTGACTGCATAGCACACTGCCTTTCCCATCATATAAACAGCATAACTGCTTCTTGAACCATCCGACATATACATCATGGATTCAAAAACCTTTCCTATCGCATATGATAAAAACACAACAGCCGCTATAGTCACTATGGTTGATATGGCTGCCGACACAGAAGTTCTCTTCACGCAGGAGTAAAATATTCCGATACTACCAACGTATATATCAATAAAGAGAACCATTCCAAGGTATTTGAACAGTTCGTCCCAACCCATTCCTCCAACTATGAATGCAACCGCCATAAACGGAAGAGTTGCTATGACATACATTGCCGTGGTGGCAACTGCCGACAGGAGCTTTCCGACAACTATCGATATAGGTCTTACCGGAGTCGTCAGCATGATCTCAAGCGTCTGTCTCTCCCTCTCACCGGATATTGAGGTGGATGTGATTATCGGAACTATAAGTCCTATTATGCACAGCTCACACACCGCAAGCACTGGAAACATCTGTGCAATATTTGAATAATACACCTGGTATGCTGAGCCTCTGCTCGTCATGAAGAGCATTCCGACAACCAGCGCAAACATGCAGTTGATGAGTGTTATCGTCACGACCATTCTGGCACTTCTCGCATTTACCAGAATATCCTTCTTCAATATGGGATTAATAATTGTTCTTCGCGCCACGATTCTCACCTCCCGTAATCTTAAGGAACAGGGATTCCAGATCTTCCTTCTCCCTGAAAAACTGATGAACGTGCACACCGTTGTCCACAAGACTTCTGAGAAGCTCGGCGTCAGACTCCCTCGTGCCTGAATAATAGACAAGAATTTCTCCATCTTGTATACTTATGCGATCCACATTGAATCTTTCCTTCACAATGACAGATATCCTGTTGGCTGAGGCCTCCGCATCAAGTCCCAACATATATCCCTTTATCCTTACAGGAGGCATGTTCTTATCACCATTTACAATCTCATCCACGCTTCCGCTGGCCACTATCTTTCCGTGGTCTATGACACCTATACTCGTACACATCTCTGAAAGCTCCGGCAAAATATGCGAGCTTATCACGATGGTCTTGCCCATCTCCTTCAGATCACGCAGTATATTCTTCATATCATGTCTTGACCTTGGATCCAGACCCGAACTCGGCTCATCGAGCACCAGAAGCTCGGGATCATGTATGAGTGCTCTTGCTACACAGAGTCTCTGCTTCATACCTCTTGAAAGGCTGTCGACGAACTCGTCCTTTTTATCCTGAAGGGCAACAAGCTCCAGATATTTATCTGCGACTTTCTCCACTTCACGCTTGCTCATGCCGTACATGGAGCCATAAAAATCCATGTACTCCATGACCTTCAGATTGTCGTACACACCGAAAAAGTCAGGAACATATCCTATCTTCCGTTTCACATCCGCAGGTCTGCCAAGTGCGTCTACACCGTCTATGGTGACCTTTCCCGATGTGGCTTTAAGGAGTCCGCACATGATCCTCATGGTTGTCGTCTTACCGGCACCATTTGGTCCGACAAATCCGAATATCTCGCCTTTATCAATATGAAGGTTCATATGATCGAGCGCAACAAACTTTCCATATCTCTTGGTGAGTTCTTCTATATCAACCATTACCGGGCACCTCCCCTCGCACTGATATGTGGAAGGTAACTGTCCACATAATAATCTCCCTGCTGAGGAGATATAAATCTCATAGCCAGGCATCCGTCCGACATATATTTGTCAAGTTCCTGCCCCTTTATGATCGTCTGTCCATCGGCAAATACCGTGTCATATTCGCCGGTCTCTCTGTTGAGCATCTGCACTACGACCTTGCTCTTGCCGCTTCCCGCCTGGGTCTTATCGTATATCAGTTCCGTTATATCATCATTCTTGCCAAATCTGATGTTAACGTCCACGGTTTCAGAATACATCAACAGATCGTCATCACCATAATCTGATCCGCCGATTCCATTCTCATCCCTGTCATAAATGCTGTAATAATAAACTCCATCCACATCCTCATATTTAAGGGTATCTATGTCGTATACCATATAGCTGCCATAATTTTCCGTATCGGCATCACTCATCATATCCGGATTCCGCTGTATGGTTCCCCACACAGCCACAACGCCGTCATCTGCAGCGAGTCTACTGTACTGGGCAAGCCGGAGCTGCATGTAATAATTTCTGGACCATTCCGCCGACGATTCACCATCTCCGAAATAATCCTCACCATACTTCTTCGTGTAATATGATCTCATTCCGTCAAGTATGGAGCCGCCGTCAAATTTGTGTGTATTCTTCTTGTTTATCCGTATGGTATCTCCCGCTCTCAGGACATCAGCAACGTAATAATATCCCTCGGACATGACCACAAGATTCTCCACATCGTACGAGGTGTCATTTGTCAATGTTCCCTCAAAGCCATCTGTATATAATGTCAAATTCTTCCGAATCCTTCCAATATCGTTGCTTCCATCAAAGCTTGCATTAGCTGATATAGTGCCAAATGAACGATTGCTGTAATAATTCAGTGTAACGCCATCTTTTCCGTCATTTTTTACCGCATTGAGATTGTCATAAAAGCTGGATCCCATGGAATTATCCATCTCGATGTTGGAATATTTGCTGTTGATATCTATCTTGTATTGGCCTGATCTGCCGCCTATTATATATGAATATGCATCCTCCCGCTTGGTATCACCGCTTATATCCGCAGCCACAAATGTAAGTCCGATAGGCTTTGTAACTCTGTACTTGAGGCTTACCATATATATGGCACCTGTACCGATAATTGCACATACCGGGATAACTCCCCATATGAGTTCCTTCTTTTTGAGCCTGCTGAGGACGATGTACGCCACAGGACCACACACAATGATATATATGATCAGCACGAGCATAATGACAACAGGTGACGGGGTGCTTCTCTTGTTGGCTGCATTTGCCACATCATATCCATAATATGTGCCTCCATAATACCAGCCTCCATCGATCCAGTTATGTGTCATATCCGTAAAGCCCGCCTCCAGAGCAGCCTGCGCCTGGGCAGTCTTATCCTTCTCATCAGTCTGTGCAAGTGAATATGGGAGCACCACGATCCTGCCATGTCCCATATTCAGATAGTACCCATCTGAGCCGTCCAGCTCATGTACCTTCTGTGTGTCATTAACAGCGGAGACAAAGTCCCCGTCAAAGCTGCTGAGTTCATTTTCACCTGACGATTTTGCCAGTATCATAGCTCCACCACTGTACACCCATTGTTTTATGGCAGCACTCTGCTTCTCTGACAATCCCGACAGATCATAATCATCCACCAACAGGTACTCTATAGCCTCCAGTCCCTCCTCGGACTCAGGAATGTCTGAGGGTGATAATGCAACAGTCTCTACCTTTGCATTATCATACACATTGTCCATGGAGACATCCTCTATATAAGACATGGCATCCTGTCTGTCACTCATCACGCCCACCGCGGCTACCATATCATTGCCCTCTATACTCAGTGAATCCCGCTCTGAGTACACCAGCTCTCCGTCACTGTCCTTGATCTCAACCTTTGCTATACCGGAGCCCATATTATCGACACAGAATTCCAGCGTTGTATTTTCACCCGCCTTGAATTCCACATCTCTGGCATATGTCATATTCTTCGTGCCGAAGCCTTCGGAATAGCTCGTCTGTACAGACACATTTCCCACAAAATCTGTGTCGCACACAATATCCAGCCTGATAACACTGCCTCTGTCATTTACCGCATATCCATTGAGTCCATACTTTAGCTGTATATCAAAATCAGGGTTATTTTCAATTATCCTCTGTTCAACCCGTCCATATGCACTATCTGTGTTCGTTTCCGCCATAGCTGGACAGATCATACCTCCAAGCAGCATAAGTGCAACCGCACCGCCACACGCAAGTTTCGCCGATCTGATCATAAGTCTTTCCTTCCAATTTGACTTTATTTTTTACACTAAACTTATAATAAATTCTGCCGGTAAATAACGCAACTTACACTTTCGTAAGGACACGTCAAAGCTCTTCCGGCATTCCCCGGCTGCGCAAAAAAAGCTCCCCGGATACATCAAATATCATGTATTCAGGGAGCTGCTCAACTCTTAACTGAAATATACTACCTCTTCATCAGGCGCACTTGTGAGTGTGACCTTCTCCGCTGTGAGAACAGGTCCTTCACCTTCAAAATCCGGGTAATACTCGTAGCCTATCTTGGCTGTGACATCAACCCACTGTCTGTCCACAAGATTCTTGGCACCCTGATAGTAGCACTTAAATCCGACAAACTGGATATCCTCTACACAGCATGTCATGGCAAATCTTCCAGGAACAAATGCATTGCTGCCGTACTGCTTTGGTCTGAATACCATGGCCTTGAAGTGGATCTTCTTGCCATCGTATCTCTCCTTCATGTCAGATGCATCCACATACCAGATACCGAAATCATCATCCGGCAGCTCTATCACATCTGCGCTCACATCGTATGGCAGATCCTCAGGTTCATTTGTCTCAGGTGCAATGGAGCCATCCTTCATCTCAAAGATGATCTGTGCTCTTCTGTTCACCGCCTTGATGGATCTTCTCCACTCAGGGATCTTAGAATTCTCATCACATCTGTTGAAGATGACCATGTCTGCACTGTTGAACTGCTCAACCATGGTTGCCTTCATGTTCTGTGAGTACACATCATATGTCTCCGCATTCACAAATGAGATGACCTGGACAACTGTCCATCCCTTTGGAACCCTTATCTCAAATATCTTATCGAGCTTCCACATACCATTGTACTCGATCATGACCTGTTCCGGATTGTATTTGTCCTGAAGGTCAAGGAGATGGTCTGTGGTGAGCTGATCTTCCTCTATGAACTCTGTATATATATTAGCCTTCTTCAGAGCCTCAAGATCATACTCCTCCTCTCCGTCCTCACAGACGAGAAGAAGTGTCTTGGCTCCACCTGTAAAGCCTCTGTCCATCAGTGTCTCCTTGGCAAATGTTGTCTTACCGCTCTCAAGGAATCCCATGAACACATATACAGGTATCTCTTTATTCTGACGTCCCATCATATTAACTCCTTATCATAGAACAACCTTCTTAAACCTCGAACAGTTCTGCAAGGTCGTCCTCCTTAAGCTTGCTTCCTATTACGCAAAGCTTACCAGTGATGTCAGCCTTGCCCTTTCTGACCTCAAACTCGCCTGGTACAAGATCAAAGTACAGCCACTCACCTGCATCGCTAGGTACGATACCCTTTGCTCTGAGGATAACACCGTACTTCTCTGTGTCAGCCAGAGTGTCAAGGATCTCTCTGAGTTTGTCCTCATTGTACTTGTGTGGTGTCTCCTTGCCCCAGCTTGTAAATACCTCATCTGCATGATGATGGTGGTGATCATGGTCATGGCAGCCACATGTACACTCATCGCCATGGTCGTGATCATGATGATGATCGTGGTCATCGTGGTCGTGTTGATGCTCGTGCTCGTCGTGATCGTGGTGATGCTCGTGCTCATCGTGGTCGTGATGATGCTCATGGTCGTCATCATGGTCGTGATGATGGTCATGGTCGTGACAGCCACATGTGCACTCATCGCCGTGGTCGTGGTCATGATCATGTCCCTTCTTAGCCTCATCCATCATTGTCTCCTCAAGAGACTTGTAGTTCTGCATAGCCTCTCTGATGGCTGCTCCATCGATCTCATCCCATGGAGTTGTAATGATGGTTGCATGATCGTTCTTCTCTCTGATCATGGCTACAGCCTTCTCTATCTTGTCCTGTGTAGTAGTCTGTGTTCTGCTCAGGATGATAGTGTTAGCACTCTCGATCTGGTTGTTGAAGAACTCGCCAAAGTTCTTCATATAAATCTTAACCTTTGACACATCGGCAACTGTTGTGTAGCTGTCGAGCTCTACATCAAGATCTCCTGATACATCCTTTACTGCCTTGATAACGTCAGACAGCTTGCCAACTCCTGATGGCTCAATGATGATCCTGTCAGGTGTGTAATCTGTGATAACCTGCTTAAGTGCAGTACCGAAATCTCCGACCAGTGAACAACAGATACAACCTGAGTTCATCTCTGTGATCTGAACGCCGGCATCCTTCAGGAAACCGCCATCGATTCCTATCTCACCAAACTCGTTCTCTATAAGAACCAGCTTCTCTCCCTTAAATGCCTGCTCAATAAGTTTCTTGATCAACGTTGTCTTGCCAGCTCCAAGGAAGCCTGAGATAATATCAATCTTTGTCATATCAATCACTCCTTAAACAAATTTATATTAAGACCATGTATACTAAATACACGGTCTTTGATATCTACATCCACATGATTATACTCGATTGCTTTTATTTTTGCAAGAAATCAGACATCATATGTGGATTATTGAGTATTTATTTCATGTGTACATCCATCTGATTAAATGGAATCTCTATGTCATTCTCGTCAAATGCCTTTTTCAGCTTCCACATGGCATCCCACTTGGCATCAAAGAACTTCTCTATCGTGGCATAGAACTTCACATACATATTGATCCCACTGTCTGCAAATTCATCTATATAGAACAGAATCTGCTCATCCGGAAGATAACCATCCACATCCTTAATGGTCTCAATGGTAACCCTCTTGACCTTCTCCATATCAGAATCATACGCAACAGAAAATGGTATATCCACCCTCCTCATATCATGCTCTGTCACATTCACAAGGGATGTGTTGGATATGTTGCCATTCGGTATGACGACTGATTTGTTGTCGAAAGTTATCAGCCTTGTATAGAATATGTCTATGGACACGACTGTTCCTTCGCAGTGGGTATTGTTCTCCACAATATAGTCACCGACCCTGAATGGTTTTAATATGAGAATCAACAAGCCGCCCGCAAGATTCGACAGACTTCCCTGAAGTGCAAGTCCGAGGGTAACCCCCGCTGTGCCTAGTATAGTTATAAATGAAGTGATCTGAAATCCCACAATGCTCGCCGCAGTGAGCACGATCAACACATTCAGAACAATCTTGACCGCAGATATGAAAAAACCAGCAACGCTTGGATCCAGCTTTGACCTCTCAAAACTCTTCCTGAGTATCCTGAGCAGCAACTTCACCAGCTTGAAGCAGACGACCATGAATATGACAGCCACAACTATACTGCCAAGCTTGGACATACACCAGTCTGTAAGCTTCTGGATATACTGCCCTACGATACTTACCTGATCCGTGGCCTCCTTCACCGCATCCCCGACCACACTCTCTGTGGTCGCAGTATCAGCCGCCATGTTATACAGATCACCAATCAATAGCATAAATGTCTATTCCTCCTATTTTACATGGGCAAACACTGCAAATGACAGTGCAGGAGCACTCACTTCTATCACGCCATCCGCCGCAGTCTCATATCCTTTGTTATTGTTGCCCTCGCCTCCGTATTTCAGGTTATCACTTGAGAAGATCTCTCTGTACTTTCCATCCGTCTCAACCGGAAGCTTATATCCTGTCACATTTTTAAGTCCGAAGTTGCAGACAATATACACATCATCTGCGACATCCAAACCATGTCTTACAAATGATATTACCTGCCCCTTCTCCTGTATATCAAGTGCACTGCCGGCAAGGTCCCTGCCATAACCGCACAGAGCATTCTTTGTATCGTATAATTTGTTGAGTTCCTTTATATATTTCTGGAAATAGCTGTTTGCATCGAACTCAAGAACCGACCAGTCGATCTGGGTTCTTCCGTCAAATCCGGCAAATCCGCCTAATTCCTGTCCCATAAACGTCAGCTTTCTTCCAGGTAGTGACATGGTGAGACCAAACAGAAGTCTGAGATCAGCATACTTGTCCTCATAGCCACCCGACATCTTGGATGCGTAACTTCCACGCTCATATGCAACCTCATCATGGCTGAGCGCCCATACGGTATCATCCTTCTCGTCAAATGGTATACCACATGTATAATCCATAAAGCTTCCTCTGTTCACTGGAGGTATCATCATGAAATCTGTCACTCTGGACACAGCTTCATTATTCCACCTGAGATCTGTCATAACATCATCACCTGCAGTGCCGAGGTTTGTTCTCAGTGCTCTGATAAGCTCCTCATCCTCCAGCCTTACTCCGTCCAGATGATATGTATCTATCCAATATGCGATACAATCTATATCCCTCACAGATACCATATCCATGATAACGCCTATTCCCTTGCTGTGGAAATGATCGACCATGGCCATGAACTCCGTAGGTGTTCCAAATCTCGATGTTGGAGCGAACATTCCCACGGTATCATAGCCCCAGCCATTGTCATCTCTGTATTCCATAAGTGGCATAAACTGTATGTAGTTGTATCCCATATTCTTCACATACATGGCAGCCTCTTTGCCAAATTCGAGATAGTTAAGGGGATATCCATCTGAGTTTCTCTTCCATGTCGGCATGTGGACCTCATATATATTTACCGGGGCAGATACACTGCCTCTCTTCTTCATATATGAAGAGTCTGACCAGCTATACTCAAGCTTTGCAAGTACCGACGCATTTCCCGGTGCAACCTCATATACCTCAGCGTAAGGGTCTGCAAATATATCTGTATTTCCATCTCTGTATAATGCCTCGAATTTGTATCTGGTATTCATGAGATCGCCCGGAATGAACAGCTCAAACATATCAGTGTAGTCAATCCTTCTCATAGGATTCACGCGTCCATCCCATCCGTTGAAATCTCCGACCACACTGACCCTGGTTGCCCCCGGCATATTCATGCAGAACGATACACCCTGTACACCATCGAGCGTGATCTGTCTTGCTCCAAACAGATCCTTTACATGGAAATCCGACAATATTCCATCGTCTCCATTTACCACCTTCATGACATTGACCGGATCCACGCTGTATCCGAATGAATACGGATCATAGAATTCAGCCGCCTGCTCGCCTTCTGTTATGAGCTTATATGCAAATGCCCCGCTATCCTCGATCTTCACTGTAAAAAATCCCTGTGAGCCTATCTCGGTCATAGGATACTTAAATATCGGCTCGCCTGTTTCTTCATTTATCCTGAGAACAAACGCAGCCGTAGCCCTCGGAAGGTATGCATTTACATAGCAGTCATTAAGGCACTGGTGCATACCAAGAATATGATGAGGATTGCCATGCGTACCCCTTGTTATCGCTGCAACCTCATCTGATTTCAATACAAATATCTCCATAAAACCCCTTCTCCTAATGTTAGTCTATCTTGTGTATAAATATTCCACTTCTGAGCTTTGGCTCAAACCACGTTGACTTTGGAGGCATGAGAAGTCCCGCATCTGCAATATCGAACAGCTCAGTGATGGATGTCGGATACATCGAGAAAGCAACCGCCATTCCTCCATCCACCAGACGCTCAAGCTCTGCAAGTCCTCTGATTCCACCAACGAACATGATCCTCTGATCAGTTCTAGGATCCTGTATACCAAGTATCGGTGCAAGCACATTATCCTGAAGTACCGATACGTCAAGTCTGCCCACAACATCATCCGGAACAACGCCTTCTCTTACATCCAGTCTGTACCAGCTTCCATCCATGTACATTCCCACCTGTCCTTTGACCTGTGGCTCCATCGGAACATCACTGGCTGTCACATCAAATATCTTTGATACTTCGTCCATGAATTCCTGCTTGTCATGTCCGTTGAGATCTTTTACCACTCTGTTGTACGGCATGATCATGAGCTGGTCATGAGGGAAGAGCACAGAGAGGAAATAATTGAATTCCTCTTCCCCGGTATATCCCGGATTCTTCTCTCTCATATGGATTCCCGCCTTGACAGCTGACGCTGCCCTGTGATGTCCGTCCGCAATATATATGTCATCTACGTCCTCGAACGCTGAGCGGATGGTGTCAATATCTCCCTGATCGTCGATGATCCATACATTGTGTGTTATTCCATCAGGCGATGTGAAGCCATAAAGCTTCTCTCCATTCTTCACTCTGCCTATGATCTCATCAACCTTATCTATAGCTCTGTACGCAAGGAAGATAGGTCCCGTCTGCGCCCCGCATGCCTCAACATGCTTTATTCTGTCTATCTCCTTGTCTTCTCTTGTGTTCTCATGCTTCTTGATGATCCCGTTCATATAATCATCTATAGAAGAACATGCCACAAGTCCTGTCTGATGTCTGCCATCCATGATAAGCTCATAAATATAATAGACTGGTCTGCGCTCCATGATATATGTTCCATCATCTATCATGCCCTGAAGCAGCTGACCAGCCTTATCATATACACATGGAGCATATGTATCCACATCTGGTCCAAAGGATGTCTCTGCTCTGTCCACTTTCAAAAATGATAATGGTTCGCGCTTGACCTCTATCTCTGCTTCCTGACGGTTATACACATCGTATGGCAAGGCAGCTACTCTGCCTGCAACATCTGGTCTCGGTCTATAGGCTCTAAAACTTCTGATTGTTGCCATATTCTCTACTCCTGTCATAAATATTTTATTGTATGTGCCAATTAACCTCTTACAGCCTTGACAACCTTCTTGATCGAATCCTCATATTCCTCTTCTGATGAGTTCTCGAATATGAAGAGATCCTTGATGTTTGTAGGCGGATTGAAGTTCTGGCTGTTGATGTACTCATCCCAGTGCTCAAGCTTCCAAGTATCTCTGTCTGAAGCTCTCTTGATCATTCTCTCATGACATACATCTTTTCTTGTATTTACCCAGATAACGAAGAGCTCTGCATCTTTCTCTGCAAGCTTAGCACGAAGATTGTCAAGATACTCATCATCTCTGATCTCCTCTGTGAACGGAGCATTGATGAGAACTGTATCATTGTAATCCAATGCCTCAAATGCAAGATCCAGCACACAGTAATACTCGTAATCTCTGATCTCCTTCTGGAAGAAGTCTGATGAACGGTTGTACTCCTGTCCGGCAACTACAAATATCTGCTTTGAAAGCACGATAAGTGTATCCTTGTCAAGGTATACACAATTGTGAAGTGCCTTTGCAACCTGCTTTGAAATAAATGTCTTTCCACATGCTGGTGGTGATGTAACTAAAATAAGCTTCTTCATATCTATAAATGCCTCCATGTAAATGAAATCAATTTTTCTAATAGTTTATCACAATTGCTATTTGCTTACAACATTTTTTAACGTTAAATAAAAATAAAGAACAGCAAAGAACAATATACGTAAAAAACCGTCAGACCTGTTTTGCAGGCCTGACGGTTAAGATCATATCTCCCAACTGTATGTTGTTATATTTTTATTTTACTATGATTGTACACTTTGCGTACTTACCACTGCCATCCTTAGCCTTACATTTAATTACCACACGGCCCTTCTTCTTACCTACTACTGTTCCACTTGTTGTTACGGTAGCGATCTTCTTATTTGAGGAAACCCAGGTAACTGCCTTGTTGTTTGCAGTTGCAGGACCTACTGTTGCCCTGAGTGTTATCTTTCCCCTTCTCTTTATGGTTGCTGTCTTCTTGTTTAACTTGATCGAAGAAACCATAATAACTGAATTGATTGTACACTTGGCAGTAATATTGCTTCCGTCCTTTGATTTACATGTGATAACTGCCGAACCCTTTCCAACAGCCTTGACAACTCCTGTTGATGAAACTGTTGCCACCTTGGTGTTCGATGATGACCATGTAACAGCCTTATTGTTTGCCGCTGCAGGACCTACAGTCGCCTTGAGTGTGAATGTCGCACCCTTCTTGATTGTCTTGTTTGTTGCATTGAGCTTGATGGATGTTACAGGCTGTGAAACCGTAACAGTACACTTTTCAAGCTTGCCGCTTCCATCCTTAGCCTTACACGTGATAACTGCTGTTCCCTTTGATACTGCTGTGATAGTACCATTGTTTACAGTTGCTACCTTGCTGTTAGAAGTTGTCCACTCAACATTTCTGTTATTTGCGTTAGCAGGAGCTACAGTCGATGTTATTCTGCCCTGTTTACCCACAAACAGATTCAGTTTTGTCTGATTAAGTTTTATTCCTGTAACCGGCTGGTTAACTGTAAGTCTGAGAGTTGCCTTGGCCTTTCTTCCTTCAATGCCTTCGACAGCCTCGCATGTGATAGTCGCTGTACCACGACCCTTAGCTACTATCTCACCGTTCTCATTTACTGTTGCAACTGCATCACTTGATGATGTCCACTTCAGTGCTGCACTGGCTGCATCCGCTGGATTGATAGTTGTATTTACTACAAATTTATCGCCAACATTTACTGTCTTGTTAGTCTCAGCAAGAACTATGGATGAAATCTGCTGAACGACAATGACCTCACATGTCTTTGATATGTTACTTCCATCTCTTGCAGTACATGTTATTGTTGTTGTTCCGGCTTTAACACCTGTTATTGTCCCGCTTGATACTGTTGCAACACCCGGATCACTTGACTGCCATATAACATTTCTGTCATTTGCATCTTCTGGAAGTACGGTCTGCTTAACAGTTCCACGTTCACCCACATACAGAGTGAGCTTTTCCTTGTCGAGTGTTATAACACTTACATACTTCTTTACCGTAAGAGTGAATGATGTTGTTTTCTCACTTCCATCAACTGCTGTAGCTGTGATAACTGTTGTTCCTCTGTCGAGGGCTGTTATCAAACCATCCTTGTCAATGCTTGCAACACTCTCATCTGATGATGCCCAGATGACTTCCTGATTCGATGCATTTGCAGGGGATGCAGTGCTTGTTACCTGCATTGTATCACCAGCATATATTGTTGTCCTGTCTCTGTTTATTCTAAGGCTTGTAACTCTCTGCTTTACAGTAATATTACATGTAACGTATATATCCTCAGACAGAGCGAACTTTATCACTGCCTCTCCTGGAGCCCTGGCGGTAATGGTTGCCTTTGTCTTATCAGATGAATTAACTGATACTGAAGCCACGCTTGTATTTGACGATGTCCATGCCATCTTATAAATACTTGTATCCTCTGCATCGATGATAGCCTCAAGTGATATAACCTTGCTGTCGGCATCTGCTCCCAGCAGAAGTTCTGCACTATCTATATTGAGTGATAAACCTTCCACCGGCTTCTGTACTGTCACATGGCACTTGCCATACGCCTTGTCTGTATCAACAGATGTACATATAACATCAGCCTCTCCTGGGTTAACTGCTGTCACATTGCCGTCAGAGTCAACTTTCACAACATCCTCATTTGAAGATGACCATATTACACTCTGCTCCTCTGCCGTATTTGGTGATACTGTAGCGGTGAGCTTATTGCTTCCACCAGCTATGAGAGTCATGCTCGACTGTGAAAGTGACACACTGTTTACTCTCTGTGCTACATTTACCTGTACTACAGTTTCAACCTCAGGGTTATCAGTTGATACAAAGTGGAGATATGCTATACCAGCACTCTTTGTTGTTATAACTTTCCTTGTCGCATTGAATGTGACGATCTTATTATTCTCGTTACCATTGGCATCTGTCACCTTACATGTAAAGCCAGAAATATCTGATGATGCAATTCCATCCTCAGTAACACACTTTACATCTAACTGCTTAGAGCCATTCTCAGCATATGTTCCACAGTCCATGTTGATGACTGCACCATCTTCATATGTTATCTGATTGCCCGCATCATCCTTCTTTGTCTGATCCACAAGATAAAGTCCTGTAACAGGCTTATGGCATGACATGTTCAGATATCCAACAGCTCTTCCGTTCAATATTACATGTATCTGGGCTGTTCCTGCAGAAACACATGTAAGTTCACCCGTCTGGGCGTCTATCTTAGCAACTCTCTCATTTGATGAGCTCCATGTTATATTCTCATGAGGATTCTTCTCGTCATCAGTTGCTGTGAGTGTGGTAACATCTCCTACTCTGAAGCTGAGAGTAGATGCACCAGACTCTGTAACTCCGCCATCAGTTGTATACCATACCACAAGTCTGAGCGGATTCTGTATGTTAAGTGTGAACTTAACCTTTCCAAGTCCTGCTCCTGTGTAATAATTGTATGTGATCTTCTGCTCATCAGGATCTGCAGTCAGGTTATATCCATCGATCTGTCCACCGGTTACAGTTGATGACTGATTTTTGGCATCTATTCCCTGTATTCCTGCATAACCTACTGTATCCTTGGTTCTTTCATATTTTGCATTGCCCTCTTTGTCATATACAGGTGGCAGATCAAGGTCATCCCACGCCTTGTGAAGTCCATACTGTGATGAGAACTCACCAAGATCATAATCATAATTAGGAGTCTCAAGAACTATGTCTCTGCTGTTTCCTGCACAACTGAACACTCCGCCTTCGCCATAAAGCTGAGGACACACGGATATATCTATAGCCACAAGACTATTGTTATCAAGATTGAGCTCCTTCAGATAATCATGGCCCTTCAGATCTATTCCCTGAAGATCATTATCCTCAAGATATAGCTTCTCCAACGCACTGTTTGATGCTATGTCAAGCTCTGCGAGGGAATTTGCAGATGCATCAAGGTTGATCAGCCCATTCAGGGTGGTTATATCAAGCTTATTTATACCTGTATCCTTAACATAAAGATTAGTAAGCTTGGTATTCTTTGTAACATCCACAACACCTAATGCATTACTGCTGACATCAAGACTGGTGAGGCTCGTATTCTGTGTCACGTCTATCGATGTAAGTCTTGTATTAGAACAGTTGAGGTCTGTGAGTCCTGGTGTATTATTGATATTAAGATCGACAATGTTACTGTTAGAACAGTCAAGTGAAGCAAGAGCTGTATCACCAGACACATCAAGCTTTGTGAGTGATGAACGAACACTTCCTCCTTCCGGTCCGGCACAGTACAGTGATGTGAGCTTCGTGTGACCTGACACATCAAGGACAGGCAGTGAACGCATGCTGTCACAATAGAGTGATGTAAGTTCCATGTTTGATCCGAGATCAAGTGTTGATATGGTGGTTCCACTTACACCAAGCACCTTAAGCCCCTTCATATTGCTGACATCTATCGATGAAAGGTTTGTTGAATTGGCATTGAGCAGTACAAGATTATTGTAATCAGCCAGAGATGTAAGGCTTGTGATCTTGTTTCCACTTATATCAAGATATGTAAGTTTCTCTGCACTTACCGGCAGAGTCAGACTGTCTATTCTGTTACTTGAGACATCTATATATTCAAGATTCTCAAGATTCTCTATATCAAGATTCCTTATAGACTGCTCATTACAATCCAGCTTTGACAGATTGGTGAACAATTCTACGCCATTCAAACTTGATATAGCAGGAGAACACTTCGAAACATCTATAGATGTTACATTCGCGATCTCCGCATCTGACAGATAACCATTACTGTCTGTATCGAAATTACTCGACACATAGCTTCTAAACGACGAATCCGTAAACGTGTCAGCTATGGATACGCCATCATCCGCTGCATAAACCGGGCCAACACTGGCCAGTGACTGGACAATCATCGCTGCACTCACAGCCGCTGCCAGCCATCTCTTCCCTTTTCTCATAAAATACCTCCCTTAGTAATTCATGGTTTATTTACAATTAATCTAATTTTAGTATACCTGTTTGTGCAATGTCAACATAATGTTATCAATAATACCGCATAATATGACGCCATGCAAAACAAAAAAATTGCCGGGACATGTTCACTTCATAGCAGCAACATTATCCCGACAGATCTTTATAATATTGTTAGTACAGATACTTCAAATATCCATATATTTTATTACTTCTTTGTGATATATCCCTTAGCCTTCAGAAGCTCTGCACAGAGAACTGCACCACCTGCAGCACCTCTTACAGTGTTGTGTGAAAGGCCAACGAACTTCCAGTCATATACTGAATCCTCACGGAGACGTCCAACGCTGATACCCATACCATTCTCGAAGTCAACGTCCAGAGCAACCTGTGGTCTGTTGTCCTCCTCAAGGTACTGGATAAACTGCTTTGGTGCACTTGGAAGACCAAGCTCCTGAGGCGCGCCCTTGAAGCTTGTCATAGCCTCGATGAGCTGCTCCTTTGTAGGATTCTTTCTGAACTTTACAAATACAGTTGCTGTATGTCCGTTGAGAACCGGAACTCTGATACACTGGCTTGTGATAGTGATTCCCTCTGCAGGAACGATCACACCATTCTCCTTGTCTACCTTACCCCAGATTCTGAGTGGCTCCTTCTCTGACTTCTCTTCCTCACCGCCGATATATGGGATGATGTTGCCAAGCATCTCAGGCCAATCCTTGAATGTCTTACCTGCTCCTGAGATTGCCTGATATGTGCTTACGATAACCTCGTATGGCTCAAATGGCATCCATGCTGTAAGTACCGGTGCGTAGCTCTGGATTGAGCAGTTAGGCTTAACTGCAACAAATCCTCTCTCTGTTCCAAGTCTCTTCTTCTGGAACTCGATAACCTCTGCATGGTCTGCATTGATCTCTGGAACCATCATAGGAACATCAGGAGTCCATCTGTGAGCTGAGTTGTTTGAAACTACAGGAGTCTCTGTCTTGGCATAAGCCTCCTCTATAGCTTTGATCTCATCCTTTGTCATATCTACTGCTGAGAATACGAAATCAACTGTGGCTGCGACCTTCTCTACCTCATTGACATTGTATACTACAAGCTTCTTAACTGCCTCTGGCATCGGTGTATCCATCTTCCATCTGTCACCAACTGCCTCTTCGTATGTCTTGCCTGCGCTTCTTGGGCTGGCTGCTACTGTAACAACCTCAAACCAAGGATGGTTCTCAAGAAGTGAGATAAATCTCTGACCTACCATACCTGTTGCGCCGAGGATACCTACCTTTAACTTGTCACTCATTTTTCTTCTCTCCTATTTATCTTTTATTACTTTATGACTCTTACCTTAACTACTCCCTCGATTGCTGAGAGTTCTGCAATGTCGTCTGCTGTTGGCTCTACACCGATATCAAGGATAGAATATGCGTAATCGCCCTTTGCCTTGCTGATCATTCCTGATACATTGCCGCCCTTCTTGGAGAATACTCCTGTGAACTGGGTGAGCATGTTAGGGATGTTCTTGTGGCAGATAGTAACTCTGGCTACATCACTGCACTGTCCCATGTTTACGTTTGGATAGTTTACAGAGTTCTTGATGTTTCCATCGTTGATGTATGCCTTGATCTCCTTACAAGCCATAACTGCACAGTTATCCTCTGACTCTGCTGTTGAAGCTCCAAGATGTGGGAATGCTACCACGTTCTTGTAACCTGCTATAGCTGGGTTAGGGAAGTCTGTCATATACTTTGCAACCTTGCCTGAGTCGAGTGCAGCCTTCATATCCTCATCGTTGACCAGTACGTCTCTTGCGAAGTTGAGGATCTTCACGCCGTCCTTCATCAGTGCAAATGCATCTGCATTGATCAGGCCCTTTGTGCTGTCAAGTGCAGGAACATGAACTGTTATATAATCACAGTCTCTGTAGATATCCTCTACATTTGTGATGTGCTTTACATCCTTTGAAAGTCCCCATGCTGCATCTACTGACACATATGGATCATATCCGTATACCTGCATACCGAGCTTGAGCGCAACATTCGCAACCTTTGCTCCTATGGCACCAAGTCCGATTACACCGAGCTTCTTGCCGAGAATCTCATTGCCTGCGTAGTTCTTCTTCTGCTTCTCCACCATCTTGGCGATATCTGCCTCAGCGGCATTGTCCTTGACCCAGTTGTAACCGCCAACGAGGTCTCTTGAAGCCATGAGGAGTGCTGCTACTACAAGCTCCTTAACACCGTTTGCATTTGCTCCTGGTGTGTTAAATACTACGATACCCTTCTCAGCGCACTTATCAAGTGGAATGTTGTTGACACCTGCACCTGCACGGGCTACTGCCAGAAGGTTGTCTGACAGCTCAAGATCATGCATGGATGCACTTCTGACCAGAACTGCATCTGCATCTGCGAAATTGTCTGTTACTTCATATGTATCAGGTAAAAGCTCCATACCGCACTTGGCGATAGGGTTTAAGCAATTAATCTTTACTGACATGTCTTTTTCTCCCTTTTCTGTTACTATATATTATTTGTTCTCTGCCTCGAACTTCTTCATGAACTCTACAAGCTTCTCAACACCCTCGATAGGCATTGCGTTGTAGATAGATGCTCTCATACCACCTACTGTTCTGTGACCCTTGAGGTTGACAAATCCAGCCTCTGTAGCCTCCTTGACGAACTTGGCATCAAGATCAGCGTCACCTGTTACAAATGGTACGTTCATGAGTGAACGGTCTTCCTTAACTACAGTTCCCTTGAAGAGCTCTGAGCTGTCGAGGAAATCATAGAGGATCTTGGCCTTCTTCTCGTTGTGAGCCTTCATAGCCTCAAGGCCGCCCATCTCCTTAACCCACTTGAATACCTTGCCACAGATATAGATGCCGTAGCATGGAGGTGTGTTGTAGAGTGAGTCTGCATCTGCCTGAGTCTTGTACTTGAGCATGGTTGGTGTAAATGGCATTACGTCATCTCTGATAAGATCCTCACGGATGATAGCCACTACTACGCCTGCAGGACCAACGTTCTTCTGAACTCCGAAGTAGATCATACCGTAATCCTCAACATTTACAGGCTGTGAGAGAATGTCTGATGACATATCTGCAACAAGTATCTTGCCCTTTGTGTTAGGAAGAGTGTGGTATGTTGTTCCATATATAGTGTTGTTATGACAAATGTATACATAATCAGCATCGTCATCTATTGGAAGATCTGAACAATCTGGGATATATGAGAAAGTCTTGTCTGCTGATGATGCAACTGCAACTGCCTTTCCATATTTCTTTGCTTCTTCGTATGCTTTCTTTGCCCACTGACCTGTTATGATGTAGTCAGCTACGCCATTCTTCATGAGATTCATTGGAATTGCTGCAAACTGCTGTGAAGCTCCTCCCTGAAGGAAAAGCACCTTGTAGTTGTCAGGTATGTTCATGAGATCTCTGAGATCCTTCTCTGCCTCTTTGATGATATTGTCGAAGGCTTTAGATCGATGGCTCATCTCCATTACGCTCATGCCTGTTCCCTTGTAATCAAGCATTTCTTCTGCTGCCTCTTTTAATACCACCTCAGGAAGAACTGAAGGGCCTGCTGAAAAGTTGTACACTCTTGCCATTTTTGTTATCTCTCCTTCTTTTTAGTTGTGACGATGATTTCGTTTTAATGTATGTAAGCCTGTGTTTCGCTGCCTATATCGTTCTGCGGAGCGCTCCCGCTCGTCTCCTCCTGCAGCGGTACTAAGGTGCCGCCTACAGCGCCACCTAAGGACCGGCGGAGGAGAATGTCCTTCGAACGATATAGGCAGCGAAACACAGGCTAATTTACTTTATTTACGAAATCATCTGTTTATGACCTAATAAAATGTGTGCGAGATATTTCACTTAACAAAAATGTCCTTCGTTCCCATTTATATGGAAACCCGGCTTATCTTTGTTCCTTTTGTGTATCCCGCTTGCGATTTTCAAGTTTTTCAGTTCAAAATCTTATGTTTTCAAGTAAAATAACTTTATTATCGCTTATATCCCTGTACTATAGCACTCTTTTCGCCTGTCGGCAAGTGGGGATTTACATATCGTCCTCTGAGAAACAGGTGTCGATGGCTGCTCCTGGAGCTACCATTGGCCATACCTTGTCGTCTCCTGCTATTGTTACGTCTATTACTACAGGTCTGCCTGCTGTCAGGGCTGTCTTCATTGCTGCCTCGAACTCATCAAGTGTGTTGGCTCTGATTCCCATGGCACCAAGTCCCTCTGCTACCTTGACGAAATCTACTGAATCGTCAAGCACGGTGTTGGAATATCTGTGGTCATAGAACAGTGTCTGCCACTGTCTTACCATTCCAAGTACGTGGTTGTTCAGGACTACCTGGATGATAGGCACGTTGTATCTTGCAGCTGTTGCTATCTCGTTCAGATTCATTCTGAAGCATCCGTCTCCAGCTATGTTGATGACTGCCTTGTCAGGCCTGCCGTACTTTGCTCCGATCGCAGCGCCGACACCGTACCCCATAGTTCCAAGTCCGCCTGATGACAGGAATGTTCTAGGCTCCTTGAATGTGTAGTTCTGTGCTGCCCACATCTGATGCTGTCCGACATCTGTTGTGATGATCGCATTGCCCTCTGTAAGCTCGTAGATCTTCTTGATAGCTGCTGGTCCGTTCAGTGTGTCAAAGCTGTACACGTCAGGATTCTGCTTCTTGAGGTCTTCGATCTCAGACATCCATGTCTTGTTGGACTGGGCGGCAAGCTTGCTGTTGAGGATCTTCAAAACTTCCTTTGCATCGCCGACTATGCTGGCATTTGTTGGAATGTTCTTGTCTATCTCAGCCGCATCTATATCTATATGTATGATCTTTGCATTTGGCGCGAACTTTGATGCATTTCCGATAACTCGGTCTGAGAATCTTGCACCAACAACGATTACAAGATCTGCTCTTGACACGCCGAGGTTGGACACCTTTGTTCCGTGCATACCGATCATGCCTGTGTATCTCTCACTTCTTCCGTCAAATGCGCCCTTACCCATAAGTGTATCGCATACAGGTGCATCCACCTTGTCTGCAAATTCTGCAAGTTCTGCTGACGCATCAGAGATGATACATCCGCCACCTGCCATGATAAATGGTCTTCTTGAAACCTTGATCATCTCAAGGACCTTGTTCACATCCTCCTCACGGATGGTGTCTGTCTTTCTCTCGATAACCTCCGGTGTCTCTGGTATATACTCTGTCTCCGCTGCGGTTACATCCTTTGTTATATCCACAAGCACCGGGCCAGGTCTGCCACTCTTTGCGATCTTGAACGCACGTCTGATGGTCGGTGCAAGATCATCTATGTGCTTCACGATAAAGCTGTGCTTGGTGATAGGCATAACAACACCTGCAATGTCTACCTCCTGGAAGCTGTCCTTACCGAGCATATTTACACCTACATTTGCTGTGATAGCTACAACAGGAATAGAATCCATGTATGCTGTAGCTATACCTGTTACAAGGTTGGTGGCACCTGGACCTGATGTGGCCATACATACTCCGACCTTGCCTGTAGCTCTGGCATATCCATCTGCCGCATGGGCAGCCCCCTGCTCATGTGATGTGAGCACATGGTTGATCTCATCCTGGTGCTTGTAGAGAGCATCATATACGTTTAGGATAGTTCCTCCCGGATAACCGAACACGGTGTCAACGCCCTGTTCCTTAAGGCACTCTATAACAATTTCAGAACCTGATATCTTTGACATCTTTCTTTCTCCTTTTCCCTTAATTGTGGTCAATTAATTCTTTGGCACCTCAAGCACAGCTCCTCTGTTTCCTGATGTAACCATTGCTGCGTATCTTGCAAGATAGCCTGTTGTAACCCTTGGCTCCCTTGGTGTCCATGCAGCCTTTCTCTTTGCGAGCTCCTCATCTGAAACATCGAGCTTGATGCTGAGGTTGTTGATATCGATCTCGATCATATCGCCTTCCTCAACAAGAGCGATAGGTCCGCCCACAGCAGCTTCAGGTGATACATGTCCGATGGACGCTCCACGGCTTGCTCCTGAGAATCTTCCGTCTGTGATAAGGGCAACTGATGAGCCAAGTCCCATACCAGCGATGGCTGATGTAGGATTGAGCATCTCTCTCATACCAGGGCCTCCCTTTGGTCCCTCGTATCTGATGACTACCACGTCACCCTCTACGATCTTGCCACCCTTGATAGCTGCGATCGCGTCCTCCTCACAGTCAAATACCCTTGCAGGGCCCTTGTGAGCCAGCATCTCAGGTACAACTGCTGAACGCTTTACTACAGAGCCGTCCGGTGCAAGGTTACCCTTGAGCACAGCCAGACCGCCTGTAACTGTATATGGATTGTCCATAGGTCTGATGACCTCAGGATTCTTGTTAACACTGCCTGCAACAGCCTCACCTATTGTCTTGCCTGTAACTGTCATGCAGTCCTTGTTGATGAGTCCTGCATCGGCAAGCTGCTTGATAACCGCATACACACCGCCGGCCTCATTGAGATCCTCCATGTATGTGTGACCTGCAGGAGCAAGGTGGCACAGATTTGGTGTCTTTGCACTGATCTCATTTGCAAATGAGATATCGAAGTCGAAGCCGATCTCATGTGCGATGGCTGGAAGGTGGAGCATAGAGTTGGTTGAACATCCAAGTGCCATATCAACTGTAAGAGCGTTGATGATCGACTCCTTTGTGATGATATCTCTAGGCTTGATACCCTTTCTGTACATATCCATAACCGCCATACCTGCATGCTTTGCAAGCTTAAGTCTCTCTGAATAGACGGCTGGAATAGTTCCATTTCCTGGAAGTCCCATTCCAAGAGCCTCTGTCAGACAGTTCATTGAGTTGGCTGTGTACATACCTGAACATGATCCGCATGTAGGACATGTCTTGCACTCATACTCGTATACATCCTCCTCTGTCATGGTTCCGGCTGCATATGAACCAACAGCCTCAAACATGCTTGAAAGACTTGTCTTATTTCCCTTTACGTGTCCAGCGAGCATAGGACCGCCAGATACAAATACTGTTGGAACATTTACTCTGGCTGCAGCCATGAGAAGTCCAGGAACGTTCTTGTCACAGTTAGGGATCATAACCAGTGCGTCAAACTGATGAGCTATAGCCATAGCCTCTGTTGAGTCTGCGATCAGATCTCTTGTAACCAGTGAATATTTCATTCCTATGTGTCCCATTGCTATACCATCACACACAGCGATTGCCGGGAACATAACAGGTGTACCGCCTGCCATGGCAACTCCCATCTTTACTGCCTGTGCTATCTTGTCCAGGTTCATGTGTCCTGGAACTATCTCATTGTATGAACATACGATACCTACTAATGGTCTCTCCATCTCTTCTTTTGTCATGCCCAGTGCGTTGAACAGAGATCTGTGTGGCGCCTGCTGCATTCCTACCCTAACATTATCACTCTTCATCTTATTCTCCTCCAATAATGTTTCTTTCTATATTCTCTCGCAGATAAGATCACCCATCTCGGAACAGCTTACGAGCTGTGTTCCCTCTGAGTGGATATCTATGGTTCTGTAACCGTCCTTGAGCACCTGCTTTACAGCGTTATCCACCGCATCTGCCTCTTTGTCAAGGTCAAATGTGTATCTGAGCATCATTGCTGCTGACAGGATGGTTGCTATTGGATTTGCCTTGTTCTGTCCTGCTATGTCAGGTGCTGAGCCGCCTGATGGCTCATACATACCAAACTTTGTCTCGTTAAGTGATGCAGATGAAAGCATTCCTATAGAACCTGAGATCATGGACGCCTCGTCTGAGAGAATGTCTCCGAACATGTTCTCTGTGAGAACCACATCGAACTGTGCAGGATCCTTCACAAGCTGCATTGCGCAGTTGTCAACGAGCATGTGCTCAAGCTCAACCTCTGGATAATCCTTTGCCACTTCCTCAACGACCTCTCTCCAAAGTCTTGAAGAGTCAAGTACATTTGCCTTGTCTACGGATGTGACTTTCTTTCTTCTCTTCATAGCTATGTCAAATGCCTTGATGGCTATTCTTCTGATCTCGTTCTCATTGTATGTGAGGGTATCAACGGCTGTCATAACTCCGTCAACTTCCTCTGTGTGTCTCTCACCGAAGTAGAGACCACCGGTGAGCTCTCTCATCATCATCATGTCAAATCCGCGCTCTGCAATTTCTGCCTTAAGAGGGCAAGCCTCCTTCAGTTCATCATAGAGATTTGCAGGACGAAGATTTGCGAAGAGGCCAAGCTCCTTTCTGATCTTCAGAAGTCCTGCCTCCGGACGGAGATTTGGAGGAAGCTTATACCATGGTGATGTAGATGTATTTCCTCCGATAGAACCGAGGAGAACAGCATCCTTTGACTTTGCAACTGCCACAGCCTCGTCCGTGAGTGGTACACCTGTTGCATCTATTGAACATCCACCCATGAGTATCTGCTCATAGTCAAATGTGTGTCCAAACTTTTTACCTACTGTATCGAGAACCTTCATAGTCTCTGTGACTACCTCAGGGCCGATACCGTCGCCTTTTATTACGGCTAAATTACACTGCATTTTTTCTATTCCTTCTTTCTTTATATACTAGTTTACAAATAAATGTTTTCGCTTATTAAAGTATGTGACATCCCAAATCAGCAAAGCTATAGATGGAATCATACTACTTGTTGCTGTATTCGCCATATTTTCAGTTCCCATGTATGACGATGCAACAGCATAACATATAATTATCATTAATATATTTACTCCCATACAAATATAGAGATTTAAAGGTCCTGCCTTTTTATATTTTGCCAGCATCATACGAGTAAATATCGCATATCCAGCAATAAGTAAATATATTATTCCGAAACATACATCAAATATCTTTAATGTAGGATAAAAAGTATATACCAATTCACTTTTTCCCAAATACACCCGACCATTAAGGTAGCTTATTCCATTTATTATATTTATAAAAGCATTTGCAAACAATTGGAAATATATGATGAACTTAAACCATCCCATTCCAATTCCCGGATTATTTGCCTGCTTTATATTTTGTTGATACTGACCACCGTATGGTTGCTGCATATTCTGCTGATACTGTCCAACGTATGGTTGCTGCATGTTCTGCTGATACTGATTACCATACGGCTGCTGCATATTCTGCTGATACTGTCCGCCGTACTGCTGCTGCACGTTTTGCTGATACTGTCCGCCATACGGCTGCTGCATATTCTGCTGATACTGTCCACCATACGGCTGCTGCACATTCTGCTGATACTGTCCGCCGTACTGCTGCTGCACGTTCTGCAGATACTGTCCGCCATACGGCTGCTGTATATACGCCGCAGCTCCACATACAGGACACTGTGCTGATCCGTCAGCAAACTCTGTTCCACAATTAACGCATCTCATTTGTATCATCTCCCCTCTGAATAATACTAATTCTTGCTATTTATGTAGTTGATTAGTCCCTCGCTCTTGATGATCTCCTGCATGAACGGAGGGAACGCCTGTCCTTTGAACTCTGTTCCCTGGGTTCTGTCATAGATCATACCGCTGTCAAAATCGATCTCCACATCGTCGCCTGCCTGGATAGCCTCAGCTGCCTCAGGGCACTCGATGATCGGAAGTCCGATATTGATCGCATTTCTGTAGAAGATTCTGGCAAATGTCTCAGCGATTACACAGCTGATCCCTGATGCCTTGATAGCGATAGGCGCATGCTCTCTTGAAGATCCACAGCCAAAGTTCTTTCTTGCCACCATGATATCACCTGGCTTAACACGCTTAACAAAATCCTTATCTATATCTTCCATACAGCTCTTTGCAAGCTCTGCAGGATCTGATGAATTCAGATATCTTGCAGGGATGATTACATCTGTATCTACATTGTCACCATATTTGTGTACTGTTCCATGTGCTTTCATACTCTATCTCCTTTATCTCTTTATTTATAAACCAAGTTCGTCTGGGCTGCTGATCTTACCTGTGATGGCTGAAGCTGCTGCAACAGCAGGGCTGGCAAGATATACCTCTGAGTCTACGTGACCCATACGACCTACGAAGTTACGGTTTGTTGTTGATACAGCTCTCTCTCCTGCTGCCATGACACCCATATGTCCTCCAAGACATGGTCCGCATGTAGGAGTTGAAACCACTGCTCCGGCCTTGACAAATATAGTCATAAGGCCTTCCTCAATACACTGAAGGTAGATATCCTGTGTTCCAGGGATGACGATAACTCTGACACCGTCAGCAACCTTTCTTCCCTTGATGATATCTGCTGCAATTCTCATATCTGAGATACGTCCATTTGTACATGAACCGATGACTACCTGATCGATCTTGATGTCACCAACCTCATCGATAGTCTTTGTATTCTCTGGGAGATGAGGGAAAGCAACTGTCGGCTTAAGCTGTGACAGGTCGATGGTGTACTCTGCATCGTATACAGCGTCCTCGTCTGCCTCATACTTTGTATATGACTTGGTGCTGTGCTCCTTCATGTACTCCTCTGTAAGCTCATCAACAGGGAAGATACCGTTCTTGGCACCAGCCTCGATGGCCATGTTCGCAATTGTAAATCTGTCGTCCATAGTAAGGTTCTTGATGCCCTCTCCAACGAACTCCATAGACTTGTAAAGTGCACCGTCAACACCGATCATACCGATGATGTGAAGGATGACATCCTTACCGCTGATCCACTTTGCCTTCTCACCAATGATGTTGAACTTGATGGCTGATGGAACCTTGAACCAGGCCTTGCCTGTCACCATTCCTGCTGCCATATCTGTACTTCCGACACCTGTTGAGAATGCGCCGAGTGCTCCATATGTACATGTATGTGAGTCTGCACCGATACATGTCTCTCCTGCCACGATAAGTCCTTTCTCTGGAAGGAGCGCATGTTCGATACCCATTGCTCCAACATCGAAATAGTTCTCGATCTCATTTGACGCTGAGAACTGTCTCACACACTTACAGTGCTCCGCACTCTTGATGTCCTTGTTAGGTGTGAAGTGATCCATGACAAGAGCTATCTTCTTCTTGTCAAATACTTCCTTCTTGTTGAACTTCTCCATCTCGTGAATTGCGACTGGAGTTGTTACGTCATTTCCTAATACTAAATCCAAATCTGCCTCGATAAGCTGTCCTGCTTCAACTGATGGCAGTCCTGCATGAGCAGCTAAAATCTTCTGAGTCATGGTCATACCCATATTTATAGTCCTCCTATCATTTGCTTCTAAATACAAATTCTTACTCTTGATAATATCACTCATCTAGGTATAATTACAATATATAAAAAGAATAATTGCTATAACCTGGAGGAATATCATGATAAGCAATCTGAACAATTACGTTATTTTTCATACAGTCGCCAAAGCCGGTAACATCAGCAAGGCCGCAAATCAGCTCTACATCAGTCAGCCCGCGATAAGCAAGGCTATTTCCAAGCTTGAAGAAGAACTCGGCACCGCACTTTTTAACAGAAGCTCCAGAGGGGTAACTCTAACCGAAGAGGGACAGGTTCTCTATGAATATGTTGAGAGGGCATTTGACTCTCTGAATATGGGCGAGGAAAATCTGAAAAATTACAAGGAGCTTGGAATAGGCCACATAAGGATCGGCGTGAGCACATCCCTGTGCAAGCACATACTCCTGGACTATCTAAAGGACTTCATCAGGGAGAATCCCAACATCAAGTTCAGCATAGACTGCCACTCAACCGTGAACACCATCAAACTGCTCAGAAATGAGGATATAGATATAGGCCTGATCTGCAATACCGAACTTCCAAAGGGGATAGTCTACTCTCCTATCAAGGAGATACATGACGTATTTGTGGCAAGCCCTGAATATCTGGACAATTTCTATGAGCGTGCAAATGGCAGAGATCAATACAGCTTTGCCGATGAGCTTCCAGGCAACATCAAGGGTAACATTATACCACTGCTTAACTCAGGCTTAGCCTCTGCCACACACGACGATGCAACAGATCAAGTTGTGGATAAAAAAAGCAGAGACACCGGACATTCATCCGGCATCTCCGCTTCTACCACTATTCATAACTCAAGCAACTCAGGTATGTCCAATATATCAACAGTCGACATACTTGAAGGCTCCAACCTCATGGTTCTTGAGGAGGCAAATGTAACCCGTACCCACGTGGACGAGTATCTCCGCTCACAGGGCATAAGCTGCAGCCAGGTACTAGAGATCAACAACATGGATCTCCTCATCGACTTCGCCGCCATCGGAATGGGCGTTGCAAGCGTAGTTCGCGAATTTGCACAGGAGCAGTTAAACTCTGGAGTCATCACCGAACTTCCTCTTAACACTCCTATTCCGAGCAGGACTGTCGGGTTCGCTTACTCGGGAGTGAAGAACCAGGGTACGGCTATGAGGAAATTTATGGAGTGGGTGGGCATACAGTCATAGAGAATTTTCTCCAATATATATACAACAGTATCAAACCTGCAAATGAGAGCGCTATGCCTGTTTTCAATCCATAAGGGAAATACCTGAACACTATTTCATGCTCTCCCGCTGACACCTCAACGCCACACATGGCACCGGCAATTGATACCAGCTCCTTCTTCTCTCCATCCACATACACCTTAAATCCTCTATAATATGGTATAGATGTATAGAGCAGACTGTCATCTTCTGCCTCAACCCTGCCTGACACCTTTGTTGTTCCCATACTCTCCAGTGCATATTGGTTGTCTCTGAGTTTTCCAACAACGGTCTTCATCACTTCATCGTTGTACTTATATACAAGAACATTCGTATTTCCCGTTGTTCCCGCCAGAGAACTATTGCTTACCTTTAATGTGATCTTTTGTCCCTTGTGTACATCTCCAACGTCAAGGAGCTCTGACATAGACATATATGACGAATCATCAACTACTGGCTCATCATCTATATATAATTTGCAGCATACCTGATCATCATCATACGCATAAATATACATGTGCATATCAGACGGAACAGTGAATTCATATGTATTTGTCACGTAAAACAGTCCATCCGCAGCCCATATGTTCTTGTATTCAATATCAAAATCATCCTGAGATAATATCTCACTTCCAAACGGCGAAACAGATACATTTTCCATGGCTGCCTTTTCAAATATATTGCCTTCACCCAGTGCACAGGATACAAATTTATTCTGAAATTCAAACGGATCGTCTGAATCCGAATCCCAGTTCTCGACATCTCTGCTCACAAGGAACCCAAGCCCGGCAGTGTATGAACTCTCACTCACAGAATACGTCATAGTCTTATCTTTATATGTATTGAATACACTCTTACTGTAAATGCTTTCATAGCCGCCAAAATACATCTGATGGTCCGTAAGCACATACCGTACATTATAAAGTGTACTTGTCAGCGGTGTTGTACATCTGTAAGTATATGATCCGCCATTTCCCTGATATGACAAGCCTGTCTTCTTATACAGATCCAAGGTGTTTCTGTTCAGTATGGATGAGAAAATACTGGCATCAGAATTTCCCATTCCCCTCTGTGAATCGACCCATGAGGTTTTCCTCTCACCGATCTCAGTTTCTATATTTTTATAATCAGCAATCCAAAACTCAGTTCCTCTGTTTTTCTCGCCACTTGTATCATAGCTGCTTTCGCTTACTATAAAATAATTCGACACGAGCTCCAGAAAACATATGACAAGTATATTGACGACCAGCGCACTCCTGCCTATGCTTTTTCTTGTATACAGGCACGCGCATATAAGACCATATACAACAATAAGTATTGTCAACATATATGATATCGGATCATTTACCTCGGATGTATTGACCAGTGTCCCAAATACGATCAACGCACCAGCAGCAAGTATTGTCGCACATTGCTTTATACTTATCTGCGTTATATTTATCAATTCCTCAAAAGCTGTTACAAGCAGTAATATCCCCAGAATAAATTGAAATCTGTTGCTGTACGAATTTGGAAACGCAAATCCATGAAATACATACGAACCGAGCACCCAGTTTAGCTGGAACGCGATCACCAGTATCTCGATAACTCTTTTCCCTCTTCTGGCCAACCTGATATTTCGATTAAACACATACAGTGCTACAAGAAACAGCACTGTAACCGTGATGTATCCATTATATGTATATAACTTTTTACCGGCTTGATCTATCTGACTTTTCCAGAAAAAGCTCTGTATAAAATCCGCGATATTTCCAATCCAGCCCCATAATCCAGCTTCCTCCTGTACTGTCATGCCATCTCTTCCAACAACAGCCAAATAGCACGGCAGCAGAACAAATGCGGTTGAAAGTGCAGAGATAACCGACAAGAAAACATACCTTGCTGTCTTCCTTATTACCACCTTGGCACTTCCCTCGCACGTGTCCACAAACCATACAAATGAAAGTATACATATAAACCAAGCAAAATAAAAATTGGTTATAAACACCAGGATCATACTGCAAATGTACAGCTTTTCTCCAACGCCTTCATTTAACCTTTCCACTCCCAGCAAGACAAGCGGTGCCAAGATAAGACTTATAAGCCATATATAATTATACTGATACGCCAGGACATAATTACACATGGAATACACGATCGCCAGCAGCATACAAATACAGTCATTTAATATTCCGGTTTTTCCACTGTTTCTGGACGTGTTCTTCAGATAATACAACATAGTAACTGAACACATACCGACCTGAACCATCATGGTGACTGCAACACCTATCTCCATATCCCAGTTTCCTATGATCATGGCTATTATATTGAATGGACTGCCCAGATAATAGAAAAAGTTCTGGTAGAATTCAAATCCCATTCCTGCCTGCCAGCTAAACAGTATAGATTCACCATTCTTTATCTTCTCAAGCAGAAATTTTTCAAACCAGTAATACTGTGCATTTGCATCCCCAAGCAGAATGGTATTATTTCCAAATGGATAACACTCTCTTATGTACATATGTATAAGAAGACATATGACCGGTATTAAAAATACTATGAAATATTTGCCTAGTTTCTTCGACTTATTCACTCCTGATATCCCCCTGATAAAAAACAGGGACAGGTGTGGCAATTGCTCTCACCTGTCCCCGTTCATGTATCACCTCACCAGGCAAAGCCCGGCGATCAATCTGTTTCATATTTTATCTTACTTGAAGTACTCCACACCACTCTCGAATATCTTCTGGTTCTGGTCGCCGTATACGTTTACAGCTACAGCCTGTCCGATACGCTCTGAGTGACCCATCTTACCGAGAACACGTCCGTCTGGGCTTGTGATACCCTCGATCGCGTAGTATGAACCGTTGACATTGTAGTATTCGTCCATGGTTGGGTTGCCGTTCATGTCGACATACTGTGTTGCAACCTGTCCATTTGCGAAGAGCTTCTCGCACCACTCCTTGCTTGCAACGAAACGTCCCTCACCGTGTGAGATAGGAATTGTGTATACTCCGCCGAGCTCTGCCTTCTTCAGCCATGGGCTCTTGTTTGTTACAACCTTGGTGTATACCATCTTGGACTGATGACGTCCGATGCTGTTCATTGTCAGTGTAGGTGAATCATCTGTCTGTGGTCTGATCTCGCCGTAAGGCACAAGACCGAGCTTGATGAGTGCCTGGAATCCGTTACAGATACCAAGTGCAAGTCCGTCTCTCTCGTTCAGGAGCTTCATGACCTCCTCGGAGATCTTTGCATTACGGAACGCAGTTGCGATGAACTTACCTGATCCGTCTGGCTCATCACCGGCTGAGAATCCGCCTGGGAACATGATGATCTGTGAATCGCTGATTGCCCCCACAAATGCGTCAACAGAATCTCTGATTCCCTGTGCAGTCATATTTCTGAATACTATCGTCTGTACGTCTGCTCCAGCTCTCTCAAATGCCTTTGCTGAGTCGTACTCACAGTTTGTACCAGGGAATACAGGTATGAATACCTTTGGCTTTGCAACCTTGTTCCTTGATGTGTAAACTGTCTTTGCATCGAAGAGTCCAGTCTTGATCTCTGTCTGTGGAACATTTGACTCTGTTGGGAATACCTTCTCAAGAGTCTTTGTCCATGCTGCAAGAGCCTCGTCCATGGTGATCGTGACATCCTTGTATGTAAATACAGGCTCCTTTGTAACCTTACCTATCTTCTTGACAGGAATTCCGAGCTGATCAAGATCTGCTGCCTTGACCTCAAGAATGATAGCGCCATAGTTCTTGGCAACGAGATCCTTCTTGCTGACTGTATCCTCAAGCTCAACACCGAGCTTATTTCCAAATGCCATCTTGCTGACAGCCTCTATGATACCGCCAAATCCAACTGCATATGCAGACTGGATCTTGCCCTCCTTAATCTTCTTGTTCAGGAGGTCATACATGTACAGAACATTCTCATATACAGGTATGTCGTTCTCGTCCTTCTCTATATCCATCTCCACAAGAACATTGCCTGCCTTCTTGAGTTCAGGTGTCACAACGTCCATGTAGCTTGCCACGTCAACTGCAAATGATACAAGTGTTGGAGGTACATCTATATCATTGAATGTACCTGACATACTGTCCTTTCCACCGATAGATGGAAGTCCAAGTCCTATCTGAACATCATATGCTCCGAGGAGCGCTGCCAGTGGCTGTCCCCATCTGTATGGGTCTGTTCCAAGTCTCTTGAAATACTCCTGGAATGTAAGTCTGATCTTGCTTACATCTCCACCTGCTGCAGCTATCTTGGCTGCTGATGTTACGACTGCATATACTGAACCGTGATATGGGCTCCAGCTTGACAGATATGGGTCAAATCCGTAGCTCATCATGGTGATAGTGTCTGTCTTACCCTTGAGTACAGGCAGCTTTGCGATCATTGTCTGTGTAGGTGTGAGCTGATACTTTCCACCGTAAGGCATTGTGACTGTTCCTGCTCCGATAGAGCTGTCGAACATCTCCACAAGTCCTTTCTGTGAGCACACATTCAGATCTGACAGTGTATCCAGCCATGCCTTCTTGACATCCTCAGGCTCCTTAACTGAAGCAAAGTAATTGTCTGCCTTGCTTGGAACTTCAACCTTGACCTGTGTCTCCTGATGAGCACCATTTGTGTTGAGGAATGCACGTGAGATATTCACGATGTCCTTGCCTCTCCACTTGAGGATAAGTCTAGGCTCCTCTGTAACCTTTGCAACTACTACAGCCTCAAGGTTCTCCTCCTCTGCGTATCCGAGCATAGTGTCAACATCCTTAGGATCGACAACTATAGCCATACGCTCCTGGGACTCTGATATTGCAAGCTCTGTACCGTCAAGACCTGCGTACTTCTTTGGCACCTTGTCAAGATCTACTACAAGTCCGTCTGCCAGCTCTCCGATGGCAACTGACACACCGCCAGCACCAAAGTCGTTACACTTCTTTATAATAGATGAAACCTCTTCTCTTCTGAAGAGTCTCTGTATCTTTCTCTCTGTAGGTGGGTTACCCTTCTGAACCTCAGCACCACATGTCTCAAGTGAGTGTGATGTGTGAGCCTTGGATGAACCTGTTGCTCCACCACAGCCATCACGGCCTGTACGTCCGCCGAGCAGGATGATTACATCTCCCGGATCAGATGTGAGACGCTTTACAGCACGTCTTGGAGCTGCACCCATAACTGCGCCGATCTCCATTCTCTTTGCAACATAATCTGGATGATATATCTCATTTACAAGGCCTGTTGCAAGACCGATCTGGTTACCATATGAGCTGTAACCATGGGCTGCTGTTGTCACGATCTTACGCTGTGGAAGCTTGCCCTCCATTGTGTCCTTGAGAGACTTTGTAGGATCAGCCGCACCTGTAACTCTCATAGCCTGATATACGTAACCTCTTCCTGAAAGCGGATCTCTGATAGCACCGCCAAGACATGTAGCAGCACCACCAAATGGCTCTATCTCTGTAGGATGGTTGTGTGTCTCGTTCTTGAAGAATACAAGCCACTCTTCCTCTACTCCGTCTACAACTACAGGAACAACTATAGAACATGCATTGATCTCGTCTGATACTTCCATATCATCGAGCTTGCCTGCTGCCTTGAGCTGCTTCATACCCATAAGGGCTATATCCATGAGACATACGAACTTGTCATCTCTGTCCTTGTACATCTCCTTCATCTCTGCTCTGTATGCGTCAAATGTCTTCTCAAGAAGATCCTTGTAATCTCCATCGTCGAACTCTACATCTGTGAGCTCTGTTGAGAATGTTGTATGACGGCAGTGGTCTGACCAGTATGTATCGAGAACTCTGATCTCGGTCATGGATGGATCTCTCTTCTCCTCACCCTTGAAATAGTTCTGGATGTGAAGGAAATCCTTGAATGTCATGGCAAGTCCAAGTGAGTCATAAAGCTCCTTAAGATCTGCCTCTGCCATATCCTTGAATCCGTCAAATATATGAACATCGGCTGGCTCAGGGAACTCTGTAACCAGAGTCTCAGGAATCTCCATACCGCATATTCTTGAATCAACAGGGTTTACACAGTAGTCCATGACAGCCTTCATCTGCTCGTCTGTCACGTCGCCCGAAAGTACATATGTTGTGGCAGTCTTGATAACAGGCTCCTCATCCTCTGCAAGAAGCTTTACACACTGCTCTGCTGAATCGGCTCTCTGATCGAACTGACCTGGAAGTGCCTCTACTGAGAACACCTTATCTGTGGCAGCAAGCTCAGGCTCACCCTCATAGATCACATCTACAGGTGGCTCAGCAAATACTGTCTCAAGAGCCTTTGCATATGTCTCATCTGATATGTTCTCAATATCATATCTGACAAGCACTCTCACATACTCAGCCTTGATACCCAGATAGTTCTTAATCTCTTCGTGAAGTTCCTTAGCCTTGACCGCATAGTCAGGCTTTTTCTCAACATACACTCTCTTGACCTTACTCATGTCATACCTCCATAGTAAAAGCGTTTTTGTTATTTCAATTCTTTAATAATAGCATTTATCTTGTTTTTTTTGTAGTAGTTTTTATTTTTTTGCCTAATTTCAGCTTATTTAAGTATAAACGTGTATCTTAACCCTGTATTTTCATCAAATACGTCATAACTTTTCCATGCTAGTTATGCAATCTTCGTATCATCTTAAATATCACCGAATTCTGGTATATCATAGGCGAATTCTGACAGTAGAATATGATTCCGTCCGTCGGAGCGTATATGTCCGTCGTATTCTCGCCCGTCATCGGGTTGATGATATTTGCAATTATGTCGCCTCGTACAACCTCATCTCCCGGCTGGACAAGCTTCTTGAAGAAGCCGGCGGCATGCTCGGACCTTATGCCGAGCAGATCCTCCTCGTCCATGATGGTGGAAATATATCCCGCATGGCAGTTGTATCTTATAACGCCCATACGTGTCAGGAATCTGAGCACCGATGACACCGCCTGGTTGGCACTCTCACCGTTGATGGTATCAGTAACTCCCGAATATACTGAAAAAGCCTCCGTGCCGCGCATCTGCCAGTTGTAGTTGAGCGTTGCCTTATCATATGATCTAGGCTCCGCTGTCAATACATATGGCATACCGAACTGACTGGCAAGGCTGTTGCTCTGCTTGCCTGTCTCTATCATCCTGACGTGTGGGATAAACTCACCATCCATATAGAAGCTTGCAAACTGTATTCCGTATGCGTAGCCGGTGACCTTCTCCATCACCGCCGCTGCAATACGGCTTGTCGCCTGACCTTCAGGATTGCCCGGGAATGATCTGTTTATATCTGAATTGTCTGTTATCCAGTACTTCTTACCCACATTGAATGAGCTGTAATTGAGAGATGGTATCAGAAGTATCTTCTTCCCCGATACTATGGCGCCCCTCGCCTCCAGCTCCCCGAGCTTCTTTGCCAAAAGTGAGCTTATGTAGAGCTGCTGGAACTCATTTCCTCTCATGGCGCCAACTATACATGCAGCCTTGTCTCCGCTTCCATAGGAAAATCCCTGTATCTCGTACTCTCCTCTGTAGGCTGTATTCATGGAATATATGATCTCTTTATTCATTGCCACCTCCGAAAATTCTGGCCACAAGTGACCCCTCTTCTATAACCGGATATTCTCTGAGTGAGAACACGATGCCGTTTCTCGGCGACCTGATGGTCTCCTCCACTGAGCCCGTGAGCACATTTACGATTCTTCCTATGATCTCTCCCTGCTGTATATATTCTGAGTGCTTTGCCACAGGAAGGAAGATTCCGCTGCTCTCAGCATTTACAAATACAACATCCTTGTCTTTTGCAAATTTAGGCTTATGTGCAGTCTCGACTTCGCCCTGCCATATTCCCATCTTCTTCATAAGAGAGAACAGTCCGTCCACTATCTGGTTCGAGTAATCGTAATCTATCTTGAGGGCAACGCCGGACTCCACTACCATACTCTTAACTCCGATCTCGTTGAGGGCGTGCGCAAGACTTCCCTCCATGACCGTGGATGACGGATGTATCCATACAACATCCACATTCATGCACGCAACATACGGAGCAAGATCCGATGCCACGTCAGAATTAACCCTGACCTGTGGGATCTCCTTGATGTACACGCTGCTGGAATGGACGTCAACACAAATGTCCGCTCCCTCTATGTCCTTCATGACCTTTGCCGCTGTGTACTCTCCCACGGTTCCGTCCTTGGAACCCGGGAACAGAGTGTTCATATCAATGTCAAATACAGGCACATCCCTGTACTGCGCCTCAAGTCCCATCGGATTGATAAATGGATATACATCCACGATTCCAGTAAGCTTGTCAAAATCCTTCTTGATCCTTCTGATCAGTTCATAACATATGTACTGTCCGGCAACCTCATCCCCATGTATACCGGACACAATACACAGCCTCTTTTCATTTCCAGTTGGGAAATCCGGAGCCAGATGGTTCTTCTTCACCCTCATGACTTCCCCGATCAGCATGTTAGCTGATACTACAGTTTCTATCATATTTTGTCCACCTTGTATTATTTATTCGTTAGTAATTTTGCAAATTATCCCGGTACATAAAGAAAAGCAGGGTACTTGCCGTATCCTGCTTCTTGTACCTAAGTTATTATACATGATAACTGTCAGTTCTTCAAGGTATGTTGCCTACTCTGTGAGCCCGTTATGCCCTTTTCTTATACTCTATTCTGAGCTTGTCCGCTATGAGTGCGATAAACTCGGAATTTGTCGGTTTGCCTTTTCCCGCATTCACTGTATATCCAAACAGATCGTTGATGGTGTCTATCTGACCTCTGTTCCACGCCACCTCTATGGCATGTCTTATGGCTCTCTCCACGCTGGAGGATGTGGTCTTATATTTCTTCGCTATCGTCGGATAGAGAAGCTTTGTTATGTAGTTCAGCATGTTCACATCGTTGACCGCCATGATGATGCCCTCACGGATGTACTGGTAGCCCTTTATATTTGCAGGAATACCTATATCCCTGATGATATCCGTCACATCGCTCTCTATAGTATTCTCTATCTTGTGTGCCATACTCTTCTCTGTGAGACATGTGAGCTTGTCGTTCAGCCCTGACTCAAGCTCTTTCTTCTTCATATACATCTGTCTGAGCCTTGTCACAAGCTGCACCGGATTGTACGGCTTCAAGATATAATATGTCGCACCCATCTCAAATGCACATCTTATAAGTCTCTGTGATGACACCGATGTGAGTACCACAAATATAGTATTCTGATACTCAGGCAATTCGCTCATATGCTCCATCACTCCCAGGCCATCCATGCCTGAAAGGCAAATGTCCAGTATCACTATATCCGGCTTGTAGAGCTTTATTGATTCCACCGCCTCATCACCGGTGCTGACCATATCAACTACTCTCATCTCGTCCTTTGATGCATATGTGGCGATCTGTTTTGCTATCTGTGTGCTGTCGCCATCAGCAATTACAATTTCGATCCCTTTGTTTCCCATAATATCTCCCTTGTTATGTATAAATTTACAGGATTAAGCGCTTATCCCAACTACTTTATAATAATATTAAATGTGATATAATTTGTCAAGTGCTTTTAATATCATTTTTAATATCACATATTATGACAACATTTTACTACAAATTACCCTGCATTTCTCATCTTCGCTTCCAGTCTTATCTTGTCGGCAATGAGGGCGACAAATTCTGAGTTCGTAGGCTTTCCTTTGCCCGCACTTATGGTGTAACCAAACAGTTCATTGATAGTCTCTATCTTTCCTCTGCTCCAGGCCACCTCTATGGCATGTCTTATGGCTCTCTCCACCCTTGATGCAGTTGTGCCATACATCTGGGCGATCGTTGGATAAAGCTGCTTTGTTATGGAATTCAAAATGTCCATATCCCCAACTGCTATGACTATCGCACTTCGGAGATACTGATAGCCTTTGATGTGCGCCGGAACACCTATCTCGTGGATTATCCCGGTCACCACCGCCTCCAGCTCGTCCGTCTTCTGCTCATTTTCATCCATATTCAGAAGCTGAGTTGTATTGCTTCCGCGTCCTTTACATGCATCATCAAGCACACCTCTGACCTTCTTCTCATCGTATGGCTGTTCAAGCAGCCTCACCACTGCCTTGTCACCTATCGTCGAAAATACAAAGTCCAGATAATTTCTGTGCTGCTTCGATGAACAGAGCACAAATTTGACATTTCTCAGGTTCTTATTTCCAGATACGCCTTCGACCATATCCGTGATATCCGTACCGGGTATAACCTCGTCCGCGATCACTATGTCTGGCTTATCTTCTGCAATTTTTTTAACAGCTTCGTCACCCTTCTCACAACATCCAATGTACTCATAATCAGGCATATCCTCAAATACGTGCTTTAGCTGTTCAATTTCTCTTTTGTCATGTTTTACCATCATAACTTTAACATGACTCATGTTATACTCCTTCCCAAGTATAGTGACGGAATAACAACATTTACTTTTTTATTCCTGTTATTCCACTACGAACATTATATATAAATGTAGTTTTCTTGGGAATATATAGAACTTCGCAAGTTACGACAGCATCAGCTTTCGGAAAACATTTTTTCTACCGCGACTGACACAAGCAGACCACATACGCACATTTAATGAAAAAATGCGGCACATCTTCCCTTTTCGGGTCGATATGCCGCGCATGATCACTTCTCTTTTGTATGTTCTTTTTCTCTGAGTCTTATGATCGCATCATAGGCTGCCGGATTGTGCTCCTTCAAATGCTCATCCATTCGTTTTCTTCTCGCCTTATATCTGTCTACAAATTCAGGATGCTCGCTCTCAAGTCTGTGAAGAAGCTGGCTTCTCCTGCGCTCGATACGCTCTGCAACAGAGTCCTCGTCCTCGCCTGTGGCCCTCACGATCTCCTCTATATGGGCCTCCATGTGCTCAAGCCATTCCTCCTCATCCTGTATATCCATCTGCTTCCAGAAACCGGTCATGAGCTGTTCCACCCCGGTTCCATTCTTCATGCTGCCTATGGACTCGCGGATGTGCTTCTCTATGACCTCTTCCGCATCATCGCCAAATGCCCACACAAGCTCCTGTGCCATGTGCTCCGCTCTCTTTCTCCTGATGTCATGATAGCTGTTATGTACACCAACTAGTGGATATGGACTCTCAAGACCGCAGTCTGACAGTGCCCTCTCCATGGTCTGTCTCACGCATCCTGCCTCTATCATGTCGCCAAGTCCAAGCTTTCTGAGCTGGACGTTGAGCTGGCCTATATGCTCCGTGATATAGAGCTTCACACCCTTCTCTTTCAGCGTATCATACATGATCCTGAGGGTCTTGACAGCCGTCACATCCACGCTTCCCATGGCGGACGCATCCACTATTACAGCCTTTGTGTCATCCTGCACCGCATCCATGATATCCTTCTGGAATATGGCTATATTTGCAAAAAACAGGTTACTGCTGAATCTGTAAATAACTATATTCTGTATCGGGTATGCATGCTTGAACCTCTCGAGCGCAAGGAATTCCTCATGTCCAGGTACCAGTCCGAGAAAGCTTCTCGGAGGGTCCGCAGCCTTCCTTATGACTGCGGCAAATGAGAGTATGATTCCTATAAGAACTCCATTTATCGTTCCAAGTACCAGCACACCTAGGAAAGCTCCGCAGAATATATAAAATTCCACCTTGCTCACCTTCCACAGCTTTGCCGCCAGATCAAATTCCAGAGCACTGTAGAGTGCTGAGATGACGATTGCCGTGAGCACCGGAACAGGCAGATAACCTATAAATCCCATTCCACACACGAGGATCACGATCATCACTACTCCTGCAAATATTCCAGTGAGCTGTGTCCTGCCTCCATACTGCTCACTCATTGTGGTTCTGGACACGGAACCGTTTATCGGACAGCAGCCTGTGAATGCCGCTGCAAGATTTGCCATTCCAAATGCCAGAAGCTCCTGATTATCGTCTATCTTATATCTGTTCTTCTGGGCAAAATTGTTCTCAGCCAGAAGCGTCTCCGCCATGATTACCACTGCTATCGACAGACTGACCGTCATGATATTTGGAAGCATCCTCACATCTATCTGTGGTACAACGATCTGTGGAAGTCCTCTGCTCACCTCCGACAGACATACTATTCCGTATTCATCCATATCTATCACGCAGGACAGCAACGCTCCCGCTGCCATGACGCATATCGCCATCGGAAACTTTGGTATGAATCTTCTTGAAACAAGCAGTACCGCAAGAGCCGTAAGTCCCATGATTATTGACGGCACATTTACATCTCCTATCGTCTCTGCTATGTGCTCCATAAGCTCGAACAGCTCTCCTGTTCCCGCTCCGGCTCCGTAGAGCTTCGGCACCTGCATGAGTATGATGGTGGTGCATATTCCTGATATGAATCCGCCCATAACCGGAGTCGATATGTAATTTACAAGCTTGCCCGCCTTGAACAGGAAGAATACCAGCAGCCACAGCGCCGTAAAGAATGTTATCACAGGAACGACCTGCATCGCCTGCTCTGTTCCCGGCGTAACCCCCAGCGTCACCAGCGCCGCTCCGACCAGCGCCGCAGGCGCGGCATCCACACCGAACACGAACTGCCTCGACGTGGACAGCAATCCAAATATTATGATCGGTAACACCGAACCATACAGTCCATATACCGCCGGCAGCCCGGCTATCTGTGCATATCCCATCGATATCGGTATGGACACCGCCGCTATGATAATTCCTGTCAAAAGATCAGGAAGCAAATTCTCTTTCTTATAATTCTTTAGTGTATGACATAATGAAATTTTTGAAACCTTGATTTTCTTGCCCTCCTGGGATGTTAGTGAGTGCCGGATGTGCCTTGGCTTGTTTTGCGTACTCTGGCTTGCTTTGCATGCCCTGGCTCGCTTTGCATGCCCTGGCTCACTTTACATGCCCTGGCTCGCCATAACGCAGTGTTTTTATCTTTTGGGAAATTTCCAACACTTCTGCTCACAATTTTATCACTAAATTGCTTTTATTTCGAGAAAAGATACAATTTTTGAATTTCTTGTATCTTTTTGGCTTTTTTTCGGCAAAAGGCGAAAATTTTATGCGCTTTTTCTCTTCCTACTCCGCCCAGTTTTCCAGTCTTAAGCCCCCAACTCGCTCAATGTATTTATTAAGTTTTATGATTCAGACAGGAAGTATTCCTTCACAACATTTGCTATCTTGAGCTGTGTGATTGGATGATTTGACGTCTCATATGTGGTGATCAGGTTGATAGAAGGAATTATTCCGTGTTCGACATATGAATTCAGCTTGTCGATCGTGCTCCGTGCATAGTCAGGCTTGTCCATCATACCAAAATGCTCCCAATAATAATATTCTCCCGTCACGGGATGCCTGATCGTAAAGTCAGGAAACATTATCCTGTCGCCAAGATTCAATATGCACTCGTATCGAAATGGAATGTTATTGAGAAATAGCTCCGACGCAATTAAGCTTTCCGACTTTGATCTCACCGACTGCCCCGATATGGTCTGATGCACAAGAGCTTCCGTTTTATATCTATTATGCTCAAATGGAGAATTGCACCACTCTGTTAATTCGTCAATCCTACTCTCCATCGTAAAGCGTAATAACTCTTTGAAATTTTGTTCTTTCAACAATTTAGGAATTTCAAAAATCTCTCTCACTCCTCCAGCATATTCTCAATAAATATTCCGTACCCCCTGGTTGGGTCGTCTACGAATACGTGGGTGACGGCACCGATTATCTTGCCGTCCTGGATGATCGGGGAGCCGGACATTCCCTGTACCACTCCGCCTGTCAGGTCTATGAGGGCATTGTCGGTCACGTGGAATTCTATATTCTTGTTGGATGAATTTCTGTCCACATACTCTATGTCTATCTCATACTTCTCAAGCTCGCCGCTCATTCTGGAATATATATAAGCCTGCCCCTTGCGGACTTCATGACCTCTGGCTATATACATACGCTCTGCATCGCCGTATTTCGCCTGGCAATAGCTTGTGTCCAGATGACCATATATTCCACTTGCACTGTTGCCGTCAATAATGCCGACCAAAGATCTTCTATAGGCAATGCTTCCCTGAAGTCTGCCCGGTTCCGAGGAGTACGACTTGCTTATATTTGTAATATCCGTTGTGTACACTCCACCAGTGCTGCACCGCATCACAACTCCCGTATCTATGTCCGACACGCTGTGTCCCAATGCCATGAAATTTGTTCCGTCGACAAATGTAACCGTGCCTATTCCCGACACATCATCCTTCACCCACGCGCCCAGCAGATAAGCGCCATTCTCGTTTTTTTCCGGCTTGATGTTACAGACTTTCTCCTCCCCATCCCTTATATATCTCACGGACAAGCTATCGCCATGGCTTTCAGCAACAATATCAAGCAGCTCCGACCTCTTAGATATCTCCATGCCGTCTACACTCACAATATAATCACCTGTACAGACCTTGCCATCAGCAGGGCAGCAGGACTCACCATTTTCATTTTTGAAGCTGCACACATCCACCACCAAAACACCATCCGTCTTCATATAGATTCCCATCGCCTCGCCGGACGGAACTACAGGCCGGTCAAATATATCACTTCCAAACTCCGCATTCTTCGTGGTCGCCCTTGACACTACCCCATCAAGTGTTGAGCTTGTCTTCTCTGACCTTCCAACATTCACTCGTCTGTCCACCAAGACACATAAAACAAATAGAGCTGCAAGGAGCAACAGATCTGCCACAGCCACCCATATAATTACTTTCTTATATCGCCTCATAATCTATTCCTCCTCGTACATATACTTAGGAACAATTAAGCTCCTACTTTTCTTAAATACATCAAAAAAACCACTCATTACCCACTAAAGTTACCTGTAGAAAACTACTCTCTCCTCTTCAATTTCTTCCTGCATCATCTACACACCTCTCATCAATTAAAACTCATCACAACCACTTATCCCTTGATTCTTAAACATATAAAAAAAAGAGTAACAGCCTTGGCTGTTACTCTTAGTATGTTGTGTTAGGAATAACTTTATATCAGTATTTTTTTGTCTTTTCTGCCATTTGTTTCATCTCGCGGGCATTGCTCATTACTGCTTCAGTTATGGTCACGCCGCCGAGAAGTCTTGCGATCTCCTCTGTTGATTCCTCGTCGTCCAGACGGACGATCCTTGTCACTGTCTTGCCCTCGTCGGCAGACTTTTCTATGAGATAATGACTGTCCGCCATCGCTGCGATCTGCGGAAGATGGGTTATGCTTATAACCTGATGGCTTCTGGAAATAACTGCCATTTTTTCAGCAACCTTCTGAGCTGCACGCCCGCTTATTCCCACATCGATCTCATCGAATACAAGGGTGCCGATGTTGTCCTCGGACGCCATGCAGGATTTGATAGCCAGCATGATCCTCGAGAGCTCACCGCCAGATGCCACGTCATATAACGGTCTCATCTTCTCGCCGACATTTGTCGAAATGACAAAGTAGCAGTCATCAATTCCATTTGCCGTGCACTCCGGAAGCCTGTCAAATACCATATCGAACCGAACCTCCATGAAACTCAGATCAGCAAGTGCATCTCTGATGTCTCTGCACAGACTCTCCGCCTGCTTCTGTCTCTCGGCGGTAAGTTCATCTGCTGCCTTGAGCATGGCTTTCTCCGCCTTTTTTATTTTGTCTGAAAGTCCTGCTATATATTTGTCATATTCAGACAGCCTTTCATATTCCTTCCTGCTGTCCTCCAGATATTTGAACACCTCTTCCACGGTGCTTCCATATTTTCCCTTTATATCGTTGATAACGTCAAGCCTGGACTCAACACTTCTAAACTCAGAATCGTCAAAATCCATGCTCTGCATGTAATCATTTAATTCAACATTAAAATCATTCAGCAGCGCGTCAATATTTTCCAACTGACTATACAGACCGTCTATCTCTCCATCGAGATCCTTTATACCCTTCATCGATGCCAGAGCTCTGCCGATCTCATTTCCCGCAGATGAAGAAGATTCATAACCTGTAACGCTGTATACATCCGAAGCTGCCGCAACTATATCGCGTGAATTGACCATCCTGTTGTACTGATGCTCAACATCTTCGTCCTCACCAGTCTTTATATTTGCTGACTCAATCTCCGCGATCTGGTACTTGAGAAATTCTACCTTTCTGCTCCGCTCCGCCTCATCCATCGAGAGCTCGTCCATCTCACGCCTGAGTGTGACGTACTCTCTGTGACACTCTGCAACCTTCTGCTTCAGGGGATCTATGGATGCTCTTCCATATTTATCCAGAAGCTTCATATGCTCCGCTTTCTTAAGGAGCGTCTGCTGCTGGTGCTGCGTGTGCATATCTATGAGAAGCGCAGATACCTCCCTGAGCTTTGCGGCGGTCACCGCCATATCATTTATAGTGTTGATGGTTCTGGAATTATTTATTCTCCGCGTGATGAGTATCTCGCCATCCTCCGATGGCTCCACTCCCAGATCTCTGATCTGCTCAATCACCTGGGGATCATCCACCAGGAAAAGCAGTTGACAGAAGCCCTCCTTGTCAGGCTCCCTGACTATATCCTTCGGAAGCTTATCTCCCATACCGATCTTCAGGGCTCCCATGATTATGGACTTACCCGCACCGGTCTCACCGGTAAGTATGTTGAGATTATCGGTAAAATTAACATTTGCATCGTCTATGAGTGCAATATTCTTGATATGTACATTAAGTAACATTTGTATCCTCCTGTTGACGCACAGACTTTATTACACATAACATATTACAGAGAGCTGTCATCTCTGCATCTTATCTATCGTCTTCATGACCGAATCGGTCATCTCCCGGCTTCTGACCGCCAGGAATATGGTGTCGTCCCCGGCTATACTTCCGAGGAGTCCATTTATCTCCACATTGTCAAGTGCTGCGGCGACTGCCATCGCCATGCCCGACACTGTCTTGATCACTATCAGATTCTCCGCCGGCACCATGGATAATATGCCAGCCCCGAGAACCTTTCTGTACGACTCTATTGACTCATGTGTTGCCGACTTTCCCAGAGTGTACTTCTGCCTGCCACCCGCCACGGCAACCTTGGTGAGGTTGATCTCTCTTATATCTCTCGATATGGTGGCCTGGGTCGTATTGAAGCCCGCCTCGGCCAGCTTCTCCAGCAGTTCATCCTGGGTCTCTATATCATATTGTTCGATTATCGACAAAATCATCGCCTGTCGCTTCTGTTTCATATCACTTTCCCCCAAGCTTGTTTCTAAGTATCTCGTAGAAATTCACATCACTCGCCTTTACGAGCTGTGTGGTTCTCTGTGACACGCATATATCAAGGACATCGCCTGCTGCCAGCTCGAAATCATTTCCACCGTCAAATGAAACTATCGCCTCGGTGTCCTGCGTCTTCCTCTTCTTGGCGATCTCTATTGAAACCTTTGCGTCACTAGGAAGCACAATACTCTTCGAAGTAAGCGAATGTGGACACACCGGAGTGATGATCATCAGCCTTGCCATAGGATCCACGATCGGGCCTCCGGCTGAGAGATTGTAGCCCGTGGAGCCAGTAGGGGTCGATATGATGATTCCATCGCCCTCATAGGCATTCAGAAAGCTTCCATTTACATAGACATCAAGACCTATAAGTCTTGAAAATCCTGCCCTGCTGATAACTATATCATTGAGTGCCCTCTTCCTGCACTCCTTGCCGTCTCCTGTTCTGACTGTTCCCCTGATCATAATTCTGTCCTGCATGGAATAATCATCCGCAAGCAGTCTGTCTATGATGGTCTGCCAGTTGGTGATCTCCCCCTCAGTGAGGAATCCCACCGTTCCAAGATTTATCCCGAACAGAGGAATCTCCACATGGCTGGCACTGGATGCCACATTGAGGAGTGTTCCATCCCCTCCAAGAACAAGTATACAGTCAAAGCTCTCAAGCTCATCCGTAACCTGCTGCTTGTCACATGCACTGAAGCTGTAGCAGTCCATGGCTTTACACGCACCATTTTGCGATTCAATATACGCTGTGAGCTCCGACGTTATACGATTATCCTCATCCTTATCCGGGTTATATACTATATAAAAATTCTTCATATCGTATCCTCTATGACTTGTTCAGTTCGTTGTGGGACTCCTCCACCAGAGCCTTTATGTCGAATTCCTCATCCGTCTTCGACTCGTCCTTTGATATGTGGAGCAGATATTCTATGTTGCCCTCAGGTCCTTTTATTGGTGAATAGCTGAGGTGCAGTGTGCGGAATCCTATGCTTCTGGCATAACCGACTATCATCTCCACAACCTCAATATGGGTTGAAAGCTCTCTGACAACGCCCTTCTTGCCGACCTTCTCTCTTCCCGCCTCGAACTGCGGCTTGATAAGGCACACGATCTCTCCACTATCCGTAAGCAGCTCCTTTACCGCTGGAAGCACCTTTGTAAGAGATATAAATGACACATCTATCGAAGCAAATTCAATCTTATCATCAATATCCTCAGGTGTGACATATCGTATATTTGTTTTCTCCATACAGACAACTCTCTCGTCATTTCTGAGCTTCCATGCAAGCTGTCCATGACCCACGTCAACGGAATACACCTTCACCGCACCATTCTGCAGCATACAGTCGGTAAAGCCGCCGGTGGAAGCACCTACATCCATGCACACCTTACCCGCAAGCTCCACACCGAAATGATCCATCGCCTTCTCAAGCTTCAGGCCTCCACGGCTCACATATTTGAGTGTGTTGCCCCTGACCTCTATCTTAGCGGTCTCGTCAAATGTCGTGCCGGCCTTATCCTCTTTGTTATTGTCAACATACACTATTCCTGACATGATGATGGCTTTCGCCTTCTCTCGTGAATCTGCCAGTCCCTGTTCTACAAGGAGAACATCAAGTCTCTTCTTCATCCGTCTTCCTCTTATTCTGTACAATCTGTCGATATTATATGTTTTATCCTGTCATACAGCGAATCCGCGTTAAGCTTCAGCATCTTCCTGAGCTCCTCCACGCTTCCATGCTGTACAAATGTATCCTCAATGGCACACACTGTCACATCCACATCAAGGTGTCTGTCCATGACATACTCCTCGACCAGAGATCCGTATCCGCCATGCTTTATCTCTTCTTCAATAACCACTATATGTTCATGATCCCTGCTGAGCTCATCTATCATATCAGTATCTATCGGCTTCAGAAATCTTGCATTGACAAATGTGACATTTGTTCCCTCTGCCAGCAGTCTGTCATATACCTTCTCGGCCTCCTGAACCATGTTGCCAACAGCCACTATGGCAAGCTTCTGTCCCCTGTGGATCATCTCACTTCTGCCATATTCAATATCCGAATTGTATTCCTTAAGTCCGTAGTAGGCCTCTCCTCTGGAATACTTGAGCGCAACCGGACCATCGTAAGCAACAGCCCACTCCATCGCTCTGGTGAGCTCATATCTGTTTTTCGGCGCAATGATGGTCATGTTCGGAATATGTGACAGAAACGCAGTGTCAAATATTCCCTGATGTGTATCGCCATCTGCCCCGACAAGCCCTGACCTGTCAATGGCAAATATGACATGCAGATTCTGCAGGCACACATCGTGTAAGATCTGATCATATGCCCTCTGCAAAAATGACGAGTATATCGCAACCACTGGCACCAGTCCCGACGCAGCAAGTCCCGCGGCAAACGTCACCGCATGTTCCTCCGCGATGCCCACGTCAAAAGCTCTGTCCGGGAACTCCGCGGCAAATGCCGACACTCCTGTTCCCTTGCCCATGGCAGCCGTTATGGCCGTTATCCTTGGATCAGCCTTGCCAAGCTCCACCAGCTTTCTGGCAAACACTCCTGTGTTTGTCATGACCTTCCTGTCCTTCATGACCTTTCCTGTCTGTATATCAAAAGGATCAACGCCGTGGAAATAGCTAGGGTGTCTCTCAGCATGGATATAACCCTTGCCCTTCACAGTCTTCACATGCACAATGATCGGTCTGTTGAGCTTAAGTGCCTTGCGGAATGTTGCCTCCATCACATCTATATCGTGTCCGTCTATAGGTCCTATATATGTGACTCCCAGCTCCTCGAAGAACATCCCCGGCACAAATATCTGCTTGATTGAATCCTTTGACTTCTTCAGTCCTCTGGCAAGATGCTCTCCAGCCACAGGGATCTTCATGAGAATCTTCTCCACATTGCCCTTGAAATCATTGTACTGCTGTCCAACACGTATCTTGCTTAGATATGTGGACATGCCGCCGACATTCTGATCAATGGACATATTGTTATCGTTCAGCACCACAAGGCAGCCGGTCTTGATATCCGCCATATTATTCATGGCCTCATACACCATACCACCTGTAAATGAGCCATCGCCGATCACTGCGGCAATCTTCTCATTTGTGCCCTTGATACTTCTAGCACACGCCATTCCAAGCGCAGCGGAAATGGATGTTGAGCTGTGTCCTGTGTTGAACGCATCACACGGACTCTCATTTGTCTTTGGGAAACCGCTCATTCCTCCAAACTGTCTGAGAGTGCCCATCTCATTCTTTCTTCCCGTCAGTATCTTGTGGACATAAGACTGATGTCCCACATCCCATATAAGCTTATCCTCAGGAAAATCCAGAACCCTGTGAAGTGCCATGGTCAGTTCCACGCATCCAAGATTCGGAGCCAAATGTCCACCGGTCTCGCTCACATGCGAAACCAGAAATTCTCTGATCTCATCCGCCAGCTCCGGCAGATCATCCCTGTCTATATCCTTTATATCGTTTGGTTTATTTATTTTATCCAGTATATTCATATGCACACCACGAGAGGAGTCCTATTTATCCCTGTTTATCAGCCAGATGACCAATTCCTTCAGGAACTCATTGTCCCCGCCTATCTCTTCCAATTCTCTTACTGCTCTCTCCGACAGCTCAGTCACATAACGCCTGGATTCCTCTATTCCATGTATCGTTACATATGTAACCTTGCCATTCTCCTCATCACTCAGCGTCGGCTTTCCAAGAAGCGCACTGTCTCCACATACATCCAGAATATCATCCTGGATCTGAAATGCCATGCCGACGTCCGATGCTATCTTATGTACAGCCGCAACCTGTGTCCCATCTGCCCCCGCAAGTATCGCACCTATCATCATGGATGCCTCTATGAGGGCTCCTGTCTTGTTCTCATACACATATTCAAGCTGTTCCTTTGAAAGTTCCTTACCGGTCATCTCCACATCGACGACCTGGCCGCCTATCATGCCGTTTATACCCGGCTTCTGCGCAAGCACACACATCGCAGATGCCACAGCATTTACATCATCGCCCATGTCAAATGCCTTGCATGCGGTCTCATATGCATAGTTGAGCAGCGCATCGCCCGCAAGGATAGCCATCGCCTCACCAAATACCACATGGGATGTCTTTCTTCCGCGCCTGTAATCGTCATTGTCCAGAGCCGGAAGATCGTCATGTATGAGTGAATATGTATGTATCATCTCTATCGCAGCCATGAACGGCTTAATAACCTCTGACTTGCCACCGAACAGCCTGTATGTCTCCTCCATGAGCATGGGACGAAGTCTCTTTCCCCCGGCCTCTACCGAGTACGCCATGGCCTCACACACTGTCCTGTTAAATCCGTCTGCAGGTGGCAGATAGCTCTCAACTATATCGTTGATCCTTGCCGCCTTCTCCGCTATAAGTTTATCTATCATGCTTCCTCCTGACCCGAAAGTGTTATCATCTCTTTCTCAACATCGCACAGGTAATTCCTGCATCTGTTTATGAGCTGGACGCCCTCAGAATAAAGCTCCATGGACTTCTTGAGCCCTGTGTCAGTATTCTCAAGCGCAGCCGCTATCTCATCAAGTCTGGCAAGAGCCTCCTCTATGGACACATCCTGAAGAGTGTCCGCTGTATCCATATTCTGTGTATCTTCTGCCATATCTATTCCTCCTGCCCGGTCACGTCAGCCACGACCGCCTGTATTCTTCCATCATGAAGAGTTATCTCTATATCATCCCCTGGTGTGATCCCCGCCACAGATCTGACAGGCTCACCATCCGATGAAATATATCCAAATCCATTTATGAGCTTCGCTGTAGGCGAAAGGCCATGTATCCTCTCCGTCATGACCGCAAGGGCATTTCTCGTCATATCATACTTTCTGCCCATCGCGCTCTTCATCCTGTCATGAAGTCTGTCACAGCGCATAGATCTGTCCTCTATCTTATCCGCCATCAGATCATTTATCTGCTTGTCTATTCTGTCAATCTGCTGCCTCTGACTGTCCATTCTTCCCGATGGACTCAAAAGTCTGAGCTGTCTGTCATATCCATCCAGACTTCTCGCAAGTCTGTCAACCCTGCCAGACATCAGCATGGTAAGCTGTTCAAATCTTCTGTCAAATTCAGCAACCGTCTCAGCCACAACCGGAAGCGCGTGCATTACCGCCGTGGACGGATTGGATTCTCTCCTGTCCGCAACCATGTCCGCAACCGTGGTATCTATCTCATGACCCGTAGCCGATATGATAGGCGTCTCCGCATTGAATATGGCCCATGCCACCTGCTCCTCATTGAACGCCCACAGATCCTCCTTAGAGCCTCCGCCTCTTCCGACTATGATGAGGTCGAGCCCCATGGAATCAAGTATCTCGATTCCTCTGGATATATCCGCCGCCGCATACTGTCCCTGCACGGTCGCAGGATAACAGTAAAGCTGGGCATACGGATCCCTCCGTTTTGCCACTGCACGTATATCGCTTATCGCAGCCTTTGCCCCCGCCGTCACTATTCCTATCCGTCTCGGATAGGCAGGGATAGGCTTCTTGTATTCCTGCGAAAACAGCCCCATGCCGTCCAGTCTGGCTATGAGTTTCTCCAGCTTGGCATTCACCTCGCCGTCACCCACACGCACCAGCCTGTCTACATAGAGCTGATACTTTCCGTCTCTCACGAAGACATCAATATGACCAAATGCATGAACCTTGTCTCCGTTCTTCGGAGCAAACTTGAGTCCATATACCTGTTTTCCCGCAAACATAACAGCCGCCAGAACTCCGCTGGGATCCTTGAGACTGAAATACATATGACCTCTCTTGTCTGTTCCGAGTCCTGTGATCTCTCCCTCAACTCCCAGACTGCCAAGCCACGGCTCACCGCTGACCAACTCCTGTATCCTCTCATTGAGTTCCTTGACTGTATATATGTTATTCTGCTGTGGCATCTGCGCCACTCTCCTTCTTGTCCTTATCACCGGATACAAGCTTTGCAAGAAGTGCATTCACGAACTTGCTCGCCGATGCATCACAATACTTCTTTGCCAGCTCAACCGCCTCATTGATGGCGACCTTCTCCGGTATGCTCTCATCGTACTTCACTTCATAGACACCAAGTCTTAATATAGCCAGCTCCTCCTTGCCTATACGAGGAAGCTTCCAGCCTTCTGATATCTGTGAAATGATCTCATCTATCTCTGCTTTCTTAGAGATGATATTCTTAACCTTGACGGTTATATAATCTCTGTCCTCATCGCTGACTATTCCGTACAGAAGCGGATCGTCCTCCTCATCTCCCGGCATCTCAGGGTCAAATGCAAAATCAAGCTGATCCTGCATGCCCTCAGCGTCATTGAACTCCAGTGTAAATACTATCTTGAATATCCTGTCTCTTATATCTCTTCTAGTCATATCTTCCTCTCCACTATATAAAGCTTTATCTGTATCCTATCTGCCGTCTCCAACACGTACACCGGCTATCCTTATGTTGACTTCCTCAACGCTCAGTCCTGTCATGGTCTCTATAGCCTGCTTGACCTTATCCTGAACCTGACCTGATACTGATGGTATGCTGTACTCGTACAGAACCTCTATCGCAATATCAACCTTTACCTTGCCTGGAAGAAGCTCTACCTTAACGCCCTTTGCAGGGTTCTTCTTTCCGAACTTTGAGGCAAGCTCATTTGGAAGGTTGCCTGTAAGTCTGTATACACCTTCAACCTCTCCGGCTGCAAGCCCTGCTATGATAGCCACTACGTCATCCGCTATCTGAACTTTGCCCAGAGAATTGCTCTCTTCTATATTGTAAGAATTATCCTGAACCGCGCTGCCTTCAATCACGATATCATCATTCAACTTATCACTCATGGTCATACCTCCCGTTTCGTATGGGTTATTTGAATCTTATTATAATCTGAAGGCAGCTATTTTGCAAGTATATGCGGTTCACGGCTTATCCTTCCGCTGTCTATTTGCCACCCATGACAGATATTGCAACACTGCTTATATCATACCCTGTTTTTCGGATAACTATGTCCTCTATCTGTGCTCTCTCGGTATCCGACAGCGATTCCACATTCAGCGACACGTCAACAGCCTCATCACTTATCGTCACTATGGCATCGCTATACCCCTTTGCCGCCAGAACTGTCTCGATATCTGTCTCCTTCTCTATGGTATCGTTCAGCTTCACATATGTATCTGTCGCCTCCTTCTTTGCCGAATCGCTGAGCGCCTCATCACCTATCACATCCATCAGAGCTTCCTTGCTCCTTGATCTGCTCTGCTCACGGTTCAGCTTTGCCGCGGCCATATTGCTTGTCACCTGTGCACTGGTGAGTACAGCGTCACCGATCTCATCCTCCTGGCCATTGAGCTCCACATCCTCGGTCTGGCCATTCTCATCCTTCACCGCCTGTGAGTTCTCATTTTCCGCCATGGACGAGAGATCCTCATAGTTGATCACCTCCACCTGTTTTTTGTCAGTTTTTTCCTTCTTCTTGTCCTTTCCTGCATCCGCAAAGCTCATGTAACCGGCCACCCCTATCATAACTGCAAGTGCGATGACCGCCAGTCTGTTCTTTCCACTGAATTTCTTCATAGTCCCTCCACATTAATTTGCTTCTAATATCACAATCTTATGCGTCGGCACGTCAAATAATGCCTGCACTGCATTCGTTATCTTCAGCGTTGTATCGCCATTTTCCGCCCCCTTGCAAATGATAACCACACCCTCGGTCTCCGGCTCCCTGTACCTGACCACATACGGCGAGCTCCCACTGCCCTCACTCGCCATGACCGTCTCCTCCGACACGCTTCTCTGGCTGCTGTCGCCGTTCTCACTGGAACTGCTCCCGGAGTCCTTGAGTGCTATGTTCTCACCGCTGTCCTTGACCGTTATCATCACTCTCACATCCGATATTCCGTCCACCTGCTCAAGCACTGATGTGAGTCTCTCCTCCATATACTCCACATAATCCGTGGTATCCCCTGACATATTCCGGTCATTTCCGCCGGTTGCATCCACATCTGCCTCATCGGACTGCCCGGTCCATCCGCTCTTTTGGTCATTTTTATCAGTCTTGCTGTTATTTGCCGGCCACACTACTATCATCAGACATATCCCTGACAGCAAAATGAGCAGCAACTTATATAATCTGTTGTTGCTGCTCTTCAATATATTCATGATCCCCGATATTCCATTTTTCTTAGAATCCTCCACTACCGTCCCTCCTGCATATGATCTGTATTGCCCCTCCTGATGGTAATCCTGTTCTCATCAACGCCGTATTCCTCTGACACAGCAGATCTCACTCTGTCTGTGTCTACTTTATCAGACTGTATGTATATCTCCATGCTGTCTATCTCAAGCTCTTCCCCGGTGACTATACGCACCACCACATCGGCGTTACATTTGTCAGATATAAACCGCTCCACTACCTCCTCCATGGCCCTGACATACATCTCATCATCGCCCTCGGCCACGTCCATTCCAAGCGATTCACTGTATGTATTGAACTCTATCCTGTCCGCATACCCAAGCCAGCCTATGACAGGATTTATCACGACCATCATCATGACAAATCCCACAGCCGCCTGGACATATCTGCGCATCTTCGGGTCCGGGGCAATATACAGCACAACAGAAAAAAGTATACTGCACACAACTATATTTTTCAGCCACTCAGCAAGCATACACATCCTCCACCCGTTCTATGATATGTTCACCGACATCAGGGCTATGCTTATAATGAACATCATCACGCTTATTCCGCACGCCCTCAGCATCAGCTCCACCGTCTCCGCCATGATGCCTGCTGCCTCGGCATATCTCTTGTCTCCGACCGGCTGCACCACCGCTGCGATGAACCTTAATATGAACATGATGACGATTATCTTGATCATTGGCACTGCGGCCAGTATCACTATCATGATAGTGCACGCCATCCCCATACAATTCCTGATAAACTCTCCTGTGCTCACCATCACACTGATAACAGCACTCACCGTGGACATTCCGGCTCCCTTCCCCAGTGTCCTTAATATGCCATTTCTTGAAAGCCTGTCCATAGACGGTGCTATCATGCTCTTGACCACATTTATTCCGGTTACCACCGCAAACATCGTCCGCATTCCCCACACCGCCAGGCTCTTCATAAGCCCCGCCATCCGAGAAAAATAATCCTCACTTCCGAGATTATTTATGAGTGCTATGAGTCCGCCGCATTTTATGAGAGGGAGTATGAACCTTATTATCACATTCTGGCAAATGTATATCACCAGGATTATGACCGACTGTGAATATCCGGCACTCTCCGAACCGCTCACATATAACACAGACGAGGCGTACATGGGATAGAACGCTTTCATGAACTCCGTGACATCCCCTATGGTGTCCTGCACGATGGACTGCACAAGGACAAAATCACCCAGCAGCAATGACAACAGCACCATGTATGTAACCATGAAACCATGCGCGGATACATACTCGCCCATATTCCCCGCAAGCTGGGCAAATGTACTTCCGAGCACGATCACCGCTATGATCTGCAGCGCCACCCCCCTGCTTGTCCTGACCTCATATATGACACTGTCGGAAAATACCTTCAGTGCCATGTCTATGGTGGAATCCACGTCACCACTCTTTAGGGACTCGTATATGTCGTAGAATGTCACGTCGGATTTGTCTTTTGTGATCTCATTGAGGCTTCCGATGACGGAGTCGTCCTCGAATATGTCTGAGTTAATATCAGAGTCTCCTTCCGTGGTATTTTCCTTTTCATTCTCAGCATAAAATTCTGGACAATATTTGATATATGTGACATCTGTATCATATCCGCTCTCGAAACCTGCAATATACCTACTGTCCATTTCATGTTTTACCTGACTCTCATTACACACATTTGTCGCATCAGGCACTGACACCCCCATAAAGAGCATCAGCACCACCACTATCAAATTACCCCTCAACTATGGTCACCACCAGATCTATAACTCCCATGAGTATGGGCATACTGAGCAGAATAAGCGTTATCTTTCCCGCCATCTCCACCTGGGATGCCATGGCATTGCAGCCGGCATCTTTGCATATATCAGATGAGAATCGGCATATATACGCTATCCCTATCATTTTCAGGATCACGTCTATATATGAAATATTCACCGACACGTACGCCGTCAGCCTGTCTATGTACGAAGCTATGAGTCTGAACCTGCTCACAACAAAATACATGAGCATCACACACCCGGCTATGGACAACACGATCCCGTACCCGGAATCCAGTTCTTTTATCTTCACCGCTATCAGAACCACGATCACCGCAGCCAGAGAAACCGCCATGAGATTCATCTTTTACCCCCACATCCACACTCATTTATTGTCCTATATTTACAATATCCATGATCTCGTTGAACAGGTCACTTATGTACGGGATTACCCAGGAAAGCACAATTATGAGTCCCGCCAGATTGAGAAGATATGCGTGCTCCTCCTTGCCTGAATGTTTTAGTATCTGGTTGAGCAGTGCCACCAGAATTCCCACAGCACCTATTTTTAGAAGTATCTGGATCGTCATCGTCTCTCCCTCTTAACCTACATGAGCAATATAACTATGAATACGCCTCCAAGCAGTCCAAGTGAATTGGCAAGCCTCTTTATCCCGGAACTTCTGGCGCGTTCCCGCTGGTATCTGTCAGCAATTATATCTTCCACAAGATTTATCCTTGAGAGCTGTGCCTCAACATCCATGTCTCCCATTATCTTTCCAAGCCTGTCCACATCCGCCAGCACCTCCAAGCTCAGAGCACTGTCCCGTCTCAGCATCGCCAGTGAGTCTGTCCACAATTCTGCAAATGGCCTGTCCCTGTTCTTCTCAGACATCTCCGCCAGACCGCTCACCCATTTACCGACATTTCCCTTGAGACGCTTTGCACTGTCGGCGAGTATCTCCGGGAGCTCCGATCCGGCATACATGATCTGCCCCTTGAACAGTTGTATGAAGAGCAGCATTTCCTCCATCTCCTTCACCATGCGTCCATGCAACTGCCCTATGGCATGTCCCACCATAAATGAGGCATATACGATCAGACATCCCCCTATCGCCTTAACCATGTCCTGCCTCCCATCTAATCGTACCAGCACAGCCGGTTGCCCTGGCCGTCAAATATATCAGAGATCTGTCCCGCCTTGTCGCCTCCAAGCACAACATACCTCTCAAAAACCCTGTTCTCCACAAGACGCCTTATCCCTGCCCTGTCTCTCACATCATCCATGGAATAGCCATGTGCAGTCGCAAGCAGACGGCAGCCGCAGTTTATCACGCCGAAAATGGCATCTACATCCTGCTGTCCGCCTATCTCATCGACCGCTATGAGATCAGGCGCCATGGTTCGAACCAGCATCATCATTCCTGAAGCTTTTGGACAGCAGTCAAGAACATCTGTCCTCATGCCGACATCATTCTGCGGAACACCTTTGTAGCACGCCGCTATCTCCGATCTCTCATCCACCACACCAACTGTCATTCCTCCGTCGGACACCACTCTTATGATGTCCCTGAGCAGTGTGGTCTTGCCGTGACACGGAGCGGACACTATGAGCGTGTTCATCAGCTTGCCGTCACTGTATATGTATGGCAGGACATCACCGCTGCATCCCTTGATCTCATGTGCCACCCTGATATTGAGAAATGATATGTGTCTGATGCATTTGATCCTTGTTCCATCGAGTATTATCTTGCCAGCAACTCCCACCCTGTGTCCACCGCACACGGTGATAAACCCCTGGCGTATCTCATCCTCATAGGCATACAGAGAATGATTGCAGATACATTCCAGAGTGTCGTTCACATCCCTTGCAGTCACTATGTACGCATCTTTCATATTACAGGTTCTCGATCCACAGGAATCAACATATATCTCCGAGTCCTCATATCTGAGTATAAACGGACTGTTCACCCTCAGACGTATCTCCCACAGTCTCCCATAATCAAGCCTCAGCTTCTCAACCATGCACCTGATCCTGATGGGAAGCAGATGCAATATATCTTCTCCACACATATGTATCGTCCTTCTTCTATATAACACTGTCTGTACAGCTACATAAAAAGTATATTCAGAGGATGGGGAGGTTAGAACCTTGGGTTGCTTACAGCGCAAAAAAAGTCCCGGTGATTCAAATTGATATGTACCCTCTTTACTGGACAACCAGTAAGGAGGGTCTTTTTATGCATTA